>Ga0187893_10003019_pt1 | contig 35329 bp, 31 predicted proteins | sample MA1701074metaG_FD_139574 | JGI IMG/M metagenome (GOLD analysis project Ga0187893, IMG submission 139574) | White microbial mat communities from a basaltic lava cave in the Kipuka Kanohina Cave System on the Island of Hawaii, USA - MA170107-4 metaG ...
AGCGGGGCCGGCATTATGCCGCTCACTCAAAAGGTCCCGCAATGCAATCTAGCATTGGGTCGCAAGGGGCCATTTCAAGCACGTGGCAGCCAGGCCCTAAAAGCAAATTCCTATCATTCACCGCCGCGCGGTCTGGTTTGAAACACCGCGATGTAGCTGCCTGAAGACTTGGCCATATCCACTCGACCGCTTATCAGATCGCGCCACTTCATCGCCTCGGCCACGTCGAAGATCTGGACCTCGTCTCCTTGAGTGATATTGAATTCCTGTTCCATGTAATGGCGCCGCCCTATTGCGGACTTTGCAAGTTTCGAAACCGGTGTTTTGCCTTTTCTATTTCATCGAGCATGTCCTGGACGCAATTATCGAATGGGATTTCTTGCTCGCGCACGATGGAGACACCGCGAACTCCCTCGTAGACTTCCGGATGCAGCGCCTCGGCGGGCTCTTTCCCTTCGCAGAGGTCCTTCGCCGCCCCCAAGAGCAGCTTGCGCATTTCGATGATCCCCACGTCCGTGATCCCGAGCATCTCGTTGGTCCGATCCGTGATCGCCCCCATGCTGACCTGCGCCGCCATGTCCTGATTTCCCGTGCCCCAGATTCCGGTGAAGTTGTAAGTGCGCTGCAGTTCCCGGTTAAGAAGAAAGTCATTCCCTTTATTGGCCAACGGCTTATATTCTTTGTCTACCGGGGCGCCGAATCGCCCGTCAACTTGCCCGGTGCGCATGCCGTACACTTCGTCGGCGGTGAGCGGACGATTCATGGTCACCCTGAAAGTCCACACCCAGCAATTTTCATCGTCGATGGGCACAAAAGCGTGTCCTCCGGCATCCCTCGGGGGCATGGTGTAAAACGGCATGAGAAACTGATTGAAGCGCCAGTAGTATTTTTCCTCGCTGATCGTACCTCGAGCTGCTATTGCTAGGCCGTAAGGGGTTCTTTTTGCCACGATTCTGGGGGCTTTATCGGTCATTCGGAACAGGATGTCGAGCTCCCGGGGAGACAAACTGTCGGGATTTTCCTTGAATTTGCGGCGCAAAGACTCCGTTCCTTTGATGAAGTTGTCCGTGTTGCGGTAAGCGTCGAGTTTGCCATGCAAAAAACGCGTGTGGGCCGAGTCGATGCCTCCCTCCAGAGCCTGGGCGAAGTTGGACTCCTGCAGCCGCTTGATGACAAATCTATGGTCCGGCGGAACTTGGGTTAACGGCAGCTGCGGCAACTCCGGCATCGCCTCCTTCGGCCCCATGTACGCCCAGACGATGCCGCCTGCTTCTTTGAGCGTATAGGCCCTTAGTTTTACTTTCTCTTTGAAATTCGATTCCGGAGGTTCCGTAGGCAAGTCAACGCAATGGCCGTCCACATCATATTTCCAACCATGGTAGATGCAGCGCAGGCCGCACTCTTCATTGCGGCCGAAGTAAAGATGCGCGCGACGGTGGGCGCAAAAAGCATCAATTAAACCGAGCCTGCCCTGAGTGTCGCGGAAAGCCACCAAATCCTCCGAAAGCAGTCTGATGCGGACAGGCGCGCTGTCCGGCGTAGGCAATTCATCAGGCAGCAACGCGGGCAACCAGAATCGGCGTAACAGCTGCCCCATCGGCGTTCCCGGGCCGGTGCGCGTGAGCATTTCATTTTCTTCTCTGCTGAGCATGGTCTCCCCTTTTGTCCCTGCTGTGCGCTATCCCTATCACTGTCGAATGATTTGGTCTAGCGCCGGTGCATCGATTGCACTAAAGCCGGGTTGCGCAGTTGCCGTTGCCGCAACGAGCAAGGAGCTGACCTTGCGGTGCGAAGCCAATGGGCCATTGCCACCGAGGGGACGTCGATCAAATCGGTCGCCCGCAAAACAACTTTTCCAGGCTTAGGAATGCGCAGAAGAATTCAATTCGAGATTGGCTTTCACGGGGTCTGAGTTCAGAAACTGGCAAGTGTAAAATTGGTTCAAGTCGGGCTGCGCGGACAACCCGCGATCCGATCCCGACCAACGCTAACGAACAGCTTTAGCTATGACGATCTAGGAAGGATAAAGGCGTGTCTCCGCGAGCCGCGCAGAGCCATTTCAACAGCTTCTGTTGAGGGCGCCCCAGGCGGAATGCTGACGGCAAAATCTTGACTGCGGCGCCGTGCACTGCAAGGCAGCAGTAGCGGCGAATCGTTACTTCCCGCCCACGGCTCTGGCTTTTTCGTCGCCATTGTTATCGGAGAAGTTCAGGAACTTGCTGGAAACCAGTTCCATCACGTCGCTGCGGCTAAAGCGCCAGCTGCGACCGATGCGGTTGCCAGGAATAACTCCTTTTTCCGCGAGCTTGTAAACGGTCTTAAGGTGGATCTTAAGTAGGGCCGCCACTTCAGACGGGGTCATTATCTCTTCCATCCGTCCAATCTCCTTTCTCTAGGTGCAAACTGCTAAGAGACTTCTTACCGGGGTGTTCTTGGAGCACATCCTGTGCCAAAGGATTCCAAAGGGGGGCCCCATGATACATAAGGCATCATATTTCCAAAGAATTCCTTCCTCTGGCGCGGACTTCTAACGGTCAACGTCAAAGGGCGATTAAACCCCCTTTATGGACAATATTGGCCAACCCCAACGGATTTCGGTCGGTCGTGGAGCCTACCTGGACGGTCTCGAGCAGTCGTTGGCAATTGCACCCGGATTCCGCAGTTGCACCTACCGGCCGGCGTGAGCGAGCCGCGGCAGCGGAACAGCTATGCCTAATTGGGCCAAGAAGGAATGCCTTTTTGTCTTTTCTAACGGGCCAGGCAACCCGCTCACTCATCGCGCAGCGGCGCTTGCGAGTGACGCGCTTGCACGCCGGCGAGTTGTCTTTCCCACTTTAAGGAGAACTTTTTACGTGTTTCATCGCTGATCTGACTGACCGCGGGAAACCGATCGCGCCATTCGAACGGTCGCGTTGCCTCAATGATCATTCGCGAGTTGTGGCCCTTTTGCCCCGGCGCAATAATGGGGTCCAGTGGCCCACTCCAGGCGCGGCGGAGGATATCAACTGAGGTTGCGGGATCAGAGCGGGTTGAAATAGCCCAGATGACTTCGTTAAGGTTCGTAATGTCGATATCCTCATCCACCACAATCACATAGCGCCCTAGATACGCGCCGGCATGACACTGGCACGCTATCAGAGCCGCCTGCTTAGCGTGACCGGGGTACCTCTGCTTGATGGCGACGACGATCATAAAGCGCTGCGCCGGTGGCGGTAAGTAAACACCGCGGATGTCCGGCACCCCAGCTTGTTCCATGCCGTTCCAAACCGTGGCCGCGCGCAGCAACGAGCGGTACATCCCATGAATCGTCGGTTTGAACGGCGCGGCACCACAGAGAATCGGCTCATGGCGATGATACAGTGCCTTGACGCGAACGAAGGGTTCCGCACGCCGTGCGCTCGCATAATAACCGGGCCACTCGCCGAAGGGCCCTTCGGGTAAACTTTCTCCGGGAATAATCTCACCCTCGATGGCAATCTCCGCGGTGGCGGGAATATGGAGTTTGGTCAGCGGCGCCTCCATGACCTCGATCGGTTGTCCGATGATACCCCCCGCCCAGTCATATTCGTTGACACCGAAGGGTACGGCCTGCGATGCCGCAATGAACAAAAGAGGATGCTGCCCAAACACCATGGCGACGGGAAACGGCTTGCCCAAGCGCATCGCCTTTTCAAAATGAATCTTGCCATGTTTCCCTGGCGATATGTACAAACCCACCTTGTCCTTGTCCTGGAGCATGACGCGATAGCATCCGACGTTTTCCACGCCGGTTTCCGGATCACGGGTGATGACCAGGTGGGCGGTGCCGAGATAGCGCCCGCCGTCCCCTTCGTGCCAGCGGGGCACGGGAAATTTATTCAAATCGATCTGATCCCCGCGCTCGATGTTTTCGAGAACCGGTCCGGTGGACACGAGTTTCGGCTTGATCGGCTGTAGATGTCTCAGTGTCCCTCGCAAGGCGTCGATGAACGGAATAGTTTCGAGATCGCTCGGCATATTCAAGGTAAGGGCCGTGCGTTCCAGGGTCTCCAGCATGTTGGCCAGCACGCGGTACTTGGGGTCATAGCCCGGAACCGCATCGAACAGGAGCGCAGGCGGGGTAGCCATTCTTTCGAGAACGATCTCAGTCAACGCTCCGATCTCCAAGTCCCAATGGGCGCCCGAGAGGCGCTCCAGCTGTTCCAGACGTCTGACCCCTTCGAGCCAGTCGCGCAGGTCGCAGCGGTTCGTGGTTTCCTTCGCTATCTTTTCGGGAATCGCCATAACTATTATCCTCCCCCTGAGATCAAAATCGCTGTTTCAATGCTAGATAGGCCGGCTTGAGCTTTAGCTGAGAAGTCATGCCTCATTTTTTGATACTGGCCTACGACTCTTCCTTGTAGAGTTGCAGCGCTTCCATCACAGGCCGGTCATTGATCGAGAATAAAACCGCCTCTTCCGCGCCAACGCTTTCATGGGCATGCCACTGCCACAGCGGCACAACGAAGGAATCGCCTTTTTTCCATTCCAGTGAACCCTCACCCACAGCAGTGCGGCCCCGTCCTTGAAAAACATGATAAAGCGCCGTGCTGGTGTGACGATGGCTACGGGTCTTCTCTCTGGCTCTGAGAAGCTGAACCTCACACGACATGCTCGGGTAGGTGTAGCCACCGGTGGCAGGATTGACGTAGCGTAGCAACGCGCCGTCAAAAGGATCACGGTCGCTGTCGCTCAGGGCTTGCAGCGCTTTGTAGGTATCCTTCCAGGCGTAGCGAAAAGGAACGCCGCGCAGTTGGGTTGCCTCCGCTCTAGGCGAACGGGCAAAGCCCAAACGGCTGGCAGACTCACCGGCGGCGCGCGTGATCGGCTGCGCCGCATATTCGTAGTCTTCGAAGAACAAAACGTTCAGCGACTGAATCAGCGGGCCGTCCAAGCCGTCGAGCCAAATTATTGGATCTTCGGATTCGTTGTGATGATCGTGCCAAGTCCAATTGGGAGTGAGAATCAAATCTCCCTCCTCCATGGGAAATTTCTCGCCGGCCACCGCCGTATAAGCTCCCCGACCCTGCACCACGAAGCGGATGGCCGCCATGTTGTGGCGATGGGCCCGCGCCACTTCGCCGGGATTGACGATGGAGAAGGTAAACTGCAAAGTGTGCGAGGTCGATTTAATGGGCAGATGAGGACTCACCAGTCGAATAGCCCGCCGCTCGGCTTGCTCGATACCGATGGTTTCGCTCGCTTTGAGCAAGCCATCCAAGAGCGCTTCCCATTTCCACAGGAAAGGCGCTTGCGGTGTATGGAGCGGCACGCGGGTATTCCAAAAACCGGAAAGCTGGTTTTCCTCCAACTCTCTGTCCAGCTCCGAGAGCTTCATGGTTGTCGGCTCCCTATCGTTACGATGCCTTGGTCATGACATGCGCCATGCCTCCAAAGTAAGCACGATGCAGGTCCATGGACTCTTTGGCGGTGTTGAGTACGTCTTGCTCTCGGCCCGGCGGCACGTATTTTTCGAGAACGTCGATGAACATATCGGAGTGTTTGACATCGGCCTTGCTATGAGCCGTGAAGTTGGGCATCTGGCCATCCGTGAAATTCAAATCCCGCCGCCAGATTTTATGCAGTCGGGTACAATTGCCGCCTCCGAGGTCCCCCAGAAGCCGGTCATCGTTGGTCCACTCGGCAATGGTAGATGCCGCAATGGCCTCCTGCCAGGGCCGATGGCGAGCGATCCAGAACCAGCCATAGATCGCCGCCTTGGTGGTGGGCAGCGGCTCCGCATTGAGAATGTCATCGACGCTCAGGCCCACTTCTTTTCCCTGGCGCAAAATAAGATCCAGATGGCCCGCTTTGGAATGTTCGTCCTCCACCAATTCTTCGTATTCATGCTCCATGATACGCCGCTTCACTTCGAGCTCCGGGCAATTGGCCGCCACCTGCGGCCAGAAATCTCTTCGTCGACGAGTATAAAGACTGAGCTGCAGGAGGTAAATCCGCGCTCTCTCGGTTGTCATCTTGATGGAGTAAAAGTGCTCCATCTCCGGCGATAAAAACAAACCGCGAACGTAATCCCCCAGTTTCTGCCGCCATTCCTGTGGCTTCAAGTGACCACCTCCTGAAAGTCGCCCAGCGCTTCCTGCGGCCGCGATGCATCCCGGCCGCAGGCGCAGGACTGTTTTTGAGCTGCTACTTTTGTAGCACTAGCCGATTCGCAAAACAGTTGTCAAGGTGTCAAGCGTGAGGGCCCTTAAGAAGCGGCCTGGTTTTGTTCCGCCGCCATGGTGCGATAATTGCGGCCGATTCCGGCCACGAGTAAGAGCCATATCCCCACCAGAGCGACGTTGACCACGCTCATCGCCTGCACGGTGAGCGAAAATTGGACGCTGAGAAATACCAGGGCCGCCGATAAGACGTCCCCAATACGGACGAAGAAGGTGTCGATGGCGGCCTTCGCTTTGTATTTCTCCTCCCGCGTCGTCGGTAAAAACAGCGCCTGGCGCACGGTGTTCTGCAGCGAATAGTCGGTGCTGTTCTCCAGGGTCTTGGCCCATCGGATGAAAGTCAATGAGGGAATAAAAGCAATTAACGTATAACCGGCGAGAGCAATAAGGGGTAGAAAAAACAACGACACCGGGACGCCGCTATGCTTGATGATTCGGGAAACAAGAAACAACTGGGCCAATGCGCCAATCAAGTTGACCGTGAAAAAATAATCGCCATAAAAGCGTGCGATAAAATCCCGCGCTTTTTTCTTTTTTTGTTCGTCGGTGAGCGGTGGAACAGTGAATTCCGCGAAACCCGGCGACGGCATATTGACAACCCGCTGCGCCTCCTGAGAAACGACTTTCCCTAAAATAAATTCACCGGTCGTGTTGACGAGATTTAAAACCACCATCAAAAATGCAATCAGAAGCAAATACCGCTTGCCGAGCACCAGCTTAAAGGCGCCTCCCTTTGCCAGCGGTTGCGTCGCATCGTTGGCTTTGTTGACGATTTGCCCGCGAACCCAATTCATTTGATTGATCAGATTTGGCATGATTAGACAGAGACCCAGAATCCCTGCCGTCACCAGCATGAGCAGATAAGGGCCCAGTGGTTCAAACAGCGCGCTCGCGATTTTAGGACCCAGGATGGCGCCAAGGGACCCGCCAAAGGCAACGATGGCGAACAGACGCTTGCCCGCCTCTTCCGTATAAATATCGTTGGCAAAGGACCAGAACTGGGCGATGATAAAAAGATTAAAAATACCCACCCAAAGAAAAAAGACCACTCCCAGCGGCACCGCGACCTGAGCTAAAAGGTAGAAGGCGATGAGATTCGAGATAAAAAACAGGGTCACGGAGTTAATCAATTGGATGCGGTTGACTTTGCCGGCCAGGGATCCATAGACAGGCACGATCAGAAACAACAAAAGAGCTTGTCCCGCCGCCGCATAGCTTTTCACCTCGGCGCTGCCTTCCGAGAGTATCAGCGCCTCGCGTACTGTTTTTAGAATCAAATAGCCGGTCAAGAGCAAGAAAAGATTGATGGCGAGCAGCATAGCGATCCACCCCTCGCCGGCGCGCACATCGGCGCAGAGCCGCAGCAAACGGTCAAGCGGGCTTGGCCTTTCCAAAGCGCTCGCGGAGTCTGACGGGATCAGCTTAACCTCAAGGTTTATGGCCGGCTAAATGATTTAGGATTTCCGGCAGCGAATACAAGACAATGCGCGCGTTTCCCTGATCCGCCACCGCGACATATTTTCCCGTTGGATCGACGGCGATTCCGTCTGCCGACTCATAATCGCCGACGAAGCCCATCAAAAATTTTGGCTGCTCCGTTCTTAGGTCAAAGACGGCGATACGAGTGTTCTGAGGATCGACGGCAAATAAATAATCGCCCGTAACCGCCAACCCTTCCACGTCACCGGCGAAAACGTCGCGCCCGAACCCATCGGCCGTTCCTATCAATTTGCCGGTTTTACGATGGAAGATTTTGATGTCCCCGGTTCCCTCGCTGGCCACCAATAATTTATCTTGGTAAACCGCCATGGATTCGACATCCTGCAGAATACGGTTGCCGGTGGCGCTATCCAGATTTTCCAAATTAAAGTTTGTATCTAACTTGCCGCCGGACAGCAGGCGATAAACGCGGCTCGTGCCCTTGTCGGAAAGAAAAACAGCCCCGTCGGAATCGACGGCGATCCCTTGAATGCTGCTGTATTCGTTTTTCAAAGTGGGGCGCCATAGCCGTTCCGCGCAGCGCGGCGTTTCCCTGCCGCAGGTGCTCCACGGCATCACCTTTTCGGGCAGCACCTTGCCTTCAGCATCAAACACCTGGACCCGGCGATTACCCTGGTCAACCACATAAATGAGACCCTGGCGATCCACCGCGACTCCTTGCACCTGGTGGTAGACTTTGAAATTGCCGAGCGTAGCCGCCACGCTGCGGCTAAATTCTCCGGGGCCCGATCCCTCGCGTCCGATCACCTGAACCGTCTGGGATTGGTTCTCGAAACGGTAAATCTTAAAGCGCGCATTCTCGGTATCGCCGGCTACCAATCTACCGTCGCGCGTGAAAGCCACCGCATCCGGTGCATCAAACTGGTCGAAGTCTTTGCCCCGCGAGCCACCGATGATTCTCACAGGCCGAAGTTGTCGATCTTCAGAGCCGAGTAGCACGGCCCTTTCGACGCCGTAGGTGTAAAGACTTTTCGCGCTGGGGTTGAGTTTCATTTCCACGATTAAAAAATCGGTAACGCGCCTTGCCTCCCGCAATGACGCGGGGGTGGGGCGAGCCTTCGTCGCCTGGATCTCCAAAGCCCAGAACTTTTTGCTGATCCTTTTACCCGAAAAACCCTCAACGCTTCCGACCCAGAGTCTAACCAGAAAGACTTCCTTTCCGGCCTGCTCCAGTGCAACGCTATGCTGGGTATATTCCGCCACCAACTGGACATTTTTGAAATCGCGCCCAGCGGGCAAGGGGAGGCGCTTCGGTATCGCCGCCTCGTCCAGCCGCCCTTCTCGAGCCGCCGGCACCTTGCCGGGGGGAAGCACAATGGAACGAAGAGCTCCCCCCCTTGGCCCCTCAATGGAGCGACTTCCTTGGTAGAATTCCAACTGCGCGTTGCCGGTAAAGTTTTCCCGCACGCAGTAATACTTGCCTTCTCGAAAAAGAAACAGGTCGGTGGTATCGAAATAGGTTTCGCGGTAGCGTCGCTCCCCGGCGGGCACAACCCTGTAATCCAAAACCTCCTTGCGCTCGAGAAGTTTGGCAAGTCTCACTTCGTCGATGGAAAAGTAAAGCGTCGGACCCGATGGCTGGGCCCAGCCATCGGTCAAGCCGAGCCCCAGGAGAAACAAGGCGACCCACGCCGTCGCAAAAGTTCTTCCGGCGATATCTATCATGATCCGGGGCATCACGCCGCTCCACCTGTTACTCTGGAGCGTCGGTGGCCGCTTTACAAATGGCATTTTCGCTTTACTGGATCGCCATAGGTGAAGCGCAAAACGCTGCAGCTCAAAGAATCTTGAGATCTCCCGCACCTTGCGCCATTGCGAGACGAAGGCGCTCCTTTATGACGGAGCCGTTGGCTCCAGGCCACTTTTGGTAACGGCGGGGGCCGCCTCCGGCGAGGCGAGAAATTTGATTAGCGCATGGGCAGCATCCGAATTTCTGCAACCGGCCGCCACGCCCGCCGAGAACACAGTGACTTTTTGGGCCTCGAGCGGCAGCGGCCCGACAATCGCTATCCCCGCTATGGGAAGTAGCTCGCTGATCTGCTGAAAGCCGATCTCCGCCGCGCCGCGCGCCACCACGGCGCCCACTCGCTCCCCCTCGACTCTCCGGCTCTTGGGCATGACCTGCTCGGCAATCCCCAAACGCGGAAACAACTCGGTGGTAAGATAGTCGCCGCTTACGCTGGCCGAGTACGCGAGGGATTGCGCTTGCAGGAGCGTACGTTTCAGCGCCTCCACCGAGCTGATGTCCGGCTTCGGCGCCCCTTGCCGCACAGCCATGCCGATGGCTGAGCGCGCCAGGGTGGTACGGCTTGCGGCCACGATCATGCCGTCCTTGATTAAATTGACAAGGGCGGAGTCCGCCACAATGACAACGTCGGCGGGCTCCCCACGCTGCAGGCGGCTCGGAATGGAGTTGGCTCCGGTTCCCATGGTCGTTGTCGCAACTACGATTTTGTTCCGGCTGGCGGCTTCGTATCGGGGGATGAGCTCGAGAAAGGCCGCGGTAAAGGCGCCCGACGTCATCACAGCGATCTCACACGACGTGGAACTCATGGTAGTCTTTCGATTTTAAGCTGTAGCATGTGGCCGTTCATCGTCGCTGAACAACTGATTACCTTTTATCCTCAAAGACTGTAGGCAATCAAGTCTCGCCAGGAGTCGGTGGGCAATAACGGAGATAAAATTGATTTGACCCGGCAACCGAGGCGCTCATCGCGGCGTCGCTTCGGTTCTCATGCGAAACTCCCGGATGTTGGGAAAAGCCACCGCCACTGCGAAAAGAATTCCCAGTGTCGCCAAGCCGCCGCTCAATGCGGCCACCTCGCTGCCGAGCCACGCCGCAACGACGCCGATTTCAAACTGACCCAGTTGCGGGCCGCTCATAGTAAAAATGCTATTGATGGAGGACATCCGCCCGCGAAGTTCATCGGGAGTATGCAGTTGATTGATGGTGGCGCGCAGGATGGAGCTGATCGTATCGCCGACGCCGGTGAGGGTCAGCATCCATAGGGAAAGCCAGAATAAATGCGAGTGGGAGAAAACGACCGTGGCGAAACCATATATCCCCACGCCGATGAGAACCCACCACCCGCCAAGTTTCACCGGGCCAAGGACACTCATCGCCGCAGCGGCGCCAAGGGAGCCCACGGCGCGCGACGCGTAGAGCATGCCGAGGCCTGTGGGCCCGACGCGCAAAATATCTCGCGCGTAGATGGGAAACAGGCCGCGCACATTGCCGAAGAAGGTCGCCCCGAAATCCAATAACATCAAAGGGAAAATCACGCGATGCCCCCAGACAAAGCGCAACCCCTCGCGCAACGAGCGTAGGGAAATAGCGCGCCAGCCTCCGCCTTCCGGGACTTTGGTGCGCAGCCGCATCAGCGCCAACAACATGGCGAGCCAGGAAAGCGCGTCCAGTGTGTAACAGGCGGCCGGACCCGAGAACGCCAAAATCACTCCGGCCAAAGATGGGCCAGCGATCATGGGAACATAGCGTTGGGTACTCTGGAGCGCCAGTGCTTGAGCGAGATCTTGCCGCGGCACCAGGTTGGGAATAAGCGACTGCCGTGAGGGTTGCTCCAATGAACTAAAGAATGCCAGCAGTATGGTCGCGGCATAAAGCAGTTCAGGCGATGCTATGCCCGCGAGAGTGAGCCATGCGAGGGCCGCTGAAACACAAAACAAACCGCTCTGGGTAAACATCATAAGTTTGCGGCGGTTCATGGCGTCTGCCAACAGTCCTCCAACCAGCAACAAGCCGATTTGCGGCAGCGCCCGCGCCAGCCCGAGAAGCCCGATCTGAAACGGCGATTGGGTGATCTCATAAATTTGCCACGCCATGGCGACGGTGGTTAATTGAGTGCCGATGCTAGAGAGAAAAGATCCCGTCCAGAAAATACGAAAATCGCGATGGCGGAAGGGAGATTGGGACAAATTATCTCGGCTATGCGGCATGAGTGGCGGGGTCAACGAGCACAGTCGAGCCGGGTATCCACCGGGAAGCTGACGGCGCGCCGGCCAAGATCCACCATAGGGGCGGCGCAGCGGTGGGACTCGGGATCATGTTTTTTACTTTTGCCGTGAGACACAGGTGCTATAAATTTTTGTGAAAAAACTTTTTTATCCGGCTGTGGTAATCAGCGCCCAGCTGACCGTGAGCAAAGCCGTCATGGAACCAAAATTCCGCGCGCGGATTATTTGCCAATCCCTGCCTTAGCTTCTCGGCGTGAGAAAAAGGGATCACGGCGTCGGCAGTCGAATGAATCACAAGGATGGGGATCCTGGCGCCGCGGACCCGCTCTGCGGGGGAGACCTCCCTCAGATCGATGCCGAGAAACGTTTGCGCCCACAGGTGGACCAGATACGCCAGGGGATATTTGAGTAAAGGGATATTAAACAGCTCAAACGCCATCTCTCCGAGGCTGGCGTAGCTCGATTCGGAAACCACCGCTCGAATCTCCGGAGCGTTGGCTAGCGCCATCAATGCCACGGCGCCACCCATGGAAAATCCCCACACCCCGATTTCTGAGTTGCCTCTGCTTTTGAGATAACGCACGGCCGCCAGAAGATCTTCCACTTCTTTTGCGCCGGCTGTGGAATAGTTTCCCTCACTGGCCCCGAGGTAGCGAAAATCGAACAACAGGAGGTTAAACTCTCCATGCAGAAAAGCCAACGGCGGCAAAATATTGCCCTTGTCTGCCGGATAACCATGAAGCAGCACCAGTGTCTTGCGCGTCGCTTCGAGTGCCGGAATATACCAGCCGCGAAGCGTGAGGCCATCGGCAGTTTTAAACGACACGTCCCGGTAAGCCATCTGCAAATCACGCGGCGTGAGCGGGGAAGTAAATTTCAGCGGACGAATAGAGGAATAAAAACTCCACAGGCTCAAGCCCGTCAGAAGGAATAAGGTAATGACAACGAGTCGGATGACCGGGGCGAACATGGAAGAGATATTTTCCCCGCCCAAGAGGGAGCTGTCAACTTCAAAATAAAAAAAGGTGAGGGTGCATCGATGACGCGAGCGTTTCCAGCTTATACTTGTAGATTCCTGCGGGCTTGGGCGGCGGGGCCACAAACCGATAGCTCCGGTCTGTGATCGCCTTTGGCCCGATCTTGTTGCCCAGGATGCCGAGCCTTTTAAAATGACGATTCGTCTGGCACGTATTTTACGACGATGGGATGCCCCCACCTTCAGCTCAATTTTTGTATTCGATGACGTCGAGGCCGCGCTCCTTGTCGGTCACCCACAGAAGACCGCGTCTGTCCTTGAAGACATCGTTGGTCAGCGGCGCCGCCACCCCATCCCCGGGCTTCGGAATAAAGTAGGCCCGCTCCTTGGGGTTTGCCGGGTCGCCGATGTCGAGGATGCGCAGTCCTCCGGCGAACCAGGTGACATAAATCAGATTGTCCTCGTCCACTTTCTCGCGCAGCTGATGCGTGCCGAAGCGGACCTTGTCTGTGGGGTATGGAGTCGCAGATTCCGCCAGGAAATAAGAGTTGAGCAGCTGCGGCTTGGTCGGATCGCTGACGTCCCAGGTGCGCAGCGGCGCGTGCGGCTTGCCGGCATCGGCGCCCCGCCGCGAGCGTTCCTCCTCCGTCGATACCACTACGCGCTTGCCGCCGATCGGGTGCGGTACCTTGAGGAAGGTGTGTGTCGGCTCCGGGCAGGGCGGGTCATACTCGTAACGAGAGAGCGTGCTTGGCCTATTAATGTCGCTCACGTCGATAATCGAAATGCCCGACATCCAGCAGCCGGCATACATCTCGGTCCCGCAGCGCATCGCGTGATGCAGGCGGTGCTCGGCCCGCTTCGGGTGCGGCTCCTCGCCGCCCGCCACGTTTTGGCGTTCCATCCACCAGCGCGAGACTTCAAGCGGCTTCGACGGATTGCGGATATCGTAGATGACGAGGATGTTGCCGACGAAGCCCTCCATTTCAGTGGAGATATAGGCGTAGTTCTCGTCCATATCAAAACGATGCACACCCTTGCCGTGGGTTTTCACAAAGGTCACGAGTTTGGGATGCGTTCTGTCCTTGATGTCATAAATGCGGAAACCGCCGTCAGGGTACTCTTCGCGGCGGCTGCCGGGGCCATGCTCGAACTCGGAATTGACAACCATAATATCGCCGACGCACCGCACCTTATGCGAGTGCGACCATGGGTGATTGGGCGTGAGGGTGCTGAGAATCCTGGGCTTGCGCGGGTCGGCAATGTCCAGGATCGAGGTTCCCTGCGGCCGGTGTTGGTGGCCGACATAGGCATAATTGCCGTCGATGACAATCTGTCCGCCTCCCGCAATCTCCATGCGGCAGAGGTGGCGAATGTTCGACGACGCACGCGGCTGAGTGCCGCTATCACTTTCAACCGCGGATAAAACTTCGCTCATGTCATACCTCCCAACGAACCTGCCGGCCACTGAGACCGGCGGCGACTCATCAGCGACAAATGATCGGCGCCTTCGGCTTGTTCGCCGATCTCGTTAGATTCCATATGTCAACCTGAGCGCAGCCGACATGGGAGCGGGGCTGGAACCGATATTAAATATCAAAGTCTGTCACTGCTCCAGCCAAAATTTTTATGAGTAACACCAAAAAAGGCCGGTCAATGGATCAGATCCATCCCAGCCGCATGACAATCGCGCGTCCCATGATCCAGTCCCTGTCCTCCTCCGTCAGAAAGTCCAATGCCTCGGTGAAATGCCTTACGCGCTGCGGGTAAGTGGCCTTGGCGAATGAATTGGTCACATCGGTTCCCCAATAGCAGCGGCGCGGTCCGTAGGCATCGAAGAGGCGGCGGATATAAGCTGTCACGTCGCGAAACGGATAGGGCTCGGAGGAAAAGAGCGGCGCCGCCGAAAGCTTTACGGACACATTCGGATACTTGGCGAGTGCCACCGACTGGTCGATGGCAGCTGGCACCGCCTTGTTCCTCACGGTCTGCGACGACACTCCCATATGGTCGATGATGAGAACGAGCTGCGGGTGGCGCTCGGCAATGGGAGCGAACAGCTGCGTCTGACCCGTGGTTAGAAACATTACCGGAATCCCTGCCTTCTCGGCCGCCGGCCAGAACCAGTCCGCGGTGCCGCACGTGAGCCATGCGGCCTGATCCACGGCTATGTTTAGCCGAATACCGAGCACACCACACTGTCCTCTCCAGGTCGCAAAGCGACGCGCGGTCGTCGGATCATTGAGCGCAATGAGGCCCATGATGGCGAAGCGGTCAGGATATCGCTGCACCGCCTCCTGAGCATAGTCGAGCCGCTCGCCTTCCAAGCTCGGCGGCACGATGATGACGCGATCTACGCCCGCCTCGTCCATCATGGGAACCAACCTCTCGATGGTGAAGGGTTCCGCGAGCTGTGGCCTGGAGCCGGGAACCCACGGGCGGTCAGGGGTTGAGGCTTTCCATATGTGGACATGGGCATCCACCACAAGCCTGCGTCGCGCTGCTTGAGCATTTGCTTGCGGCGCAAACTGTGCCGTCACCGCGGCACCTCGGCCAAGTGCGCTTTTGAGCGATGCGCGACGCGACAATATCGCTCAATTTCGCGCAATCTGAAAAATTGGAAATTCAAGAGAGACCTCACCTGTCTCTTGTATCAATGCTCATTCGCCAAGATGCTGCCTTAACGTAGTGCAGGGGCAAAATATCCGCAAGCTCTCTCTGGCTCTTGTCAGATTGACAGGATGGCCTGTTACCGCATATCGTCTAGGCCCGTAGTCGCAACCCGCAACAACGCTCTATAAAAAGGAGGATCCTTGTGAGTGATGTCAAAATGGTGCTGGTGGGCGATACCTTCGTGGGTCGGCCCGACCCCGATTCCGCCTTCACCACAGCCCAGAACTTTCTCAACGACGCAGACATCGCGTTCTGCAACCTGGAAACCGTGGTGGCTGATGCCAAGTATCTCGCGCCCCACGACCACGACCACCACCCGCGAACCGACGAATGGATGTTCAACTCCTATGTCCGAGCAGGCTTCAATGTCATGAACCTGGCCAACAATCCCAGCACATGGCACGGCCTGGATTCTTTTTTGCGATGCCTCGACGTCCTCGACAAAGCCGGCATTGTGCGCGGCGGCGGCGGCCGCAATCTCGCCGAAGCACGCAAGCCCGCCGTCATTGAGCGCAAGGGGACTAAGGTCGCTTTCGTCTGCCGCGCTTCGGTGTGCGACCCGATCACCGCGGCAGCCACAGAAGACAGGGGCGGTATCGCTTACTATCCTGTCCAGACTTTCTACGAGCCCAGGCTCAGGGTTCACCATGTGCCGGGCTCTCCACCGATCGTCCACACTGTTCCTGACCGCGGCGCGCACCGTGCCGCTCTGGAAGAGGATATCCTCAGGGCGCGCAAAGATGCGGACGTCGTGATTGTGTCCTGGCACTGGGGTGTGTCACCCACTACGGGAGGAACCGGCGAGCTCATGGAATATCAGACAGAGATGGGCCATTTTGCCATCGACGCCGGTGCCGACATGGTGGCCGGCCATCATCCTCACATTCTCCAGCCCATCGAGGTGTACAGGGGCAAGCCTATACTCTACTCCCTCGGCAATTTTGTTCACGATCTCCACTACCAGAAGCGGGCCCACGTGAGCTTCCCGGCCATTTTGCTGCGTTGCCATATCCACGACGGCAAACTCCAACGTCTCTCTTTTGTCCCTGGACTCTACAAGGGCAACGGGCCTCCGGACTTCTTTCAACCCTCCCGGGCCCCGGAGCTCGTCAGGGATATACAAAAAATCTCCGCCCGCTTTGGTACAAGGTTCCAGGTGAGCAAGGACGACGTGGCTGTGACTCTGGGAGAGACGGCCTAACAAAATGTAAAACATTCACCTCACCCCAAACCTGGGGGAGGGGTTAGGCGCCTTGTCGGAGGCTGCCGTAAAGGCGCTCGGGGGTGACTAAAACTAGGCTCCGCTCTTCATCCCGCATCTGGCGGGCGAATTCCTCCTCTGTGCCCTTGGGGGTACGGCCCATGGCAACATAGAGGCCCTTCAGGCGCTTGATATGCGCTGGCGTGTCTTGCCAGGGCTCGATGGACGCAGGCCCTTCAACAGTGACATAGCGCCGGGTGTCGAGCTTGATCACCGTGACAGCCGCCCGCCCCGTCCGTTGGATGTTCTTGAGCTTCACGGTGTTCGCCCGCGACGCGAAACCGAGTTTAGCGTCCAGCACCGCCGTCGACACGATGGTCGCCTGCGCTCGGCCCTTCGGGGTGATCGTTACGGCGACACCGGTGTGGTTTTCTTTTAATAAGGGGAGTGCTTCGGTCCATTCCATTTGATCTTTCCTCCGAACGTTAAAGTGTTCTCGTCTCAATCGCGGATGTCCTGGAGCAATTGATGAAAATTGCCACGGGGTCGCCCGCTAGGTACGAAAATTTTCCCCGACATCTCATGCGAGCCAATATTCCAACGGCGCCGGTGGTTGAGCCAGAATAGAATTTGGCTTCCCGGGCCAATCATTGTGGCGGTCATATCCGATAATGTGGTCCCAGGTCAAGCGTCATTCTTGGCAGCAAGTATCGGCCCAGTGTGACCCCATAGGACTGTCTTGTACGATTTATTCATCGCAGTATACTGTGCCCGGAATTTCCAATCTTGCGGTATCCTAAGGTATAGACCAAGGGTAAAACTTTGCCCAATGAATGCCGTTCGGCACAGCGAGGGTTATATATATTTTTTGCGGCCAAAAGGAGGGAGCCATGGCTATCATCGATGCTGATGCTCATGTAGTGGAGTCCGAGCGGACCTGGGATTTCCTCGATGAAGCTGACCGACAATTCGCCCCAAGTGTAATGGTATTCAAAAATCGTGTTGGCGAAAGCCAGAGCCGGCGTTCCAGCGATGAGTATTGGAAGATAGGCGGCCGGGTTTTCGTCAAAGGGCGAAATATCGGCCACGATACTTCGCGAGAAAGCCGCGAAATGGAAAACGTCAAAGCCCGCCTGACTCACATGGATGAATTGGGCATAGATGTCCAGGTTCTGTATCCCAGCCTCTTTCTCCGATCACTGACCAATCTGCCCCATGTCGATGCCGCATTGTGTAGGAGCTACAACCGCTGGCTCGGAGAAATTTGGCAGTCGGGAAACGGCCGCCTGCGCTGGGTAGTGATACCGCCTCTTCATCTTATGGACCGGGCAATCGAGGAGTTGCATATCGGCAGGGAAAACGGCGCATGCGGCGTCTTCATCAGAGGAGTAGAGGGCGACAAACTGCCCACCGACCCCTATTTTCATCCCCTCTATCATGAAGCCAGTCGCCTCGGCATGCCCATCTGTATCCATGCGTCAGCTGGAAATCTGGACATGTTTGATCTTTTTGGGCGGGGCGCCAGCCTGGGACAGTTCAAATTCGGTCCGATTAATCTCTTCGGGAGTCTCATCACTTCAGAGCTGCCGCGCCGGTTTCCCGATTTGAGATGGGGATTTATTGAGGTGAGCGCCGAGTGGTTGCCTTACGTGATGAATCATTTAGAGCTTGGCTATATTAGGCATGGACGGGAGTGGCCCGGAGCGAAGCTCTTACGCGAGAATCAAATCTATGTGGCGTGCCAAACCAGCGACGACCTGCCTTATATCCTAGATCACGTGGGAGACGAGAACCTTGTTTTGGGTACGGATTATGGTCACAACGATACTTCATCGGAAATTAACGCCATGCGAAAGCTGAAAGCGGATGGAAAAATTGCGCCAACCTCCATCGACAAGATTTTGGGGGGAAACGCCCAGGTTTTGTATAACCTTTGAGTCCCGTTTTGAGAGATTTTGAAACCCCGCAATGAGCCATCCGACGGGATCGCTTGCGCGACTCTACGGATACCATTGTCAAACCGGATCCCGTGCGAATCTCATTGCCTGCCATGCTTCCGCTTAGCCGCGATGCTCGGCGTTATCTGTGGCCGCTGCGGGACATGTGATAGCGCGCATTGCGCAGCATCTGACCCGGTGTGGTCCCCGTGGGCTTGCCATGATCGAGCAAGATTTCACCGTTCACCACGGTATAGTGGATGCCATCCGCAAGCACGCGCATGCGCCAGCCGTCGTTGGGAAAATCGTGCACGACTTCCTGTTTGCGCGGCGCCACGGTGTTTGGGTCGAATAGAACCATGTCTGCGGCTAATCCGGGCCGCAACATGCCGCGATCATAGATTCCATAAACGGACGCGGAATCAAAGGTGAGTCGCCGCACCGCCTGCTCCAGCGACATGACTCCCTGTTCACGTACCCAATACCCCAATAGCCGCGTGCTGTAACCTACTTCGGAATGATACTGGACATGGGCGCCGCCGTCGGAAAGACCGACGACGGTATAGGGGCTGTTCAAAATCTCCGCCACCGCGTCGCGGTCGGTGTTTCTATGGCCGAAGCCGAAGCTGGTATTCAGTTTTTCCCCAACCGCCAAATCGAGAAACGTCTGCAGAGGCTCCTGGCCTCGCGCCGCGGCGATTTCTGCGATGCTTTTTCCTCTCAGGGCGTGGTTTTCCGCTAACGCGGGCTCATCCACCATGAGAAGATCCCAGCGTTTGCCGAAGCCGTTGTCGGGAAGCTCGAGATCGGCGCGCAATTTTTCCCTAGTTTCCCCATCGCCGTAGCGCACGAGTTTCTCCTCGTCCGAGACCTGCATGATGCTGAGCCATGTCGGCATCTGGCGGAAGAACTGGGAGTTTTTCATATTGAAGAGAATCACCGCGCTGTTGGGGTTGCACAAAGGCATCGCTCTAGTTCCTTCGCGGGACCTCTCTTCGACAAAGGTCAGGTGCTGTTTCCAGCGGTTCGGCGCATAGAGACTATGGTTGATGCTGTTGTAAATCACGGCACGCCCTGAGGCTTGCGACAGCCGGCTCATCAAAGCCTGTTTTAGCTCCGGCCCGGCCCCACCGCCGCTCTGCATGACTCCGGTCCCTGCTTCCTTGAGAACCTCGGCAAGCGCAAACAGCTCCGCCTCCGGGGCGAAGGCGCCGGGCACTAGTTTCCCCCGCACGTCGAGATGGCTCATGTTGCGCGAAACGGACAACCCCAGAGCTCCGGCCTCCAGGGATTCGCGTAGTACGCGGCGCATGATCTCGAGCTCGCTCTCGGTCGCCGCGCGCTCCTGGCTTGCTTCACCCATCGCATACAGACGCACCGCCGAGTGTCCCACCAGCGTGCCCACGTTGACTCCCAGCCGCCGGCCCACCGCCTCCATGTACTCGGGAAAAGTTTCCCAGCCCCAGGCCACAGCCGCGCGTAAGATATCCATCGGAATCGCCTCCACCTCGGAGAGCATGCCGGCTAATATGTCATGGTCTTCGGGCCTCACCGGCGCAAGAGCCAGGGAACAGTTGCCGATGATGACGGTCGTCGCGCCATGATAACAGGAGAACGTGCATAGCGGGTCCCAGGTTACCTGGGCATCGTAGTGGCAGTGATTGTCGATAAAACCCGGCGCCACCACGCACCCATCGGCGTCGATTTCCCGTTTGGCCGATCCGCTCAATCGGCCCAGCTCGACAATCCTTCCCCCGCTAACACCAACATCGCCGCGAAATGAAGGCATCCCTGATCCATCAACGATACGGCCGTTCTTTACCAGCAAGTCATACGCCATAAACTGGTTTCTCCTTTTGGCTAGGATTGGAGTTTCTTGAGGGTGCCTTACGCTTCTTACCATTCTGTTCGAGAAACTTTCAACAATCAGCGCCCGGTGGGGATTGTTGACGTTGGTTCAGGACCCCCGCCAAATCGGTCCCTCATTCTCTATGCTTTCCTCGAAATAGTATTACCGAGCGTCTATTCAAGTCTGAAAAATCCGGATTTGGCGGACTGACCCCGATTATATGGCGCTTATCCCTATTGCTCCTGGTCTTTACCTCTGCGGTAAAGGGTCGGGGCCGGTGAGCTTTTTGAATAGCTCCACGGCTTCCCGGTCGCGGGGCATCTCTCTGATCGTTTGCTCCAGCTCCTCCGGCATTTGCGGTTCAGCTTTTAGACCGGTGAGTTTTGTATATTCCTTGAAAAACTCAGGATCTCTAAAGGTCTTGCGCACTGCTTCCTGCAGGATATGGACTCGGTCTTTAGGCGTACCAGGGGGCAGGATATATGGGTTTCCGCTGCCGACAAATGTCCGGTACAGCGCAACCAGTTTACGGTCCATGTCGGATCTCGCAAAGGCCTCGATGTCGGAGAGTTCGGCAAAGCGGGGATGGGTGTGTTTTCGTCCCTTAGGAATCTCGATGATGCCATGAAAATCCATTACACCCTTGTTCACCCATTGAGGGTTCGTGTGCAGGAGAGAGTCCGCCACAGTCGTCCTGGCGTCTATCTCACCCTGCTCGATGGCGACATCGAGTTCCGGTGAGCTGTATCCGGTGACGAATCTCGGTTGTTTCAGGCCCATAAGATATGAGAACATTCGGCCGGAGATGTAGATCAGGTGCCCTACCGCCTGGGAGCCAACTCTAACGCCTGAAGCCGCGTGGAGCTTCTCCAGACTGTTGAGGCCTGCCGCTCGGCGCGACATCAAAACATGGTAGCCGCCGCTATAGCTGGTTCCTAGATAGATCGCCTTGTCGATGTCGTAGAGAACCCCGCTCTCTCCGAGAATGGGGTGCATGACAAAGGGGGTGGACATACGGCCGATGGTCAACCCGTCCGGACGCACCGAATTATGAAAGTGGTTTGCAGCCTTCCGCCCTCCTCCGCCAGGCATGTATTCCATAACAATGGTGGGATTTCCCGGAATATATTTCTGGAGAAAAGGAACAATGGCTTTGGTGCGCATGTCCCCTACGCCTCCGGGCGCGCTACTCTGAATGACGGTAACGGTTTTTCCCTGGAAGAAAGGGGTTTGCGCATAGGCGACGCCGCCTATGAAGAGACCGAGCAGGTGCGTGGCAATATAGATTTGGAGAAACACCGCAGGCTTGGACATGTCGCTTCCCATATGCACCTCCGCGATTTGTAAACGTCAACTCTTTTGCCGTGTTCCTCCCGGTAAACCGATTGGATTGGGTTATTACGAAGCCCGGTTAACACCTCTGAAATGCCTTGTCAACAAAACAATCAAGGTCAGTCCTAAAGTTTATAGCGAATTAACTGCGGTGACTCCCGAATCGGCCTCTGTTTCTTTCATCTATGCACGACGCAGCGGATGATTTTGGCAAGATTGCATTTTATCCCTGTTTGTTCTTTGGTTTTTATTCGGGCAATCCGTGCAGTAGATACATCGCCTGAATCGCCGGGCTTGGTTTGCCGAAAGCGCCGAACCAGCGCTCGTAGATCGGCACGATACCGCCAGACCGGTAAAGCTCAGCCAGCGCCCGGTTCACGGCCAGCCGAAAGGCGCCGTCGTTGCGGCGCAACATGAACCCGTAAGGCTCATAAGAAAATATGACATTCGCCAAGCCAAAATACGCCGGGTCCCTGGCCGTTATCGCGAGGCCCATCAGAATGCCGCGGTCGGAAGCGAAGGCATCTACCGAGCCCTTCTCGAGTGCCGTGCGGCCCTCTAGATGATCCTTGACGCGGACCAACTCAACGGTAACGAATTCCTCCTTGAGAAAATTCGTCAGAGCCTTTTCTGTGGTGGTGCCCGGGATAATCGCGATGCGCTTGCCCGCCAATTCCGGCACCCCGCGGAGTTTTGAATCCGCCAGGGTCAACAGACTGCCTCCGTCAACGAAAGTCATCAAACTGAAATCCACCCGCTCTTGACGTGAAAGACTGGCGGTGGTCGTGCCGCATTCGATATCCACTTTGCCCTCAGCCACCATATCGATGCGGTTCTCGGCTGTCACCGCCACCCAACTGAGTTTGAGATTGATCCCGAGTTGTTTCTGAATGGCGCTCGCCACATGCGTGCAAAGATCGATGGAGTAGCCAACCGGGCGCCTGTCGGGTCCAGGGAAAGAAAAGGGCGGCGCAGACTCACGGTAGCCGATCGTCAGCGTGCTCGATGTTTTGATTTTCTTGAGCGTCCCATCCAGCTCTTGGCCTGAAGCCGGGGCAAGGGAAAGCAGCACAACTAACAGCGCATGGACCATAATCTTCATAAAACTCCTTCCCGAAGGCATCGGAGACCCGGAGGCAAATTGATTAATCCTAAAATGCTCTCGCTTTAGTAGCCGTAACGCTCCGCGATGGCCTGAACCCGCTGATGCTCCGGTTCCAGTTCCTTTTGGCCTTTGAGCTCCTTGTAGGCCTCCGCGACCAGATCCTGAGCGGACACGCTGGCGACGGCAGGCACGTCGTACTCCAGTCCGCCGATCAGTTTTTCCTCCCGCAGCATATCCTCGAAACCCGTCGCTAGTCCATCGAGCGGAAACGGCTGCGACTCCAGGAAATGTATGGTATAGCGGCGCGGGTTGTGTATCCGCTCTTCAGGGTCCGCTGTTGCCAGCCGAAGCCGCTTGTCGAGATTATAGAGATACTCGAAATTCTTCGGCATATCGCGCACGAACCAATAGGAACGGATCAGGCCTTTGAGAAAGCACTTGACCAAATCCGGGCGCTCCTCGAGTACGCGTCCCGTAGCCGCGATGATCCGCTGCGGGAAGCCATTGGGGTACTGATCTTTCGGCACCACCAGGACATTGCAGCCCTCCTTCTTCAGCGATTCCGCCGTCCGTACGGACACCGGGGCGCATTCTATCTTGCCGTTCCTGAGGGCCTCCACGTGGAGGTGTTCCGAGACCCCGCATCTCACCCATTCCACGTCCCGTTCGATATCCAACCCGGCCTTGCGCAACTGGATCTGTATTCCCCAATGACGCAGGCTGTTGAAATCGCTGATACCGACGCGCTTGCCCTGCAAATCCTTGAGTGACTTAATATGCGGCGGGCCGACCCATGCGTTGGTATGCTGGTTGCGCCATCCGGCGATGATGTAAACATCCGCTCCCCGCGCTCGTTGAAAAAATATGGTGCGAGATTGGACATCCAAGGCAATGTCAACGGACTTTTCTTTCATGGCTTGGGAGATGCCCAGTTTCTCCAGCCCAAAGGGAACCATCGCGTCGCGCAGCACCTGATACCCAGGCGACCCATCGGCGGTCTTGAGCCCGGCGTCGTAGAAAAAATTCATCTCGTGAGCCGCCATCACCGGCAGCAGATGAAGCACGTGATAACAGGTCGGAGCGATTCGTAGTTTTCCATCCAACATAAAGTATCCTTTAAAATGAGGTCAGAACTATCCCATACGCACCATCCCCGCAACCCATGGTGCCTATTTCATTCCTACTTTGACTGGAGTAGCTGTTTGACTCGATTTAGGATGGCGGGCTCGATTTCATACAAGCCCGTGACCATCTTTTCGATACCGGGTCCGTCCACCGGATCGATCTCCAGCTTAGCCTTTTCCGCCTCAGCGAGGAACTGGGGATCTTTCAGAGTATTAACGAATGCTCTCTGCAGCGTTCTAACGCGCTCCTCAGGCACTTGCGGCGGGAGCGAATAGAGCCTTTGTTTGCCGTAAATCTCGCTGGCGATGCGGAGAAGCTTTTTCCCTTCCTCCGTCTTTGCGTACTCCACCGCGAGAGGGACACCTTTCAACTCGGGATGCGACTGGAGCATCGTCTGGAGCACGACGTGAACCTGCCGCGCCCGCAGCGCGCTGCCCCACGTTACCTTTGCCGATTGCCAGCCAAAGGCGCAGGTACCGTCGACTTCCCCCGTTTCCGCCGCCACCCTGACGTCTGCGGTACCCTTGTAGCCCTCGACGAGCTGCAGCGGGAAATCCGTGGCGGCGGCGAGGAGCTTGGTATCGTCGGTGCCGCTGGTGCCGGGGCCGATCGCCCCGAGCTTGACCCGTGCTTTAGACTTGCGCCACTCTTCTGCCGTCTTTATCCCGCTACGGTCGGTCATGATGCACACCAGGGAATCCGACGTCGGCATACCGAGCCAGCCAAATTTGCGCCCCTCAAATTGCACCGCAGGGTTCCCCATGAGGTGCTGTAGAAGAAGCGGGCCGGACCAATGGCCGATGACCGTCCCGTCGCGCGGCGCGCTGTTAAAGACATGATTCGCCGCGATCAGCATCGCCGCTCCAGGCATATTCTGCACCACCATAGTGGGTTTGCCGGGAACATATTGAGCGAAGTGGCGCGCGATCAGCCGGGTGTAGGTATCATAGCCTCCCCCGGCGGAAGCACCGACTATGAACTGGATCGCTTTTCCCTTGTAGAACTCCTCCACCGAGGCAGCGAGCGCTGATTTGACCGAGGCGAGCGAAATAAAAATAGGGAGCAAAAAAATGGTGAGTGCCTTGGCCATGAGTCACCTCCTTGTGAGTTGGCCGTGCCGGCCGTTCCTTTACCGAAGCCTTATCCGTCCTGCTGATCCATTGGGGCCTGCGGCCGTTTCTTGGGCAGCATCTCTGCGGCTATTTGGCGCGGACCGATGCTCTCGCGGTACTCGTTGGTCTCGAGATCGTAGCGGCCATGTAAATTGGTCGCTATGCCGTCGCGCGCGCTGCGAATGATGACGGCCACGGTGCGCTCGCCCACGTTCACCTCGATATGGATGTCTCCCGGCCTGGCCAGATGAATGTCTCCGGGCGCAGCCACGTAGTCGGCGGTCTTGCGCACCGCGGCGTAACCGGGCCTGGACCGGTCATCGACGCGCTCGTACTGCACGATCCGCTCGTGACCGTCCAACAAGCCATAGGCGGTGTAGATGCGTCCGTGATCGTGAGCCCGTTTCGGCTCGCCCTGCCGCCGGCTTTCTTCATGGATCTGACCGTTAACGACAAACCCATAGTCCGGATCTTCGTAAAACAATAAATTTCCGCCGCGATGCCCTCCCGAACCGGGAACTGAACTGGGAACCGGCCACTGCTTCGAAGCCTCCCGAACCTCCGCATCCGCCAAAAGCTCGGCCAAGATCGGCCGCAGCGCCAGCCACCGTTTGTCCAGGTCGGGCTCGCCGGCGAACAGCTCCCGCGCCTTGATGACGAACCGCTCAAGTGCGTTTTCACTGCTGGTTTCCATGGCTGTGAAATCCTCCCTTTCGAACTGCATCTAAGTTTGCGCCCCCCGGCTCGATGCGGCCGCGCCAGCCAAAAACCCTTCGCTGACCCCATAGAAACGCGCGCAATTGTCCCAGAGAATTTTACGCTTGTCTGCGTCGGACAGCGGCAGCTTGAGGAAACTTTCGGTGGCGTGCGGATAGCGGGAATCGCCGTGGGGATAGTCAGTCGAGTACACGAGATTATCGCTGCCGAGGAAGTCGATGGTGTAGCGCGCCGGGGTTTCATCCGGCTCCACCGATGCGACACACTGGCGCTTGAAGTATTCGCTGGGAGCCATGGTCAACTCGCTCATGTCGAGATCGCCCTCCAGTTCATAGGCTTCATCGAGGCGCCACAAGAGCCACGGCAGCCAGGAGCAATTGGCTTCCAGAAAGGCGACCTTGACGGTGGGGTGGCGCTCGAGGATGCCGCCGCCGAGAAAGCTGCCCACGGCGAACATCTGCCCCACGGGCTGGCCGTAAGCGCGCTGGAGTCCGGAGGGCGAGCCGAACCACGGTTTACATAATTGGGGGATACTCGACGCCGTAGCCTGATGGAGGCCCAGCGGGATCCCCAAGCGCTCCAACGTATCCCAGAGCGGCTCGTAGTAAGGATCATGCCAGGGCGTGCCGTTAATAAAATTGGAGCGAAGAAAAACCGCCTTGAAACGCAACTCATCCACCACCCGGTGCGTCTCCTCGACGGCGTCGTTGATATCATAGACCGAAATCATGCCGGCGCCCAGCATGCGCCGGGGGTCGGCCTGGCAGAACTCGTAGAGCCAGTCGTTGTACGCGCGCGCGATTGCGGCAGCAAAGCGGGGATCCGATTGCCTGGCGCCGCCGCCCGGGCCAACGAGCACGTTTAAGCCGCGGCTGGGGAACAGGGTCGCGACGTCAAGTCCCTCCCTGTTCATCGCTTCGAGCTGCGCCGCGCCATTCCAGCCCCGTGCGGCGTCGTTCCGGTAGAGCGCCTGATTGCGCCGGTAATTGCGGCCGCGCCGCGGCGTTCTTCCGACCCTTGTTTCGTCTGGCTTTTCGTCCGGGAAGACGATGCGCAAATCGCGCACGTTCTCCGAAGTCACGCCGCGCGGCGCGAGGGAGCGAAACTCAGGGGCAATATAGCGCTCCCAAAGATCCACAGGCTCCATGACATGCATGTCGCTATCAAACACCCTAAACCCATTCTTGGCCACTGATTCTCGCCCTCCTTTCACCCTTAACGCGCGTCGTTAGGATTTCGCCTGATACGTAGGTTTCGTGGGCGCCGATCCAAGGTACCGGTTAGGCCTCGCCTCAAGCAGGGTACTTTGCCTATGGGAGGAAACCAACTGGCTGGCGACAGGCTACCAATATCACGGCTCGACCTCGAATTGCGAAACGAACTAGAAATTAAAGTCCTGACGCCCATCGCGTGGGAGGGAGGGGCGGGTTGGCAAACATTTAGGCCGAAACCAGCTAGGCGAGTGAGCGTGGCTGCCTCATGCGCATCACCAACTCGGCGGGCGACGCCATGGCTAGGGACAGCGGCACCATGAGGACGCTGATGACAATGAGTCCCCAGATGGCGACGGAGTAGTTCCCGTTCAGGTCGAAGATGATGCCCATGACCAGGGGACCGAGGACCCCCGCTCCAACGGAAGCCCCCTGCAAAAGGCCCAGGACTCCTCCGAAGGCTCGAGTCCCGAACATAATGCTGCCCACCGCGCCACGCATGGGAACGAGGCAGCCGAAGCTGACACCGAACAGCAAAGCGAAGGGCAATGTGGCTGAGACAGTATCGACGTCCACCAGCTGGAAGTACAAGAAGGAAAAGCCCATCATCGCGGAGACGGCTGCCAGGACGAGACGATAATCCAGCTTGTCCATCAAATAGCCGCCGCCCACCCGTCCGATGCCGCTGATGATGAAGACTGTGGACATGACCACGGCTGCCTGGGCCGCGGTAAGTCCGATATCTTGTTGGAAGTAGGGAATCATGTGGACTTGGAAGGCGGAGTTTACGGTGAAGGTACCCGCCAAGTAGATCGTGAACAGCCAGAACTCCTTGGTACGAAGCACCGCGTGGAGCGTAAGCCCGGTATCCGACCGGCTTGGCGATGGGCCGGTGGAGCGCTCCATGGATGCGCCCTGCTCCGGCGGGTCGCCGTCAGGGCGTAAACCGTAGGGCTCCGGCCGGTCGCGCACCAGCATGCTGAGCAGCGTGACGCCGACCAAGATCAGCATACCGTAGCCGAAAAGCACGACGCGCCAGCCGTAGGCCTCCTCGATCTGGGCGTTCAGTATGACGATGGGCGAGCCGAATATGGGACCCGTTACCGCAAGCCCCGTGGCCAGGCCGCGGTTGCGGCGGAACCACCGCGAGATGATCACGGGCCAGGTGACCGCGTGGCTGACGCCGGATGCTCCCAGGGAAATGACCACGAAGAAGAGAAAAAAGCCGAAGATGCCGTTGGTGGCGCCGAGGCCGATGAAGCCGACGGCTGAGATGACGGCGCTCCAGAAAATTATTTTGCGCGAACTAAAGCGATCGAGCAGGAAGCCGACCGCGGGACTGAGAATGCCGGCCTCCAACTGGCGCAGCGACATGGCGGCTGAAACGACCCAACGGTCCCAGCCGAAGGTGCGTTCCATGGGGATGATGAGAACGCCGAAGCCCTGGAAATAGGCGGCGGAGAAGATGGCGTTGGTCGCTATACTCGCGGCGACCATATACCAGCCGAAAAAAATCCGCTGCGTCTTTTTCCCAGATTGCTCGGTGGCGTGGGTATAGCTCACGCGGGGCTCCGTGTGCGGCTATGGCGGGGCGTCCTTATGGTAGTCATCGCGGCTCCGTTGATGAAAGAAAAGGGGCTTGCGGTAAGGGCGGGGTCGAACCGCGCTCTGTGTCGGTAATTCGGTATTTTCCTCCAAGAAGAAATTGGACTTTTCCGATCTTAGCAAAAATTGCGCTCATAAGCCTCACCTCGGCCTCAAGCTCATTCGAGCGTGCTAAACGGATCCGCCTGCCGTCGTTGAACATCGAACCCTTGAGCCTGTGAAATTCGTCTTATTGCCTACTGCCCGTTGCCTATTTTGAGCGGAGCGATCTGATGGCTTGAACGTTTTTGCACAAACCTTCCACGCTTCCTCTATTGAAAGCTCAGAGCATATGTAATAGCGGTGGCGGTAGATGCCACAAAGGCCCAAAAGAAAGAACTGGAGGTGCACTATGAAAAGCAAAATTCATGGCCCGGCCGCAATCCTTTTTTTCCTGGGCGCATGGGTTTTTGCCGCCACCGCAGCCGCTCAGGGTAGCGCAATGCTGTTGAAAGCAAAAACCGAGGCCGAGACGAAAGGCTATATCTTTGAGATCAGCCACGACGTGATCGTGGCGAAGGCGAAGAAGGAAGGAAAGCTTGTGGTGTTCAGCTCCCAAGATGCGGACGCCATCCGGGCCACTGCAGACGCTTTCCGGAAAAAATACCCATTCATCGACGTGAGGGCGACTGAGATCGCCGGCACCGAAACCTACAGACGGATGATTCAGGAGATGAGCATCGGCAAGACCACGGCGTGGGATGTCAATTACCTGGCCTTTGATTTTTACAAGGAGTATCTCCCGCACCAGAAAAGATTCGACATGCTCGGCATGGCCAAGCACGGTGTGCTGCAGATACCGGCGGAAACGATCGACCCGGTCAACCGCCATATCGTCGCTTTACAGACGAATATGCAAGCGCTTGCTTACAACAAGAAATTGGTTGCGGAAAATAAAACACCGGCAACCTACGAAGACATGCTGAAACCCGAATTCAAGGGAAAAAAATTCGCCACGGATATTCGGCCGAGGGCTGTGGCCGCTCTCGTGCCGGCCTGGGGGTTGGAGAAGGTGCTGGTATATGCCAAAAGGCTGGCGGCCCAAGAGCCTATCTGGACTCGCGGGGACTCCCGCAGCTTGCCTTATATGACGGGCGGAGAAATTCCCATGAATCTTGGCCTGAATTACAAAAGCTACCTGAGATTTAAGGAAAAAGACGTTCAAGATGTTTTAGGCGTAAAACTTCTCGAGCCCATTCCGGTGCGGCTGACCGAGGCGGAGGGCGTCTCGGCTACGGCGCAGCACCCCTACGCGGGTCTGTTGTGGTTGGCGTTCCAAGCAAGCCCGGAGGCTCAAGCAATTTTGGATAAAGTGGACCGAGCGGCCTCGCATTTGATTGCCGGCACGTTTCATGAACGAGCAACGAGGGGCAAGAAGATTTCCTTGTTGGGCTGGGAGCATTACCCCCAAATGCAAAGGTACGAGGAAGAGGTCGTGAAGGCTTACGGCTTTCCCAGGGCGGACAGGTGAAAGTAGTTTTGCAAGCATTGGATTGTCCGCCCTCATCACGACCACGGTGCCACGATCACGCGGCAGGTTGGACTGGCATGACAAAGCCGAGATATTTTGCTCGGACCTTCACATAGACGCTCAACTCTTCAGCCATTGTCGAGTAGATAACTGCGCCGATCGATCCTTACGGTGCCGTTGGTAAAGCTGAGCGAAATGTTAATATCACCTTCCCCGCGGAGCCACGGTACCACTTTCATTGTCCGAAGACCTGCCTTTGTATTGGGTTCTTGCAAGGCGATCGACTCCGCTTCCGCCCTGGTTTCCGCGCGCAAAATAAACATTCCATATCCGAGATCCGAGGTTGTTTCATTCTCCTTATCGTTTTTGAGCAAGCCCGCGCCAAACAGGCGTCCCTCGTTTTCAAGTTTGGCCATATATTCCTTGTGCGGGCGGCGGAGCTCGGCGCGGGGCGGGGCGTTTGCCGGGGGGCTCTCCACAAGCGTCATGATACAAAGATAGCATTGCTCATGTTTTAACGGGTGCATGACGTCTTGCTTTAGCTCTGCCATGGCGTTTTCTCCTGGGAGTGAATTGAGATTTCCGCTTTTATACCAGAACTTTTATCAAAAGGTCAGATATAGAAAACACCTAAGAGGCCTGACATCCTCATTGCTTCAGCCGCGGGCAGAAGCGCAGGGCGTTCTCACCCAGGATATTAATCTTGGCCTGCTCGGAGAGTTTCTGCTCCCTGATGTTGGGGACGCCGTCGGGCCAACAGGTCCCACTGTGGGGGTAGTCTGTGGAGAAGAGGAAGAAGTGGTCGCCTAACGTCTCGACGGCGTAGGCGATGTGCTCTTCGTCGGACTCGATCGAGCAGTAGAGTTGGCCCGAAGCCAGGATCTCCGAAGGCTTCCGCTTCAGGAACGGCGTCTGGTAGGAGCCAGGTTTGTAGCTGTGCTCGAACTTCTCGAACATGTACGGCATCCAGCCGCCGAAAGCCTCGAAGATGCCCACCCGCAGCTTGGGAAAGATGTCGAAAACGCCGCCACCAATGAGGCCGGCAAGGGCGTACTGACCGCCCCAGCTGTGATAGATGGAGTTCGGCGCCTCCACCCAGGGGGTGAGGGGCGGACGGTTCGCGCCGCCATGGACCCATACCGGCAGATCGAGTTCTTGGGCCAACGCGAAAATCGGTCGCAGCCGCGGGTGGTCGAGCATGGCCCCGTCGGGGCAGGCCCGCGGAACGAACGGTCCCACGTAGTGCCTGTCGTTCGCAGCCCAGTACTTGATCTGACTGAGCGTCTCATCGATGTCGCGCAGGTTGGAGTTGCCGACCCAGCGCAGCCGCCCCTCTGACTCGGAACTGTAGCCGGCCATGAAGCGGTGGTACGCCCGCTGCAGCGCGCTCTCGAAACCGATATCGTCCAACATGCAATAGCCGTCGGATTGGCTGGAGAACATCACGCTGACGTCGATGTCCGCCGTGATCATGTCCCTCAGACGCAGGGCGGGGTCCCAATGGCAAGCTGGGTCGATTTCCCGGCCGGAGTTGCTGACCTCGCGGCCGCGCCCGTTGGCGCGCTCCTCTCGTGGCGGCGCGTCGAAGGCGTCGTAGATGCCCATTGGATGGCCAGGCAGCCTTGGCCAGAGCACCCCGCCGAGGCCGACGTCACCGGTCCGCTTCTGGTTAGCTTTGACCGCCGCGCTGAAGCGCGCGTATTTGTCACGATACTCAGGATCGATGTTCTCCTTGTAGGTCTTGTCTAAGTCCCAGTACTCGCGGATGTGGCAATCCGCGTCGATTACGATGTGGCCGTTGAAAGCCATGGGTTTGCTCCTCTCTGTCAGGGCCGTGCGGTGCCGAGGAACTCAAGGATGTTGTCTGCCTCCATCTTGCGCCGCTGGTCGGCCGGAACGCCGCCCATCTGCCGGTCCAACAGCTCGCGGGAGTGCGGCCAGTGTGTTACCACGTGGCGGAAGTCGCTGCCCTGATCCTGTTCGCCAACGCGCCGCTCGTGCGAGCCAGAACCGCTGGCCGTGGCGTAGTCGATGCCCACCATGGGATCGAAGTCTTGCGGCGTGTGGCCCGCGTAGCTGCCCGTGCCACCGAAATACCTCGCGCCTTCGGCGGAGACGATGACTTCGCCGCCGGCGGGCGGCTTGACGCGCTTGGGAGTCGGGTGGCGGTATTTTTTCGAAACGCGGTCAGTCCGGAAATCCGCGGGAATCTGCAGGTGACTGTCTCCCGATACCATGCGATAGGTGTGGGCCAGAGGCAAATTCCTCGTAATTTTAGCAGGAAGTTCCTTTTGAGGGTCAGCAACCGAGAATTGAGAATTTCCCCGAATGGCTCGGTGTCAGCGCGCGCTTTAGAGCCTCCAGAAATCATCGGTATACGCGAACTGACCCGGCCCCCTTTACGCACGAGAGAATATCGGACAAATCTGCTCTCTGTCAAATAATCCCCGATCGCACTTGGCGTTTATGTCTTCGGTTTTGGCGGTCCACATCAAGTGTTTGAGATGCAGCGCCATTTATTTCTCCTTCGATTCGTTGAGCTGCTCGCGCAGTTTCTCGGCCAACAGCGGCAGGTCTCTGATGCGCACGCCGGTCAGGCGGGCGACCGCATTGGCGACGGCGGGTGCGATGCCGAACACGGCCATCTCGCCGACGCCTTTGGCGCCGTAGGGTTCCGAGTCATAATTTTTTTCGATTATAATCGGAGTCGCCGCCGGGATATCGCGCATGGTCGGGATTTTATAATCGGCGAAGCTGGCGTTGGTGATTTTTCCTTTGTCGAAAAGCAAGGCTTCGAAAAGCGTGTAACCGAGCCCCATCATGATGCCGCCTTCAATCTGGCTCGTGACCGCCAATGGGTTGATCGCTTTGCCGACATCGTGCGCCGAGGCGATACGGATGAGTTTGATCACGCCGGTTTCTCGATCCACCGCGACCTCAACCGCCTGAGCACCAAACGGCCAACCCGGCGCGCTGGGCTCTTTTTTGTGTTTGGACGCACCTTCGGCCCAGAGCCGTTTGCTCTGGCTAGCGCCGACACCGACGATCTCGGCTGCATGTGATTGACTCAGAACTTCGGCTAGTGCCAATGGCCGGCGGTGTTCAGCGCTGACTTTACCCTTTGCGAAGCGAATTTCTTCAACGGGCACGTTCCAGAGCTGAGCGGCTTTTGCCGCGATCTGGCGGCGCGCATGAGCGGCGGCGAGCTTTGCCGCAGCGCCGACGTAGGGAGTCACACGGCTCGAGTATGTGCCGTGGTCGAACGGCGTCAATGCCGTATCGGCTATGACCACGCGAATCGCGCTCAGAGGCAAGTTCAATTCTTCGGCAACGATTTGTCCGAGGCTCGTGCCGGTGCCGCCGCCGACGTCGGTAGCCCCAATAAACAGGTCGACCTTACCATCGGCGGCGACGCGCACGCGCGCATTGGACGAAGACGCGGAAGTGGTCGGCGACTTGTGCAGCAGCGCGACGCCAAAGCCATGATCGGCCGGTGCGCGTTTCTTCCAGCGCTTGAGCTCATCAGCAACCGTCAGTAGACAGTCGCGCAGCGCGATATGATGGGCGCGGTCGCCAGCCGGAGTTATGTCCCCGGTATCGAGACAGTTTTTCAGTCGAAGCGCGATGGGATCAATGCCGAGTTTTTGCGCGATGATATCGATCTGCGATTCGCCGGCCCACACCGCTTCAGGTATGCCGAGGCCGCGGAAAGGGCAGCCCCGCAGCTTGTTGGTGTAGACTAAAGTCGAGCTGACGCGAATGTTAGGAATTTTATACGGCCCCACCCCGTCTTTGAGCGCGCGATTGCTGCCGGCCAAACCCTCGGCGTAGGCACCCGTGTCCCAGGAGAAGTCCATGGCGCGAGCCGTGATCGTGCCGTCTTTTTTCACGCCGGTTTTTACGCGCACGATGGCCGGCACGGAGCCGGCGGCGGCAAAGAATTCTTCGCCACGACTGTTGACGAGCCGCACCGGCTTGCCGGTCTTGATCGTGAGCGCGGCGGCATAGGGTTCCAAACGCATGGCATTCTTGCCGCCGAAACCGGCGCCGACTTTGCTGCCGATAACGCGAATGCGTTCTTCGGGCAGATCGAACAGGTCAGCCAAATCGGAGCGCACCAGAAAAACTTTCTGCGTGCTGGTCCAGAGCGTCAGGCGAGCACCGTCCCACTTAGCCACTACCGCATGGGGTTCGAGGGAACAGTGTTGAACTTGCTGGGAGCGGAACGTGTCATCGAAGATTTCGTCGGCTTCGGCAAAACCTTTATCAATGTCGCCTTTCGAGAAAAACGTCTGGTGGGCGATGTTGGTGCCGAATACCGGATGCCAGTCACGCGCCAGCACGGCATTGAGCCGATAGGAGCTCAGCTGCTCGTGAACCAGGGGTGGATTCTCGCGCAGCGCCTCATCCAAAGTGAGCGCGGCGGGCAGCTCCGCATAATCGCATTCGATGAGATCGAGCGCCTGCTCCGCGGTGGTTTCGTCGACGGCCGCAACCGCGGCAATCACATCACCGGTGTAGCGCACCTTGTCGCCGGCGAAAAGCTGTTCGTCCTGGACGCCGAAGCCGAAGCGCTTCGCCGGTACGTCATCGGCGGTGAGAACCGACACAACGCCGGGCAGCCCGCGCGTCCGACTCACATCGAGACGGCGAATCTTTGCGTGTGGAACGGGGCTACGAAACAATTTGGCGTGGAGCAAGCCCGGCAGGGCGACGTCCACGGTGTAGGTGGCGCGGCCGGTGACGCTTTCAACGCCATCCAATCGCGGCAGCGGCTTGCCGACAACTCTGAGTCGCTTCACGAGACGGACGCCGTTTTTGGCGGCGCGCAGAGCTGGAGCAGACTACCGTCGGGGTCAAAGAAGTAAAAACCTCGTCCGGTGGGGCGCTCGACGGTCGGAATATCATAAACTTTTACACCCCGGTCTTTCATCTTCTTTGCCGCGCGCTCGACGTCGTGCACCGGATTACCGATGTGGTACACGCCTTTGGTCATGATCATGGAACATCCTCTCCTTCAACAAATGCCATCCTTAGCATGATTACAATCCAAGCTGTACTCATCGTCGAGCGGAAGATCTAGGCTCAACTTGAGCCGCGCCGATTTTTCCGCGTTGATTAGTATCCACGAACGTGATTCGTTGCCGCTCTTAAATGCGTTGCGCTTAGCACACGGCGGTCCTAGATTCGCGTTGGATCGATTAAGCTAATGAGGAGACGTAAATGGAACTCGCTCTTTACTACGCCCCCAACACCTGCGCGCTCGCACCCTACATCACGCTCACCGAAGCACGCGCCGATTTC
>Ga0187893_10003020_pt1 | contig 35327 bp, 26 predicted proteins | sample MA1701074metaG_FD_139574 | JGI IMG/M metagenome (GOLD analysis project Ga0187893, IMG submission 139574) | White microbial mat communities from a basaltic lava cave in the Kipuka Kanohina Cave System on the Island of Hawaii, USA - MA170107-4 metaG ...
GCCACGAACCTGTACTACAATACGTCCGGCCGGCTGTGGCTGGCCCTCGACCAGACGTGGGACGTGAACACCAACGGCCCCGAGAACTGCCAGACGACCCGCTGCCGCGAGTTCCGCTACGACAGCGGCCGCGCGCGCTACCTGGTACGGGAGCGCGACCCAAGCCCCGGCCCCGGCTTCCTCGAGCCGCGGAACGACGCGGTCTGGACCGACTACGTGGGCGACGGGCCGTGGCGGGACTACAAGAGCGGCACGGCGGCCGGGCGCCCGTTCAGGCCACCAGTTCAGTCGCCTCGATCCGGAACCGCCTCCGAAGGCGCTCGATCACGTCCTTGTGGATCTGGCTGACGCGCGATTCCGACAGGTTCAACACCTGCCCGATCTCCGCCATCGTCAGCCCCTCGTAGTAGTACAGTACCATCACCAGCCGTTCCTCCCGGTTCAGCCCGCGGGTGAGGTACTCGGTGAGCATCTTGCGGGCCACGCGCTGGGCCGGGTCGATCGATTTCTGGTCCCGCACGTCCCAGCCCCCGCCGCCGCGGCCCCGTCCGTCGTCGTCCCCCTGAACGGCCGACAGGTGCACCTCGCGCCCCAGCCGCGACAGGCGCGATAGTTCGGCGAACCGCTCGGCCGGCAGGCCCATGCCGCGGGCCAGTTCGTCCTCGGTCGGCGGCCGGCCGAGGTCGGAGTCCATCGTCTCCCGCACGCTGGTCCGCTTCTTCTCGAAACTGCGGACGGTGCGTGACTGCCCGTCGAGCGCGCGCAGCCAGTCCATCACGGCCCCGTGGATCCGCTGCTGGCAGAACGTCTCGAACTTCGCCTTGTGGCGCGGGTCGTAGGCCTGCACCGCCTCGATCAGCCCGTCATAGCCCGCCGAGCAGATCTCGTCGTAACTGACCTGCGCCGGCAGTTTCTGGGCCAGGCGGGCGGCCTGCATGTGCACGAGGTGCCGGTAGTGCTCCACCAACTGGTTTCGCAGCACCACGTCGTGGTTCTTCAGGTATGCCCTCCAAAGTGCTTCTGGGGTTCCGCGGACGGTCTTCATGGCGAACACTCCTTTGTTCGGGCGGTGGCCGGCAGAAGCGCGGACCGCCTCCTTCAGGACGGACGTGTGGCGTGAAAGCGTCTCGAGGACCGATTCGAGCGACTGTTCCAGCGTCCATGCCGGACCTCGGTGAGATATGGAGAAGAGAAATCCCTTTCTCCATCTGCGGCGGCGACAGGATACCGGACGCAACGGCCGGATGGAAGAAGATTCTGGCAGGATTTCTAAAAAAGTTCGCGCGGGCCGGAAAATCGCCCCGCAATTACTGCGCGGCCAGCCAGATCAGCAGGATCAGGTTCAGCAGCACCGATGCCCCCAGCCCCACCGACAGGCCGATCACCAGGCCTCGGCCCCCGCCGCCGACCGCCCCCGCCTCATCCGGGAGGCCGCCCTCGGACACCGTCCCGTCCGCGAGGCGTTCCAGCACGGCCGCGTCGTACCGCTGGCGGGCCAGGACGGGCGCCTGCCCCCGGGAGACGGAGTCGAGGTCCTTGATCAGGTCCGTGGTCGAGGGGTAACGCTGCTCCCGATCCTTGGCCATCATCACCTCGATCACCTCCGCCAGCCCGCTGGAGAGTTTCGGATTGAGGTGGTCCGGCGGGGTCAGGGGCTCGCGCAGGTGTTTGTGCATGACGGCGGCGGGCGTCGGCCCGTCGAACGGCACCCGGCTCGTCACCATGTGGTAGAAGGTCGCCCCCAGCGAGTAGATGTCCACCCGGAAGTCGATATTCGCCTCGCCGCGAATCTGCTCCGGGGCGATGTAGTAGGGCGTGCCATAGGCCCGGCCGGCCTCGGCGACCGCCGCCTGCCGGTCGCCCGCCTCGCGGGCCAGCCCCATGTCGGCCAGTTTCGCCACGCCCTGCTTGGTAATCATGATGTTCTTGGGCTTGACGTCCCGGTGGATCAGCCCCCGCTGGTGTGCGTGCTCCAGGGCCCGGGCGACCTGAAGGATGAGGTCGATCGCCGCCGGTTCGGGGTAGACCCGGTTCTTGACCAGGTCGTCATAGACCGTCTTGCCGTCGATGAACTCCATCACGAAGTAGTGGAAGCCGGCGTGCTCCCCTACGTCGATCGCCTGGACGATGTTGTTGTGATTCAGTTTCGCGGCCGCCCGGCCCTCCTTGTAGAAGCGCTCCACGAATTCCCGGTTCTCGCCCATCCGCCGGGGCAGCACCTTGATCGCCACCACCCGGTCAAGCGATAGTTGTTTGGCCATGTAGACCGTCGCCATTGCCCCCGCCCCGACCCGCTTGATGATCTGAAAGCCGGGGATCTGCTGCGCCGGCCGGGTCATGGAGTCGTCCATGCCCCGCGAGAGCCGCTTGATCTGGGAGGGCGTCAGGAAGCCCGCGCGGACCATTAACTCCGACAGCGGCATCTTGGTGCCGGACTTCTCGAGTTCCTTCTGTTTGACGACGCAGGCGGCGACCTCTTCCGGCGTGGCGAGGCGCTGCTCGGTGACCATCCGCCCGAAGAAGGTGTCGTCGAAAAACTCGCCCCCGACGGAACTGCCGGAGGACCGGTCGTTCGCTGTCGGCCCGGTTGCACCCGCGGGCGTGGTCGACATGCACGAATTCCTGGCGGCCCGGCCGTGAAGGGGCAGTCGAACTTCCCGCGCCGCCCACCCCGGTCGGGTCGCAATTCCTGCCCGGCGCCGTAGTCTATGGTCCGCGGGACGATGATTGCAACGGGCAGGGTCGACCGAAGGCGCGGCGCCGAGGAGATCGGATAGGCCAAAAAAAAGCCCGCTCCCTCACGGTCGCGGCTCGGATTCAGTGGGTTGCGGCTCTGATTAAGGTCGCGAATCGGATTGGGTCGCGAGTCGGATTAAGTCGCGGCTCGGAAAAACGGCGCGGGGCCAGACCATCGGCTCAATCGGAGTCGAGGGCCGCACGGGCGGGTTCGGAGGGGCCTTTCAGTTCGACGGGAAACGTGGAGAGCCGGGCGAGGGGGTCGTCGAGGAAATGCACCTGGACGAGGTGCGGGCCGTCGCTCACGCGGCGGAGGGTCAGGAGCAGGGGGAGTTTGACGGACGATCCCGGGACGACCTCTACCGGCAGCCGCGCGGACTGGCCCGGGTCAAGGCGGAGCGGCGAGCCGTTGAGCCGGACGACGGGCCAGCAACGAACGGGCTTGTCGGACGAGTTGCGAAGGACGATCGAGGCTGGGGCTTCGCACAGGTAATAACGCATTCCGAGGTCGGTTCGGCGCATCGAAAAGGCCAGTTCGCGCGGACCGTCGAACGAAACGTCAAGCGGCAGGGCGGGGACCACGTCGGCCGGACGGGCGGCGGCCACCACTCGGACCGCGCCCTTGTCGGGCAGATCGAGAGCGACTTCACAGGCCCAATACGGACCGCCGTCGAGCGCGCGGATCAGACGGCCGCCGGCAACGGACGGCGAGCCGGTCGAGCCGTCCTTCGCGACGCGGAGCCAGAGACGCGCGTCATCGAAGGGTTGGTTGAGGCCGTTGTGGGCGGTGGCGAGGACCAGCGGGCTCGAGCCGTCGTTCGGATGGTCATAGGAGACGTTGAGTCGGCCGGCGGGAATGGAGTGCTGGAGGCGTTCGGTGGCGGTGTCGTCGGGGTAGACGTAACGGACCTGGTCGCCGTCGACTTCGAAGACGCGGTAATGGCTGATGCCGGAGGCGCGGTCGCGCAGGCAGGTGCTCGACTGGTGCGTGCGCACGTAATGGAAGTCGGTGAGGCCGGAGAACCGGTCGCGGAACTCGTCGAAGTCCCAGTCGGTGGCGCCGCCGGTGATGAGGAGGGCGACGCGGTGGCGATGGAGGAAGTCGGGAAGGGCCCCGCGTTGTCGCCAGGCATCGAGGATGCGGGCCTCGTCGCTGTTGGCGACGAGGAAGTTGAAGGTGCGGTTGCGGTTCTTCTGAAGTTCGCCGTCGATCCAGCGAATCTGGTCGAAGTCCTGGTCGATGGGGTGGGCGGCGTGATCGAGCAGGAGCAGGCCGAGGTAGTTGCCGTAGTCGAGGGTGTCGACGGGCTTGCTGGCGACGAGGTCGCGGAAACTGGGCTCGTGGTCGTGGAGGCCGCAGACGGCAAAGACCGGGGCGTCGAAGCGTGCGAGGTAGTCGAGGACGCGCCGCCACGAGGCGGGGTCGTTCTGGGCGCGGGCCCACTCGGTGAAGTCGCCGGTGGCGACGATGAACTCGGGGGCGAGGAGGTTGATCTCGCGCGGAAGCACGGGGTCGAAGTCCGGGGCCGTGAGGTCGCCGACGTTCATGCTGGAGAGGTGGACGAAGCGGAAGCGGGTGCGGAATCGCTCGATGACCTTGACGCAGCGTCGGGCGATGAAGGCGGCGGAACGGGCGCGGACCTCGAGGTCGTAGAGACCGGGCGCGGTGTTGTTGGGGACCTTGAGGACGAGCGAGGCCGACTCGTTGCCGAAGAACGAGGGCGGCGTCGTGGCCCAGAGGGGAACGGTGAGGGACGGTTCGAGGGCATGGACGAGATTGAAGGTCACGTCGCTGCCGGCGAGTTTGGGCGTGAGGCGCATGACGAAATAGAATTCGCCGTCGGGAGCGATGAAGATCGGCCGGCCCTGCGAGGGTTCGCGGATGACCATCGGCTCCGGCGCGGGCTGAGGCGCGGCGGTGGGGACACGGCCGAGTTCGGCGGATTCGCGGGCGAGGATTCGGCCCGGGTCGAGTTCGGGGCGGAGGGAGGGCGCGGGCGGATCGGAGGGCGAATCGGCAGCGGCGGGCGCGGCGACGGGATCGGGAGTCGGGGGAGGGCGGTGGGCGGGTTGGGTGGTCTGGCTTTGGGCGGCGGCGCGCGACGCGCCGGAACAAAGCAACAGGGCGATGCAGACGCCGCGGAGCATGGCGAGAACCTCCTGGTGCCGACGGGCGTGCGAAGCCGACGGTTGCACGGCGCGAAGGCGGCGGTATGATAATGAATGGCCGGTCGGGGGGTCTACCGCGGCGCCTGGGCCGCCGGGGCCGGGCCGCGGAAGGGCGAGGCGATGGCCGACCTGCCTCGACTTCGTATCGTCGTCGCGGAACCGTTTTCGGGACCGCGATCCCGTCTGGAAGAGTTCGCCGAAGTTGAGACGGTGTCGGACTGGACGCCGGAAACGCTGGCGCAGGCCGTGGGCGACGCCGACGCATTGATCGTCCCGGCGCGGGCGCACGTCACGGCGCGGATCCTGGACGCGGGGACGAAGTTGCGGGTGGTAGGGCGGGTGGGGCCGTCGCTGGATCATCTCGACGTGCGCGGGGCGGCGAAGCGGGGCGTGAAGATCGTCTATGCGCCGGAGGCGGCGGTGCGGAGCCAGATCGAGTTGACGCTGGCGCTGATCCTGGCGGTTCACCGGGGGCTGCTGTTCCTGGACCGGCGGGTGCGCGACGGGCGGCTGGAAGTGCTGCGGACGCTCGAGTGCCGGGAGTTGGGCCGGACGACGGTGGGGCTGCTGGGGATGAACCGGGTGGCGGCGGGCGTGGCGGAGGTTGTGTCGGGGACGTTCGGGTGTCGCGTCTTGTTCCACGACCCGGGCGGAGCCGCGCGGAACGAGCGCGCGGCCGAGGCGGTCGACCTGGAGACGCTGCTCAAGAAGAGCGATCTTGTCTCGATCCACCTGGCGCTGAACGAGTCGACGCGCGGGTTGCTGAGCGCGGAGCGGCTGGCGCTGCTGCGACCGAACGCGCGGCTGGTGAACACGTCGCGGTCGGGCGTCCTGGATGGAGAGGCGCTGGCAGAACGGCTGAAGCGGCACGAGTTGGCGGGGGCGGCGATCGACCTGGCGGACAACGAGCCGCTGCCGGCGTCGCATCCGCTGCGGGCGGCCCCGAACTGCCTGCTGACGGCGCACGCCGGATCGTCGGCGTGGGACCCGTACGCGGCGGGCAGCGAGGTGGCCGAGGACGTGATCCGGGTGCTGACGGGGATGCCGCCGAAGAGCGTCGCGCCCGTCCCGGCGGACGTGGAGAAGCCGGCGACGAGCAAGGAGTAGCGGGCGTTGGATGGCGACGCGCGAGGCGTACGGGCCGGGGCGGGCGGGGGAAGTCGGGCGATTGATCCGGGGGGCGGTTCGACATAAACTTTCGCGTATGTCCGGGTTCGCACCCCGGGGTTCCCTCGCGTGGCCTCGCGGGTTTCGGAAGGAGTCGGTATGCGTCCCCGAATCAAATCGATAACAGCATGGACGGTAGCGGCGGCGATCGGCGCGGCGGGCGGGGCCGCGGCCGAGGTGCTGGACATCCGGGCCGAGACGCGGGCGGTCGTGCAGCAGTTCCGCATGGGGGTCCTGGCGGGCGACGACACCAACGAGGAGTCGCTGCCGGGCTCGACGACGACGGTGCCGGTGATCGCGCGCGCGCGGCTGGACCGGCTGAACGAGTCGATGGAGGTGACGGCGAGCGGGGAGAGCGTGGCGATGTTCAACGATCCGCGGGTGTCGGGGGCGGCGCCGCCGGACGACGTCGGGATCGACATCGCGGCGTTCAGTCTCGACGGAGAGACCACGTACTCGGCGGAGGGGCGGGTGCTGGAGACGCGGATGGTGCGCTTCGGCGCGAGCGAGGTAAACCTGGCCGAGGGGACTCCGGCGCGGGCGCGGAGTCTGTTGCTGATCGCGGGCGGGCTGGTGCTGGTGGCACAGGACCCGAATGCGGACCTGACGGGGCTGGAACTGGACGTGCAGGCGACGCTCACGCAGACGCGGGGCGCCGGGACACCGCAGACGCTGCTGAACGGGTCGGCGACGGTCATCGGAGCCGCCGACGGGGCGGCGCAGATCACGGGGACGGGATTCGTCTCGCCGGCGACGCTGCTGAACATCCAACTCGACACGTTCGGGATCGATCTGGAACAGGCGGAGATCGGGGTGGCGCGGGCGGTGGTGTTCCCGGCGCTGTCGTTCGCATACGAGTACGACTTCAACGTGGGTGAGACGTTCGAGTTGGCGTTGGATTTCCGCGCGGCGGTGCGGACGGCCGGGGCGAACAAGGGCGCGGCGGCGATCTTCGGGCTGCCGCAGGTGGTGCTCGGCGAGACGATGCGCCGCGTGCGGGGCAACGAATCCGGCCGGAGCGTGGAGCGGGCCCTGGCGACGGCGGTCGACACGACGGGCTCCAACGCGACGCGGCCGCCGACGACGATCAGCCCGGTCCTTCGCCTGTGCGGGACGCTGGGGCTGGAGTCGCTGCCGGTGGTGCTGGCGCCGCTGGTGTGGTTCGCCGGGCGGCCGCGGCGGCGCAGGAGCGCGTCGGAATCGGGATGATCAGTCCGGCGCAGATGCCGGCGGCGCAGACCGAGGCGCCGGCCGTTCTGGGGGCGGCGCTGATGCTGCTGGCGTTCGCGGCGGCGGCGGCGGCCGGGTGGTATGTGCTGCGGCGGTGGTGGAGGCGAGAAGAGAAACCGGCCGAGGCAGGATGGACGCTGCAACAACTGCGCGAGATGAAGTCGCGAGGTCAGATAACGGAAGCGGAGTACGAACGCTTGAAGGCCGCGGCGCTGCGGGACGCGGAAACGGGGGCGCGGCCGAACGCATAGGCCGCCCGGCGGCGCAGATTCGGCCCGCGTGTTTGAGCGTCGCCGGAAACGACGACGATAAGCACGCGACGGCGGCCGAGGGAAAGCGGCTCGCGGCGGACGCGGGCACGGGACGCGAACGCGGCCGCAGCGGAACGCCGCGAATGAAAGGGAACGGCGCTTGACCAGCGGAACACGAGGCGGCGGACCGGGCGGCGGGAACGGCGGGCGCGAGGGCGGCGGTCCCGGCGGGCTGAAGCGGCGCAAGCCGAGCACGTGCAGTTTCTGCGGCAAATCGCATCGCGAAGCCGGGCCGATGGTGGAAGGCCCGAACGACACGTACATCTGCTCCTCGTGCGTGGAGTTGTGCCACAACATCATCAAGCAGGAGCGACGGCGGGTTTCGGGAGGCAAAGGGACGCTCGGACGGATCCCGCGGCCGCGCGAGATCAAGGAGTTCCTTGACCGCTACGTGGTGGCCCAGGACTACGCCAAGCGGGCGCTGGCGGTGGCGGTGCACAATCACTTTCAGCGGCTGCTGAGCGTCGATCGGACCGAAGGCGACGAGGTAGAGATCGACAAGAGCAACGTCCTGTTGATCGGACCGACGGGATCGGGCAAGACGCTGCTGGCGCGGTCGCTGGCGCGGGTCCTGAACGTGCCGTTCGCGATCGGCGACGCGACAACGCTGACGGAGGCGGGGTACGTCGGGGAAGACGTCGAGAACATCCTGCTGCGGCTGCTTCAGGCGGCGGACTTCGACCTGGAGTCGGCGCAGCGGGGGATCGTTTACATCGACGAGATCGACAAGATCGCGCGGAGTTATGGAAACGTCAGCATCACGCGGGACGTCTCCGGCGAGGGGGTCCAGCAGGCGCTGCTGAAGATGCTGGAGGGGACGGTCTCGAACATCCCGCCGCAGGGCGGGCGGAAGCACCCCGAGCAGCAGTACATCCAGATGGATACCTCGCACATCCTGTTCATCTGCGGCGGGACGTTCAGCGGCGTCGAGGACATCATCAAGCGGCGGATCGGGCACAAGACGATCGGCTACGCCACGGAGGCGGTGGGAACGGAGGACACCGCGGCGGAGATCGGAGAGATCCTGCGGCAGGTGACGCCGGAGGACCTGATCGAATACGGGATGATTCCGGAATTCGTGGGGCGGCTGCCGCTGGTGTGCACGCTGTCGCCGCTCGACGAGGCGGGGCTCGTCCGCGTGCTGACGGAGCCGAAGAACGCGCTGTGCCGGCAGTACCAGAAGTTCTTCGAGATGGCGGGGAGCCGGCTCGAGTTCACGCCCGAGGCGCTGGGGGCGATCGCCCGGCGGGCGCTGAAGCGCGACACCGGGGCGCGGGCCCTGCGGAGCGTGGTCGAGGAAGTGATGCTCGACCTGATGTTCGAGTTGCCAGAGCAGCCGGGAGACGTGACGTACGTGATCACCGAGGGGGTCGTGAACGGGGATCAGCAGCCGACGATTGCGCGGGAGCGGCGGAAGGAATCGGCGTAGCACCCGCTGCCGGACGAGATATTTGCTCCGGTCCGGTCTGTGTAGCGTCCGCCATCCCGGGCGGACGGGTCAGGTCGCCCGCTTTTCCAGTATCAGCCGGTCGTAGAGAACGGCGGCCACCGCGCCGCCGACCACCGGACCGATCCAATAGACCGCGTGCTGCGCCCAGAACTGCGGCATGTTTCCGGAGAGGGTGGCGACCAGACCCGGACCGAAGGTGCGGGCCGGGTTCATCGACGCGCCCGTGAGCGGGCTGCCCACGAGGATATCCGCGGCGACGGCCAGGCCGATGCCGAATCCGCCGATCTTCGGGGCGCGCGGGTCGACGGCCGTGCCGAAGATCGCGGCGAGCAGCACAAAGGTGAGGCAGGCCTCGATGAAGACGGCCTTGCCCGTGCTCATCGCGGCGGCGTCGTACGCGGGGGTGCCGAGCACGGCGGCGCGGACTACGGATTCGCCCCCGGAGGTGGACAGGCCGTTGAACATGGCCAGGACCAGCGCGCCCGCGACGGTCGCGCCGGCGAGTTGGGCGACGACGTAGGCGAGGGTGTCGGCGGGGGAGATGCGGCGGGTCAGGAACATGGCGATAGAGACGGCCGGGTTGAGGTGGCCGCCGGAGACGTTCATGGTGGCCGAAACGGCGATGGAGAGCACGAGGCCGTGCGCGATGGCCACGCCGAGGAGGCCGTCGTAGCCCGCGCCCTTCAGCGCGGTCAGGCAGATTGCTCCCGCACCGATGAAACAGAGGAGGAAGGTGCCCAGGGCTTCGGCGGCGAGTTTTTTCCCGAGGGACATGGCGGCTCCTGTGGCGGCCGGCCGGCCGCGGGCGACCGGGGCGACGGTAGATACTCCGCGGGCCGGAGTCAAGGGCGTCGCACGGGAGAAACGGACGCCCGGGAATCGAAGACCGACAATCCCGGATTGATTGCCGATTTGTCGATTGGCGGGTTCGAGGAATTCGCGGGCCGGGGCGGTCTTACACGATGGAGTCCAGCAGTTCGCGCATTTCGTCGGCGGCGTGAGATTCGCCGATCGCGAGGGCGCGCTCGATGCCGGTTTGCAGGGCGGAGCGCGCGTCGTCGAGGCGGCCGGCGTTCAGGAGGGTGCGGCCCTTCTGAAAGTGGGCGGGCGTGTAGTGGGTATTGAGGGCGATGACGCGGTCGAATTGGGCGACGGCGTCGTCGGTACGCTGCTGCCGGGCGAGTTCCATGGCGAGGGCGAAGTTGAGGAAGGCGTCGTCCGGCTCGCGGGCGAGGAGGGACTGGATCTGATCGAGGGACGGCATGAGGTCGTTCCGCGGGGCGCGCCTCGCGCCCGAGGGGCGATTATTTCGAAAAGGCGGGATGGAAATCAAGACCGCTGGGACAATCGGGCAGGCGAGAAAAAAAAGCCCGGCGCGCGCTTCGGACGGTCCCCCCCGGAATCGTCGGTGCGGCGGCGCCGGGGCAAAAGGTTTGGCACGCAGCGGGCTCCTCATCCCGCTGCGTGCCGTGGGTTCAGTGGTCGCGGCTTGTCTCCCGCACAATGTCAGGCCGGTTCCACCGGCCCTGTAGACCGGAAAACTCGCCGAACCTTACACCCCAATTTGAGATTTTTTTAAAAATTTTATAACTCGCTATCAAAAAATAAGTTATGAGCGACAGTTATCGGACACTGTGCGTTCGGGTGGACCGATAAACCCCAGCGAAGGGGGAAAAACCGGATTTCAGAAGTTCTCAGTGCCTCTCAGCCGAGCGGCGGATCGACGAGCAGACTGTCGATCAAGCGGGTGACCCCCGACTCGGGCGATCCGAGGCGGATCGCGGCCGCAAGCAGGACGGGGCCTGAAACGACGGCCACGTCTGTGAGCGTTTCGGGGTCTGCGACGGCCATGTAGTCGATGCGGCAGGGGCCGGCGTCGTCGATCACGCGCCGCATGGCGGCGACGAGTCGGCCGGCGGAGCGCTCGCCGGAAAGGATCAGGTCGCGGCCGACACACAGGGCGGCGAAGAGCGCGGGGGCTTGGCGGCGTTGCGCGGGTGAGAGACCGGCGTTTCGGGTGGAGCAGGCGAGGCCGTCGTGCTCGCGGACGGTCGGGCAGATTACGAGGCGGATGGGAATGTTGAGATCGGCGATCAGGGCGCGCACGATCTCGGCCTGTTGGTAATCTTTCGCGCCGAAGTAGGCCGCATCCGGGCGGACGATGTTGAAGAGTTTGCCAACGATGGTGCAAACGCCCGCGAAGTGGCCGGGCCGGAACGGACCGCACAGCCGGTCGGCAAGGGGCCCCGGCTCGACGCGGACGTAGTCGCCCGGGGGATACATCTCCGCGACGGACGGGGCGAAGATCAGGTCGCAGCCGTCTCGTCGGGCGCATTCGGCGTCGGCGGCGAGGTCGCGGGGATAGCGGAGATAATCCTCACCGGGGCCGAACTGCGTCGGGTTTACGAAGACGCTGACGACGACGAAGTTTCCGGCGTCGCGGGCGCGGCGGATGAGGGCGGAGTGGCCGGCGTGCAGTCCGCCCATCGTCGGCACGAAACCGATGATCTTGCCGCGGGCCCGGGCCTGAGCGACGCGATCTCGGCAGGCGGCGATGGCGGATTCCTGAAACACGGAGCGGAAGATTACTGCAGGCCGCCGAACCAGCGCTGGGCGGCCATCCACGCGAGGAAGGCGAGCCAGAGGACGTAGGCGGCGACGGAGAGGGCAAAGGCGACGGCGGAGACCGGCGGCTGCGCGTCGTCCGAAAGATCGTCATCGCGGGCGTCGGTCGCGTCGGACGAATAGGCGGTCGAGTTCACGTGGCTGTCCTTACGCGGCGTTGGCGCGGCTCCAGACCCCCGCGCGGGCCGAACCCGCCGTTCACTCCTGCTCGGAATCGTCGGCGGCGGCTGAGGCGGTCCGCAGGCGCAGGCCGCGGCCCAGGTCCGGACCGAGATCGCAGACGTGATCGAAATCCTCGATTCGATCCCCGGGCTGTTTGTGGAGTTGGCCGGCGTCGATCAGGTCGAAGACGAGGCGGCCGACGTCACCGCTGGAGCATATGCCCCAGCGTGAAAGGACGGTGGGGGCAAGGAATCCCCAGCGTTCGAGGGCGAGGTCTCGCAGACCAAGACAAAGGTGTCGGGCGCTGACGTGGCGGTTGCAGCCGGAGACGCCGCCGGCCTTGCGCAATGCGCGGGCCACGTCGCGCGGGAGTTCGCCGGAGTCGGCGAGGCGGGCGAGTTCGGCGAGTTCGAGTTGGCGTTCGGACATCCAGTCGGCGACGCGCTCATAGGCCTTCGAGGGCGGGCCGTGGACGCGGAGGACGGTGAACCGCAGGGCCTCCAGCAGGAACCGTACGGCCGGCTCGCCGAAGGTCTGCCGGGACGGCGCGGATTCTGAAATCGGTGGGGTGGTCTTTGTGGTCATTCAATCGCGGGCAACGGGGACCCGCACTCCTTTTTTTTGGGGCCGGGCCGGAGGACCGGCCGGCTCGCAGTCAACGTTGAATCTAATGCCGGCTCGCGGTCGACCCGGCTCGCGCTCACCCTGCATTCTAATGCGCCTCCGGCGGCGCGGCATCATCGGGCCGCGGATTGGATCGGCGGTCGGGCGGTTCGCCGCGGCGTGTCGAATCGCGGCGCTCGGGCGGTCCGGACCTGGGCACCGGCCGGTTGGCCTCGGGTGCGTTTGCGGGCGGCGGCCGGCCCGGTCCGTGACCGGTGCCGGGGCGGGCTGGATCGCGGCCGTCGGACGTCGGGGTCGGAGGAAGGTGGGGCAGGTCGCGTTCGAGCAGGTCCTCGATGGGAAAGGTGACGCGCTTGCCGCCGTCGAACTCGACCATGACGAGTTGGGTCAGGATCTGGCGGTCGACGACGGTGCCGGCGCCGGAGGCGACGCGGACGCGGGTGCCGAGGCGCGGGAGTTTGCGGTTGAGTTCGTCGTAGCCCTCGTGCTCGTAGCGCAGGCAGCAGCGGAGCCGGCCGCAGCGGCCGGAGACCTTGGAGGGGTCGAGCGTGGACTTCTGGAGTTTGGCCATCTGCATGGAGACGGGGCGGAGCGTTTTGAGGAAGTTCTTGCAGCAGCACTCGCGGCCGCAGATTTCGTAGTCCGCGACGAGGCGGGCCTCGTCGCGGTGGCCCACCTGGCGCATCTCGACGCGGCAGTGATATTCGTGGGCGAGGTCGCGGACGAGTTCGCGGAAATCGACGCGGTGGTCGGCCATGAAATAGAAGACAGCCCGCTCGCCGCCGAAGAGTTGCTCGCACGCGACGAGTTTCATCGGCACGCCGCGGGCCTGGGCGAGGGCGCGGGCCCGGTCGAGTTTCTCGTCGGCCTCCTGGTTGATCTTCTGCTCCTCGCGGAGGTCGTCCGGAGTGGCGATGCGGAGGATGCGGCCGGCCTTGAGACGGAAGAAGTCGGGACCGCTCGTGCGGACGTAGTCGAGGATCTGGTCGCGATTGACGGACTTGTCGCAGCCGGTGCACGTGAGCGATACCTGCTCGCCGATCTCGATGCCGCGGTCGGTCTGGACGACGACGCGGCTGCGGCAGTTGAAGAGCATTCCGGGGGCATAGGCGAACTCGCCGATGTGGCGCATGTAGCCGTAGCGAACGGCGCAGGTGGGGTAAATCTTCTCGAGGCCGTTGCCGCATCGGCTGTTGGGGTTGCAGCCGCCGTGCGGGGCACAGGAGCCGTCGGGGCGCTGGGGAAGTTCGATGGGGGCGACCATAAGACGCTCGCAGCGGGACGACTCCGACTCCCTCGACGCTCGGGAGGGTATTGTAACGCGCGAAGTGCCGCGCGGCAGGGCAAGAGGCGGGAGGCGAGTTGACGGGCCGGCCGGGGCAGGGGCGTGGCGCGGCGAGGATGAGGCGGTGGCGCTGCCACGATTCAAAGTTGAGTCTCTCGATCCCGCGCGGCAGCGGCTGAGCGCGGGGGAGTCGCGTCATGCGGCGGCGGCGCGGCGGATGCGGCCGGGGGACGAACTGATTGCGTTCGACGGGCGGGGAGGCGAGGCGCGGGGACGGGTCGTGTCGGTGCGGGGTGCGGCCGTGGAGATCGAGTTGATCGAGCGGCCGCGGACCGCGGCGCGGGCCCGCACGCTGTCGCTGGCGGTGGCGATGCCCAAGGGGGCGCGGGCCGACTGGCTGGTGGAGAAGGCGGCGGAACTTGGGGTGGCGGCGCTGACGCCGCTGCGGACGGCGCGGACCGTGGCGGCGGCAACGGAAGAGAAGGTGCGGCGGTGGCGGCGGATCAGCGCGGCCGCGGCGAAGCAGTCGCGCGGGGCGTACGAGATGCGGCTTGAGGGGCCGTGTGAGTTGAGTGAATACGCGGGCCGAGCCGCGGCGGAAGGCGCCTTGCTGCTGACCGCGGACTTGGGCGCGGGGGCGGACCCGATCGTGCCGTTCCTGTTGGGCACCGACGAGACGGACTTGCGGGCCGTGGTGGGGCCGGAAGGGGGCTGGACAGACGCGGAGTTGTCGCTGTTGCGCGGGGCGGGGGCGCGGAGGGTGCGGCTGGCGGCGACGGTCCTGCGCGTTGAGACGGCGGCGGTGGCGCTGGCGGCGGTGTGGTCGGCGCAGTCCGTCCGCCGAGGCGAACGGTCGGAGTAAGACGTCCCATTCACGATTCCGGCGGATTTCAGCGTCCGCCGGATCGTTCGACGAGCCAGTCGACGACCGTGGGCCAGAGGTCGCGGTGGGCCTTGGAGCCGACGGCCATGCCGATGTGGCCGGCGGGGAAGGTGATGGTGCGGCGGTCGACGGAGCCGACGCGGTCGCAGAAGGATTGCGACTGGTTGGGGGGCACGAGGTGGTCGTTCTCGGCGATGAGGTTGAGGACGGGGCAGGTGACTTGGCGCAGATCGACGCGGTGCGGGCCGACGCGGAGTTCGCCCCGGACGAGGCGGTTTTCCTGGTAGAGATACTTGACGAACTCGCGGAAGACCTCGCCGGCGACGGGGATGTTGTCGTTGAGCCAGGTCTCCATGGCGAAGAAGTCCTCGAGGTACTTTTCGTTGTCCATGTTCTCCCAGAGGTTGACGTATTTCTCGAGCAGGTTCTGGACGGGCTTGAGCAGGAGAAACGAGGCCTGGAGCCACTGCGGCGGCGCGTTGCCCCAGACTTCGATCATCCGGTCGACGTTGAAAACGCGTTCGTCAGTCCAGATGCTCAGCAGGTTGTCGCGGGCGGACCAGTCGATGGGGGCCGTCAGCAGGATGAGGTTGCGGACCTTTTCGGGCCGCAGGGCGGCGTAAATGGCGGTCATGGTCCCGCCCATGCAGTAGCCCAGCAGATTGACCCGGTCGACGCCCTCGGCGTCGCGGACGTGATCGACGGCGTTATCGAGGTATCGCAGCACGTAGTCTCGCAGCCCGAGGTGTCGATCGCCCTGCGTGGGGACGCCCCAGTCCATGTTGTAGGTATTGAAGCCGCGCGCCAGAAAGTGACGGACGACGCTCTTTTCGGGCCGCAGGTCGAGGATGTAGGGGCGGTTGACGAGGGCGAAGACGAACAACAGCGGAGTACGGCCGGACGCCGCGCCGCCGGCAGGCGGGCCGTCGGATTCGTATTGCAGCAGGCGGACGTGGTCGTCGCGGGCGACGATGTGGGCGGGCGTCGCGCCGACGCGGACGCGCTGCATGATCTCCAGAACCTTGGGCATGGCGGCGATCTTGCGGGCAAAGGACTGCCACGGCTCGAAGAACGGATCGGCGGCGGGAGGGCTGGTCGAGGATTGGGGAGCGGTGCTCATGTCCGGGTGCTCCGAGACGACTGATTCAACATCGGGACTCTTTTCGCATGCGCCCGGCGGGGACGTACCGCTACCGGGCCGGCTGAGTGAGTCCCGAGACCGACTCGACCCGCTCGATTCGCCGGGCGAGATCGTCGAGGCGTTCGTGCAGACGTTCCTCCAGGCCGCGCAGCAGGACCACGACGTGGTCGGCGTCCGCGCGCGAGGGGATCTGCGAGGCGGACAGGCCCTTCTGGAGGAACTGGTTCAGGGTCTGCTGCCACGCAAGCGAGGACTCCATCGTCTGCTTCATGACGGCGAGGAAGGCCTCGCCGCGGAGGAACTGATCGGCCTGCTGGGCGAGAGCGTCGAAGAAGGCGCGGCGCATCTGGGAGAGCAGGTCGGCCGGAGGCGACGGAGGCGGCGCGCCGGCGGCGGCGCAGCGGCCGGCGAACTCGGTCCAGAAGCGCATGAACGGGTCGAAGGCGGCGAAGGGGTTTGCGGCGTCGGACATGCGATGCTCCCGGACCGGCCGGGCGCGGCGGGATCAGCCGACGCGCTCGACCGCCATGGCGCTGGCCTCGCCGCCGCCGATGCACAGGCAGGCGACGCCCAGCCGTTTGTTGCGAACCTTTAGGGCCTGTATGAGCGAGGCGACGATCCGCGCGCCGCTCGCGCCGATCGGGTGGCCGATGGCGATGGCCCCGCCGAAGACGTTGACCTTTTCGTGCGGCAGGTTCAGTTCCTTCATGGCGACCATCGTGACCGGAGCGAAGGCCTCGTTGATCTCGAACAGGTCCACGTCGGCCAGTTTGAGCGAGAGTTTCTCGCTGAGTTTCCGCAGGGCGTGGACGGGGGCGACCGTGAACCACTCCGGCTCGATCGACGCGGTGGCGTGCCCGAGCAGTTTCGCCTGGACCGGCACGTTCAGGGCCTTGGCCCGGGACTCGCTGGTGACGACGAGCACGGCCGCGCCGTCGCTGATGGCGGAGGCGTTGCCGGCCGTGATGGTGCCGTTGGCGTCGAAGACGGGCTTGAGGGTGCGGAACTTGGACTCGTCGAACTTGGCGGGCTCCTCGTCGCGGTCGAACGTGACGGGGCCTTTTTTAGTCTGGATCGTGACGGGGGCGATGACGTCCTTGAGATGACCGGCGGCCTGGGCGGCAAGGGCCCGCTTGAAACTCTCGATGGCGAAGTCGTCCTGCATCGGGCGGGTGAAGCCGTACTTTTTCGCGCAGACCTCGGCGAAGTCGCCCATGTGCTTGCCGGAATAGGCGTCGCTGAGGCCGTCGCGGATCATCGAGTCGAGGACCTGACCGTGTCCGAGGCGGTAGCCGCCGCGGCCCTTGGGCAGCAGGTAGGGGGACTGGGTCATGTTCTCGGTGCCGCCGGCGATAATCGTCTCGGCGTCGCCGGCCTGTACGGCTTGGGCGGCGAAAACGAGCGCCCGTATGCCGGAGCCGCACATCTTGTTGAGCGTGACCGCGCTGCAGGAGACGGGCAGACCGGCGGCGATCAGTGCCTGGCGGGCGATGTTCTGGCCCGCGCCGGCGGGAAGACAATTGCCGAGATAGACCTCGTCGACGTCCTTGGCGTTCAGTCGGGCGCGCTCGACGGCGGCCTTGATGGCGACGCCGCCGAGTTGGACGGCGCTGAAATCGGTGTAGTACCCGTTGAACGCGCCCATCGGGGTGTACGAGGCGCCGGCCAGAACGATGTTCTTACTCACGACGTCGGTCCTCCTCCGTCATTCGCGCGTCCGGCCGAACGCCCGGCCCAGACGCCGCGAGGGGTATTCCGAGTTTCCGTTGCGGCCCATCGGCCGCCTCAGCGCGCGGCGGCCTTCGCCCTTGCGCGGGGGGGGCGGGCGCGCCGCCGCTTCGGACGCACCGCGGGCCTTCGGGCGGCGCTCGCGGCCTTTCTGCCGGCGGCAAATTGGCGGCTCAGATCGTTCCACGCGCGGGCCAGTTCGGACTGCCTGCGCGACAGGTCTTCCACCGCCTCGCGCAGCGACTCAAACGATGCCTCCCAGAGAGATCGGAGCCGGTCGGCCCACTCGCGGGCATCGCGGACTCGGGCGAGTTCGAGCGTCCGGCCGAGGACGGCGAGCGCCTGGCGGGCCTGCGCGTCAAAGGTGCGCCGGACCGCGTCGAGGTTTCGCGTGGCAAAGGGGGCGTGGTCGGCGAGTTTGCGCCAGCCGTCGCGAAGGTCTTCGACCCCGCGGCCCGCCAGTTCACCCCAAAATCGGGCGACCTGTTCGTGGGCGCGAAGGCCGGTCTCGAGGGTGCGCGAAAACTGGTCGAGGGCCTGCCGGAAGGAGTTCACGACGGCGTCTGCGGGGCGTTGAGTCATGGCGTTCTCCCGGACGCGCCGGGGCGGCGCGCGGTGTTCATCCCGGGACAATATAGCGGGACGCGGCGCGGCGGTCAACGGGGCTTTTTGCGGGTGCACCAGCCGGATCAGGCGGCGCAACTGCGGGAAAAAGAGTAAATTACAACCATGTCGAGAGCGCGGAGTTTGACGGTCTTGTGAACCCGCACTATTATTGTGTTCGCTGCGGAGCCGACTCCGGAGCGGCCCGCGGCGGCGCGGCAAAGCCCCGAAGCGGGACGGTCGTTGCCGCCCCGGTCGCCCGTGCGAGACTCGCCGGAGACAAATCCCCCATGTCCGAACGCGAGTCGAAGCCCCGCGTGCTGAACATCCGCAAGTACTCGAATCGGCGGTATTACGACACGACGCGGAGCCGGCACCTGACGCTGGCCGACATCTACGACCTGATCCGCTCCGGCCACGACGTGGCGATCCATGATTCGCGGACGGGCGAGGACATCACGAACGTCGTGCTGACCCAGATGATCCTGGAACGCGAGCCGCCGAAACTGGAGATCCTGCCGGCGAACATCCTGCACGAGGTGATCCGCACGCAGCAGCAGTTCCTGGGGACGGTGGTGGAACAGTATTTCCGGCAGGTGCTGGACGCGCAGCGGGCGAGCCAGGAGCGGTGGGCGGCGTTCCTGCGGAACACGCTGGGAATGACGCCGATGGGGGCGCTGAGCGGGGCGCTGGACTGGACGCGATACTTTTCGGGCGGTTCGAGCGACGGAAACGCGCCGCGCGACGTGGAGCGCGTACCGCCGTCGTCCTCGGCGGACGGCGAACCGCAGGGAGCGTCGGAGGGACCGGCGGGACCCGACGACGAGATCGCCGAATTGCGGCAGCGGATCGAGGCGCTTCAACAGCGAATCGAGAGCGGGCGGAAGCGGTCGGCGCGGCGGCGGAAACGGTAATCGCGGCGGATGGATCGATGGATCGTGCCGGCACAACCTCGGCCGCCGAGCCGGACGGGACCGGCCTGATCGCCCACGATCCGTGGCTGAGGCCCTACGCCGAGGCGCTGCGGCGGCGGTACGAGAATTATCGCCGAAGGCGGTCGCAGATCGAGGAAGCAGAGGGGTCCCTGGAGCGGTTCGCGCTGGGGCATCGGTATTTCGGATTTAACCGCGGGCAGGACGAGGGTCGGCCGGGGGTCTGGTACCGCGAATGGGCGCCGGGGGCGCGGGCGCTCTACCTGACCGGCGAGTTCAACGGGTGGAACCGGTCGTCGCACCCGCTGAAGCGCGACGAGTTCGGCGTGTGGAGCATCTTCGTGCCCGACGAACCGGCGGCGGGCCGGCTGCGGCACGCAAGCCGCGTCAAGGTGCACGTCGTCAGCGGGGCGGGGGCGATGGACCGGATCCCCGCGTACGTCCGGCGCGTGATCTACGAACAGAACGGGACGCGGTTCGACGGGCAATACTGGGACCCGCCGGAGCCCTACGCGTGGCGGCACGAGCCGCCCGCGCCGCGGGGCGCGCCGCGGATTTACGAGGCGCACGTGGGGATGGCGCTGACGGAGGAGCGGATCGGGACGTTCCGGGAGTTCACGGAGCAGGTTCTTCCGCGGGTCGCGCGGGCGGGATACAACGTCGTGCAACTGATGGCGGTGATGGAGCACCCGTATTACGCGTCGTTCGGCTACCAGGTGAGCAGTTTCTTCGCGGTGTCGTCGCGGTTCGGATCGCCGGAGGACCTCAAGCACCTGATCGACGCGGCGCACGGGCAGGGGCTGCGGGTCCTGCTCGACCTGGTGCACAGCCACGCGGTCAAGAATACCTACGACGGACTGAGCCATTTCGACGGGACGGACCACCAGTATTTTCACGCCGGGCCGCGCGGGCAGCACCCGGCGTGGGACTCGCTTCTGTTTGACTACGGCAAGTGGGAGACGCTGCGGTTCCTGCTGAGCAACGTGCGTTACTGGCTGGAAGAGTTCCGGTTTGACGGGTTCCGGGCGGACGGCGTGACGAGCATGATGTACCTGCATCACGGGCTGGGGTGGCGGTTCGGGCACTACGACGACTACCTGGTGCGGGGGGTGGACGAGGATGCGATCATCTACCTGCAACTGGCGAACGCCGTGGCGCACGAAGTGAACCCGGGGGCGACCACGGTGGCGGAGGACGTGTCGGGGATGGTGGGGCTGTGCCGGCCGATTGACGAGGGCGGGATCGGGTTCGACTACCGGCTGGCGATGGGGCTGCCGGACTACTGGATCCTGCTGCTGCGGGACCGGCGCGACGAGGACTGGTCCATGGGGGAGATGTTCGGGGCGATGGCCAACCGGCGGGCGGGTGAGAAGCACATAGGGTACGTTGAATGCCACGATCAGTCGCTGGTGGGCGACAAGACGCTGGCCTTCCGGCTGATGGACGCGGACATGTACTGGCACATGAACAAGGGCAGTCTGAACCCGCTGATCGAGCGGGGGGTGGCCCTGCACAAGATGATCCGGCTGGTCACCTTCGCGCTGGGCGGCGAGGGCTGGCTCAATTTCATGGGCAACGAGTTCGGGCACCCGGAGTGGGTGGATTTTCCGCGCGAGGGGAACGGGTTTTCGTATCACTTCGCGCGGCGGCAATGGTGGCTCGTCGATGATCCGATCCTGCGCTACCGCGACCTGGCCGCCGCCGACTGCGCGATCCTGGCGCTCGATGAGCGCTTCGGCCTGTTCTCGGAACCGCCCGGCGAACTGATCGACGCCGACGAGGCCCGCAAGACGCTGGTCTTCCGGCGCGGGCGGCTGCTGTTCGCGTTCAACTGGCACACGATGGCGTCGTATGCGGGGTACCGCATCGGCGTTCCGGAGACGGCGGACTACGAGGTGGTCCTCAACACCGACGACCTGTTCTTCGGGGGCCGAAACATCGTCCAGACGGGGCAGATGTACCCGCGGCAGGCGGCGGCGTCTCACGGGCGCGAGCAAAGCGTGCAGGTGTATCTGCCCGCGCGGACCGCCCAGGTGCTGGCGCCGCTGCGTTGACGGGGGCGCGGGGCGGTCCTAGAGTCGGTCCGCGATGCGGCGGACGGCGCTCAACGAGACGCACCGGGAACTGGGCGCACGGCTGGTCGATTTCGCCGGCTGGGAGATGCCGCTGCTCTACCGGGGGATCATCGAGGAACATCTCCACACCCGTTGCGCCGCCAGCGTCTTCGACGTGTCGCACATGGGGCGGCTGATCGTCCGCGGGCCGGACGCGATCGCGGCGCTGGATCGGGTCTGCACGCGCAACGTCTCGCGGCTGGCCGTCGGGCGCAGCGGATATTCGCACCTCTGCAACGAGCAGGGCGGCATCCTGGACGACGTGATTGTGTCGCGGGCGGAAGACCGCTGCATCGTCGTCTGCAACGCGTCGAACCGCGAGAAGGTCGCCGCGCACTTCCGACGCCGCTTCACCGGACTGAACGTCGAACTGGACGACCAGACCGGTCAGACCGCGATGCTGGCGGTGCAGGGGCCGGCGGTGCTGGAATTGTTCCGCAGCCACGTCCCGTTGCAGACCGGCGATCTCCGGCGGTACGGCTTCGTGACTGGGACGCTGGCGGGGATGGAGTACACGCTGTTCCGCAGCGGCTACACGGGCGAGGATGGGTACGAGGCGATCGTTCCGGCGGCGGCGGCAGTCCTGGCGTGGCAGTTCATGACCGAGCCGGGGGGCGACGAACGGCCGACCGTGCTTCCGGCCGGGCTGGGGGCCCGCGATACGCTGCGGCTGGAGGCGGGGATGCCGCTGTATGGACACGAGTTGCACGAGGAGATCGATCCGTTGTCGGCCGGGTGCGGCTGGGCGGTGGACTTGGAGAAGGATTTCGTGGGGGCGGCGGCGCTGCGGGAGATCGCCAGGCGCGGGCCGGTGCGGAAACTGGCCGGCCTTGTGCTGGATGGCCGGCGCGCGGCGCGGCAGGGCGCGGCGGTGTTCGACGGCGGCAGGCCGATCGGCGAGGTGACGAGCGGCTGCCTGGGGCCGACGATCGGCCGGCCGATCGCGATGGCCTACCTGGACGCCGAGCGCGCGGCGCGGGGCGGAGCGGTGGAGATAGACATCCGCGGGGAGCGGGCGGCGGCGACCATCACGGAGTTGCCGTTCTATCGACGGTCCGGGGCGTAAGGATCGCGGTGCACGCGCGTACCGGCGGCCCGCTACAGTCTCCATGCCGGGAGCGGGTCGGGTCGCGCACGTGATTCGGCCGCGCGGCGGCGAGCGGGAGCCGGATCGTGGGACACGTGCGGAGTTGCCGGGTAGTGCCGACGCTGGCGGTCGCGGGCGCGGTGTGGATCGGCCCCGCGGCCCTCGTGGCTGACCCGCAGGTGGGGCCGGCGCCGGAGCCGACGAGTGAGCCGGCCTACAGCGTATACGTCGACACCACGTTCGAGGCGCAGGAGGGGCTGCGGCGGTTTGAAGAAGCGGCCGAACGTGCGGCGTGGGGCGAGGCCGTCACGCGGGCGCTGGAACTCGACGCGCAGTACGCGGGCCGGCTGACGCGGGCCTCGGAGGGGCGTTACGTCACCATTCGGCGGCGGGTTCAGGACGAGATCGCGGACTGGCCGGACGAGGCGCGGGGGGTCTACGCGCGGCGGATCGAGGCGACGGCGCGGCAGCGGCTGAAGGAGGCGATGGACGAGCGGCGGCTGGACGACCTGGTCGCGCTGGCGGACGAATACTTTGCGTCGGCGGTGGGGACGGAGGCGGTCGAGTTTGCGGTGCAACTGGCGCTGGAGGCGGGGGAGTTCGCCTCGGCGCGCCAGTGGCTGGCGCGGTTCATCGCGCGCCATCCGCAGCGGACGCAGCGCGCGGCGTTGTGGACCGCGTACGACGCGGCGGCCCGCGCTGGCACGGGCGATCCGGTGCCGCTCGATGCGCTCCTCTCCGAAGCGAGTGCGAACGGCAGGCCCCGCGGCGATGATTCGTTTGAATCGGCGGGCCGACGAATCGTGCTCCGCGAGTATCTGGCCGCGGCGCGGCGGGCGCTGCCGGCGCGGGAAGGAGGCGTGTCGCTCGACTCGGTGATCGGTCTGCCGAACGACGCGGGCGAGGCCGCGTCGCGTCTGGGCACGAAGGCCGAGGCGGAGGCGCGGCTGTGGCGCGCCGGCGGGGTGGGACCGGTGGCCGCCGTGGGTTCGATCGAGGCCGGACCGGACGGAGCGGCCGATCCGCCGGCGGAACCGGCGCCCAGGGACTCCGGGGCCGGCGACGACGACGCACGGGTCGCGGCCGATCCGCGGTTGACGGCGATGCAGCCGATCTACACTGGCGGGCGGATCATCGTCCACGACCATCGCAACGTGTGGGCGCTCGACGCGCGGCGGGAGGAGCGACCGGCCTGGCGGTATCGCATCGCCGGTCGGCCGCCGGTATCCAACGCGTGGTCGGTCGAGGACGACCCCGCGCCGCTGTTCACCACCTCGGCCGACGGGGAGCGGGTGTACGTTCCCCTGGACCCGCGCCCTGCGGACCGGCTCAGCCGGGCGGACGCGGCGGGGGATGCGTCGGTGCTCGTCTGCCTGAGCCTGGCCCACGGGCGGCTGATCTGGCGGAATCCGCTCACCGCCCTGCGCACGCCGTTTGAGGAGGTGCGGCTGGACAGCGCGCCGCTGATCGTACGCGACCGGCTCACCGCCCTGGTGCGCCGGCGAAAACAGTTCGGGTTCGAGACCTGTTATCTCGCCGCGTTCGACCGGACCGACGGCCGGCTGCTGTGGCGGACGCACCTGGGCGAGGCGGCCACCGGGGGGTACGGCTATCACCGGCCGACGCTGTCGGTGCCGTCGCGCGAGGGAGACCTCGTGTTTGTCCAGACGAACCTGGGGACGGTGGCGGCGGTGTGGGCCTCGACCGGGGCGGTGCACTGGCTCCGCGTCTATCCCGCATCGGGGGGCGAGGGCGCGGAGAGCGGCCGGCGCGGGGAGTGGCCCGTGCGGATCGGGCGGGCGGTCCGGCCGTGGCATTACGGGCCGCCGGTCTGCTGGTCGCCGGGGGCGGCTCGCCGTGGCGAGCGGCACCGGGTGCTCGCCGCGCCGCTGGATCATGACGGCCTGCTGGTGCTCGATCAGGAGGAGGGGATAATTGTGGAGCGTATTTCGATTGAAATCCTGCGGAGGCCGGAGGTGATCGTCGGCGTGGTCGGCGACCGGCTGTACTGCGCGGGGACGTGGGTGGTGTGTTACGACCTGGCCGCGGGGCGGACGGCGTGGGAGCGACAGTTGCCGGAGGGGGAATTGCACGGCCGGCCGGCGCTGACGGCGGACGGACTGTACGTCCCGACCACGACGGCGCTGCTGCACTACCCGCTGGAGGGCGGATCGCCCCGGCGCCGCGGGTGGGAGCCGTCGGATGCGGGGAACCTGCTGGTGCTGCCGTCGCAGCATCGAACGGCGGCGCCGGGCGAGGCCGCGCCGGAGGACGCACTCGATCGGGAATGGCTGTCGGACCAGGTCGTTGTCGCGGGAGCCGACCGCGTCAGCGGCTACGTGCGACGCGAGGAGGCATATGCGCGGCTGGAATCGGCGGCGGCGCGGGCCGGCGCGGACGTACGGCCGCTGCTGAGGATGGCGGAACTGGCGATCAACCTGGGAGACCTGGAGCGCGCGGATGCGTGCCTGGGGCGGGCGAATCCCTCCGCCGGCGCCGCCTCTTTGGGGGCGGCTGACGACGGGTCGCGCGTATCCGGGGAGGGTTCGGAAGGATTGCGTCAGCGCTTGTTTGAACTTTACCTGGGGCTGGCGCGGGCGATGGCGGAAGACGTCCGGCCGGTCGCGCCCGGCGCGGAGCCGGCGCCGCCGGCAAACCGACGCCGCGCGCGGGTCTTCCCGCTGCTGGAGGCGGCCGGTCAACTGGCGTTGACGACTCGGGAACAGGTGGTGTTCCGGCTGCATCTGTACCGGGAGCAGAACCGCGCGGGCCGGCCGGTCGAGGCCGTTCGGACCGCACAGCAGATTCTCGGTGATCCCAGTCTGCGATCGGTGTCGTTGACTGCGACGGACGTCGAGCGCGCCGGACACGCCCCGGTGGAAAGTCGGGAGGCGTCTTCCGTCCCGGGTTGGTCGAGCGGACGGACTCGTGAAGGGGCAGCGGGTCCGCCCTCGGGCGGAGACCCCGACGCGCTGACGGCCGGCGAATGGGCCGCACGACAGATCGACGCGCTGGTGAGCGCCCACGGTCACGAGGTCTACGCGGAGGCGGAGCGAGAAGCGCGGCTGCGGTTTCGCGCCGCGGCGGAAGGCGAGGACGAGGCGGGGCTGCGGCGCGTCGCCGAGACCTACCCGAACAGCGGTGCCGCGCCGGAGGCCCTGCACGCCTGCGCGCGGCTGCTGGCGCGGCGCGGGGTGTGGCGGGCGGCGGCGGCGGCGTGCAAGGAGGCATTGGCGTTCGGCGAACGGTGCGACGGCGTGGCGGTTATGGGAGACCTGATCGAGGCGCTCTCGCGCGGCGGGCGCGCGGCCGAGGCGGCCGAGTGGATGGACCGCTCGCGGCGACGATTCGGAAAGGCAGGTCCGCCGGACGAGGGCACGCCCGCGGCGGGAGGGTATCGCCGGGCCTGGCGGCGCGATTTCGCGGAGGCGCCGCTGGTGCTTTCGCCGCGGTTCCCGGGACTCCCGCAGACCGATTCCGCCTCGGTGTCTACCGGCACGGAAGCAAACGGCGGGGTGGTGCCGGTCTGGTCCGGGAGGCGATTGCAGATTCTCGATGGCGGCACGGGCCGGACGCGCGGCGAGCCGATCGCCTGCCGGGCGACCCCGGCGCTGCTCGGGTCGGCAGCCGGTCGGTTGATTCTGGCGACCCGGCACGAGGTGATCGCGGTTGATCCTCAGAGCGGGGCGGAGGCGTGGCGCTTCGGCCGGCACCCGCCCGAGGCCGACCGGCCCGAGACGGACCCGGAGTGGCTGGTCGGGGCGACGGATCATCTGCTGACGGCGACGGCGCTGTACGTCGTACTGGACCGGGGCGAGTTGCGCTGCATCGAGCCGCGCGACGGCGGACAGCGCTGGAGCGTGGAGGCGGGTGGATCGGTGGCGTCGCCGCCGGCCGCGGACGAGCGAGTCGTCTGTTATGCGGTGCGTGATGACCGGTCGTGTCTGATCGTCGTCCGCAGCGCCGCGACCGGCGAGCGTCTGAACGCGATGCGCCTGGAGGAAGACCGCGCGATCCTGGCGCTGCGGCTCGTCGAACCGGGCGGGCTGGCGGTGTTGACCTCGCGTACCGCGCGGGTATTGAACCTTCCGCCGGGCAGAGAACGCACGGTGCGGTGGCACGTGCGACTGGAGAGCCGGCTGGTGGCGTCGGGGGTGGAGACGACGCCGGACGCCCTCTGCCTGGCGACGGAGACGGGGGGGATCGTGGCGCTGCGGCTCGAAGACGGCCGGCGCGCCTGGAGCGCGGGTTCGCCCGCCGCGCCGGCGGACGCGAGCGTTTGGACCGCGCTGGCGCGCGGGGTCCTGTACGCGGCCGGGGCGCGGACGCTGGTCGCGCTCGATGCGTGGGACGGCCGCACGCTGTCGGAAGTGACGGACGAGCGGATCCTCGGGCCGAACAGCGTCACGCCGCCGATCAGGACACAGGGCGCGATTCTCTGCCTGTCGCGGCGGGCGCCGGCCGCCCCGCAGGCCGACGGGCCGGGCGAGACGCGCCCGCGACGTGCTAACGAGTACGTTCTATACCGTATTGCTGTCGCGCCGGGCGGCGGGCGATTCGGACTGATCGAGGAAAACGTGCTGGGCACGCTGGATGACTTCCGCGGGTTGGTGGCCGCCGGAGAGGCGGCGCTCATCGTCGACGGGGCCGCCGTGGTCGGCTATGTTGCGGAGGCGGATCAGGAGACGGACGAGGCCGGGGTCGCGCCCGGCGACGAATCCCCCCGTTGAGATGACGCCGAACGCCCATGGCAGCCCCCCGCGCAAGTTCGTCCGTCCGGGTGCACTGCTTCACCGAGCCGAACTTTGGCGAGAACGCGTACGTGGTCGACGGCGGCACGGGGAGCGAGTGCTGGATCATCGACCCGGGGCTGCCCCCTTCGGCGCGGCAGATTCTCGAATACGTCGGACGCGAGCGGCTGCGGCCGACGGCGCTGATCCTGACCCACGCCCACGCGGACCACATCGTAGGCGTGCCGGAAATCCTGGCCGCGTACGCCGAACTGCCGGTGAGGATCGCGGCGGGTGAGCGGCGGCTGCTGACCGACCCGGACGCGAATCTTTCGGGGTCGTGCGGGCTGCCGTTCACGGTGCGGCCGGAGACGCTTCTCGATCTCGAACCGCCCGGCCCGCTGCGGCTGAACGATACGCAGTGGGCGGTGCTGGACGTCTCGGGACACTCGCCGGACGGACGGGCGCTCTACTGCGCGGCGGCCGGCGCGGCGATCGTCGGCGACGCGCTGTTCGAAGGCAGCATCGGACGGACGGATTTCCCCGGCAGCGACCACGAACGGCTGATCCGCAACATCCGGGCACACCTGCTGACGCTGCCGGAAGAGACGGTCGTTTATTCGGGGCACGGCCCGGCGACGACGATCGGGCGGGAGAAGCGGGGGAACCCGTGGCTCGCGTGAGTGGGGCGTTTCGGTCAAGATAATCGTCCCGCGGGTTGCCGGGCGTGCCCCCACCACGGACGCGGCAGGCCCGGACAGCCGACCGCCGGAAGGAGCCAACCGATGTCCCGTCCCTGCCCCAGGCGGCCGTCGCGCCGCGGCCACGCCTTTCCTGCGTTGTGGTGGTGCGGCCTGTGCCTCCCGCTGTCGGCGGTCCAAGTGGCGGCCGATTCCACCCGTCCCGATTACCCGGCGACAAATCGCGCGCCGGTGACGGAGGAATTGCACGGCGTCAAACTGGTCGATCCGTACCGGTGGCTGGAGGACGACGATTCGTCCGAGGTGGCCGCGTGGGTGCGGGCCCAGGTGGAGTTCGCCGGGAATTACTTCGAGCGGATCCCGCGACGCGACACGATGCGGCAGGAACTGGAGCGGCTGATCCGGGTGCCGACATTCGGCGTCATCCGGGCCTACCAGACGCGGTATTTCTCGACGCGGCGCGACCCGGAGCAGAACCACGCCGTGATCTACCAGCGCGAGGGGAAGTCGGACGCGACGCCGTGGAAAGTACTCGACCCGAACACCTTCAGCGCCGACGGCACGGTGGCGCTCGACTGGTGGTATCCCTCGCCGGACGGGGCGCTGATCGCATATGGCAAGTCGGCGGGCGGCTCGGAGAACAGCACGCTGTATGTGCTGGACGTCCGGAGCGGAAGGACGATCGCGGAGTCGATCCCCGGCACGAAGTTCTGCAGTCTGGCGTGGATGCCGGACAACAGCGGATTTCACTACACCCGCTACCCGCAGCCCGGCGACGTGCCGGCCGGCGACGAGAACTACTTCAATCATCTTTACTTCCACAAACTGGGGACCGACTGGAAGTCGGACCCGAAGGTCTGGGGCGCGGGCGAGCCGAAAGAGAAGCGGGCCAGCGTCGGGCTGTCTTCGAACCGGCGCTGGCTGTTCAAGAGCACGACGCTCGACTGGGCGAAGAACGATCTCTTCGTCCGCCCCGCGGCCGACCTCAAGGCGCCCTTCCGCCCCGTGGCCGTCGGCCTGGAAGCCAAGACGGGCGGCGATTCTCTCGGGGACCGGCTGCTGCTGCTGACGAACCACGAGGCGCCGCGTTACCGCGTCGTCGAGGCGGACCCCGCCAATCCCGACCCGGCGCGCTGGAAAGATGTGATCCCGCAGCAGCCGGGCGTCATTCAGTCGATGGAACTCATCGGCGGGCGGATCGTCCTGACGATCCTGGAGAACGTCTGCTCGCGCATCGTCATCCACGATTCGGACGGGCGGAAGGAGCATGAAGTTGAGTTGCCCGGTCCGGGCGCGGCGGGGGGCGTCAACGGCAACCACGACGGGAACGAATTCTTCTTCGCCTTCGAGTCGTTCGCGCACCCGCCGACGACCTACCGCTGCGACGTGAAGACCGGCCGAATCCGGCAGGTCGACCGCTCGCCGGTCGAGATCGACCCGGCCCGGTACGAGGCGCGGCAACTGTGGTATACCTCGAAGGACGGGACCCGGGTACCGATGTTCGTCGTCCATCGCCGCGGGCTGAAAAAGGATGGGAATAACCCGACGCTGCTGTACGGCTACGGCGGGTTCAACATCTCGATGGCGCCGCGCTTCCGAAACGACCTGTTCGTCTGGCTCGACCGCGGCGGCGTCTATGCGGTGGCCAACATCCGCGGCGGCGGGGAGTTCGGGGCCGAGTGGCACCAGGCCGGCCGGCGAGACCGCAAGCAGAACTGTTTCGATGACTTCATCGCGGCGGCAAAGTTTCTCTGCGACGAGAAGTACACCCGGCCCCAGCGTCTGGCGGCGCTGGGCGGTTCAAACGGCGGGCTGCTGATGGGGGCGATGATGACGCAGGCCCCGGAGCAGTTCCGGGCCATCGTGTGCGCCGTGCCGCTGCTGGACATGATCCGTTACCATCGCTTCTCGATGGCGCGGTTCTGGATTCAGGAGTATGGCAGCGCGGAGGACCCGGCCGAATTCCGCACGCTGCTGGCGTATTCGCCGTATCAGAACGTGCGCAAGGGGACGAAGTATCCGGCCGTCCTGATCGAAACGGGCGACTCGGACGGGCGCGTCGCGCCGTGCCACGCCCGGAAGATGGCCGCGCTGCTCCAGGCCGAGACCGGCAGCGACCGTCCGATCCTGCTGCGGTACGAGACGAAAGCCGGCCACGGCGCGGGCAAGCCGGTGAGCAAGCAGATCGAAAACCGGCTGGATGAGTGGTCGTTTCTGATCCGCGAGTTGGGCGTGAATTGAGGCGATTGCGTGACTGGCGCCGCGGCCGACCGCCGAGTCGGACGGCCCGCCGGGACCTTCCCGGCGGATTGATTGGCGTTTGAACGGCCAACGACATTGAGCGGGAGCCCACGGATGGCCATCCGTGGGCTTCGAAAGGTCGCCGGGAAGGTTCTTGTCCGTTCACGTGTCAGGGCTCGCTTCGCCCGGCCGGCGGACGCCCGGGACCACCGCGACGATGCAGCAGATGGAACTGGAGGTCCGCGACTACTACCGCTACTGCCCCGGCGAGGAGCAGATCAAACTCTCAAACGCCGTCTGCCGCGGCCGGCGGCGCGTCAATTACCCCAAGTGCCGGGGCTGCCAGTTCAACGACGACGAGCGGGCCGCCGCCGCGCGGACCGCGGCGCGCGAGGGGGGCGCGATGACCACGGGCGAGACGGCCGACGCGATTGCCGGCGTATTCAAGGCGTACGACATCCGCGGGACGGTGCCGTCGCCGCTCTCGGATGACCTGGCATGGCGGATCGGACACGCGACGGCGCAGTACCTGCTGTCGCGGCTGTCGGGCATGGAGCGGGCCAGCCCGGCCGGCAAGTCGCTCGTCGTGGGGCGGGACATCCGGCCGCACAGCCCGGCGCTCCAGTCGGCGTTCATTGACGGGGCGCGGGCGGCCGGACTGGACGTGATCGACATCGGGCTGATCGACACGTCGCAGATTTACTTCGCGGTGAACCACCTGCGGGCGTGCGGCGGCGTGCAGACCACCGCGAGCCACAACCCGGTGCAGTACAACGGCTTCAAGATCTGCGCCTCGGCGGGCAAGCCGGTCGGCGCGGGCACGGGGCTGGAGAGCATCCGCGAGATCACCCTGCGCGTGCCGCGGCACCAGACGGGCGTCACCGCGAAGCGGGTCGAGACGGACCTGTCCGGACCGTACCGCGCGTTCGTGCGGGGGTTTTTGAACGTCGCCGCGCCCGGCGCGTCGGTCTCCCCCGCGGACGAGGGGCTGCCGAGACCGCTGACGGTCGTGGTCGATGCGTCGAACGGCTGCGCGGGGCACTGGTTCCCGATCCTGTTCGGCGACGTGCGGAACCTGACCATCGTGCCGCTGCACTTTGAGCACGCGGGGGTGTTCGAGCACGATCCGAACCCGCTGATCGCCGCAAACCTGGCCGACCTGCGGGCGGCCGTGAAGGAGCACCGGGCCGACTTCGGGGCGTGCTTCGACGGCGACGCGGACCGCTGCGTGTTCGTCGACGAAAAGGCGGAGATCATCCGGTCGGACTTCATCACCGCCCTGCTGGCCCGCGGCTTCCTGGAGAAGAGCCCCGGGGCGGCGGTCGTCTATGACCTGCGGTCCAGCCGGGTGCTGAAGGAGGAAATCGAGCGGGCCGGCGGCGTGCCCTTCCGGCAGCGCGTGGGCCACGCCTTCATGAAGAAGGCCCTGGCGGAGAACAACGCCGTGTTCGGCGGCGAACTGTCGGGGCATTTTTACTTTCGCGACAACTTCTATTGCGACTCGGGGATGCTGGCCTTCGTGCACGTGCTGAATCTGCTCGCCCGCGGCCCGCGGAAACTGGGCGAACTGGTCCGCCCGCTGCGCCGGCTGCACGCGACCGGCGAGATCAATTTCGAGAACCCCGACGCCGCCGGCACGTTCGAGGCCCTGACGCGGCGCTACGCCGACGGGCGGATCGACGACCTCGACGGCGTCACGGTGCAGTACGACGACTGGTGGTTCAACCTGCGGGCCAGCAACACCGAGCCGCTGCTGCGGCTGAACCTGGAGGCGGGCGCGAAGAAACTCATGCAGGAGAAACTCGCCGAACTGGAGCCGCTGCTGGGCAAGCGCGTCGCGCACTGACGCGGTACGTGTTGCGGGGATTCACTTTGCCCTGCCGGGGCCGCGGCTCAATAATCCGCGACAGGTGACGGTGATCGAGAAGATCGCCACCGACCCGCTGGTGGACCGCATGGCGGCCGCCCTGGGGGACGGGTCGGCCCCGGACGCCGATCGGGGGCCGGCCCCCCTGGCCGTCAGCGGCCTGTGGGGATCCTCTGCGCCCATCCTGGCGGCCCTGCTGGCCTGGCGGACCGGCCGGCCGTTGCTCTACCTCGCCGCGCACGACGACGACGCCGACCGGGCGCGGGATGACATCGAGGCGGTGTTCGGCCGCGCGCCGACGCTGCTGCCGGCGCTGGAGTCCGGCGGCGCGGCTGGGGAGAGTCCGGCCGGGTCGGTGAATGCGGCCGAGCGGGCGCGGATTTGCGCGGCGCTGGGCGCGCGTCAACACCCGGCGCGGGAAGCGCCGCCCAAAGAGAATCCGTTTCGAGCGGGAGAAGAGAGACATCCTCCGGCCGGCGCGGACGCCGCCGAACCGTGGGTCGTCGCGCCGCTGCTGGCGCTGATGCAGCCGGTGCCGACGCGGGCGGCGCTGGAGGCGCACTCGCTCGCGCTGTGGCCCGGCCGGAAACTGACGCCGGGCGAACTGTCGGAGTGGCTCGTCGCGCGGGGGCAGGAGCGGCTGGACCAGGTGGAGGAGCCGGGCGACTTCGCCGTCCGCGGGGGCATCATCGACATCTTCAGTTCGCCGGACGAGGACCCGCTGCGGATCGAATTTGTCGACGACGCGATTGAGTCGGTGCGGCAGTTCGACGTGGGGTCGCAGCGTTCGATGCGGACGCTCGAGCGGGCGGTCGTCGCCCTGTCGCCCGCCACGGAACGCCTCACGCCCGACCAGACGACTTCGTTTCTGGACCTGCTTCCTCCGCGCACGGTAGTGGCCATCTGCGAACCGGCCGAGGTCGACGAGACCGGCCGGCGAATCCTCCAGCGGCTCGCCACCCCGGTCGGGCACTTCGCGGCCCGGGCGGTGCTCGAACGGGCGGCGCGGTTCGCGGCGGTCCATCTCAGTCGCTTTGCGGGCGGGACGGCCCCGGCGGAACGAACGTTCTCGGCCGCGTGCGAGGCGTTGCCGGCCTTCGAGCCGAAGGCCGTGGACGCGGTGCAGCAACTCGTCACCCTTGCGGCCGAGAACGACACGATCGTGTTCTGCGACAACCCGGGCGAGGCCGAGCGCCTGCGCGAACTGGTGGCGCAGGTGATTGCCGCCGCGCCGGACGCCGCGCCGCTCACCACGGTGAGTCGCCCGTGGCGACCGGCCGAAATCGGCATACCGATCGGCCCGCTGCATCAGGGCTTCCGCTGGCGGCTGCCGGAAGGCGTCGGCTCGCGGTCGCTGGTCGTATTGACGGACCGCGAGTTGTTTCACCGTTATCAGCAGACCCGCCGCATCCGGCGGGTGGTGTCCGGCCGGCCCATCGACTCGTTCCTCGATCTGCAACCGGGCGACCTGGTGGTTCACGTCGTGTACGGCATCGCCCGCTTCGGCGGGATGAAGACGATGCACAAGGGCGGGTCGCGCCAGGCGGAGGAATACCTCACGCTGCGGTTCGCGGAAGGCGCGACGGTGCACGTGCCCGTCTCGCAGATCGACCTCGTGCAGAAATACATCGGCGCGGGCGGGGCGCGCCCGCCGCTGTCGAAACTCGGCGGCGCCCGCTGGAAGGCGACAACCGCCCGGGTCGAAGAGGCCGTTGGCGACCTGGCCGCCGAACTGCTCCGCATTCAGGCCGAGCGCGAGTCTCGGCCGGGCACGGCCTACCCGGCGGACACCGCGTGGCAGGGAGAGTTCGAACGGTCGTTCCCCTACCCGGAGACGCCGGACCAGACGGCGGCGCTGGCGGAGATCAAGCGCGACCTGGTGCGCGAGCGACCGATGGACCGGCTGCTGTGCGGAGACGTGGGCTACGGAAAAACCGAACTGGCGATTCGGGCCGCGTTCAAGGTGGTGGAGTACGGGCGGCAGGCGGCGATCCTGGTGCCGACGACGGTGCTGGCGGAGCAGCACGAGCGGACCTGCCGCGAACGGCTGGCGGACTACCCGTTCACGATCGAATCGCTGTCGCGGTTCCGCAGCCCGCGGGAGCAGGCGGACATCCTGGCCCGCGCGCGCAAGGGACAGGTGGACATCCTGATCGGCACCCACCGCCTGCTGAGCCGCGACGTGCAGTTCGCCGACCTGGGGCTGGTGGTGATCGACGAGGAGCAGCGCTTCGGCGTGGAACACAAGGAGCGGCTCAAGCAGTTGCGCTCGACGGTGGACGTGCTGACGCTGACGGCGACGCCGATCCCGCGGACGCTGCACCTGTCGCTGATCGGGCTGCGCGACATCAGCGCGCTGGCCACGCCGCCGATGGACCGCCGCAGCATCGCCACGCGTGTCGTGGCGTGGAACGATTCGCTGGTGCGCGAGGCGATCCTGCGCGAGATGAACCGCGACGGGCAGGTCTATTTCGTCCACAACCGCGTGCACTCCATCGAGGCCACGGCGGCGCGGATCGCCCGGATCGTGCCCGAGGCGCGGCTGCTCGTCGGGCACGGCCAGATGGCCGGCAACGCGCTCGAACAGGTGATGCTCCGCTTCGTGCAGCGCGAGGCCGACGTGCTGGTGTGCACGACCATCATCGAGGCGGGGCTGGACATCCCCAACGTCAACACGATCCTGATCGACCGGGCCGACACGTTCGGCCTGGCCGACCTGCACCAGTTGCGGGGCCGCGTGGGGCGATACAAGCACCGGGCGTACTGTTATCTGCTGCTGTCGCCGGACCGGCCGCTGACCGAGACCGCGGCCCGGCGGTTGAAGACGGTCGAGGAGTTCAGCGAACTGGGCGCGGGCTTTCAGATCGCCATGCGCGACCTGGAGATTCGCGGGGCGGGGAACATCCTCGGCCCGCAGCAGTCCGGGCACATCGCGGCCGTGGGCTACGAGATGTTCTGCCGGCTGCTGGAGTCGGCGGTGCGGCGGATGAAGGGCGAACCCGCGCCGCCGGTCATCGACGTGCACCTGGAACTGAACGTGGAGGCCCACCTGCCGCGGCACTACATCCCGTCGGACCGGCAGCGGATGGAGGCGTACCGGCGGCTCACGGCGTGCCGCACGCCGCAGGACGTCGCGCGGCTGGAGGCGGACCTCGGGGACGCATTCGGCCGGCTGCCCGACCAGGCGCGGATGGTGGTGGCCCTGGCGGAGTTGCGGACGCTGGCCGCGCCGTGGTCCATCCGTGCGATCGTGCGCCGCGAGCCGGACCTGATCTTCACCGTGGACGATTTGAAGCGCGTCGAGCCGCTGTTCGCCGGCGCGAGTGGATCGGTCCGGCTGGTCGATCAGCGCACGATCCACTGGCGTCTGCCGGACCCGTACTTTCACGCACAGACGCTGCTGACGGTCCTGCGCAACCAATTTGTGCGGGCCGCGCAATCAATGCGAGCCGGGCGGTCCCCCGCCCCGAGACACGCCGCCGGGTAGCGCGCGGGCGGCGCGATCAATGCGAGCCGGGCGGTCCCCCGCCCCGAGACACGC
>Ga0187893_10003021_pt1 | contig 35326 bp, 35 predicted proteins | sample MA1701074metaG_FD_139574 | JGI IMG/M metagenome (GOLD analysis project Ga0187893, IMG submission 139574) | White microbial mat communities from a basaltic lava cave in the Kipuka Kanohina Cave System on the Island of Hawaii, USA - MA170107-4 metaG ...
CAGAAAGCGTTTCGTCGCGCACGCGGCCAAGGCGCGGCTACCGACGATGTACGGCTACCGCGAGCTCGTGGACGAAGGTGGATTGATCTCCTACGGGCCAAAGCGGGAAGGCCTCTATCGGCGCACAGCGATCTACGTCGACAAGATCCTGAAGGGCGCGAATCCGGCGGAGCTTCCGGTCGAGCGGCCGACGAAATTCGAGCTCGTGATCAACGCTGCGGCGGCAAAGTCGCTCGGCCTCGTCGTGCCGCAGTCTGTGCTCCTGCTGGCGGACGAGCTGATTCAGTAAGCCCTAGGCAGTCGGGCGGTGCAGATAGCGGCCGCGCGGCTTGCCGACCACGTTGCCGTTCTCGCAAATCAGCTCGCCGCGCAGGAAGGTTGCCTTGACCCTGGATGAAAGTTCGATGCCCTCGAAAGGCGTGTAGCCCTGGGTCGACTCGGAGTCCTTCGCGCGGATGGTCCAGGATTCTGCCGGGTTCACCAGCACGAGGTCGGCGTCGAGGCCTTCGGCGATGTCGCCCTTGCTGTTCAGGCCGAAGCGACGGGCCGGGTTGAAAGACAAAAGTCTTGCAACAGCATTGAGCGAAAGTCCGCGTTTCGTACCTTCGGATAGAAGCGCGGGGAGAAGGTATTCGGTGCCGCCGAAGCCGGACTTCGCCAGCCAGATGTTGCCGAAGGCTTTCCTCGCAACCTTGGTCTCGTGCCGGCAGCAGGCGTGGTCGCTCACCACCCAGTCGACCTTGCCTTCGAGCAGCTTCTGCCAGAGGAACTCGACGTCTTCGCGGGGCCGGATCGGGGGATTTACTTTTGCAAAAACTCCAGAAGAAGAATTGATGTCGAGCACCAGGTGCCCGATCGTCACCTCGCGGCGCAAGTCGATGTGCGGGAAGAGCTCGGCCATCTGCAGCGCAGCGATCAGCGCCTTGCGCGAAGACAGATGCAGCAGGTTGATCGTGGGCAGCGCGGTCTCGCTCGCGAGGTATGAGGCAACGTACACGGCCAATCCCTCGGAATGCGGCGGGCGCGAGAGGTGGTAGGCCTCGAGACCTTTTTTGCCGGACTTCTCCACGATCTTGGTGTAGGCGGTCATGATCTCCGCCGTCTCGCAGTGCAGCGACAGGCTGATCTGCGCGGCCTTCTCCGGCAGGCGCTCGCGCGCCTTCTGCACGCCGCGCATCACGAACTCGAAGTGGGCGTAGTCGTAGCGGTCCTCGGGCCCGATCATCAGGAAGTCGCGCTGGCTGTCGGAGCGGCCGTGCAGGCCGTGCGAGCCGTAGAACATGAAGATCTTGAAGGACGACACGCCGAATTTCGAAACCAGCTCGGGGATCTCCCTGATATGCGTCGAATCCATCGGCGCGAGGTGGAAGCCGTAGTCGACGTGGAAGCGCCCCTCCGAGAGCTTCAGCACTTCGGGAAAGAACTTGCGGTAGGGGCCACCCTTGTTCAGGTAGTACTGGCCCGTCCGCCAATAGTTGAGGCTCGAGGTGACGCCGCCCTGCGCCGCGGCGCGGCTCTCGCTCACCGCGTCTTCGACCAGCGGCGAGTAGATCCCGGTGTGCATGTGTGCGTCCACCACGCCCGGAAAGGCGAGCAGGCCCTTGCCGTCGTAGACGGCCTTGGCCTCCTTCGCGGGGATGCTGCCGGAAACTTTGGCGAACTTGCCGCCGATGACGCCGATGTCCGCCGCGTGCACCGCATTGCCCTGCGGGCGCACCACGCGCACGTTCTTGAGAAGCAGATCGAAGCGCTTGCCGGGGGGCATGTGGCGGTATTATGCACAGTAGCTCCATGGCAACGCCGCGCACGCTTTTCGACAAGATCTGGCAGCGTCACGTGATCGCGCAGCGCCGCGGCCAGGTGTTGCTCTACGTCGACCGGCAATTCCTGCACGACGGCTCGGTCCACGCCTTCAATGCGCTCGCCGCGCGCGGGCTCAAGGTGCGCCGTCCCGCGCAGAACTTCGGCACGCCGGACCACTACGTGCCGACGGTGAGCCGTTCCGCCGCCGATGCGCCGACCGCCGAGATCCGCTTCATGGTGGAGAACTTCGCGCGCAACGTCGAGCTCCACGGCATTCCCGCCGTGCAGCTCGGCGACGAGCGCCAGGGCATCGTGCACGTCGTCGGGCCGGAGCAGGGCCTGACCCGGCCCGGCCTGCTGATCGTGTGCGGCGACAGCCACACCTCGACGCACGGTGCGCTCGGCGCGCTCGCCTTCGGCATCGGCCAGTCGGAGGCCGAGCACGTGCTCGCGACGCAGGCGCTGTGGCAGGCGCCGCAGAAGACGATGCGCATCCGCGTCGAAGGGCGGCGGCCGGCCGGCGTCAGCGCCAAGGACGTGATCCTGGCGATCGTCGGCCGCATCGGCGTCGGCGGCGCGGTGCGGCACGTCATCGAGTACGCGGGGTCGGCGATCCGCGCGATGAGCATCGAGGAGCGCCTGACGGTCTGCAACATGTCGATCGAAGCCGGCGCCCGCGCCGGCATGGTGGCGCCCGACGACACGACCTTCGCTTATCTCGCGGACCGCCCGTTCGCGCCAAAGGGCCGCCTGTGGGACGAGGCGCTCGCCTATTGGAAGACGCTGCTGAGCGATCCCGACGCGAAATTCGACGCCGAGGTTTCGCTCGACGCGGGCACGCTCGAGCCCATGGTGACCTGGGGCACGAACCCCGGGCATGTGTTGCCCGTCACGGGCGCGGTGCCGGCAGGGGAGACGCGCGCGCTCGACTACATGGGCCTCGCGCCGGGCACGCGCCTCGAGGGGTTGCCGGTCGACCGGGTGTTCATCGGCTCCTGCACCAACAGCCGCATCGAGGACCTGCGCGCCGCAGCCGCGATCGTCCGCGGGCGCAAGGCGAAAGTGCCAGCGCTGGTAGTGCCGGGCTCCGGACTGGTGAAGCGCCAGGCCGAGGCCGAGGGGCTGGACCGCGTCTTCCGCGAAGCGGGCTTCGAGTGGCGCCACGCCGGCTGCTCGATGTGCGTCGGCGTGAACGGCGACATCGGCAGGCCGCAGGAGCGCATCGCGTCCACCTCCAACCGCAACTTCGAGGGCCGGCAGGGCCGGGGGGTGCGCACGCACCTGATGAGCCCGGCGATGGCCGCGGCGGCGGCGGTGAGCGGCGCAATCGTCGACGTGAGGAAGCTCGCGTGAGCGGGAAGTTCACATCCGTGACCGCGCTCGCCGCGCCGTACGAGCCCATCAACGTCGATACCGACCAGATCATTCCGGCGCGCTTCCTCAAGGCGCCGCGCAAGGAAGGCTACGGCCGGTTCCTGTTCCACGACCTGCGCGAGGATCCGGCCTTCGTGCTGAACCGGGCGCCTTACGACAAGGCGCGCATCCTGGTCGCGAGCGACAACTTCGGCTGCGGCTCGTCGCGCGAAGGCGCGGCGTACGCGTTTTTCGACGCGGGTTTCCGCGCCATCGTCGCGCCGAGCTTCGGCGACATCTTCTTCAACAACTGCCTGAAGAACGGCATCGTGCCGGCGCGCCTGCCGGCGGACACCTGCCGGGAGCTGCGCCGCCGGCTCACGCAGGCGCCGGGCACCGAGATCACCGTGGACCTCGAGACGCAGCTCGTGGACGGCAAGCATGCGTTCGCCGTCGATCCGTTCTTCCGCGAGATGCTGCTCAAGGGCGTGGACGAGATCGGGCTCACGCTCACGCTGCTTCCCGAGATCGAAGCTTTCGAGCGCGCCTACGCAGCGAAGACGCCCTGGATGTCAGGTTCCTAGGCGCCGGACAGTCGTCCCCGCGAAAGCGGGGATCCATTTAGAAAATCAGTAAACCCTAATTGGGTCCCCGCCTTCGCGGGGAAGGCGTTTTCAGGCCTTCCCTAAGAACTCCTTCAGCGCCTTCTCGGGCGGCTTGGCGTAGTTGGAGCGGCGGCTGGGCGAGAACATGCCCGCCTGCCGGCGCAGCTTGACCGCCATTTCCGCGGACTTGGCGATCAAGGTGATGCCGTTGACCACCGGTGCCCCGTCGATCTCGCCTGAGAAAAGCATCATCGGCAGGCCGCCGGCGGGGACGATCACGTCCGCGCCGGCGTCGAGCAGCGCCCGGCATTCCTTTTCCCAGAGCGGCTTGAGCTTCTGAAACGCCTGCTTGCTGGCGAAGGCGTCGATGAAATCCTTGACCGTCGCCTTGACCGCGCGCACGCCGACCACGCGCGGCTGCAGGCCGTAGCGGATCATCTGGTCCTCGTGCCAGGGAATGAAGGTCGGGTTGATCGTGACCAGGCCGAGCTTGCGTCCCAGCGTGCAGGCATGGAACAGCGTGGTCTCGCCCAGGCCGAGCACCGGCATGTCGGCGACCGACTTCACTTCCGCCAGCGCGGCGTCCTGGAAGTGCGTGATCGCCATCGCGTCGTAGCCCTGGCGCTGCGCTTCCACGGCGCCGCGCACGAAGGCGGCGCCGATGCGGTACTCGGTCAGCGCGTGCGTGGTGGTCGCCGGCGGCGTGGTCGAGTTGAAGACGAAGGAGGTGGTCGGCTCGAGCGTCTTCTTCAGGTGCGCCTCCACCTTGCGGATATAGGGCGCCATATGGACGCGGTCGGTGGCGCCCTGGAACCAGATCCTGATTTTTTTAGCCATGGACGAGTGCGATGACCCGGAGAGGTGAGCCGCTGCCGTGGCGGATCTTCAGGGGCGCGGCGATGACGATGGCGCCGGTCGACGGGAGCTGGTCGAGGTTGGTGAGGCACTGAAGCCCATAGCGCCCGGCGCCGTGCATGTAGTAATGGCACGGGTAGGGCGGCCGCAGGTGATAGGCCTGTCCGGCGTCGGTGCCGATCGACTCGGTGCCGAAGCCGAGCACGTCGCGCTCGGCGACCAGGAACTTGACCGCGTCGACGTCCGGCCCGGGCGTGTGCTGGCCTTCCTCGTCGTAGTTCTGGTACTCGGCGGGATCGAGGCGCTTGGACCAGTCGGTGCGCATCAGGACCCACGAGCGCGGGGATATGCGAGCGTGTTTCGCTTCCCAGTCTTCTATATGTTTTCTTGTCAGCAAAAAGTCCGGATCCTTGGCCGCTTCCTTGCTGCAATCGATCACAAACGCCGGTCCGATGAAGCGCTCGGGCGGGATCGAGTCGGTCGCGTTCTGCGGCAGGTCCTTGCCCGAGATCCAGTGCACCGGCGCGTCGAAGTGGGTGCCGGTGTGCTCGCCGCAGGAGAAGTTGTTCCAGTACCACGCCGGCCCGCGCTCGTCGTAGCGCGACACCTCCTCGATGCGGAACGGCCAGGCCTGCCCCATCTCCGGCGGCAGCGAGATGCTCGGGAACTCGGGCGACAGGGTCTGGGTGAGATCCACCACCCGGATTTTTCCCGCCGCGATCCCCGACGCGAGCTCAGTGAGGGCATTCATGCCGATAGCTCTCGTTCCAGTGCCTTCGGATTATCGCGCCAGCGCGCCAGCCATTCCTGGGCGACGTCGCCCGGATACACGTCCTCGACCCCGTCGCGCAGCGCGGCGACGATCGCCTTTGCGAGCGCCGTGGGCGCGAGCTTGGGCGGCGGCAGGAGCTGGTTCCATTCGTCGTCGATCGGCCCGGGGAGCACGTTCACCACGCGCACGCCGGCCGGCCGCATCTCGGCGCGCAGGCACTGGGCGAGCGAGTGCGCCGCCGCCTTGGACGCCGAGAACGTGCCGTGCGGCGGGAAATTGGCGAGCGCGTAGATCGAAAGCAGGTTCACCCACGCCACCGCGCTCGCGCTTCCGTCGGCGCCGCGCGAGCGCATGGCCGGCGCGAATTCCTGCGCGAGGCGCAGCAGGCCGAAGTAGTTGACGTCCATCTCCGCGCGCGCAGCGTCGACGCCCGTGCGGTTGCCGATGCCGAAGCTGCGGTGGTGCTCGGCGTTGTTCACCAGGATGTCGACCTTGCCCGCGATCTCGGCCGCGGCCTCGCGCACGTTCTTCGAGTCGGTGACGTCGAGGGGCAGCAAGGTCACCTGGGAAAGTGTTTTCAGTTCATCGAAGCCGGAGAACCTCTTCCACGGCTCGGCGTGGCCGACCCAGATGATTTCCGCATTCGAAGCCGCGAAGGCCTTCACCAGCGCCTGACCGAGCGCGGTCTTGCCGTCGGTGACGAGCACTTTGCGCTGCTTCGGGTCGCAGGTGAATTCGCGCAACTGCCGGTCGGATGCCATGTCTGCATTCTCCTTTTCGGGTAGGGCGGCGATCACTGCCTGCCCGGCGCGGTCGAGCATCGCTCTGACGCGCACCCGCTTTGCCACTGAGTCATGAAGGTGGGCCACCACGGTCGGCCCGCAATCGAGCTTGATCAAGCCCAGGCGCCAGGGCAGGCGCTCTCTGAAGAAGAGATCGTTGCTGTGATGCAGGACCGTTTGCGCGAGCAATTCTCCGCCCGGGGGCTGGGCCTTCCAGTCGAGCAGCACTGAAAGGCATTTCTGGCAGGCCTCGCGCGGCGGGTACTGCACCGTTCCGCAATCGCGGCACTGCTGCAGCTCGAAGCGCCCGAGCGCCGCCGCTGCGGTGAGCCCGAGCGCGACGCGGCTGCGTGCCGCCGGCGGCAGCGTCGGCAGCCGCGTGCGCAGAACCGGGTTTTTACGCTTTGGACGATCCAAGTATCGCCGCTCCGGAGCCAAGGCCACGGTCGTAGTTGATCATGCCGAACCCGCTGACGAGGCCCAGTTTCGCGCCCTTGACCTGCCGCTTGCCGGCCTCTCCCGTGAGCTGGCGGATAGCCTCGACCATGCCGAGAAATCCGCCGGCGGCGCCGGCTTGGCCGACCGAAAGCTGCCCGCCGGAGGTATTGAGCGGGAAGCTGCCGTCGTGGGTGAAGCTGTGCTTGCGCACGAAGGCCGGGCCTTCGCCTTTGCCGCAGAAGCCCAAGTCCTCGAGCTGCATGAGCGAGATCACCGGGTAGTCGTCGTAGGTCTCGACGAAATCCATGTCCTCCGGCGCGACGCCGGCCTGCCGGTAGAGGTCCTCGCGGTCGAGCGCCCAGCCGGCGCGCATCTGCACCGGGTCGGAAGCAAAGGCGTTGTGCCGTTCGATGGCTCCAAGAAGCTTCGCATAGGGCAGCTTCAAAGTCTTTGCCCTTTTTTCATTCATTACAAGAAAGGCTTCCGCGCCTGCGCAGGGCATCACGCAATCGAAGAGGTGCAGCGGCTCGGCGATCGGCCGGGCCGACAGGTACTCCTGCATCGACAAAGGCTTCCTGAACAGCGCATGAGGGAATTGCAGCGCGTTCGTCCGCTGCGCGATGCACAGCTTGCCGAAGTCCTCGCGCTTCGCGCCATGGCTGTGCATGTAGTACGCCGTGAGGAAGGCGAAGCTCGCGTTCGGCCCGCCGGCACCGTACGGGTAGACCGCGTCGCGCGCGAACTGGCTGAAGTTGGCGAGCGTGAGGCGGAAGGAGTCCACGTGGTTGGTGTCGGCGGCGATGCAGGCGACGACGTCCGCATCTCCCGCCTGGACCGCGCGCGCGGCGCGCCGCAGCGCCACGACCGCGCTCGCGCCGCCGAGCGGGATGTGGTCGAGCCAGCGTGGGGCGAGGCCGAGGTGCTGGGTGAGGCCGATGGCGGTGTCGGGAGCAAGGGTGAAGCTCGAGACGGTCAGGCCATCGATGTCGTCCTTTTTCAAGCTCGATGCCTTGAGAACCTCCGCAAAGGCCCGGGCCAGCCACCAGTGCGCCGCGCGGATGGAATAGCGCACGTAGGGCACCGTGACCGGTGCCGCGAGCACTACCCCGTCATACGCTTTTCGCGGCGGTTCTTTTTTTGCGCTCACGCAGATCGAAGGAATCGGCCGCGTTCACGGCGAAGTCGGCGAGCCTGGCCTTCTGCACCTTGTTGGTCGCGGTGGTTGGCAGCGATTCGAGGAAGGCGACGTGGCCGGGGGCCTTGAAGTAGGCGAGGCGCTCGAGGCACCAGTCCTGGATGGAAATCGCCGTGTCACGGCCGAGGGATGTTTTCTCTTTCAGGACAACGCAGGCCATGACCTCCTCGTCCCGCACCGGATCGGGAACGGCGATGACCGCGACCTGGCCGACCGCGGGATGGCCGGCGAGCGCCGCCTCGACCTCGAGCGCGGCGATGTTCTCGCCGGCGCGGCGGATGATGTTCTTCAGCCGGTCGACGAAGTGCAGCGCGCCGTCCGGGCCGCGGCGCACCGCATCCCCGGTGTGGAACCAGCCGTCGCGCCACGCTTCCTCGGTCGCTCTTTCGTCCTTCAGGTATCCGGAGAAGAAACCGCGCCGTGGATCCGCTCCACGCTGACGAACCAGCAGTTCGCCCGAAGGCTCGATCTGCAATTCAAGGTCTTCCTTGCAAAAACCAAAGCAGCGCGTCCCGACGTGGCGAGGCTCGCTGCTCGCCGCGATGATCGCGCCGCCGCCGGTCTCGGTCATCGCCCAGGCCTCGATCAGCGGGAAGCCGAAGCGCTCCTCGAAGGCGGCGTGGTCCTTCGGGTTGGCGTTGGCGCCGTAACCGAATTTCACCCCCTGGGCGCGATCGAGCTCACTCGGTGAAAGACTCATGAGGATCGCCGGCATGACCCCGAGGTAATGCACGATCGTCGCGCGGGAATCGGCCACCTCGCGCCACCAGGTCTTCGGGTGGAAGCGGTCGAGCTGCACCACGCAGCCGGCGGCGAGGATCATGGCGGTGGTGGACACCGCGAGCGCATTCATATGGAAGAAGGGCAGCGGCGTGATCAGGCGCTCTTCGCCGTGGCGCACCGCGCACATCCCGCCTTCGTCGAGGTAGCGCCGGCCGACGTTGAGGAAGTAGAAGTCGCTCAGCAGGCAGCCCTTGGGCTTGCCGGTGGTGCCCGAGGTGTAGAGGAGGGCGCATTCCCGCGCGGCGCCAGGTGGAGGTGCCGAGGGAGGGTCAAACCCCTGGCCCAGCATCGCTCCATCAACAAGCAAACAAGCTTCGCTGTGACCGAGCACGTATTCGAGCTCGGCCGCGCGGTAGTCTGGGTTGAGGGGCACGACGCTCACCCCGAGCGAGTTGAGCGCGAGAAAATGCAGCGGAAATTCGGGCCGGTTCTCGAGCTGCAACGCCACGCGGTGTCCGCGGCCGTAGCCGCGCGAGCGGTAGCGCGCCGCAACATCGGCCACACGCTCGAACGCCTCGCCGTAGGTGAAGCGCTTCCGGTGCGAAGGAAACTCGAGGAACGGCTTGCCGCCGTGCGCTGCGGCGGTGTGCTCGAAGGCGGCAAAGACTGTCGTCACTGGACGGATGGTAAGATGCCCCGCGACGATAGGACAACGGAGGGGGACCAATGAAGAAGATCTTTTTGCTCGCTGCGGCTCTTTCGGCCGCATTTTCCGGTGGGACAGCCCTCGCGCAGGACACCATCAGCGCGACGCACGTGTTTCCGGCGTCGCTCATCTACGCGCGCAGCTTTCTCGAGTTCGTGAAGAAGGCCAACGAGGCGGGCAAGGGCGTGTTCGCGATCCAGGTGCGCGGCGGGCCGGAGGCGATCGGCATGATGGAGCAGCCGGGCGCGGCGAGGAGCGGCGTGGTCGACATGGTCTATACGCCCTGCGCGTTCTACGCCGCCGCGGTGCCCGAGTGCGACGCGGTGAGCGCGAGCACGATGGACGGCCCGACCGCGCGCAAGAACGGCGGCACGGAGCTCCTCGACCAGATCCACCAGAAGCGCGCCGGGCTGGTGCTGCTCGGCTGGGTCGACAGCGGCATCCGCTTCAACCTGTGGTCGACCAAGGAGCCGAAGTTCGACGCCGGCGGCCACATCGACATCAAGGGCTTCAAGGTGCGCGGCAACCCGATCTACAACGCCTTTCTCACCAACTACCTCGGCGCGCAGGTGATCACCATCCCCGCGACCGAGGTCTACACGGCGCTCGAGCGCGGCACGGTGGACATCACCGCCTGGACGCAGATCGGCGTGATGGACCTCAACTGGGACCGCTACCTCAAGTACCGCATCCTGCCGGAGTTTTTCCAGACCGACCTGATGATCATCGTCAACCAGAAGAAGTGGGAGTCCCTGTCGCCGAAGACGCGCGAGATCCTGCGGCGCGTCGTGGTCGAGCACGAGGTCTCCAGCCTGCAGGCGCTGCAGGCGTTGTGGACGAAGGAGCAGGCGGAGATCGCCAAGCGCGGCATCAAGACGCTGTCGCAGTCGCCCGAGGCCTCGAAGAAGTTCGTCGCCGGCGCGCGCGCCGCGAGCCTCGCGCGCATGAAGGATCGCATGGAGAAGGCCGGCGGTGCGGAGAGCTACGACAGGGTGGTTCAGCTCTTCACGCCAAACTAGGGAAGGTCTGAAAAAGTCGCCCCCGACTCAATCACTCGGGGGTGACGTTCCCCCGCGAAGGCGGGGGCCCAATTCTCTCTCGCAAATACTTGGGTTCCCGCTTTCGCGGGAACGACCATTTGCCGGTTCTTCAGAGGTTCCTTAGGTGAAGCATGTAGTCAAGGCCTACGACGCCGTTCTCTACGGGATGGCGTACCTCGCCGCCTTCCTGATGGTGGCGATGATGGTGGTGATTACGCTCGACGTGGTCCTGCGCAACCTCGGCTACCAGAGCTCGGCGCACTTCTTCACCTTCACCGAGTACGCGCTGCTCGTCGTCCCCTGCCTCGGCGCGCCGTGGCTGGCGCGCGAGAAGGGCCACATCTACGTCGAGATCTTCCTGATGTCGGTCTCCGGGCGCATGCGCGCCCGGCTCACGGTGGCGATCGGCCTGGTCTGCATCGCGGTCTGCCTGGTGATCGCCTGGTACGGCTTCGGCGTCACGATCCGCGACTTCGTGCAGAACGAGAAGGACGTGCGATCCATGGACATGCCGCGCTGGATGGTGGTGGGCTGGATCCCGTTGTCGTTCCTGATGATGGCGATCGAGTTCGCGCGCTTCCTGTGGCGGCGCGAGAACTTCCTCGCGCCGCTCTCGGACATCACGAGCTAGGGATGTCCTGGTACTGGGCCGCGGCGCTGCTCTTCGGCACGGCCCTGGGGCTGATGATGCTGGGCGTGCCCGTGGCGATCGGCTTCTTCGTCACCAACGTGCTCGCGGCCGCCTTCTTCATGGGCGGCGGCCCGGGCATCCAGCAGGTGATCAACAACGGCTTCGGCGCCATGACCAACTTCGCGCTGGTGCCGATCCCGATGTTCCTGCTGATGGGAGAGCTCTTCTACCACACCGGGCTCGCCGGCCGCTGCTTCAACGCCGCCGACAGGCTGCTCGGCAATATCAGAGGCCGGCTCGCCTACGTGACGTTGATCGGAGGCACGGCCTACGCCGGGCCGGCGGGCTCGTCGATGGGCGCGTGCGCGCTGCTCGGCCGGCTGATGGCGCCCGAGATGATCCGCCGCGGCTACAGCAAATATCTCTCGATCGGGCCGATCATGGGCATCGGCGGCCTCGCCGTGATCATCCCGCCCTCGGCGCTCACGGTGCTGCTCGCCACGCTCGGCCAGACCGACGTCGGCGCGCTGCTGATCGCCGGCGTGATCCCGGGCTTCATCCTGGCGGCGATGTACGGCGTGCTGATCTGGGGCTGGACAGTCATCGACCCGAGCGCCGCCCCGGCGTACGTCGCCGAAGAAACGCCGCGGCGGGAGAAGATCCGCCTGATCTTCGTCGACGTCATACCGATGGTGGCGATCATCGTGTTCTCGGTGCTCGTCATGCTGGTGGGATGGTGCACGCCGACCGAGGCGGCCGCGCTGGGCGCCGTCTCGGTCATCGTGCTGGCGGCCTGCTACGGCGAGATGACCTGGAAGGCGTTCGTCAAGTCCCTCGAAGGCGCCCTGCGCGTCACGGTGATGGCGTTCCTCGTCATCTTCGGCTCGGCGACGTTCGCGCAGGTGCTCGCCTTCACCGGCGCGTCGAGCGGGCTGCTCAACTGGGCCATCGGCTTCCAGGTCACGCCGCTGCAGATGCTGTTCGTGATGATCGGCGTCATCATCTTCCTCGGCAGCTTCATGGACCCGCTCTCCAAGATGCTGCTGACCGCGCCGATCTTCTTCCCGCTCGCCAAGACGCTGGGCTTCGACCTCACCTGGTTCGGGCTCATCATGCTGCTCGCGCTCGAGATGGGCTACACCATGCCGCCGTTCGGCCTGCTGCTCTTCGTCATGAAGGGAGTATCGCCGCCCGGCACGCGCATGAAAGACATTTACCTCGCCGGCCTGCCTTTCATCGCCTGCGTGGTGCTGCTGATCGTGCTCGTCATCTACATCCCGCCGCTCGCCACCTGGCTGCCGAAGGTCAGCCGCTAGAGGGAAGGTCTGAAAAGTCGCCCCCGCGAAGGCGGGGGTCCAGTTGTCTTTTTTCAAAACATGGGTTCCCGCTTTCGCGGGAACGACGGTTCGCTGCTTACAATCGCGCCATGAGCGACGTGGGCATGAGGCCGGGGAGGGAGCTGGCGGGCAAGGTGGCGCTCGTGACCGGCGGGGCGCGCAACATCGGGCGCGCCATTTCGCGCTCGCTCGCCGCAGGCGGCGCCGCCGTGATGGTCAACGCGCGCACTTCGCGCGCCGAGGCCGAGAAGACCGTGGAGATGATCGGCGCGAACGCCGGCTGCCACATCGCGGACATCACGCAGCCGGATGAGGTGAAGGCTCTCGTCGACGCCACGGTGAAGCGCTTCGGGCGGCTCGATTTTCTGGTGAATAACGCCGCGGTCCGGCATGAAACCACGTTTTCATCCATCAGTTATCAAGAGTGGCGACAAGTACTGGCCATCGTGCTCGACGGCGCGTTCCTGTGCGCGCAGGCGGCGGCTCCGCACATGATCAAGGCCGGCGGCGGCACCATCGTGAACATCGGCGGGCAGACCGGCCACAAGGGCGCCTCGGAGCGCGCGCACGTGATCACCGCCAAGGCCGGCCTCGCCGGCATGACGAAAGCACTCGCTCTCGACCTCGCCCCGCATCGGATCACGGTCAACTGCGTGGTGCCCGGCTCGATCGAGAGTCAGCGTGGACTGCCGGGGGTACCGGACCGCCCGTCCAGCCGACGTGAACCTCCGCCCATCGGCCGGCGCGGCGAGCCCGCGGAGATCGCGGCGATGGTGCGCATGCTGTGCGGGCCCGATGCGCGCTACATCACGGGGCAGGCGATCCACGTGAACGGCGGCGGCTACCTGCCGTGAGCGTCTCGCCGGTGATGCAGCGGTTGAGCTCGTATATCGCCGCCGCTCCCCGCAAATCCCTTCCTCCTCAAGTCCTCGAAAGAACCAAGCACCACATCCTGGACACCATCGCGGCGATGGTGTCCGGCTCGCGCCTGTTGCCGGGCAGGAAGGGCATCGCCTACGTCAAGACCCTCGGGGGCGTGAAGGAAGCCTGCGTCATCGGCAGCCGCATCGTCACCACCGCGATGAACGCCGCGCTCGCCAACGGCATGTGCGCGCATGCGGACGAGACCGACGACTCGCACGCGCCTTCGGTCATGCACCCGGGCTGCGGCATCGTGCCGGCCGCTCTTGCCGTTGCAGAAAGAGAAGGCGGGAGCGGGGAAGCGTTTCTGCGCGCGGTTGCGCTGGGCTACGACGTGGCGACCCGCCTCACGATGTCGCTCAACGCCTTCAAGTTCCGCGAGGATGGCCTCTCGACCCACAGCTACGGCCCGACCTTCGGTGCCGCCGCGGCGGCGGGGTCTCTCGTGAAGCTGGACGAGCGCCAGGTCCGATACCTTCTCTCGTATGCAGCCCAGCAGGCGTCCGGAATCTCCTGCTGGATGCGCGACGCGGAGCACGTCGAGAAGGCGTTCGACTTCGGCGGCATGCCGGCGCGCAACGGCGTCACGGCGGCGACCATGGTCGCGCAGGGCTTCAGCGGCGTCGAGGACGTGTTCTCGGGGGAGCGCAACTTCCTCGTCGCGCACGGGCGCCCGGCGCATCCCGCTGAATTGACGCGCGGCCTGGGCGAGGACTACGAGATCCTGCGCACCAACATCAAGCGCTGGTCGGTGGGCTCGCCGATCCAGGCCCCGCTGGATTCCTTGTCAGAGTTAATTGAAAAGAATGCACTGACGGCGGACGAGGTCGAGAAGCTCACCATCCGGGTGGCGCATCGCGACAAGAACACCACCGACAACCGCCCCATGCCCGACATCTGCATGCAGCACATGTGCGCGGTGATGCTGATGGACGGCACGGTGACGTTCAAGTCCTCGCACGATGAAAAACGCTTCCGGGACCGGAAAGTTCTGGAATTCAGGAAAAAAATAGATCTTCAAGGCGACGACGCCCTGACCAGGACCATGCCGGCCCGGCAAGCCATCGTCGAGATCGCCCTGCGCGACGGGCGCAGCCTGCGGCATCACACGGTGGCGGTACGCGGCACCGCGGAAAACCCGATGACCCGTGCCGAAATCGACGCCAAGAGCTACGATCTGATCGCGCCGGTCGCCGGGAAGGCGCGCGCGCGCAGGCTCTGCGACGCAATCTGGAATCTCGACAAGCTGAAGGATGTTCGCGAGCTGAGACCGCTGCTGATGGAGGCGCCATGAACCGCATCGTGCACCTCGCGCTCAAGGTCGAGGACCTCGAGCGCACCACCGAGTTCTACCGGAAGGTGTTCGGCTTCAAGGAGATGAACACCGAGAAGGTGCGCGACCACACCTCGCGCCACCTGAGCGACGGCGTGCTCGACATCGCGCTCATCAAGTACGACGCGGGCACCCAGTCGGCCGAGTCGAAGGCGGCGGGCGAGGGGCCCTGCATCCACCACTTCGCCGTGGAGGTCGATGACGTTGCCAGGGCGACGAAGCAGGTGAAATCGTACGGCTGCGAGATCATCAGCGATCCGGGCGTCATCCCGGTGAAGTTCCGTGCCCCTGGGGGCACCGTCTGCGAGCTCGTGCCGAAGGGACGCTACAAAAAACCCCGCAAGCAGAAGCGATGAAGCAGCTCAGCGCCGACTTCTGGTCGGGTCTGGCGCTCGGCGGGCTTGGCGTCACCATCATCGTGCAGGCGCGGGGCTGGGAGTATCTCGGCTCCGACGGCCCCGGCCCGGGCTTTTTCCCGCTGTGGTACGGCGTGGCGATGGTCGGTCTTTCCGCCCTGCTGGTTGCCTTCAGCTTCATGAAGAGCGAAACCATCGACTGGCACGGCGCCGGGCGCGCGCTCGGCGCCTGGGCCGCGCTGGCGGCTGCGATCGCGGCGCTCAAGCTCGCGGGCTTCGTCATCTGCTTTGCCGCGCTCACGTTCTTCGTCGTCGCGGTGATGTACCGCCGGCCGCTCGTGGTCGCCGCGATCACCGCGGTGGCGTGCGCCGGGGCGTTCTATCTCGTGTTCCCGCTCGCGCTCGGCGTGAAGCTCCCCTAGATGGAGATCCTCTCGGGCCTGGCGCAGGGATTCGCGGTCGCGCTGCAGCCGATGAACCTGCTGTGGTGCCTGCTCGGCGTGGTGCTCGGCACCGTGGTCGGCATCATGCCCGGCCTCGGGCCGCCGGCGACGATCGCGATGCTGCTGCCGCTCACCTTCCTGATGAACCCGGCGAGCGCGATCATCATGCTTGCCGGCATCTACTACGGCGCGAAGTACGGCGGCTCGACCACCGCGATCCTGCTCAACGTGCCGGGGGAATCGGCGTCGGTCGCGACCTGCATCGACGGCTACGCGATGGCGCGCAAGGGCCGCGCCGGCCCGGCGCTCGGCATCGCGGCGATCGCCTCGTTCATCGCCGGCACCGTGGGCGTGCTGGGGCTGATGCTGATCGCGCCGCCGCTCGCGAGGATGGCGCTCGCGTTCAGCTCGCCCGAGTATTTCGCGCTGATGTCGCTCGGCCTGGCGATGGTGGTGCTGCTCGCCGGGCGATCGATGATCAAGGCGCTGCTCGCGACGCTGGTGGGGCTGTGGATCGCCGGCATCGGCATCGATCCCTTCAGCACCACGGCGCGCTTCACCTTCGGGAGCCGCGAGCTGCTGTCGGGCCTCGACTTCGTGATTGTCGCAATCGGGGTGTTCGCGATCGGCGAGGTGCTCGCCAGCATGCAGGAGCGCGAGGCGGTGAAATCGCTCCCGGTGCCCAAGGGGCTGCGCAACCTGCTGCCGTCCAGGCAGGACATGAAGGACTGCCGCTTCGCGTTTGCCAACGGCTCGATCATCGGCTTCCTGATCGGCGTGCTGCCCGGGGCGGGGTCGACCATCGCCTCGTTCATCTCCTACGGAGTAGAGAAGGCGGTGTCGCGCCGCCCGGAGGAGTTCGGCAAGGGCGTGCCCGAAGGCGTGGCGGCGCCCGAAGCGGCGAACAACTCCGAGACCGGCGGCGCGCTGGTGCCGATGCTGACGCTCGCGATCCCGGGCTCCTCGACCACCGCGATCCTGCTCGCCGCGCTGGTGCTGTGGGGCTTCAAGCCCGGGCCGCTGTTCATCCCGGAGAACCCGGCGATGTTCTGGGGTCTGGTGGCGAGCATGTACGTCGGCAACCTGATGCTGCTGGTGCTGAATCTGCCGCTGGTGCCGCTGTTCGCGCAGGTGCTGCGCGCGCCGGTGTACGTCCTGTACCCGGTGATCTTCGGCGTGTCGATCGTCGGCGTGTTCAGCACCTCGGGCAGCCTGTTCGACGTCTGGCTGCTCGCGGGCTTCGGCCTGATGGGCTACCTGATGCGCAAGCTCGACTACCCCGCGGCGCCGCTGATCCTCGGCCTGGTGCTGGGCGGGGCGCTCGAGCGCGCGCTGCGCCAGTCGCTCATGATGTCGGACGGCAGCCTGTCGATCCTGGTGACTAGGCCGATATCGGCGGTGATGCTATCGTTGGCGGTGCTGATCCTGCTGGTTCCGCTGTTCAACAAATTCAACCACTGGCGCCTGAGAGCGCTGGAAAAATAGCCCCCGCCTCCGCGGGGGCAGGCAACGAGGAGGATGTGATGAGGAAGTCATTGCTGTTCGTAGCGGGGCTCGCGGTCGCGGCCCCGGCGTTTGCGCAGGGCTTCACCCCCACGCGCCCGGTAGAGCTGGTGGTGCACACCGGCCCGGGCGGCGGCAGCGACGTGCTGGCGCGGCAGATGGCGCTGATCATGGAGCAGGAGAAGCTGGTGCCGGTGCGCGTGCAGGTCGTGAACAAGCCCGGCGGCGGCGGCACGGTGGCGGCGGCCTACCTCGCCGAGAAGAAGGGCGAGACCCACACCATCGGCCTCTTTACCGGGGTGTGGCTCACCAACCCGCTCACCATCGAGAAGGCCGACGTCACCCTCAAGGACCTGACGCCGGTCGTGCGCCTGGTGCTCGAGCCGGCGGTCATCGCCGTGAAGGCGGACGCGCCCTACAAGACGCTCGGCGACTTCGTCAACGCGGCGAAGCAGAAGCCCGGCGAGCTCAAGCAGTCGGGCGGCTCGATCACCAGCCGCGACAACGTCGTGCGCCAGCAGCTGCAGAAAGTGAGCGGCGCGCGCTGGGCCTTCATTTCCTTCCCCGGCGGCGGCGAGCGCATCGCGGCGCTGCTCGGCGGCCACGTCAACATGATGGTGATCGAGCCGGCCGAGGCCGGCGAGCACATCCGCGCCGGCAACATGCGCCTCCTCGCTCAAGTCTCCGACAAGCGGCTGCCGGCATACCCCGGCGTGCCGACGCTGAAGGAAGCCGGCTTCGACGTGACTCCGGTGCCGCAGGTGCGCGGCGTGGTCGCTCCCCCGGGAATCCCGCGCGAGAACGTCGCCTACTGGGAAGGCGTGTTCAAGAGGCTGACGCAGACCGCGGGCTGGAAGAAGTTCCTCGCCGACAACCAGTTCGAGGACGGCTACCAGGGCTCGGCGGAGCTCGCCAAGTTCTACGACGAGTTCAGCCAGCAGATGCGCGTAGTACTCCAGGAAGCCGGCATCAAGCTCGTACGTTGATCCGTCTTGCCTTGCTGGTGCAGGCGCTCGTACTGGGCGCCTGCGCCTTCGCGCCGGCGCGCCACGCGCCGGTGGTCGTGACCGTCGCGGCGATCAACGACTTCCACGGCAACCTGCGCCCGCCCGCCGAGGGCGCGGTGGTCGACGGCGCGCGGGTCGCGGCCGGCGGAGCCGCGCATCTCGCGACGCTGGTCGAGCGCCTGAGGGCGCGCAATCCCAATTTCGCCTTCGTCTCCGCCGGCGACATGGTCGGCGCAACCCCGCTGCTCGCCGCCTGGTTCGACGACGAGCCGGTGATCGAGAGCCTGAGCCTGATGGGGCTCGACTTCAACGGCGTGGGCAACCACGAGTTCGACCGCGGCGTGCAGCACCTGCGGCGCCTGCAGGACGGCGGCTGTCCGTCCGGCGGCTGCAAGTCGGGGGCGCCGTTCGCCGGCGCACGCTTCCGCATGCTGGCCGCGAACGTGGGCGAGCAATCGAGCGGCAAGACGGTCTTTCCGCCTTACGGCATCAAGGACTACGGAGGCGTCAAGGTCGCCTTCATCGGCCTCACGCTGCGCGGCACGCCGTTCGTCCTCTCGCCGCGCGCGCGCGCGGGCCTGGAGTTTCGCGACGAAGTCGAGACCGTGAACGCGCTGGTGCCAGAGCTCACGCAGCAGGGCGTGGCCGCGATCGTGGTGCTGATCCACCAGGGTGGGATCGCCGGCGGCGGGGCGAACGGCTGCGTGAACCCGCAGGGGCCGATCATGAACCTCGCGCCCAGGTTCGACCCGGCCGTGCGCGTGGTGGTGAGCGCGCATACGCACCAGGCCTACATCTGCAGGCTCGGCGACAAGCTGGTGACGAGCGCCGGCGCCTACGGCCGCTTCGTCACGGAGATCGAGCTGCGCATCGACCTCGCCGCGCGCCAGGTAATTGCGGCGAGCGCGACCAACCACCTCGTGCGCACCGATTTGCCCGAGAACGCCGCGCAGGCGGAGCTCCTCGCGCGCTACGCAAGACTGGCGGCGCCGATCGAGCGCATCGTCGGCCGGATCGCGGCGCCGGTCCCGCGCGACATGAACGCCGACGGCGAATCGCCGCTCGGGCGGCTGATCGCCGATTCGCAGCTCGCGGCGACGCGCGGCGCCGGCGCCAGGATCGCGTTCATGAACCCGGGCGGGATCCGCGCGCCGCTCGAGCACAAGGGCGACGGCAGCTTGACCTTCGCCGACGTCTACGCGGTGTATCCGTTCGCCAACACGCTGGTCACCATGTCGCTCACCGGCGCGCAGATTCTCTGGATGCTCGAACAGCAGTGGTTGAATAATTTTGTATTGCAAGTTTCGCGCGGTCTCAGTTACTCGTGGGATCTCGCGCGCCCGCCCGGCAGCCGCGTGGTGCCTGGAAGCGTGACGCTCGACGGCGCGCCGCTCGAGCCCGAAGCGACCTATCGCGTGACCGTGAACGACTTCCTGGCGGAGGGCGGCGACGGGCTCACGCTTCTTCGCGAGGGACGCGAGCGAGTCAGCGGCATGCAGGGCCGCGACGCTCTGCTGCGCTACCTCGAGCAGCATTCGCCCGTGGCGGCGCCGCAGGACCAGCGCATCAGGCGACTCCGCTGAGCCGCGTCGTCATCGCTGGCGGCGGCCCGGCGGGCATGATGCTCGGGCTGCTGCTCGCGCGCTCCGGCATCGAGGCGCTGGTGCTCGAGAAGCACGCCGACTTCCTGCGCGACTTCCGCGGCGACACCCTGCATCCCTCGACCCTCGAAGTCATGCACGAGCTCGGGCTGCTCGAGCGCCTGCTCGCGCTGCCGCACGACCGCGTTCCCGAAATCTCGGCCCAGGTCGGCGATACCCAGCTCCGGGTCGCCGATTTCAGCCGCCTGCCGGTGCGCTGCGGCTTCATCGCGATGATGCCGCAGTGGGACTTCCTCAATTTCCTCGCCTCCGAGGCGGCCCGCTATCCGCAGTTCGGGCTGCGCATGAACGCCGAAGTCAGCGGCCTCATCGAGCGCGGTGTGAAAGTCGGCAAGGAAGAGATCAAGGCGGATCTCGTGGTCGGCGCCGACGGCCGGCATTCGACCGTGCGCGAGCGGGCGGGGCTCGAGGTCGAGAAGCTCGGCGCCCCGATCGACGTGCTGTGGTTCCGCTTGCGCCGCAAGGAGACCGACCCGCCGGGAAGCATGGGACGCTTCGACGCGGGCGCGATCTTCGTGCTCATCAACCGGCGCGATTACTGGCAGTGCGGCTACGTGATCCGAAAGGGCGCGGTGGAGGAGGTGCGCAGGGCAGGGCTGCCCGCGTTCCGCGCGACCCTCGAGCGTTTGCTGCCCTGGGCAGCGGATCGCTCGGCCGAAATCGCGTCGTGGGATCAGGTGAAGCTGCTGACGGTGCAGATCGACCGGCTGCGGCAATGGTGGCGGCCCGGCCTGCTGTGCATCGGTGACGCTGCGCATGCCATGTCTCCGGTCGGCGGCGTCGGCATCAATATCGCGATCCAGGATGCGGTTGCCGCAGGGAATTTTCTGAGTGGAGGAGACTTCTCTCCAGAGAACCTGAAGCGAATCCAGCGCCGCCGCGAATGGCCGGTGCGCGTCACGCAGCGCCTGCAGATTCTCGCGCAGGACCGCGTCATCGCCCGCGTGCTCGGCAGCCGCCAGGCCGTGCGGCCGCCGGCGCTGCTGCGTTTTCTGACGCGCTATCGGCTGTTTCGCGGCATCCCCGGCCGGCTGATCGGCATGGGCGTTCGCCCGGAGCACGTCGCCCGCCGCTGATATCTCTTTGTCCGAAGTTGACCGTGGTTGCCAGCGCGCGCGTCAGGCCAGGTCCTGGTCGACGGCGAGGCCGAGGTCTGGCTCAGCGGCAAGCCGCTCTCCGTCCTCAAGCCCGGCAGCTCCTTCGGCGAAATCCTCTACTTCGCCGACTCGGTCGAGCAGCGCACCACCACCGTTACGGCGCACAGCCGCATCACGGCGATGCAGATCAAGTCCGGCGCGCTGCGCATCGCCACCCCGGCCTGCCAGGTCGGCTTCAACAAGGCCTTCATACGCGTGCTGGTCGAGCGCCTCGCGCAGACCAACCGCCAGCTCGCGCAGCGCTGACAGATTGACAGACCTTTAGTCCGCAGGTGAAAACGGGCGGGCTCGCGTAGTTGCGTGCGGTGGGGCGCCGGGGCTATGCTGAGCGTTTATACAGTATCAGGGAGTCTGGCAATGAACAAGAAGATAGTCTTCGGCGCCGCCCTCTTGGGCAGTGCGGCGATTAGCATCGAGCTCGAGCGCGAGGCGCATCACAACCAGGACGCGTTCGGAAAACTAATTGCCGGCACGCCAGCGGCGGAGTCGATCGTTTTCTTCCGTATGCCGCACGGCCCAGAACCCGAGGGGCCAGGCGGCCCGCTCCGTATGCCGGGTGGAGCTGTTGTGGTGTCGACGTCGACGTCGACGGCGTCGGTAACCGTCATGCCGACCACCCTCGGCCCCATCCTTTCGCTCTGGAAGGGATCGAGGTCGTCCTAGAGGCCCGCCTGCCAGACAAGCTCGAGCGCGGCACGAATTTCAGGCCATGGAAGTAGTCGAAGACCCGGCCGATCGCTTGCCGGCGATGGTTATGGGCGAATGGTCGGAAAAGAAGCACAGGCTCCTTCGCCACTACGTCGACATCAGCCACGCTGCTCGCCGCGGTTGGGTAGATCCCGTAGAGGCAGCAAGGCGCAACATCACCGGCGGGCCCGCTGGCGCTGCGTATATCGAGCTCTTTTCCGGTCCGGGCAGGTTGTGCCTGAGAGATTCGGGCAACTTCGTCGACGGAAGTCCACTCGTCGCTCACGCGGAAGCAAAAAGAACGCGCACGGCCTTTACGTCAATGCATCTCTGCGATGAACGCCCCGATTTCTGCAGCGCTGTCGCAGCGCGCCTGCGGGCACGGGGTGCACATCCAACGGTATATCCGATGCCGGCCGCGGAAGCTGCGGCTCGAGTGGTCGAAGCCCTTAACCCTCACGGACTGAATTTCGCATTCCTCGACCCGTTCGGATTTGAAGAACTCCCCTTCTCGGTCATAGAGACGCTCGGTCGCTTCAAGCGAATGGACCTGCTGATATACGTCAGCGCAATGGGGCTGCAAAAAAATCTTCCGAAGTGGATTAAATCTCAAGAATGCCCTCTTGATGCCTTCGCGCCCGGATGGCGAAAGGCTGTCTACGGCCGCCGTGGCACGGATATTGTCACGCGCGGACTTATCTTCGAGCACTGGCTTTCCCTCATTCGAGGAATCGGCTTTCAAGATCCGAGTGGAAAGCCTCCCCTGATACGGGGTCCGAACAGCCAGGCGCTTTACTGGCTGGTCCTCGTTGCCAAGCACGAACTCGCGACACGATTCTGGGAAACGATCAGCCGGGATGAAAACCAGGGCGACATTTTTTCCTAGGCCGGGAGTTGGTCCCAGGTCTTACCGTCCAGCACTCGGCCCGCTCGTTTTTTCCCCAGATTGGCGATCGTGATGCGATTGCCGTCCGCGAGGAAGATCGTGCGACTCGCGTAGCCGTTCAGGTCCTGCGGCGCGATCGGCTTCCAGTTACCCCACTGCTTGAACAGGAACGCGACGCCGGCGGCTTGGCATTGGTCGCGTATCGCTCGAGCCCATTCCGGGTTCATGGGCCGCGCGTGCGGGCCACTCTCCCCGCCGGAAATCACCCAGTTAATCGAATGACGAGGCCCGGTGACGAGCCAGCGCCGGAGGTCTAGAGGACCGAGCAGTGGCTCAGCGGATATAAAGTGCGTTGCCGACGGTACTTCAAGCAGTTCCGGGATGCGCTTGTCTGCCCATTTCTGATTCTCGGTGGTCGTGCCGGCCCAAACATTCGTCGGCCAGTGCTCGCCCCAAGGCGTGAGCCTGCGCATGTTCTGTGGCCGCTTGGTCAGGAGCAACCAATCGAGGTTCGGCGTCGCTTCGATGGTGGGCCAGAGGCGAGCCCGCTTCTCGTCGAGGTCACGGCGATCCTCGAACACGTCCGCCATAGACGCGCAGAACACACGGGCGCGGGTGCTGCCGCGGCGTGCCTCTTGGTCCCAAGCTAGGGGCTGGCGCCAATATGCCTCGCTGAGCTCACGCCGAGGCGCTTTAGGTCCCCAGATATCGCGGCCTGTGCGCCGGGCCCAGGCTTCGGCATAACAGTGCTTGCAGCCCGGGGATACTTTCGTGCAGCCCCACCAGGGATTGAACGTATGGTGAGTCCACTCAATACTCGAGTCCTTAGCCATCAGCCGCCTCGTGCCCCCGTCCTCACGGTTCGAGGAGATTCTAGAGCGTACTGTATATCCGTACAGTACCACTGTCTAGTCCGGATAGGCGGCCCGGGCCTTATTAGCTCCACGGCCTCTACCTCGAACAGCAGCAACCGCTTAGCGGTTGGGGCGCCACCGATCCCTCTTCCGGGTAGGCTCCCGCTCTGCTCGTCTCTGCCGTGCCGGACCGCCTACTCAGAACGAGCGCGGCAGGTCGAGAACGTGCTCCGCTAAGTACGAAAGGATAAGGTTGGTGGAGATAGGGGCAACAAGGTACAGACGATTCTCCCGAAACTTCCTTTCAACGTCGTACTCGGCGGCGAAGCCGAAGCCGCCGTAGGTCTGCAGGCAGACGTTGGCGGCTTCCCATGACGCCTTGGCGGCGAGGTGCTTGGCCATGTTGGCTTCGGCTCCGCAGGGCTTGTGGGCGTCGAACAACGAAGCGGCCTTGTAGCGCATCAGGTTCGCCGCCTCGATCTCCATGTAGGCCTCGGCGATCGGGAACTGGATGCCCTGGTTCTGGCCGATGGGGCGGTCGAAGACGACGCGGTCCTTCGCATAGGCGGTCGACTTCTCGATGAACCAGTAGCCGTCGCCGATGCACTCGGCGGCGATCAGGATGCGCTCGGCGTTGAGGCCGTCGAGGATGTAGCGGAAGCCCTTGCCTTCCTCGCCGATCAGGTTCTCGACCGGGATCTCGAGGTTGTCGATGAAGAGCGCGTTGGTCTCGTGGTTCACCATGTTCCGGATCGGGCGCGCCTCGATGCCCTTGCTCTTCGTCTCGACGAGGAAGATCGACATCCCGTCGGCCTTGCGGGCAACCTGCTCCGCGGGAGTGGTGCGCGTCAGCAGGATCATCAGCTCGGAGTGCTGCAGCCGCGAGGTCCAGACCTTCTGGCCGTTGACCACGTAGCGGTCGCCTTTCTTCACCGCGACGGTCTTGATCTTGGTGGTGTCGGTGCCGGCGCCGGGCTCGGTGACGCCCATGGATTGGAGGCGTAGCTCCCCCTTGGCGATTCGCGGGAGATATCGCTTCTTCTGCTCGGGGGAACCGTGACGGAGGAGCGTGTTCATGTTGTACATCTGGCCGTGGCAGCAGCCGGCGTTGCCGCCCGAGCGCGTCACTTCCTCCATGATCACCGTCGCCTCGGTGAGCGAGAGCCCGGAGCCGCCGTACTCCTCGGGGATGAGGGCGGACATCCAGCCCGCCTTGGTGAGCGCCGCGACGAATGCCTCGGGGTAGGCGCGCTGCTCGTCGATCTTCTGCCAGTACGCGGAGTCGTACCGGGCGCAGAGGGTGCGCACCGCGTCGCGCACCTCGGGGTAGTTGTCGCGGCCGAGGTTCATTTCCGGAGATGCCGCGAGGCCTGCTCTTCGACCTGGTGCCAGACCGCCTCGGCGATCGGCTGGCGCGCCTCCTCGAGCAGGTGGCCGACCAGCCCGACCGCGCGCGCCATCACCCCGATGCCGCGCACGGCGCGCCAGTCGAGCCCCAGTTCGCAGGCGAGGGCCCCGATTGCGCCGGTCGCATTGACCGGCAAATTTTTGATTCGGCCGAGCTCTTCCATGAGCTGACAATACTTTCCGTAGAAGCCGGTCTCGCGCGCGATCTCGAAAAGCCGCACACTCCTCGGGTCGACAGGTTTGTGCAGAGGGTGCCCCAATCCTGGAATGCGCTTGTTCTCGGCGACGATGGTGTTCGCATCTTTTCCTTCCGAGAGAAGCTTCGCGGCACCTTCCATCGATCCCACGAACACGCTGCCCAGCCCGCACAGGCCCGCGGCCACAGCCGCCTGCATCGCCTCCGGCGCGCCGAGGTAGGTGAGGCGCGCGGCGAGGGCGCTCGGGGTGACGCCGTGCTCGACCAGGGTCACGGCCATCGCGTTGAAGAGACGCGACCGCTTTTCATCGGGAAATTTCCCTGTCAATTCGAAATAGGCCATGTCCCCGAGGTTCAGCGTGCCGAGGATCTCGCCCGGCAGGTCCTTGCCGCGCACCACGATGCGCTCGCGCGTCGACCAGCCGAGCTCGCTTCTGATCTCGCTCATGTCAGCTCTTTCCTGAGGACTTCGGGGTTGACCAGGTTGCGCGGGCGCTCGCCCCTGAGGATGCGCAGCATCTCGTCGGCGGCGGCGACGCTCGCCCGGGCGCGCGACTCTTGCGTAACCGCCGCGAGGTGCGGCGTGAGGATCACGTTGTCGAGCGCGAGCAGCGGGTGCCCGGGCTCGAGGCGATAGTGCTCGTACACGTCGAGCATCGCACCGGCGATGCGCTTGCCGCGCAGCGCCTCGACCAGCGCCTCTTCCTGCACCACCGCGCCGCGGCCGATGTTGATGAGCCAGGCACCTGGTTTCATCAATGAAATGCTCTTTTGATTCATCAAATGGCGCGTTTGCGGAGTAAGCGGGCAGGCGAGCACCACGAAGTCGCTCTTCGAAAGAAGGTCACCGAGCTGAGCCGGCTCGGCTTCGATCGGCAAACGATCCAGGCGCCGCTGGTGCCCCAGCACCTTCATGCCGAAGCCGTGGCACGCGATCTTCGCGAGGCGCCCGCCGATCTCGCCGACGCCGACGATGCCGAGGGTCATGCCGGCGATTTCGTGGGCGTCCGCGCCGAGGCGGCGCGCATCATCCCGGGGGGTTGACCGGATGGCGTCGGCGATCGCGAGGATGTTTCTGGAAAGCATCAACATCGCCATGGCGCAATATTCGGCGACCGATTGCGCGTTCACGCCGGGCAGGTTGGCGACCTGCACGCCGTGCGCGGTGGCGCTCTCGAGCGGGACCAGGTCGGTGCCGGTGCCGTGCACCACGACGCCGCGCAGGCGCGGCGCGGCGTCGAAGATGTCGCCGGGCAGCTTGCTGCGGATGATGACCCCGTCGGCCTCGCGCGCGAGCCTGCGGATGGTTGCCGGGTCGCTGTCCGGCGCCCGGACGACGGTCGCGGCTCTTGAAAGAAGGTCCTCCCCGGCAAGGGCGATCGGGTCGGTGAGCAATACCGTTTTCACAGCGGATCCCAGGAGAACACATCCTGCGAGCGGTGCAGGGGATAGAAGTGGTCCCTGAGTGAAGGAATGGCGTGGGAAGCGATCGTTTCTGCGGTCCATCCCTCGGCGCGGTGCACCGAGCGCAGCGGCCGGCTCTGCGACATGAGGAAGAGCTCGTTGGCGCGCACCGCGAAGATTTGACCGGTGACCTCTTTCGCAGCGTCGGACGCCAGGTAAACCGCCAGCGGCGCGATCTTGGCGGTCTCCATCGACTTGAGCTTCTCGACGCGGGCCTTCCGATCCTCGGTCTCGGTCGGAATCGAGCCGATCATGCGGCTCCAGGCGAAGGGCGAGATGCAGTTCGAGCGCACGTTGTACTTCGCCATGTCGAGCGCGATCGACTTCGACAGCCCGACGATGCCGAGCTTGGCGGCGGCGTAGTTCGCCTGGCCGAGGTTGCCGACCAGCCCCGAGGTCGAGGTCATGTGCACGTAGCATCCCGACTGCTGGAGCTTAAAGTGCGGCGCCGCGGCGCGCGAGACGTAGAAGGAGCCGTTGAGGTGGACGTCGATGACCGCGCGCCAATCATCAGGCGACAGGTTGAAGAAGAAGCGGTCGCGCAGGATGCCGGCGTTGTTGACGACCACGTCGATTCTCCCGAACGCATCCACGGCCGCCTGGACGATCCGGTTGGCAGACTCCCAGTCCGCGACGCTGTCGGTATTGGCCACAGCGTTTTTTCCAATTTCATCGGCTACCTTCTGCGCCGCGGCGGCGTCCTTGCCTTCGCCCTTGACCGAGGTGCCGAGGTCGTTGACCAGGACCTTCGCGCCCGCGGCGGCGAACGCGAGGGCAAAGTCGCGGCCGATGCCGCCGCCGGCGCCGGTCACCACGATGACCTTGCCGGACAGCAGGCTCACTCGCGGAAGCCGGGATACTTCCTGTCGGCCAGGCGCAGCAGCGCCGGCCACTCGAGCGGTCCCCAGCGCCGGCGCGTCTCGGGCCGGTAGAGGTGGTTGGTCTTCTCGATCACGTCCTGCGCGGGCATGCGCAGCTTCGCGTTGCACGCCATGGCGGTGACCTGCGCCTTGCAGGCGCGCTCGAGCCAGAACAGGTTGGTGAACGCCTCGGAGACCGTCGGGCCGACGGCGAGCAGGCCGTGGTTGCGCAGGATCATCGCCTTGTAGCCGCCGAGGTCGCGCACCAGGCGCTGCTGCTCGTCGAGGTCGATCGCCACGCTCTCGTACTCGTGCATGCCGACGCCGTCGAAGTACATCGCGGTCTGGGTGATCGGCAGCAGGCCGCAGTCGAGCGCCGAGACCGCCATGCCGGCGATCGAGTGGGTGTGGATCACGCAGCCGACGTCGGGCCGCCCCTTGTGCACGGCGCTGTGGATGACGAACCCCGCCTGGTTGATGCCGTAGCCGGTGCCCGAGTCCTGCACCACGTTGCCGTCGAAGTCGATCTTCACCAGGCTCGAGGCGGTGATCTCGTCGTACATCATGCCGTAGGCGTTGATCAGGAAGCGGCCTTCCTCGCCCGGCACGCGCGCCGAGATGTGGTTGTAGACCAGGTCGTCCATGCCGTAGTGATGTACCAGCCGGTAGCACGCCGCGAGGTCGACGCGCGTCTGCCATTCCTCGTTTGAAACACGCCCGCGCATCGACTTGATCTGGGAGAGGTCGCTCATAGGGTGGGTATTATAATTTCCTCCCTCCCATGAAAGTCCTCGTAGCCGTCAAGCGCGTCGTCGATTTCAACGTCAAGGTGCGCGTCAAGGGCGACGGCAGCGGCGTCGAGACCGCCAACGTGAAGATGTCGATGAACCCGTTCGACGAGATCGCGGTGGAGGAGGCGGTGCGCCTCAAAGAAGCCGGGGCGGCCGCCGAGATCGTGGTGGTGTCGTGCGGCGCGCAGTCCTGCCAGGAGACGCTCAGGACGGCGCTCGCCATCGGCGCCGACCGCGCGATCCTGGTCGAAACCGCGGTCGAGCTGCAGCCGCTCGCGGTGGCGAAGCTGCTGAAGGCGGTGGTGCAGAAGGAGTCCCCCGGGCTGGTCATCATGGGCAAGCAGGCGATCGACGACGATGCCAACCAGACCGGCCAGATGCTCGCCGCGTTGCTGGGGTGGCCGCAGGCGACCTTTGCCTCAAAAATAAAACTTGCCAATGAGAAAGCTGAAGTCACCCGCGAGGTCGACGGCGGGCTGGAGACGGTGTCGATCAAGCTGCCCGCGGTGGTCACCACCGACTTGAGGCTGAACGAGCCGCGCTACGTCACGCTGCCGAACATCATGAAGGCGAAGAAGAAGACCCTGGAGAACCTCAAGCCCGAGGGGCTTGGGGTCGATGTTTCGCCAAGACTAAGTACTTTGAAAGTAGTAGAACCCTCGAAGCGCAAGGCCGGCATGAAGGTCGCCGACGTCAAGGCGCTGGTCGACAAGCTGCGCAACGACGCGAAGGTCATCTGAGATGGCGGTCCTGGTCGTCGCCGAGCACGACAACAAGACGGTCAAGAAGGCGACGCTGCACACCGTCGCCGCGGCGCAGAAGCTCGGCTCCGACATCCACGTCCTCGTTGCAGGGCACCAGGCCGGGGAAGCAGCGAAAGCAGCCGCTCAGATTGCCGGTGTCAAGAAAGTCCTCCATGCGGACGCAGCGCAGCTGGGCGAGTTTCTGGCCGAGAACGTTGCTGCATTGATCGTAGGGATTGCGAAGGGCTACTCCCACATCCTTGCTCCGGCGACCTCGAACGGCAAGAACGTGATGCCGCGCGCCGCGGCGCTGCTCGACGTGCAGCAGATCTCGGACATCAGCGCGGTCGAGGGCGCCGATACCTTCGTGCGCCCGATCTACGCCGGCAACGCGCTCGCCACGGTGAAGTCGAAGGATCCGATCAAGGTGATTACCGTCCGCACCACCGCGTTCGACGCGGTTGGTCTTGGAAATTCAGCTCCTGTCGAAACCGTTGCCGTCCCCGCCGATGCCGGCCTCTCCGCGTTCGTCGGCCGCGAAGTCTCCAGGTCGGAGCGCCCGGAGCTCACCGCGGCCAAGATCATCGTCTCCGGCGGCCGCGGCATGGCGTCGGGCGAGAATTTCAAGAAGGTGCTCGAGCCGCTCGCCGACAAGCTGGGCGCGGCGATGGGCGCCTCGCGCGCCGCGGTCGACGCGGGCTTCGTGCCCAACGACTGGCAGGTCGGCCAGACCGGCAAGATCGTCGCGCCCGACCTCTACGTCGCGGTCGGCATCTCCGGCGCGATCCAGCACCTGGCGGGCATGAAGGACAGCCGCGTCATCGTCGCCATCAACAAGGACGAGGAGGCGCCGATCTTCCAGGTGGCCGATTTCGGCGTGGTGGGGGATCTGTTCCAGCTCGTGCCGTCGCTTGTCGAGGAGCTCAAGAAATGAGCGCGTACCAGGCCCCGCTGAAGGACATGCGCTTCGTGCTCAACGAGCTCGCCGGCCTTGCCGCGGTCGCCAAGCTCCCCGGCTATCAGGACGCGACCCCGGACACGGTCGACGCCATCCTCGAGGAAGCCTCGAAGTTTGCTTCTGAAATACTTGATCCAATTAACTATTCTGGTGACCAGGAAGGCTCGGTCTGGAAGGACGGGGCGGTCACCACGCCCAAGGGATTCAAGCAGGCCTACAAGCAGTATGTGTCCGGCGGCTGGGGCGCGCTGCCCTTCGGCGCGGAGTGGGGCGGGCAGGGGCTGCCGAAGCTGGTGGCGACGGCGGTCGAGGAGATGCTGACCTCCTCGAACATGTCGTTCTCGCTCTGCCCGCTGCTCACCCAGGGCGCGATCCACGCCCTCGAGCTGTGCGGCTCGGACGCGCTGAAGAAAGCCTACCTCGGCAAGATGATCGAGGGCTCCTGGACCGGCACCATGAACCTCACCGAGCCGCAGGCCGGGTCTGACTTGGCTTTGGTAAAAACAAGAGCAAAGCCATCCGGTGATCACTACCTGATCACCGGCCAGAAGATCTTCATCACCTACGGCGAGCACGACATGTCGGAGAACATCCTGCACCTCGTGCTCGCGCGCACGCCCGACGCGCCCGAGGGGGTGAAGGGCATCTCGCTTTTCCTGGTGCCGAAGTTCCTGCCCAGCCCCGACGGCACGCCGGGCAAGCGCAACAGCGCGCGTTGTGCCTCGATCGAGCACAAGCTGGGAATCCACGCCAGCCCTACCGCAGTGATGGTGTTCGAGGACGCCGTCGGCTACCTCGTCGGAGAGGAGAACAAGGGCCTCTCCTACATGTTCATCATGATGAACGCGGCGCGATTCAGCGTCGGACTCGAGGGGGTGTCGATCTCCGAGCGCGCCTTCCAGCGCGCGCTCGCCTACGCGAAGGAGCGCTTGCAGGGCAAGGACCTGGTCGAAGGCGCCAAGACGGTGCCGATCATCCGCCATCCCGACGTGCGCCGCATGCTGATGCTGATGAAGTCGCAGACCGAGGCGATGCGCGCGCTGGCGTACACGACCGCCGCGGCAATGGATTTTGCTGCGAAAGTAAAAAGCAAAACACATCAGGCCTTCGTCGACCTGATGATCCCGGTGGTGAAGGGCTGGTCGACCGAGACCGGCATCGAGGTCGCGTCGCTCGGCGTACAGGTGCACGGCGGCATGGGCTTCGTCGAGGAGACCGGCGCGGCGCAGTACCTGCGCGACGCGCGCATCACCACCATCTACGAAGGCACCACCGGCATCCAGGCGATGGATCTTGTCGGCCGCAAGGTCGCGCGCGAAGGCGGCGCCACGGCCAAGGCCTGGCTCGCCGAGCTGAAGAAGCTCGACGGCAAGCTTTCGGGTCATCCCGAGATCCGCAAGGCCCTCGCAGAGGGCGTGAAGGCCATGGAAGACTCCGTCGACTTCATCGTCGGCGCCAAGGACCCGCGCGCCCAGTTCGCCGGCGCGGTGCCGTTCCTGAAGCTGATGGGCATCGTCGCCGGCGGCTGGCAGATGGCGCGGGCGGCGCTGGCCGCGGCCAAGGGGACCGGCGATGATTCCTTCGACAAGGCGAAGATCGCCACCGCGCGCTTCTACGCCGACCACGTTTTGGTCCAGGCGCCCGCTTTGCGCAACACCGTGGTGAACGGCTCCGCCGGGGTGATGGCTCTTTCCGAGGAGCAGTTCCTGGCAGCTTGAGACCGCTCGTAAGCCTGGCGCTGGCGTTTTTTGCCGTTCTTGCCCATGCGCAGGAATATCCCGCCCGCACGGTGTGCGTCATATCGCCGTTCTCGGCCGGAGGTCCGAACGACATCGTCGCCCGGCTCATTGCGCAGAAGCTCGCGGAGTCGCTCGGCCAGCCGTTCGTGGTCGATAACCGGCCCGGAGCGGGCGGCAACCTGGGTACGGACCTCGCGGCCAAGGCTCCGGCTGACGGCTACACGCTGCTCTGTGCCGGCCCCGGCAGCCTGATCCTGAATCCGCTGCTCTACAAGGTGCCGTACGACACGGCGCGGGACTTCGCGCCGGTGAGCCTCGTGGCGACCGCACCCAACGTGCTCGTCGTGCACCCTTCGGTGGCCGCGAAATCGGTCAGGGAGCTGATCGAGCTGGCGCGCACGCGGCCGGGGCAGCTGAACTACGCGTCCGCAGGCACGGGCAGCGCCTCCCATTTTGCGGTCGCGCTGTTCGGGGCAATGGCGCGTGTCGAGCTCGCGCACGTGCCGTACAGGGGGACGGGCCCTGGCATCAACGACCTGATCAGCGGTCAGGTTCAGCTTGCGATCATCGGCATCCCGCCGGTGCTGCCGCACCTGAAGACCGGAAAGCTGCGCGCGCTCGCCGTCACCAGCAAGGGTCGTTCGCCCGAGCTGCCGGAAGTGCCCACGCTGGATGAGGCCGGCGTGCCCGGCTACGAGATGAATCCGTGGTACGGGCTGCTTGCTCCCGCAGGCACGCCGCGCGCGATCGTGCAGCGGCTGAGCGCCGAGGTTTCGAGAATCGTGCGTTCCGCGGAGATGCGGGAAAAACTCGCCGCACAGAGCGCCGAGCCCGGCGGCGGCACGCCGGTGGAATATGCGGCGGTGATCCGCGCCGACACGGCGGTCTATGCGCGCGTGATCAAGGAAGCCGGAATAAAGGCCGAATAGGTTTCAGCCTAGTCGGCGAGCTTGGGAAACAGTCCCATTGCCTCCCGCTGCGGGGCGTCACGGCTGCGCGGTCCCGGTTTGCAGGAGCACATCGCGCGAAGCCCATTCATCGAACTGCGGCAGATCGCCGTAGATCACATGCCAGGGCGCCTTGTCGCTGACGAAGGTATGAGCCTTGGCATGCTTGGTGAACGGGGTGTCGAGCGTTCCGAGGCGTATGCGCATCAGGTCGCGAGTCTTGGCCAGGTAACCGTAGATGGGTGAGCCGCAGTTCGAGCAGAACGCCCTGAACTTGCCCGGCGAGGACTCGTATTCGCGCAGCACGCCATGCGGGTCGCGGAGCCTGAACTGCTTGCGGTTGAGCCCGGCATTGGCCGCGTGGGCGGAGCCGCTCGCCTTGCGGCAGCTCCGGCAGTGGCAGTACCCGAATTCGCTCAGCTCACCTTCGATCTCGTACTTGACCTTGCTGCAGAGGCAGCTTCCCTTGTACATGGCCCGCCCGCTATGTGTAGGTGCATGCGCTCCACCAGCTGCTCGAGTGGAACCGGGAGCGCGATCTGAGGAATATCAATGATGCTTCCGGCAACAGTGCGCGACTCCCTCGACGCTAAGGCAGCGCGGCTACCACTGGTCCGTTAAAGGACTATCCGAGCGCTTTGCAGGCTTCGTAGGCCACGAACAACATGCCGCCAATGAAGACAATAACGACTACGGCTAGGGCCCATTCCACTAGAGATTCTCCAGTTCCGCGATGCGCCTATACGCTACGTGATTAATGCCAATGATAGCAGCCGTTGCACATGCAACGGCGACAATCGTCAGAACGACGAGCCCACTGCCGGCGGTCTGAAGATTCTGGGTTAGCCAAGCGATGAGCGAGACGCGTCTACTGCTACCAGGGCGACGAAAACGACCTTCAGCCAACCAAGCCCTTCCTTGATCCGATCGGCCTTCGACATGTGCCCGTAACGAACTGGTCGACTGCCTAGTTGACAGGCTCGGCTTGCAAGGTGCTCTTCTGGAGATGCGAGCATTCCACTCCGCACACTAAGGAGCTGTCATTACCCGGGTAGAGATGCACTAACGCCTAGCGCAGTTCGATCGAGGCGCGGGTGAGGGTCGGATCGTCGTGCCGGCTGAGGGTGAAGCCGAGCTTGCGCACGAGCTCGAGCATCGGGCGGTTGGTGCCGAGGATGTCGCCGTAGAGTCGTTTAAGGCTGCGGCGGCGGGCGACGTCGGCGAGTTTGCGAAGGAGGCGCGTGCCGATGCCGCGCCCCTGCCAGGCGTCGGCGACGACGATCGCGAACTCCCCCGATTGATCATCTTTTTCCAAAACATACCGTGCGACGCCGATCAGCGTTTCGGCGCCGAGCATCACGGTCGCAGCGAGCGCCATGTCGCGGGAATAGTCGACGCTGACCAGGCTCTCGATGTACTCGCGGGTGATGGCGCGGGAGCCGCCGAGCAGGCGGTTCGAGCGGGTCTCGGGCGACAGGCCCGAGACGAAAGCGTGCTCGATTTCGTGGTCTTCGCGCCGCAGGGGCCGCAGCGTCACCGAGGTGCCGAAGACCGGCTCGAAGGACTCGGCGAGGTCTTCCGGAAACGCTATTTGCGCATTCCGAAGAAGTTCCGGACCCGCTGCACGAAGCGCACCCCGGCTTCGGCCTGGGGCGGGGCCGCGGCGAAGGCCTGGCGCGCCTGCTCGAGGTCGCCGCGCCGCGAGCCCATCACGCGCTTGATCTCGGCCGCGGTCTCGGGCCGCCCGAGGAGCAGCTCCTGGAACGAGGCGCGGTCGAGGCGGTAGCACTCGACGTCGGTCTTGGCGACCACGGTGGCGGTGCGGGCGTCGCCGCTGATGAGCGCCATCTCGCCGAAGAACTCTCCGGCGCGCACGGCTCCGATGGCGCGCGGCGTCCCGCCGGGCGGCTCGTACAGCACCTCGGCCTCGCCGTAGGCGAGGATGTAGAGCCAGTGCGCCTTGTTGCCCTGCTTGGTGATGACGTCGCCGCGCGCGAACGGCGCGTACTGCAGCCGCTCGGCGATGTCGGCCTTCTCGTCCCCGGACAGCGCGCCGAACAGGCTCACGCTGCCGAGCGCCTGCAGCCGGCGGGTGAGCTCCCGGCGGCGCACGGTCTCGGCGTGCGCCTCGTCGCGGTTGACCGCGTGCACCGTGCGCTGCGGCTCGGCGACGCGGATCCCGGCGCGCTGCAGCGAGGCGAAGAGGTGCACCCGCACCATCGAGTCGGTGAGGTCGTCCTCGAGGATCTCGGTGAGGAAGTAGCGCAGCTGGTAGCGCAGGTTGCCTTCCTCGAAGCCCTTCAGCACGCAGCTCGGCGCCGGGGTGCGCGCCACGTTCGGGATCGACAGCTCGCGCATCTCGTCGTCGACGATCGCGATCACGCGCGCCGGCGGCACGCCCGGGTCGACCATGAAGTCGAGCTGGCGGCGCCACTGCAGCGGCGCGCCCTCGCGCTGGCCGAGGATCTCGACCCGCGCCTTCATCAGCATGCTGTTCGGGATGACCACGGTCTCCCAGTTGCGCGTCTCGATCAGCGTCGAGCGCCAGCGGATGTCGCGCACCCGGCCGCTCACGCTGTCGACGCGGATCCAGTCGCCGATGCGCACCGAGTTGTCGAGCTGCACCGCCATGCCGGCGAGCACGTTGCCGAGCGTGTCCTGCATCGCGAACGCGAGCACCGCGGTGAGGATCGCCGAGGTGGTGACGATGCTCGAGAGGTCGAGCCCCGCGCCGCGCAGCTGCACGAAGCCGTAGATCACGTACACGCCGATGATCGCCAGGTCCTCGACGATGCGCGGCGGCTGGGTGCCGGCGAGGGGCGCGAGCAGGCGGAACGCGGCGAATCCCGCGAGGCGGATGAGCGCGATCGCCGAGACGAGGCGGAACAGCGTGTGCACGGTGCCCGCCGCGCCGGGGAACTCGAGCGCCCAGATCACCGAGGCCGAGGCCTCGCCGATGATCCCGGCGAGGAACAGCCACAGCGTGTTGAGGTAGGTCGAGCGCTCCTGCGGCCGCAGGTGCAGCAGCGCGACCACCAGGCCGAAAGCCACCAGCGCCATCCAGGGCGCGGCCGAGCTCCAGAACGCGAACGGGGCCGGGCCGTTCAGAACACGATCCTTCCGGTGAGCATGTCCTTCCACATCACCCAGTCGCCGATGAAGCTGTAGAGCGG
>Ga0187893_10003022_pt1 | contig 35315 bp, 33 predicted proteins | sample MA1701074metaG_FD_139574 | JGI IMG/M metagenome (GOLD analysis project Ga0187893, IMG submission 139574) | White microbial mat communities from a basaltic lava cave in the Kipuka Kanohina Cave System on the Island of Hawaii, USA - MA170107-4 metaG ...
CGCATGGTAAAGCTGGTTGTAACCAGCCTGGATTGGAGAAGAGTCCAGTCCTCACCCCAGCGATGTCTGATGGATGACCCCATCGGACGGGCAAAAGCTTCTGGGGGAAATCGGCGAGTGGTGTCTGATCTGCCTGACGCACAACTTACGGAAATTGTTTGTCCTAAGGATTCGACGTCATTGCTCGGACAATGGATGAGGCGAAGCTGGGGGTCGCCAAGGCATATGCTGAGGGCGGAAAACAAGAGGACAAACGAACACCAAAGCTGGAAAACCAACCTCCCAAACCCAAAACCCGCAGCCCCCGTCCGACGGCCCCCCTCCATCGCCGCCCAAGGGGCGATCCATAGCGCCTGCGGGGGCAACCAGAAATTGGCGTGACTTCTAAAGCCAATTACTCGGACAGACTCCTCGTATACCATGCCCATCGAACTGGCCCCAAGGTTTCCGGCGGGAGCGCCCGGGGAACTGGCGGAAATTCCGGTTTTTGGGCTGCTTGACAGCTTCCTCGAGGCAGATATAGTGCAGGGCTCATCGCCGATGGGGCGATGAACGAAAGTAGCCCTCACCCCGCCCCTTTCCCAAGGGGCGAAGGTGGGCGGAGAACGTAACTCCATGATTAAGAAGAGATTACCGAGCTTTCTGCCCAGGGCGGATGCGGTCGAGCGAAAGTGGTACGTCGTGGATGCGACGGACAAGACCTTGGGGCGCTTGGCCACCCGAATCGCCACGGTGCTGATGGGCAAGCACAAGCCGACCTACACGACACATATCGATACGGGCGACTTCGTGGTGGTCACCAACGCCCACCGGTTCCGCCTGACCGGGACCAAAGTGCAGACTCGTGTTTACGAGCGCTATTCGCACTATCCCGGCGGCAAGCGGGTGATTCCGTTTGATCGGATGTTGGCAGCGCATCCCGAGCGGGTGCTGACCTTCGCGGTCAAACGAATGTTGCCCAAGAGTACCCTGGGCCGGCACATGTTGGAAAAACTGAAAGTTTATGCCGCCCCGGAACATCCCCATCAGGCGCAGCGTCCGGTTCCGTTTGAGTGGTAAGTCTTTTTGACGGAGAGCCCGTGCAGTGAGTGAACAACCCGAAACCGCCGTAGCGATTCCATCCCCTCCCCCAGCGCCTCGTCCTGCCGGGGCCTCGAAGGCCGGAGCCAAGGGGCAAAACCCGTATGTTTGGGGCACGGGACGGCGAAAGACCGCCGTGGCCCGCGTGCGGATCCGCTCCGGCGAAGGGAAGTTCGTGGTCAACAAGAAGGACGTGGAAGTCTTCTTTCCCCGGGAAAAAGATCAACAATCGGTGCGAAAACCCTTGGCCGTCACCGAAGCGGCGAAATCGTTCGACGTTTTCGTGAATGTGTCGGGCGGCGGAATCACCGGCCAGGCGGGTGCGATCATGCTCGGCCTCGCTCGGGCGTTGGCCGAAACCAACCCCGATTTTGAACCCAAGCTCCGCGAACACAAACTGCTCACCCGCGACCCGAGGGAAGTCGAACGCAAGAAGTACGGCCAGTCGGGTGCACGGCGCCGTTTTCAGTTTTCCAAGCGATAATTCGCGGATTTCTCGGAGAATTCCGCCGTGTCGCGGCGAGCTACGCAGAGCGGGTGATGGCCTGCGCGCCGAAGGAACGGCGGCGCTCGAAGACGAACTCCAATCCGACGAAATGCTCTCCGTCCGATGTTGGCTCGCAATGGCGGACGACCGCCCTGCCGTGAAGGCTGGCCTCGGGTTGATGAACCGCGATCTCCAGTTCCGTTCCGAGTTCGAGGGCCTCCTCGACGCGAACACCGATTCCCGATGGACTCAGGTCCAGGCAGGTGGCCAGGCGATGACGCTCGATGCCGCTGTCGTCTCGTACCCAGAGTTCAGCCGTTCCGGGAAACGGCCATCTCGAAACGCGCCGGCGGCAGACGTCCTGGCGACCGGAGTGCCTGCGGGATCGGTCGCGTGAAATCAAGAGTCCGTTAAGGGCCTGCCGGGTCAGCGGGCGGATTTCCGATGCGTCAAAGACGATCGCCATTGGTTATTCCCCTTCGATCTAGGGTCCAACCTCCGACGAGGGTGGAAGCCCGACACGGCCATGCAAACCGGAAACGACTACGAGGAAGTATACGATTTGCCGGTCGCAATGATCCGGCGTCCACGTGGCTTGAGCAGAGGGGGCCGCTGCTTAACCGAACATGCGAATAATGTCGTTGTAAGTTACGAAGAGGAACATCCCGATAATCAGGAAAATCCCGATCATTTGCGTGGCCACCTGCACGCGGAGGTTTACCGGGCTTCCTTTGATCCATTCGATCAGCAGGAAGACCATCAGGCCGCCGTCGACGATCGGAAGCGGCAGGAAATTGATCACGGCCAAGTTTGCGGAAATGATGGCGAGGAAGAACAGGAAACGCACGCCGCCCGACTGAGCGAATTTCCCGCCTACGTCGAGGATTCCCAGGGGGCCGGACATGGCCTCGGCGCTGACCGTGCGGGAGAAGATCATGCGATGCAGAAATTGATAGACCTGCACGACGAAATAGTAGGTCTTGTGGACGCCGATCCGAATGGCATCCAGCGGATTCGCCCCCTTGAGCAGACGGGTCTCCGCGGCGAGGGCGGCGTTGGGGGCGAAAGCCACGCGGCCGAGCCACGGGTCCAGCATATCCTCCGAAACGTCGATCAGACGAGTCTCGACGGGGGACATTACGTTTCGGCGAAACTCGATGGGCACTTGCCTTTGACCGGCGAGTTCGGTGAGAAGAGTTCGCGTGCCTTCGTGGTATCTCGCGGAGACGGTTTCTTTTCCGCGTGTCGTCTCGATGCGGATGGAATCTCGCCCGCCGACGGTCAGAATCCGGGCCTCCGGACCGACGCCGAGCAGCGTGCGCAAGCAATGGGGGACGGTGAAGGGAACGGAGCGCTTCTGTTTGTCAACGTCAACCATCGACAGCGAAACGGTCGCTCCGGCGTGCTCGCGAAACCGATCGATCAAATCCCGCCAGCGTGAAACGGGCTGTTCGTTCACGGCGAGGATTCGGGATCCACGGAGTATGCCGGCTTGGGCGGCCGGCGTCGGGCGCCCGTGGATGGTGTCGAGAACTCGACCGACGATTAACTCGTTATCGGCGATCTGTGAGTAGGAAGCATCGATCGATCCCGGCGCGATGGGAACCACGATGGTGTGAAACGATTTTCCATCGGCTTTTTGCAGTTCGAGGCGGATTTTTTTCCCTTGCCCTTCGCGTAGGATGCGGTGAACTTCCGCGAGCGCGGGCTGGGATTGATCATTGCATCGGATGATCCGGTCTCCGTGCGAGATTCCGGCCTTGTCGGCGATGCCGCCGGGACGGACCTCGGCGAAGACCGCAAGCGCGGCCTCCTCCGCGGCGGGGCGGAGAGGCTTGATCAAAGCCTGAATCGTCGCGGAACCGCGAGCATGAACTTTCGGTCGGACCGATCCCCCCATTCGTCGTCCGTCCGGTTTTTGGACGACAAAGGAGATATCTTTTTCGGCGTTGTCGCGAACAGACGCGGCGACTTGTGCGCTGGTCGGAAATGGTTGATCGTCCCAGGCCAGCACGGTGTCTCCCGCGTCCAGTCCGGCGAGAAAGGCCCGGCCTCGAGGATCGACGGCGCCGATTTTCGGCAAGGGGCACAAGCCGAGGACCGATGCCGAATCGGCATCGCGGGCATCGGCGGGAAAGAGCGTCATCAGTGGAGGGATGCGAACTTCGATGAGTTGGGGCGCGGCCGCCGGATCCTTCGGATTTTTCCGCTCCACGACGATCGGTCCGGAAGTGTAGCCGAGCAAATCTCTCATGCTGTTCAGGTTGTCGTCGGTCACGCGAATGCCATCGACCTCGACAATGACGTCGCCCACTTTGGGCGCCATGGGTCCGTCGCGCACTTCAGAACCCAGCCCCACGATCTCACGGGAAAACCCCGGTCCGATGCCGATGATCTGCCGCTGCGGATCGCGTGTGCCATCGGACTGGCGATATTCGGGTTGGACGCGGATCGGGGGGGCGAGTTCCCCGTTTCGTTCCACGATCAGTTCCACGGGTTCGTGGGGCGGGGAGAGGAAAATGGCCATCATGACCTCTTCAAACTCCAGCACGCCTTTTCCGTTGACTTTTTTGACCAGGTCGCCGGATTGAATGCCCGCGCGGTCCGCGGGGCTGTCCGGCTCCACGAAGGCGATTCGCGGGGCGTTGCCGTCCATCCCGATCAGGAAAACGATCATGAACAACAGGCAGGCGAACACGATGTTCATGATTACGCCGGCCGAAACAATGGCCATGCGATGGGCCACCGGCTTGTTGACGAACGAGCGCGGATCCTCCTTGAATTTCAACTCGTTGGTCTTGTCGTCGAAGTCCTCCTGGCCGAGCATCTTCACATAACCGCCGAGCGGAAGAAAATTGAGCGAGTAGCGCGTTTCCCCCCGAGTGAATCCAATGATCTCCCGCCCGAAACCGATCGCGAATTTTTCGACGCGAACGTCGGCCCATTTGGCCACGGCGAAGTGACCGAGTTCATGAACAAAGATGATGGCGGAGAAACCGGCCAGCATCACCAGGTACGGCCAGACCGAATCCCAAAGGGCCCCGAGCGAACCGATCCACGCCGGAAACTGCACCGCAAGCGTTACGAAATCAGGCATTTGGCGACCTCATCTCTTGCCCACTGATCGGCGGCGAGCAGTTCGTCGAGCGTGGGCGACTCGTGAAACTCGTGCGTGGCCAGGGCGCGTTCCACGCTGAGGGATATTTCGCCGAAAGGGATCGTCCCTTTGCGGAATTGCTCGACCGCGGCTTCGTTGGCCCCGTTGAGGACCGCCCCGGCGGTGCCGCCGCGCCGGGCCGCCTCGGTGCCCAGACGAAGGGCCGGGAATCTCGTTTCGTCCGGCCGCTGAAAATTTAATTGCTCCACCGAAAAAAGATCCAGCGCCCGCGAAGGGCAGTCTCTCCTTTCAGGATACGTTAATGCGTACTGAATCGGCGTCCGCATATCCGGCGTTCCTAACTGGGCGATCATGGACCCGTCCCGAAACTCAACCAGTGAATGAACAATCGACTCCGGATGGACCACGACATGAATCTGTTCAGGCCGAAGGTCGAAGAGCCAGCGAGCTTCGACGATCTCCAGGGCCTTGTTCATCATCGTGGCCGAGTCGATCGTCACTTTCGGACCCATTTTCCAAACCGGATGCCGCAGCGCGTCATCCAGCGTGGCCCGGGCCATGGCTCCTGGATCCCAGGTGCGGAACGGCCCGCCCGAAGCGGTCAGATACACCGCGCGGACATCGTCACGCCGGCCCGCGTGCATCGCCTGAAAAATCGCGGAGTGCTCGCTGTCCACCGGAATGATCGTCGCTCCGGCTTTCGCCGCCAAGGGCATGATGACGGCACCGGCCATCACCAGCGGTTCCTTGTTGGCCAGTCCGATGCGGCGTCCGAGCTCGACGGCGCGGAGCGTGGCGGTCAGGCCGGAAACCCCGACGACGGCGCTGATCACGCAATCGCAATCGACGGCGTCGACCAGTTCGACCATGGCCCGCGGGCCGCGGAACAGTGGCGTTTTGGTTTTGAGGCGGCGCAGCAATTCGCCGTGGGATTCCCCCGCGGTCAACGCCACGGCTTCCGGCCGGAAGCGTTCGACCTGTTCGGCAAGGTCGCGTTCCCGGGTTTTCGCGGCCAGTCCGACGATTTCCCACTCTTCGTGCAATTGGGCAAGAACATCGAGGCTGTTACGGCCGATCGAGCCGGTGGAACCGAGGACTATGGCGCGCTTCTTCATGAGGTGGCGATCGTTTGAGCAACGTGGAATGCGACGAAGCTGGATTGCGAAACCACCGGTGCAGTTCGGGGGGAGCGGCAATGGCTGGATACGCCGCCGACAACCGGCGGGTCAGGGAATTCTTGCATGGCCCGGGCATGATAGAAGCACGCGGGTGCCTGGACAAGCAATGCCGTCGTCCGTCGTGAATGGTCGAAGCGCCGCGATCGCAGGTAGGGCCGCGACGAACGAATTGCCGCCGCCAATGGAGCAGAGTAGAATCCGTGGACTTCATGGAGCGTTCCACGGATCCAACCTGCCCCAAACTCCTGGAGCATTCGATTTCGCTGCGCGCCCGCCGATTCCACGTGGAGCATCGCACGTACGAACATCCGGGCCCCAAGATGATCGTCCGGGATGTCGTCGTGCATCCGGGTGCGGTGGTGATCCTGCCCATTCTGGATCCCCATCACTTCGTCATGATTCGCAATTTCCGACATGCGGCGGGAGAGGAATTGATCGAGCTTCCCGCCGGGACGATGGAGCCGGGCGAACCGCCAATCGAAACGGCACGCCGCGAACTGGAGGAAGAAACCGGCTATTGCGCCGGGGTTATCGAACCGTTTATCGAGTTTTTCACATCTCCCGGTGTTCTGACCGAACGAATGAGAGCGTTCGTCGCCGGGGACTTGACGTGGGTCGGTCAGCGGCTTGAGGATTCCGAGCGAATCACGGTTGAGGTGGTCGGGATTGCGGAAGCCCGGCGCCTACTGAAAGAGGGTCGCCTACTCGACGGAAAGTCGATCGCGGTGCTGGGTACGTTTTTCGCGAGGGACATTGGCGACGGCGGTTCGGCCGGGGTGAATTCGGAACGAAGGTGAGCAGTTTTCGGCATGGGGTGGCGCGAAAGGGATTATCATCGTGAGTCTGACGAATACGATTCGCACGGCGGAGTGCGGTTTCCATTTCTCAAGCGGCGGTACACCATTGTTACCACGCTACTGGCGGTCAACATCGCCCTGTTCATCATTTGTACCCTCGGCGGCGGACCGATGGGTCCGCCCGGAAGCGGGCTGTTTCAGGCGTTATCGCTATACACACCCGCCGTCCTTCGGGGCCAAATTTGGCTGCTCATTACCGCCAATTACCTCCATGTCGACCTGTACCACATCCTCTTCAACATGTTGGGGCTCTATTTTTTCGGGAGATGGCTCGAACGCGACTGGGGCCCGAAGCGGTTTTTCGCGGTCTACACCACGGCCGGGCTTGCCGGGAGCCTTTTCTTTCTGGTGCTCTCGGTCGTCGGCTGGCTGCCGCCTACCGGCCGGGTGGCCGGGGCGTCGGGGTGCGTACTGGGCCTGGTCGGGGCCTCTGCCGTTCGCTATCCGCGGGTTGAGCTCGCCTTCTTCCCTTTGCCGTTTTCCATCACGGTGAAGACGTTCGCGCTGGTTTTCGGCGGGTGGTACGTGCTCAATTTGATCTCCAAGGGCCAAAACGCCGGAGGAGACGCGTGTCATCTCGCCGGGATGTTGTTCGGCGCGGGGTGGGCGTGGCGCGGGGAGGCCTGGTGGAACGGATTGCCAAAGTCTTGGATACCTAAGATGCGCCGTCCCCGCGCACGGGTCGTGAAGCGTCAGGCGCATCACGATCCGACGAGCCCCTTCTTTGTTTCACAGCGCAAGGTGGACGAAGAAACGCTCGACCGGATCCTCAAAAAAGTCGGCGATCGCGGGCTGCACAGCTTGTCAGAAACCGAGAAGCAAACCCTCCTCGAGGCCACCGAAGAGCGACGCAAACGGAGTTGAGCTCGGAGTTTTTCATCCTTTGTATTACGGTCCGTCAACCTTTTCGCGTTCCGCGAATCCACCACCTCGCGATCCGATTCCTTCGAGCCTGGACAGCCGCTTAGTACAAATTCGCGAGGCGAACGCTGTTGCTCGGGACCCAGTCCGGTGACTCGCCCCCGGGTCCGATGCCGCACGCGGCCATTCTCGCGAAAGGTCTCGCGACGACGGTCCTGATCATCGGCCCGTGAAGGTTGCCGGTCGCTTTTCCAGAAACGCCTTCATGCCTTCTTTCTGATCGGCCGTCGCAAATAGGGCGTAGAACAACTTTCGTTCGTATTCGAGACCTTCGGACAGGGAAAGCTCATCGGCCTTCAAGACCGCCTCTTTCGCCAGCTTTAGCGCGAGAGGTGGTTTCTTCGCGATCTGGTGGGCTAGCCGCAACGCCTCGGAAAGAAATTGTTCCTTCGAAACCACTTTGGTGACCAGTCCCGCGGCGTAGGCCTCGTGTACGGTGAGGAATCGTCCGGCGAGGACCATTTCCATCGCCCGATACTTACCGATGGCTCTCGTCAGCCGTTGCGTTCCGCCCGCCCCGGGCATGACCCCGATGTTGATCTCCGGCTGGCCGAAAACCGCGGATTCCGAGGCCACGATCAGGTCGCAGTGCATGGCCAGTTCGCACCCGCCGCCCAACGCGTAGCCGCTGACCGCCGCGATCATCGGCTTGCGGATTTGCTTGATCCGCATCCATCGCGCGAACTGATTTCGCGTGTACATTTCCACAAATGACGCTTCGGCCATGTCGGCGATGTCGGCCCCGGCCGCGAAGACTTTTTCGCTGCCGGCCAGAACGATCACGTGAACGGAGTGGTCGGCGTCGAAGGCCTCCAGCCGTTCGACAAGCTGCTGCATCAGCTCGAGCGACAGGGCGTTGAGGACGTCGGGGCGGTTGAGCGTGACGATTCCGACGTGGTCGTCAATGCGATGGATGGTCAAATCACTCACCTTGCGTTTCCTTTGAGTTCCATTCTCGAAATTCGGTTCGTACCTCATCCATAAAGCGCGAGAATCCGGTCGCCTATGCGTTGCCGCAACGAGCTGGCTCAAGACGCTCGGCTCGGAAGTTCCTCATTCGCCGGTCCGCCGGCGCGGGCTGGGGGGCCGACGGTCTCGGTCCGGTGTTGTCTGGGGAAGCTCTTTGATAAGCCCTCTGGCCTCGAGTTCGGCGACGTTAAACCCGCGTTCTCGCGCGTACGACGGCGTAAGCCGGATTCCCACGCTGCTTTTCACCTGTTGGATTCGGCCCTTATGGCCAATCGCGAATTCCGTCTTGGTCGGCACCAGGTCGCTTCCGACCTCGGTAATGGTGAACTGTACGGCCTCGAGCTCCGTGCTGACCTGCTCGGACAACTCGTCATAGTCGGCAACAAACCCCTCGGGTGGGGCAACGCTCACCGTGACGCCCCAGTCTCCGATGCTGTCGAACACGAACGGGTACAGCTGCTCGGCTTCATCCCACACGACTTCTTCGGGCTCGACGATGACCAATTCCGAGCCCTCAAAATAGTGCCACTTGCAACCGAATTTCTTCCCCGTGTTCACGACGACCATGAACAACCGGGACCGTTCGGTTTCGCCGCAGGTCAGGTTGTGCACCTTGTCGCCGAGATACTGATCCAGGTCGCTGTCACCGTCGGAGTCGAAATGCGTTCCGATCACGTAATCACCGGGGGGAACATCGAGCACCACAGTCCCATTGGCGGCCGTGGTTCCCGTACTAACCGCAGTGCAATTGGCAATGATATCCGGCAGCGCCAGAACCAGGAGGCCCCAGTTTCCATTGAGCTTCTGCCGGGCGCAACTGCCCGGGGCGTTGAGGTAGGCATGAATGGGGATCCCGGCGATCGGCTGCTTATTCACGCTCGGATGGTGCCCCAGGCCCACGACAAACTTTGTGGCACTCACGAGGATATGGGCTCCGTGTCGGACGGTGACGTTCACCTCCGCTGTGGCGGTATTCACACAGGCATCGGACGCCTGGTAGTGGACGATCGTCGTCGCCCCGGCAGGGAATGAGGCGGGGGCGTCATTCGTGACGGGAACGGCTCCAACGCAGCCGTCCAGGGCGGAGGCCGTAGGAAGCGTCGCCGTTTCGGCACCGGAGCAATTGACGTCGGAAAGGATGATCGGTGTGGTGTTCACCGTGATGGCCGGAGGAACCGTGTCCGTGGTCGAAATCGCCTGATCACAAGGGGCGAAATTCCCGCACTCGTCCGTAGCCGTCCACGTTCGCGTAATGCTGACTGTGGTGCCGCAACCGAGTGTGGCGGCGTCTGTGGAACTGATCGAGGCCGAACCGCAATCGTCATCTCCGGATGCCGTTCCGCGCACGGAGGGGCTTGTGTCCGCCCCACATGCCAAGCCTGTTGCGTTGGGTGGGCAAATCACGTCTGGTGGAGTGATATCGACCGTTGAAATCAGCTGCTCGCAAGTCGAAGTCTTGTTGCACTCGTCCGTGGCCGTCCACGTGCGGACGATGCTGACCGTCGTTGCGCAGCCAGGCGTGGCCGCGTCCGCGAAACCGACCGACGCCGATCCGCAATCGTCCCCCGCACTCGCCGAGCCGCGGGCCGATACACCCGTGTCCGCCGTACAAACCAGGCCCAATGCGTCGGTCGGACAAGTCACAGTCGGAGGGGCGGCGTCGGAGGTTGAAATGGTCTGAACGCAGCTCGAAGAGTTGTTGCAATTGTCGGTGGCCGTCCACGTCCGTGCAATCGTGAGCGAAGCTCCGCACCCTGGAGTGCTGGCGTCCGACGAATTGACGGACGCAACCCCATAGGTGTCGTTCGCGGTGGCCGCTCCTCGCGCCGAGACGCTCGTGTCCGCTGAGCAAGCCAAGCCCGTGGCATCCGTGGGACAGTTCATCGTCGGCTTCGTCGTATCGTCGATGCTCACGATCCAATTGCACGTGCTCGAGGGGTTGGCCCCACTGCTGTCGTTTCCATCGTCCACAACGAGCGTGACGTTGCAGGTTACGCCGCTTGGACAGGTGTTGGTCGAATCGAGGGTCAGCGTTGCGGTCGAGGCCGTGGGAGTGTCGATGCTCCCGCCGGGACAATCCGTCGACCACTGGAAATTGGCGGGAAATCCCTCGACATCGCGCGATCGACTGCCATTGAGCATGACTCCCGTTGTGATTCCTTGTCCTTCCTGGAAGAGCGTCGTGCCCTCTACGACGAAACGAGGTCCGAAGCCCGGGCCGTAAAAATTGTCGATCCAACTGACCCCGTCCCATTGAATGATCGTGCTCATCGTCGCGACCGTGGACACGGGCATCGACGCATCTCCGGTCGTGTCAAACGTGGAAAAACCGGGTACGTCGCCCGCACCAAAAATCAGGGCATAATCGCCCGGTGTCAGCGTGGCGGAGAGCGGTGTCCGCACGTCGTTGCCTCCCAAACCGGGATGGAACGTGGTGGCCGCGACAAGCTCTGAAAGTGAAAAGGGCTCTCCCGGGGCCCCGCCTACCGGAAGCGCCGTCGGTCCCGCCAGCGCGACAATGGCCGCGAAGATGTGCTGATCGCCCAGCCCCAATTGCGGAAACGGTCCTTGAATCTGCCCGCCGACGGCCGAAACTTGAAAAGTCTCGCGCACGTGGAACCGGGAACCCAAGTATTGCGTCGGACCGTTTGGCGGACCGGATATGGACGCCCCTCCTTGGCAAAGCTCCAGAGTCGGAAACTGCGGATGCGGAGGACAAGCGTCGTACTGCGCTGATTCATAGACGGTGCTGGAAACGTCGCATTTCGGTGGGCCCTCGAACCGCAAGTTGTCGATCCGCATCGTTCCGATTCCCGCGCCGCCGGCGCATCCGTTGGCCCGGGCGTCAATCGTGACGTGATCGAATGGGGTGGTGCTTTCGAGTCCCACGAAACGGTACGTCGTTCCAGCCGTGATAGTGAAACAAGTCGAACCGATCGGGGAACCACCGCATGAGCAGGTCAGGGACAAAAGGAGGTCATCCGTCACGGCGTTTGGAGCGCGCACTTCAAAGGCTACTCGGGTGATATCCTGGCGAAAGCTCAAAACGATGTTGTTGGCCGGTAGGGGGGAGTCGTTTCGCAGGGCTCGCTGTCCCGCCGGTCCGAATTGCCGGGCGTTGGCCTCGGTTATCGTGCGCGGGGCCACGCCGTTGTCTCCGGCGAAGAGTACTCCTTGGTTGTAAAACTGGTTGGTCACCGGGACGATCGGCGACGACGGAATCGTGTCGAAGGTGATCACCGTTTCCGTTCCGCTGAACTGGCTGGGGTTGGTCAGTATGGTCGTTTGACCGCGGGCGGACGCCGGGAGCATGGCGATTCCCAGTACAAGCGGTGCCCAAGCACCGCGGGACCGTGGAACACCACCCTGCGACGATGGGGAGAATCTCGTCGTACTCATCTTACTTTCTCCAAAACAGCCTCGAAACCACAAAAACAAGATGCACCGGCACCGAGCCGGGGCACGACAATAACCCAGGAGATTTGGAAACTCGGCGGGCGCATCCGCGACTGGACCTCATCGTCGAGTTCCTATTCTTTCGAGCGCGCCATGTACCCGAATCTGCATTTCCAATTCGTTCATAGCTCGGCTGTTCCGGCTCCTCGACCGAGACCAAGTTTGGGACTGGGCGGAAATCCCGGCGACGGTCGTGTTTTGGATCCGTTCGGGCCGCAGGTCAAAGATTTCCACCGGCCACGTGCGAACCATTCTGCCATCGCAAACCCACCTTCGCAACGTCGAATCCTCGTGTTTGCGGTTCTCGGCGTACAGGCCTACAATTCCTCCAGGTATCAGGTATTTGGGATTTTTGAGGAGTAACAATGCCAAGACCAACGAAAGCGATACGAAGAATCAAGTTGAGCGCCGCGGATGAATGGAAAAAGGGCAACCGAAAGGCCGCATACGATCAATGGAACAAGGCCGCGGCGGAGTATAAGGCTCGCCTGGACAAAAAGCGGAACAAGAAGAAACCCGCAGAAGGTTCGGAGCCGGCAGCAAGTTGAGTTCCGGCCCGATCCGCTTTGGGATTTGGACGACAACTCCCGGGTACCTAGCGGGCTCGTCCCATGAAAACTGGGCGTTTGTCGGAATCCCGAACGGGTAAAAATACGAACCGAAAACCCAAGGTGCCGTTCAATGGTTGCGGTTGGCGTTGCGGAGTTTTCGCCCTTTCGCGATAAGATCGACGCCGGGATTCCGCTCGGTTTCGAAGATGGAGTTCGACTCTACCAAAGCCCGGATTTGCATTCGCTTGGTGAGCTGGCCAACAGCGTGCGCGAGCGGCTTCACGGCCGACGGACTTTCTACAACGTCAACCTGCACGTCAACTACTCGAACTTCTGCGTCCTTCGGTGCAAGTTTTGTTCCTTCTATTGGCCGTACCCCAAACAATCAGGCACGAAGCCACCCCCGCACGTTGAGGATGAGCCGAAGCCCCGGCGGCCCGGGGAAGGCACGGAGGGATCCGGAGGCAGGGACGGATACGAACTGTCGATCGACGAGATTGTTTCGCGAACGCGCTCGGCCTACGAGCGAGGGGCCACCGAGGTCCACATCGTGGGCGGGCTTCACCCCAAACTTCCGTTTTCGTATTACACCGAAATGTGCGCAGCCATCCGCGAGGCCTGCCCGCGCCTGCACATCAAGGCGTTCACCGCCATCGAGATCATCCACTTCACGCGAATCGCCCGCCCGCGATTGTCGATTCGTGAAGTTCTGACCCAGCTCCGTCAGGCCGGCCTGGGTTCGCTTCCCGGCGGCGGGGCTGAGATCTTCGACGACCGAGTCCACGATGAGGCGTTTAAGACCAAAGTCGGGGAGTCCGAGTGGTTCGACGTCCATCGCGCCGCCCACGAGTTGGGCATCTTCACCAACGCCACCATGCTTTATGGCCACGTCGAGAAACCGGAAGAGCGCGTCCGGCACTTGATCAAACTACGCGAACATCAGGCGGAAAGCCTCCGCTCTCGAAAAGCCCATTTCAATTGCCTGATTCCGCTATCCTTTGTGCCCGAAGGCAGCGCCCTTTCGCACCTTCCAGGGCCGAGCGGCCTCGACGACCTCAAAACGCTCGCGGTCAGCCGACTGCTTTGTGAAAACATCCCCCACGTGAAGGCCTTCTGGATCATGCAGACTCCCAAGCTCGCCCAGGTTTCGCTGAATTGGGGCGTCGATGACGTTGATGGCACGGTGGTCTATTACGACATCACCAAACGAGAGGGCAACGGCACCACGCATCAGGAGCTTTCGGCGGACCGTCTCAAACGCTTGATCGTCGAGGCGGGGTGTGAGCCGGTGGAACGCGATACGCTCTACCGCCGCGTGATCCGCCGCGGGTCCATGTGGACCATCGAAGGCGAGCCGTGGGTGGTTGATCTACTATAGGCCCGCGCCACCGTTTTGGAATCGGAGCGTGGGAGGCCGGTCTATGCACAACTCCAAACTCTGGCCGGTGGCCTTCCTAGCCCTGATCGGTGTTCCGGTTTTCATATCGGTGGACTTTGCCCTCGCCAGGAGACGCGGTTGGTTTGTGCAATCGCGCCTGGATGCTCTAATCCTCCTCGCCGCGATGTCGTGCTGCCTGGCGATAACAGTGGCCACGGTTTTTCGCCCGGTTCGACAGTGGTTGTCATTCAACTGTTTCCGATTGCTCTTCAGTGTGGTCTTCGCCGCCGGGATATGGTTGGGCGCTGAAGCTGTGGTCGGCATCCGCTTCCGACCGCCGTCTGATTTTCACCTGCAACGGCCCAACTTGCAGTTCGTTTTTCGTCCCGTGCCTGAAGTCATGAACGGCATCGAGGGCGAATCGCGGTTTACCATCAACTCCCGCGGCGTTCGTGGGCCTGAGTTTCCCGTCGATCGCAGTGCATTTCGCATTCTTTGCGTTGGCGGGAGTGCGACGGCGTGTACCTATCAGGATGATCTCGAAACGTGGCCGAGGCTCTTGATGATCCGGCTGAACGCCGAGGCGGGGCCTCAGCCAGTTTGGGTGGGAGACGTCGGTCAAAGCGGCTTCACCACGAGGGAACATCTCCGCTTTGTCCGGGAATCGCCATTGATGCTGGAAATGGACTGCATCGTGGCCTTGGTGGGCGTAAACGACCTTCACGCGTTTCTGCAGGGAGATGTGGGAGCCGATTGGCCGATGGGTCCGCATTGGAGCCGCTCGCCGGTTCTTGGACAGGTGCGGCGAGTGGCCCATCAGGTTCCGACGGTCATGATCGAGGATGAGGCCGGAAGCGCTTACGAAGCCCGCCGTGTTCGCCGGCGACACGCGACCGTCAGCACGATCCGGCCGGACCCCTCGACGTTTTTGAGCGAGTATCGATCGCGGATTGAACGAATCATCGCCCACTGCTCCGAGCGAGGCGTTCGATTGGTATTGGTGACTCAACCCGTGCTGTGGGCTTCCGACATGCCCAAGGAGCTCGAATCGCGATTGTGGATGGGCTGGCAGCCGGATGGAACGTTTCTCGCGGCCTCCACATTGCGAGGGCTGATGGACCAAGTCAACGCGACGCTGCGTCAAGTTGGTGCGGCACTGGCCGTGCCCGTGGTGGATTTGTCCGACCTTTCAGGCGATCCTGAATTATTCTATGACGACTGCCACTTTACGGAGGCGGGGTCACGGGTCGTCGCGGAACGAATTTCGACATGGTTTTCGGGACAGGGCAACCCTCCACAGGTCCCAAAGTGAAAAACCGTGACCGCACGCCTAAAACGAGAGTAATGACGGCGACTGATTGAGCGTATGATTGCAAGGGTCTGTCGGTGTGTGAGCGAGCGATTGGCTTGCAATCGAAAACTGCCAATCGACAATCGGTCCCAGCGCGCCGGGACTTCGCCGGCAGCTCGCAATCGCTCCGGGCCCGTAGCTCAGCGGTTAGAGCAGGTGACTCATAATCACTTGGTCGGGGGTTCGAATCCCTCCGGGCCCAATGCGGCATGGCGTTGCACGGTTTGGCAAACTGACGATGTTCCCCGCAGATTTCGAGTGGATTTGGTGACACGGCATAGACCGCGTGGCCCATCCGTCGTTCATTTCATCGTTTGAGCGTTTCGACGTATTCAAGTTGATTCGATCTGCCTCATAGTATGAACCGGCTCAGGTCCGCATCCTGGCTGATGCCTTCGAGTCGTTTCTGTACATAAGATCGGTCAATGCGAATCGATTCGCCGGATCGTTCCGCGGCCTCGAAGCTGATTTCTTCCATGACCCGTTCGACCACCGTGACCAGACGACGCGCGCCGATGTTCTCGGTGTGTTGATTGACTCGAAAGGCCGTGTCCGCCAGAGCGTCGATGGCGTCGCCGGTGAATTCCAGAAGAACTCCTTCGGTGGCCAGCAGCGCTTTTTGCTGTTTGATCAGCGCGTTTTCCGGTTCGGTGAGGATTCGCCGGAAATCATCGCGATTGAGATTTTCTAGCTCGACGCGGACGGGCAGGCGGCCTTGCAGTTCGGGCATGAGGTCGCTCGGTTTGGCCCCGTGAAACGCGCCCGCGGCGATAAACAACACATGGTCGGTGCGAACGGGCCCGTATCGCGTGCTGACAGCGCAGCCTTCGATAATGGGCAACAGATCGCGCTGCACGCCCTGGCGAGAAATATCCGGCCCGTGGCTTTGCATCGGGGAGACGAGCTTGTCGATTTCGTCGAGGAAGACGATACCGCCGTTTTCTACCCGGCGAATCGCCAGTTCCGTGGCCTTTTCCTTGTCGATCAGCTTGTCGCATTGCTGTTGGGTGAAAATCTTTCGGGCTTCCGCGACGCGCACGGAACGTCGTTTCGACTGCACGGGCAGGAGCTTTTCCAAAAAATTCTGGGTTTCCGGGTCGAGTTGATCGATCCCGATATTGGTCATGATGCCCACGGGTGGCACGCGGTTTTCCACGGTGATTTCGACGAGGCGTTCTTCCAATTCGCCGGCCTTCAGTTGGACGCGGAGTTTTTCACGGCTCCTCTGACGGCGCTGGGCGGCCTCCTTCTCGGAGTCGGCGTCCGGCTCGGTTTCTCCGGCGGGCATCAGCGTGTCCAGCAACTGCACTTCGGCGAGCCGGTCGGCCTCGGCGCGAACGACTTCGGCCTGTTCCTGGCGGACCATGTGCACCGCCATTTCGACGAGGTCACGGATCATGCTCTCCACGTCTCGCCCGTGATAGCCCACCTCCGTGTATTTGGTGGCCTCGACCTTGATGAACGGAGCGTTGACCAGGCCCGCCAGGCGGCGGGCGATCTCGGTCTTTCCCACGCCGGTCGGCCCGATCAAGAGCATATTGCCGGGAACCACGTCATTGCGCATCGATTCAGGAAGTTGCAATCGCCGCCACCGGGTCCGCACGGCCAGGGCCGCCGCCCGCTTCGCGGCGCGCTGACCGATGATGTATCGGTCGAGGGCTTCCACAATCTGCGCCGGCTTGAGTTCGGTCGGCGGCGACGGGTTTCGGGGCGAATCCGGCGTTTCGAGCATGATTATTCGAGAGACTCCACAAAGATTTCCTGATTGGTGTACACGCAAATGCCGGCCGCGATGCCCAAGGATTCCTCCACGATTTTCCGCGGCGCAAGGTCCGTATGGTTCAGCAACGCCCGGGCCGAGGCGACCGCGAACATTCCGCCCGATCCGATCCCGGCCACGCCGTCACCCGGTTCTATGACATCTCCGGAACCGCTGATCATCAAGGTCGCCTCCGCGGAGGACGCAATGAGCAGGGATTCGAGCCGCCGCAACACTCGGTCGGTTCGCCAGTCGCGAGCGAGTTCGATCGCCGCCCGGCGTAGGTTTCCATCATGCTTGCCGAGCTGGGTTTCAAATCGATCCAGCAAGGCGAAGGCGTCGGCGGCCGAACCCGCGAATCCGCATAGCACCTTGCCCTCCGCGAGCTTCCTGATCTTGCACGCGTCGTGCTTCACGATTGTGGGGCCGAGCGAAACCTGCCCGTCGCCGCCCAGGGCGGCGATTCGTCCGCGCCGGACGGCCAGAATCGTGGTCGCGCGGAGCGTGGGGCGAGGAGTGGGTCGCGTCATACAGCCAATGCGTCCTTTCAAACTTTGGACGGTACAATAGGATGAATACGGGTGCAACGGTGTCGAACGAAATGACAATCATGAAGCGTCATGGCACAATGCGATGGGGTGCGGAAGTCAGCCTTATGCTGATCGCCGCGGGTTGTCGTCAACCCACCGCGGACGCGCCGGCCGACAACATCTCGGCTGCCGGCCCTCCGCCGGCACCGGCCCCGGTGCTCCCGCCGCCAAAACTGGAAATACCGATTATCAATCCCGATCCCGATCGGTGGCTCTTTGTGGAAAAAGAAAAGGAGGGAACTCGCGGCGGACACGCCACGGGCTCCTTCGATAACCCAAAGAACAAGATCACCGTCAACACGGTCGATGTGATCCGTTTCGTGATCGACACGTCACGAATCGAGATCGATTGGACTCGCCCCGTGGTTCTGGGGATCGATCAACGCAATTACGAGCTCCGCCGCCGCGACAACCCGCTCATTCGTTTCGAGCGCAGTGCCAACAAGGAATGGACAGTCCTCGAACCGTAGCCGGGCTTCTCGAGTGCGGGACGGACCGAGGGTCAGGCGGCGGTTTTGCGCCCTCATGGTTTACTCAATGGCCATTCCGCGGAGCAACGATTCGGTCGCGTCGATCCTCTCCAGGATCCACTTGCGCTCTCGGTCACGCAGGCGCCGGATCGTTTCCCATGCGGGCCGGGAATCGTCGAGCGTCAAGGCGTGACGAAGAGCGTCCGCGGCTTCGCGTGCAAGATCGAGAGACTTGGAACACTTCCCAGCGACCAGCAGACAATCTCCAAGCAGCATCCACCCTTGGGGGTCTTGAGGATACAGCGAGAGGGTTTTCCTCGCCGACTCAACCGCCTGGTCCGCAATCGTAGCGGAATGCTGCTCGCTCGCGGATGCCCGTAGAAGATGCGTTCGTTTGCGATGCAGCGAAAGGTGGAACGGGTCCCGTCGAATGGCCCGTTCCATCCATTCCGTCAACAACTGTATTCTTTCCTCCGAGGAAGATTCAGCACTGTCCGGGGCAAGCGAAAGGAGCGCGTCCATGCCCGCCACGTAGGGTGTTGGATCCAACGGATCGGCCTCTGCCGCGATCGTGACGTTCGTGGCAAGCAACCGGGTGAATGGTTTTTTGGGCTGGGCGAAGGCACCGCCGCGATCCATTCGGAGCGCGTGAATCAGCGCGGTCGCTTCGGCGACGGGCCAAAGACCCACTATCGAAATCAAGGCAACGCCGGCAAGTGCGCCTAGACCCACCGTCCAATGCCGCGTAATGGGTTTGCCGGAGGGTTGGAGATCCCGCCGAGGAAGCGCAACGGCCAGTAGGGCGAAAAAACCCGTGGCCGTGGCCGGCACGAACAGGGCAAAGTTGATCATGTCGTGAACGAGCAACGCAATCAGGCCCGCCCGTATGCCTCCGCGAACGATGGGTCCGTTCGTTTCTCCCGGTCGCGCAAAGAAAATCAAACCTGAGCCCAGAAACCAGGGCACTCCGACGGAAACAGCGGACCACAGGCGATAAGATGGATCGGCCGATCCCAATAAACCGTTCCGAGTAACCAGGAGCGCGATTCCCACTAGCAAATAGAGCGCGGGGAGGGATTTCGGACCGCCATCCTCGTCTGTTTCACGGTCGCGCACTTTGGAAGCATTGTGTGACGGGCCAACGCACATGATCCAGGATACACCCAGCAACAGGGCGACGATTCCGGCGAGGCCGAGTAGGCCCCAATCCGACGCGGCTTGGACGAATAGGTTGTGCGGATTGGTAATTTCTTCGGGGCTGGCGATGGACTTGTATTGAAGATAGTGCCTTCCGAAGTTTTCTCGACCGACGCCGGTGAGCCAATGATCGGCGAACAGCCGGACGGAAGCGGTCCAGTATTCCCATCGGAATTGCAGAGAAGCTCCGGGAAGGCCACCGCGCAGGAGGCCGACGACGATGACCGCTCCGATGCAGAGTACGGCTCCCACCCAGAGTTCTAACCAGGTCATCCGTGGTCGGCGCACCCACCACGCACGCATGACACTCGATGCGATCCAAAACGCGATTCCGATCGCGCAAGACACGATCGCTCCGCGGCTACCCGTGAGAAGCGTCGCGGCCAGGATTCCAGCGGCTGCAATTGTACACCCCGTGGCGCGCAGCAATTCGAGTGGGGTGGCGCCGCGTCGTCGGGTTCGTTTCCAGGCAGCAACGGCCACGCCCAACGCGGTGAGTCCGCAGAGAACCAATTGGGATCCGGCGATGTTGCTGTGCGGCAGGTACCCACTTGCCTCTCGGGCGAGCATCCGCCGTTCAAAGAGTTCGACTTTCGATGAATCCATCTCGACGTCTTGTTTCGCCCAGAAATCGAACTTGGTCCTCTCGTATTGTTCGATCGTTTGCGGATGGGTGATGAAAAACTGATCGGCGCATTGCATTGCCTGTGCACTGGCCGTGCCGATGATTGCCGCGAGGATCAAGCGGCGATGCCATTCCCGGTGCGCCAATTGAAAAAGAGCGATGGTGAGAGCCGGGTAGCAGAGCCAGTCGATCGATGCATTCACGGCCAACCGCTTGTTGCCGGACGAAGCGCATGAGACGACTCCCGCGATCATGAGGAGCACCAAACCCCACTCGAGGCCCGTCTTTCGATAACCGGCTGCCAAACTCTGATCCGATTCGAACGGCTTATCGTTGCGACTCCCGCTGTTGCCGACGTACCGTCGGGCAAAAAACCAGACCGCCAGGCTACCCAGTATGACCGAGTCGAAAACCAGCGTGCGGAGGGGTGAGGGTTCCGCAATTTCAGGAATGGCCTCAGCAAAAGGCGTTCCAGACGAATCGTAGGTTTCTGAAATCAACGGGCGCAAGGCAACAATCAGGACCAGACAAAGGAAGGCGGCTCCTTCCGCGCGGGCGACCGCGAAACGCCACCCGTTCACAATCCAATTCGGCTCCTGGGTCATGGAACAATCGATTCGATGATCCGCTTCGCCATTCCGAGGGTAGGACCGGCTAACCGATGTGATTCATTCGCAATACCGGCATATGGAGACAAAGCGGAAGTTCTCATAGAATGCTGCGTTGTCAGAAATGCATTGGCCGGACACCCAAGTGAGTACGGTTTGCCCCGAACGGTCCCATCGTTTCTTCTGGCCCTTGGAAGCCGACCGCTTCCGTCGGAACTTCGTACCTTAGAGGAAACCTTTCTACTTCGGCGCGTGTTCAAGAACGATTTCTTCGCCGCCACCGCATTGTATGAGGGATCCACGCGAAAAATCGTTCTTAAAATCGGCCGCCAGGCGCCGTTTTTGCTCATACCCTTGCGATGGATCGGCCGTTTCCTGGCTGCAAGGGAAGCCTCCGCACTCCTCAGGCTGCGCGATCTTGAGGGCATTCCGCAATATCTTGGAGCCTGGGAGGACACCGGAATCCTACGAGCCTACATCGAGGGCCGACCGCTGCAAAAAGGCGACCCCGTTCCCGACGATTTTCACGGCCGTCTGCGGGAACTGATTCGGACGATACACGGAAGGGGCATGGCCTATGTCGACTTGGAGAAATGTGAAAACGTTCTCCTGGGCCACGACGGCCAACCCTATCTATTCGACTTTCAGATTTCGTGGTACCTTTCGCCGCGGCGAGGCGGGGAGCTTTGGGCGGCACGAAGGCTGCGGGCGTGGCTCCAGGCGGGAGACGAATATCATCTGGTCAAGCTCCAACGCCGAACGCGGCCCGATCAGCTTTCGCCGGCCGTACTGCAGGCGTCCTATGCCAAGCCGTGGGTTGTCCGCGCTTACACCAGGGCCGTCCGCCCCTTGACCCGGTTCCGGCGAGGACTGTTACAATGGTTGGATCCGCGGCGGCACGCGGGCGAACGCGGTCGCATCGTTCAAAACGAACGCTAGGAGACCCCTGTCATGGCGCTGTCCGTACAAGATCGAGACATCGTGGATCATTTTCGTGAGTTTATCGAAGATGTGGTCGGAGGCGACGAGCGCTATGGAGAACCCGCGCGGGTCAATGCGGGCGGGGTGATGGGCTCGCGGTTTGTCGTTACCGACGAATGCTGGCTGGAGGCGGTAGTACGTACCGGTATTCCCGAGGTTCGCGTCGGTTTTGTTACCGCGGATCCCGCGGTGCGCGATGGAATCACCGAGATGCTGGCCGACGCCGGACAGACGATGGCCATCTTCGTCGGCGCCGGATTTGAGGAGGCCGGTCTGGATTGGCCGAACCCCACCGTCGATTCCGCTGCTGCCGCGGGCGAATTCTCATTTACGACGCCATTTCCCATCGAGGAACTTTCGGATCTTCAATCGGACGACGTCCGCGACAAGGTCCTGCGCATGCTCGAAGGCTACTTGATAGCCTTTGGGGCGACGATCCTGCCGGATGACGAGAGCGACTTCGACGAGGATATGGACGACGAGGAGGAATAGTTCCCAAGCCTCGTTTCCGCCCGCAGCCGCGCTATGGGATTTCCCCTGAAAACGCAGAAACGGCCGGCATCATGGCGTGCCGGTCCAAGCCCTCTATTCGCGACCACCGGTGGGGTTCATTGCGCCAGTACTCTCCGCCCCTTCCGACGAGCGAAAAGCGTGAACGCGACGACGAGCAATCCCGTGGCGAGGGCCATGAGCGCGGTCCGCGTTTGAGGTTCGCTAAAAAATTCCATGGGAACAACGAGTTCAAACAGCCGAGAAACCTGATCGATGAAGCCGGGCGGCGTCAGCGGCTTCGGCACAAACAGCGCGGAATCGAGCGGCACCACGGGGGAGAGTCCGACCAGGATTGCCCGTTCATCCCTGCGATAAAGCCCCAGGTCTCGCTGCGCCAGACGCGTGACCACCGCGGGATCGCTGCGAATGGCTTCCACAAGCCGCGTTTCGCGTTCCACCTCTTTCCGCAGTTGTGCGACCTTGAACGCCTGATACTGTTCCGCAATCAGCGCTTTCTCGAGCCCTTTCCACTCCGGTACCAGAACGCAAGGCACGAGAATGGCGAAGCTCAGGCCGCACAGCAACCAGAACATCAACCTCTCCGCCCGCCACCGTGGAGTCGCGTCTGTTTGTCTGCAATCGGCCGGCATCCTTGCCTCCGCTTCGTTGCGACACATGCCTGCTTCCGTTACACTTCCGCCGCAATCCGGAGCGGCGAATCGCTCCGCAGCGCTCATCCGAGGCGACCGCCGCCGTATACGGCGGCATCACCCAGATGCTCTTCGATCCGCAGCAGCCTGTTGTACTTCGCCACACGGTCGCTGCGGCAGGCGCTTCCGGTCTTGATCTGGCCCGCGCCGGTGGCCACGGCCAGATCGGCGATGGTCGTGTCTTCGGTTTCGCCGCTGCGGTGGCTGATGACCACGCGGAACCCGTTCCGCACGGCCAGGTCGATGGCCTCAAATGTCTCCGTGAGCGTGCCGATCTGATTCACCTTGATCAGGATCGCGTTTCCCGCCTTCATTTGAATTCCTCGCTGGAGGCGTTTCGGATTGGTGACGAAAAGATCATCGCCGACAAGCTGGACTTTTCCGCCGATTCGACGAGTGAGAGCCTGCCAGCCCTCCCAATCGTCCTCGGCCAGACCGTCTTCGATGCTGCGGATCGGGTATTTCTCGCACCACGACTCCCAATGTCCGATCAGCGAATCCGAAGTCACCATCCGATCGGGAGCCGACTTAAAGAATCGGTATTTTCCGGTGTTTTTGTCGAACATTTCCGAGGTCGCGGGGTCCAAAGCAAGCTGCACGTCCTTGCCCGGCTCAAGACCGGCCTCGCCGATCGCGTCCATTACCAATTCGACGGCCTCTTCGTTGCTCTTCAAGTCCGGAGCAAAGCCGCCTTCATCGCCCACGCCCGTCGCGTAGCCCTTCTTGCGAAGCACCGTTTTGAGGGCGTGGAAACACTCGGCGCCCATGCGCAGCGCTTCCCGGAACGTCGGGGCGAAGACGGGCTGAATCATGAATTCCTGAAAATCGACGTTGTTATCCGCGTGTCGCCCGCCGTTGAGGATGTTCATCATCGGGGCCGGAAGGACATGAGCCCGCGGACCGCCCAGATAGCGGAAAAGGGGGAGGTTGCAGGACTGGGCGGCGGCTTTGGCCGTGGCCAGGGAGACCGCGAGGATGGCGTTGGCACCCAACCGGGACTTGTTCTCCGTCGAATCCAGTTCGATCATCGCCCGGTCGATGTCTTCCTGATCGGTAGCGTCCAATCCCGTCACCGCGTAAGCGATCTCGCCGTTTACGTGTTCCACGGCGTTAAGGACGCCCTTGCCGCCGTAGCGAGTGGGGTCGGCATCGCGAAGCTCCACGGCCTCATACGCGCCGGTCGAAGCACCGGAGGGCACGGCCGCTTCGCCGAAACTCTCGTCCTCCAATACCACGGTCGCTTCAACCGTGGGATACCCACGGGAATCAAGGACTTCGCGCGCTTCGACGTGAATGATCGTTGTGCCCGGCATTCCGTAACCCTTCCCTGGTGAAACCCTTAACGCGTTGGCTGGAGCATAAATCGGTCGGCCTTACGATTCAAGCTCCGAGTCCCGGATCGACAAGTTCAGCGCCTGACACGTCGGGTGGGGCATCCTCACTATTCGTTTTCGCGAATGGAAAAGCGGCGGGTTGCAACGATGAGATTCTGCGTGTCCCAATCCTCGACGGCACAATCCAGCAGGGTCTTGATGCTCGGCTCGATGAGTTCCTCGAAGCTCTTCCGCCCGTTGATGAAAATCGTGAATGGCCGGCTAAAGTCCCACGATTCGGGCGGTTTTCGCCGGAGAATCCGGTCGGCGGCCGCTGGAAATGGCCCGATCTTTCGGAAGTTCTAAACCGTGTCCTTTGGACATGGGGCAGACGTTGATTCACGCTGTGCATCTTAACTACGCATCTTCGCAAACAACATTGGGTGGGAGGCCGGCCATTTCACAGGTGTTGCAATCCGTCCACGATCATCGCCTTCCTTAACCCGGCGCGCCGGGATGGAACAGCCGCCCGAGGGGCCTGAGGACAATTCTATCCTCCGCGGGCGAATTTATGGCGCTCGGCTTCGAACGCAATCTTGTTATAATTCCGGCCATGTCGTCGTTGCTGGTCGCGGAGAGCATTCGCGTGGAGTTCGGGGCACTCGTGGCGGTCAGCGATGTTTCGTTTGAGCTGGAAGGCGGACAGTTGCTCGGGTTGATCGGCCCGAACGGTGCGGGAAAAACCACGCTGATGCGTGTTCTCGCCGGTTTGCATTCTCCCACCTGCGGAGCGGCGTTTGTGCTCGGAAATCCGATTCTCGGTGTGGACGAAATCGTTCGTCAGCACGTGGCGTTTGCCCCGGATTCACCCCCGGCCTACGAAGAACTCACTATCCAGCAATTTCTCGAGTTCATCGGAGGCGCCTATCGCCTTTCGCGGAGGGAAGCAGCCGAGCGCATCGACTATTGGCTGGAACAGCTTTGGCTGGTTGACAAGCGCGGAACGCTGATCAAGAATCTCTCGCGCGGAATGAGGCAGCGTGTCACCCTGGCGCGCACGTTCCTCCCCAATCCGCACGTTATTCTGATGGACGAGCCTCTGATCGGGCTCGATCCTGCCGGCCGAATCCAACTTCGCCGCGTGCTTTCGATGCTCCGCCATCAAGGGTGTGCGATGGTCGTTTCCTCGCACATCCTCGCGGATTTGGAGGATGTCGCGACGCACATTGGTATCATCGAACAGGGCCGCATCCTTCGTTGGAACACGAAGGACTCGATGGTTCACGATGACGGCGCCCGCCGATCCTACCGCCTGAAGGTTGTGGATGGCTTTGACGGCGTGGCAGTCAGTTTGGAAACCATCCCCGGCGTGACTCATCTGACGCGGGAAGATCATACCTACATGTTCGAATACGACTCGTCGGAACAAGCCGCCGCGGAGATACTCCGCCGGCTGATCGAGGCCCAAGTGCCGGTCGCGTCCTTTACGCCCCTGCGGGCCACACTCGAGGACGTTTACTTGCAGGCGGGCGTCAGGCAGGTGGATTGACCCGATGGAAGCGATACAAGTTCCCATCCCGTTCCTGCGAATGCAGTTCCATCTTCTGGGCGGAGGCCGACGGTTCGGCGCTATTGGCTTCGGCTACCTGGGTCTGCTGGTCGTCGCATCGATCGCTCTTCGGCGAATGATGATGAACTTTCCGACGGCCGCGGTCATCGATTACCTCATCCAGGCACTTGGCGTCGCCCAGTGCGCCCTCCTCTATGCCGGCGGATGCAACGCGATTCATCGGGCGACGTTGCGCGACTTCCAGACGCGAATGAACGAGTCCCACAGACTCACACCCCTGTCCAGCGCAGGGGTCGTTCTGGGTTACCTTCTGGGTTCCACGCTCCAGATTCAGTTGCTGTTTGGGATCGGCCTCGTATACGGAGCGCTTCTATCGTTCCTGGGTACTGCGCAACTCGGCGGCTGGATGTTCGGTTCGGTCTTGCAACTCGCCGGGGCGGCAATGCTTTGGTCCCTGATGGTACTCATCGGTGTGGGCACGAATCGCCCGCTGAACCCCGGCGGCATTCTGGTCGTGTTGAGCATGCTCGCCGTTCCCATGATGTTTGGATTGCCCGGCGGCGCGATCTTCTCGGGGGTGTATTCCGCGACACTCGGATTCATGGCCGCCACGGGAGTGTCGCGCGTTCCCGCTGCCGGCATTCTATTCTCCGTGATGGGGAGCCTGACCCTGGCCTCGTTCTGGATCTACGTCGCCGCCGCACGGTATCGCCGTCCCGATCTGCCCGCGTTCAACGCCTATCGCGGGATGATCCTGCTCGCCCTGTGGCTTCTAATCTCCTTTGGTTCTGTGGCCGCCTATCAATACACGACGCTCACATCCATGACTTCCTTCGGCGATGAAGAATCTCTACCCGTGCAATGGACGATTACGCTCATCGTCTCGCTGATTGTCGCGGCGATTCCGATGAGCGGTGCGGTCCTGAGCAGAAGACTCGTGGCCCGAGGGATTGCTCCGCGCGACTGGACCGATCGGATCGGAGACGACACCGTTGCCCTGCTTACATTCATTCTCGTGGCGAGTCTCTCCGTTTTGGGTGCGGTTTTCGTGGTCGTCGCATTGCAATGGACCCCCCAACTGGGATCGGCTGCGATTCCATTCCGTCAATGGCGGCCCTGGCTTTGGACCCTGGCGGAAATCGCGGTGGCCCTCCTGACCGTCTGGACGGTGGTGGTCATCGCGGTTTCGAGGTGCAGGCGACCGATTGTCGCGATCGGCACCTTCCTCCTTTTTGCCTGGGGGTTTCCTCCCGTCATCGACTTGATTCTGGCCGGTACCATTCGAGTGAGTCCACGGGACGATTTCGTGTTCTCGGCGTTGTTGGTGTGTTCGCCCGGCGGAGCCATCGCCGTCATCTGGAGCGGAAATGATGCGCCCATCGCAACGGGTTTCGTGGTCCAACTCGTTTTGGCACTGGTCATGAGCCTCGCGGCCTTCCGGGCACGCAGGAGTTGGAGCGGTGTCAATAAATCGAATTGTAAGGTTCGAGAATGCCCATCCCTAGACGGCCAAACCACGGATGCTGTTGGGCGACCGGAATCCCCTTGACCCACTTGGAGCATTGGGCCGATGAGTTGAAGTATGAACTCGGTTCCAGCCCGATAATGTGACGCCGGCGTTACCGCGACGAAGAAACTATTCCTTCTTCCCACTGTCCAAGAGAGTGTGAAAGAGCAGAATGGACAACGGGGCGAGAAACAGGGAGCGATACCATGAACACCATGCAAACTTTTCCGGTTGGCAGATCGATCATCTCTACGGCCGTGCTGGTTGGCGCGGCGATTGGGGCAAACCCGCGCACCGCATCGGCACACGGCTTCGGTGTCAGTTTTGCCCTTCGCGGTACGCCCGTCTGGGTCCCGCCGGTCTATGAGACCCGAGAACGCATCATTGTGGAAGCGGCGGTCATTCAGGAGCGGCCCGCGCGGAAATGGTGCGAGCCGGTCTACGAGGATCGACGCGTTCGCGTAGAAGTGCCGGCCGAGGTCCGGACCCGCCGTGTTCCGGTCTACAACTCCGCCGGGCGCATCGTCGCCTATAAGCTCGTTGAGGAAATCATCAGTCCGGCGCGTACCGTCTGGAAAACGGAGCGCGTGCTGGTCAAGCCGGGTTTGTTCGAAACCGTGATCGAACGCGTGGTGGTGAAACCGGAGAACCGGCGCATCGTCCACGATCAGGTTCTGGTCAGCGCGGGTCGATGGGAGTATCCGACCTATTGGTTCCGCGGCGGCAGACCGCGCCGCGAAGTACACATTATTGACCGTCCGGCTCCGCCCGAAGTCGGTGTGCATATCGAAGTGCACAAGAGCAAAGACTAACGAGGCTTCGCCTCAGACCGACGAGGCCTGTAGCCTGCCGCCGAACCTTGCGGCTAGACTACCGACTTGCAAACCTTCGACCTTGAGCACCGCGTCGTCCTGATCACCGGCGGCTCCGGCGGAATCGGGCGGGCCTGCGCTGTGGAATTTCATCACGCCGGATGTCGCGTGGCGGTGGTAGCCCGGACCGCTGGGAAACTCGAGGAGTTGCGGGCGACGCTGGGAGAGGATCGAGTCGAAGCCGTTTGCGCGGATGTGACCGATCCGAACCAGCGGAGCCGAGCGGTGGCCGCGGTCCGCGCCCGATTCGGGGCTATCGACGTGTTGGTGAACAATGCCGGCTGGGCAGGCTACGGGCCCCTCGCAAGCCTGCCCTATGAATATGGGCGGCGGATGCTGGCGACCAATTTTGAGGCTCCGTTGGCGCTCATCCAAAGTGTACTCCCGGACATGCTTGCCCGGCGCAGCGGCCAGATCGTGAATATCTCCTCTGTCGTCGCGATCCAGCCGATGCCGCGGATGGCCGTCTATTCGGCGACCAAGGCGGCGTTGACCGCACTGAGTACTTCGCTTCGCCTTGAACTTCGTGGCAGCGGTGTGGATTGCATTCTGGTCTCTCCCGGCTCGACGAAGACCGGTTTCTTCGACGCGGCCGCTCAAATCCAGACGCAGGCGGTTCGCTACTCGCGTTTCCAACAATCGCCGGAACACGTCGCCCGGGCCGTTGTCCGCGCTTGCCGGCGACGAAAGAGAGAGGTTACGCTTTCGCCGGAAGGAAAGCTCATCGCGTTGATTCGACGGTTCTCGCATCGCTTTGCGGATGGCATTGTCGCCCGCGTCGGAGAACGTACCATGCCGGGAGTTCAACGGACCGACTCGCAGATCGGTACCGCATAAGGGGGTTGGCGTCGGTTGTTCTGCGTTCGATTCGATAAGGATTTCGCCCCACTTGGCGCTGATTCCGGCTTGGTTTCCGCGGTACAACACCTTCGACCGGGGGCGAAGTGGCATGGGAGCACGGCCCCCGGTTGCCGGTGGGCTTCGGCGCACATCATGAGCGCGGGGTGGTGGGCTCTTCCGGAACTGCCCCTGTTGGGGCAACAGATCCTCGAGTCGGTCTATCAATGGCCGAGAAAGGCCAAACGCGGCGCTGAACTAATGCGCTGGGTCATTCATTTTGCCCATCAAGAATCATCGCGAATATCGTTCAATGAGGGCTATTTCACCCGCCCCCAATCATTGGCCTCGGCCTGGGAGCGAGCCGGCGAGTTGGGTCTCAACGCGCGTAGCTTGGTACGCAAACTTCGCGGTCGGTCCTCGAGGCCGAATTCCGACCGATACTCGGAATCCGTCCGGCCGAGTTACCGAATGCGTTTCGGAGACTGGTTCACGCGCGGTTCCTTTCGTTCGGCAATTCTTTATGATGACAACGCTTTGGAAGGTCAACGAAGGGAACTGGACTTGCCCGCAGGATCATCGCGGGCCTTGAACCTGATGGTCGGGTTGGAAGCTGCGGTCCGAGCCGCGACACAGTTGCGCGTTTGAACAAGGTGGTCAGGAGGGTGCCGCGCAAACCCGGCGCGGCAACTTGTTCCGAAGCGGAAACCAGGATGGGGATGGAAGAACGAACGCTGATGACCTTGATGGGGCTTGCCGCGGCCGTGGGTTTTGTTCATACCGTGGCGGGTCCGGACCATTATCTTCCCTTTGTGGCCATGGCCCGCGCGGGCCGATGGTCGCTGCGAAAAGCGCTTACGATCACGCTGCTCTGTGGCGTCGGACACGTTCTGGGATCGGTGGCGCTGGGCTCGCTGGGGATTGCACTCGGCTGGTCGATCGGCGGCCTGAATCGAGTGGAGGGAATCCGTGGAAGCGTGGCCGGCTGGCTCCTATTCGTTTTCGGTTTGGTTTATTTTGTTTGGGGTTTGCGGCAAGTGGGACGCGGACATCGACACCGGCATTTCCATGTACACGCCGATGGAACGACGCACGAACATGAGCACGATCACCGTTTCGAACATGCTCATGTTCATGGGCCGACGGATGCAACTCGCCCGGCCTCGATGGTTCCCTGGGCGTTGTTTACCATCTTTGTTTTCGGCCCGTGCGAACCGCTGATCCCGTTGCTCATGTACCCCGCGGCGGTGCGGAATCCGCTCGGAGTCGTGGCCGTGACGGTCGTGTTCAGCGCGGTGACTCTCTTGACCATGACGGCGGCGGTGGCGGCCGGGTATTTTGGATTCGCTCGATTCGTTCCCCCGCGATTCAACCGATTCGGGCACGCGGGGGCAGGGTTGGTTATGGCGGCCTGCGCCCTGGCGATTCAGTTTGGACTGTGAGGGCTTAGTTGTGAGTTATGCAATGCTCAAGAAAGTTGGACAGGGTTGTACCAATCATCGTCGTGCGATTTCGGTGGGTTGGATGTCAATGTTGGGTGCTATGAATGCTTTCGCTGCGGGACCTCCGATCCCGGAATCGGTCCGCAAGAACCTGGAGGAACGCGTTTCGAACGGATCAGCCGTCGGAATCGTGATCGGCCTGGCTGACGAGACGGGCACTTCGTTCTTCGCGTTTGGCAATCGAGCGAAAGATAAGCCGATTCCGGTCGATGCCGAGACGATCTTTGAAATCGGCTCGATCTCAAAAGTCTTCACCGCGTTACTCTTGGCCGACGCGGCCAACCGCGGCGAAGTTCGTCTCGATGATCCCGTGGACAAGTTCCTTCCGCCCGACGTGGCGTCGAAGATGAAAGAAAATCGATCGATCACTTTGAGCGACCTGGCGACGCACCGATCCGGCCTACCGCGTATGCCCGACAATGTCGAACCCAAGGATCCCGCAGACCCTTACGCGGATTACTCGGCGAACCGGCTTTATGCTTTTCTCCGCGCCTGGAAGCCGCCGGCAACGAAGCCCAATTTTGAATACTCCAACCTCGGAGCAGGATTGCTCGGTCATGTGTTGACGGTGGCGGCGAAAAAGGATTACGAGACTTTGGTCCGGGAGCGGATTACCGCTCCCCTCAAGATGACCGACACTTGTTTGAAGCTTTCCGCATCGCAAAGCGAGCGTTTTGCCGCCGGATTCGCGGGAGACTCGCCGGCCAGGTACTGGACGTTTGACTCCCTTGCGGGAGCGGGAGCGATCCGCTCCACGGCCACGGACATGATCAAGTTTCTTTCGGCTTTTCTGGGCAATCCGCCGCCCGCATTGGCGTCCGCCGTGAAATCGCAGCGATCTCATCGATATGACATGGGCGAAAAAGACATGTCCATCGGATTGGGTTGGATAATCGATCGCCGCCACGGCACGGAAATCTACTGGCACAATGGGGGTACGGCCGGCTTTCACAGCTTCTGCGGCTTTCGTCCGGATCGGAAGACGGCCGTAGTCGTCTTGAACAATTCTTCCTACGACATGGACGATGTCGGGTTGCACTTACTCGAACCCCTGAATGAGTTGATCATCGCTCCGACGCAAATCGTCCTGACTTCGGCCATCCTTGATCGATACGTGGGGCAATACGAACTTGCTCCGGGGGCGGTGATTACCATTGCCCGCGACGGAGACGCTCTTTCCGCGCAATTGACCGGGCAAGACAAGGCTCGGATCTACCCGTCGTCCGAACGGAAGTTTTTCCTGAAAGTGGTCGATGCCCAGTTTACGTTCGAAGTGGATGCCGATGGAAAGGCGACGGCGCTGACCCTGCATCAATCGGGAATGAATCAGAAGGCACGTCGGCTCGCAGCGGACTACCAACCGCCGCCGCCCCGCAAGGAGGCAACCGTCGATGCCAAACTGCTTGCCGAGTATGTGGGCAGGTACCAGTTGGCGCCGGAGGTTCTATTCGACGTGAAGCTCGACGGCACTCAACTGACCGCCCAGCTCACCGGACAACAACGATTCCCCGTGTTCCCGGAGTCATCATCGAAATTCTTCTACAAGGTCGTCGAGGCACAACTCACCTTCGTGAAGGGCGACGATGGTAAAGTCAAGGAGCTCATTCTCCACCAGGGAGGCCGGGATCAGCGGGCGAAGAGGATGGAGTGAACGGCACACGCACTGCTCGCACTATTTCGTCGGGGGAGGTTGTGCGGCGGCGAAGCGAAAACGACGGATCGTAAGGGCCATGCCCATCTATTTAGGTCAAGCCGGAAAAAGCATGTCCGCCACGCTGGCGGAGTTGGCGGAGTCACTACCGGAGGAGGGACTGAATCTTCGATTTCTCATCCAGCGAATAGGAGAAGAGGGTTTGCTGGTGACGTGCATGTTTCTGACTCTTCCATTCCTCCTGCCGGTTTCGATCCCCGGCGTCAGCACGGCTTTCGGTCTCTTGATTGTTTTGATTTCGGTGGGGATCGTCGCCAATCGCGTCCCCTGGCTTCCCAAGCGGTTGCTTGACCGCCCCATGTCCAGGGAACAGACGATTGGGCTGCTCAAAAAGGGCTCGGACATGCTTCGTCGTTTGGAGCGGCTGGTTCGACCCCGATGGCTTGTCTTTTCAGCGGGTGCCTTGATGCACCGCCTCAACGGCCTCGGTCTCATCGTCAGCGGAGTGTTGTTGATGATGCCGTTCGGGTTGATCCCCTTCAGCAACACGCTCCCCGGTCTGGCGATCCTGTTCCTGGCCGCGGGCCTGCTTCAGCGAGACGGCTATTTTATTCTCGCGGGTTACGCCGCGATTGTCGCAACCATCGTGTATTTTTCGTTTCTTGTGGGGTTGGCGGTGATGACCGGCAAGGGGGTCGCTTCGCTTTTCGGGAACGCGGTGACGCCGCCGGTCCCCTGATCCGGCGGAAATCGATCGATGGCGTTCATAGGTCGAGTCAGGGGGAGACGAACTCGATCTCGGGCACGGCAGGCACCATCCCAATCTCATGCCCGCAGCGCAGCAACTCGCGCACCGCCCGCCGGCCCACGTCTCCGTAATCCAAGGTCCAATCGTTGACGTACAGACCAACGAATTGATCGGTGAGCCTGCGATCGAGATCCCGGCCAAAGCGCAGCGCATACTGAACGGCTTCGTCGCGGTTCTTCAATCCGAATTCAATGCTGGAGCGAAGGATGCCGGTCACTTCGACCATCGCGTCTCGACCCAACGCGCGGCGAATCGCGTTTCCTCCCAGCGGCAGCGGCAGGCCGGTCTTCTCCTTCCACCACGCTCCGAGATCGACGACCTTGTGGAGCTTTTGGTCCCGATAAGTGAGCTGCCCTTCGTGAATGATCAAACCGGCTTCTGCCTCACGCCTGGCCACAGCCGACAGAATCCGATCAAACGTGACAACTTTGTGACGAAAAGCGCCGCGGCCGAGAAGTAGATTCAACGCCAGAAAAGCTGTCGTTCGCTCGCCGGGAACGGCGATGGTCATTTCGCAAAGTTCGGACACCTCGACCGGTCGCGCCGCCACCACGATCGGTCCATATCCGTCTCCCATGCTGCAGCCGCACGAGGTCAATGCATAATGTTGTGCGACGAACGGATACGCATGGATGCTGACGGCGGTAATGTCCAATTCCGCGTGAATCGCCCGATCATTCAGCGTTTGAATGTCTTGAAGGACGTGTTCGAAGGTCCAGCCGAAAGTATCGAACTTTCCCGCGGCCAGGCCGTAGAACATAAAAGCGTCATCGGGGTCGGGGCTGTGGCCGAGGGTAACGTGCCGCTGGGGATACATGGAACTGATCTTAAGGCGCCGTTTTGGGCCGTCGATAGGATCGTAATCGGGCTGGAAGCGTACGATTTATCGGTCACGGCGTTGTTCCAGTTTTGGGACACCTTCAAGCGAGATTGGCTTGCTTGATCGCCTTGGCCAAGTTAGAATTTGCGGGTTCGAGGAGATCGGTGGGAGGATCGTAGATGAATCGTCGCTCCGTCCAAGTTTTGGGACTATCGTTACTCGGCCTGATTGGCGCCGGGGGCTGCTTCAGTCCCACAAGTGTTGCCGACGGAGCGGATTCGGATTCGGCGCGATGCATTTCTCCTGAAGAAGCTGCTCGAATGGCGGATCAGGTTCTTGAGTTGGTCAATCTTGAAAGAGCCGCCGAGGGGCTTACTCCGGTGGTGGAGAGCGCCATACTCACCAAGATCGCGGAAGAATATGCATGCCAGATGATTGAAGACGGATTTTTTGCTCATCATGAACCGGGTTCGGGCGACGGTCCGGCGGAACGGGCCACCGAGCAGGACTACTTCTTCCTTGCGATTGGGGAAAATCTCGCCGCTGGGCAGGAGAGTCCCGCGGAAGTCATGGAAGTTTGGATGGAGAGCCCCACCCATCGTGCCATCATCCTCGATCCGAACTGGCTGGAAGTGGGTATCGCGGTCCGCTCCGGCGGAACCTACGCCGTGTACTGGGTGCAAGAGTTCGGCCAACCTGCCGAGGAATGACTCCGCTTCCTCCTCCGGGTGGCACTTCGAATCGTCCCCGGCCGATCGGCATCGGCAACGTAACTCTTCCCGCCGGATTCCCGCTGAACCAGTTGGACTTGCCGCAGCTTCGTGTTGCCTTCAGCCGCCTCTTCGACCTCGCCGCCGAAAAAGTGAACGGCGCCGGTCTTGACTTGGACGACGTGGTTTTTAATCGCCGCGCAATTTGCACAACGGGTGAGAACAGGGCGGAAGTTCCCGTTGAAACCCTCGTTGATCTGGATCGGCTGACCCGGAGGATTTGCGACGCCATGGGCGTGCCGGCCTCAGCCGCGGCCTCCGTTTTCGTTGAGACCTTTGTGGTTGCGATTCTGCGCGATGGCGACTCCGCAGGTTGAATCGAAGTGAGGAATTCATCGGATTGGGTTCGGCGGAGTCCATGGCAATTTAGCCGCGCCGGTTTCAGCCGTGGACACGGCGAGAGTCAATTGCCCAGGACGTACTAATAAGTAAGTGGCATGGAACACACGTCAATCCAGGAATTGCTTAAAAGCAGGCCAATTGCGTTGGGATGCGTGTTCCAAACCGCTTTCCCCTCAGTAAGTCCTGGGATCACGGCAGATTTCCGCACAAAGCCCTGGAAGGGGCGAAAGGCGAATAGAACAACGGAGCCAACGAAACTCAGTTTGAATCGCTCGCCACCAAAAAAGTCCCACCGATTCCATCCGGACCCAACAAGACTGGGTCCGTGACGGAATCGGCGGCGGGTGCTCTTGAGCCTCGGAGAGGCGCAGGAGGGTTGCCACGGGTGGAGTGAGGCCGGCGTAGACGGACGAACGGAACCCGTGGACGTGGTTGATAAGCAACCGTCAAGCCCCGAAGGGGCGAAGGAAACTGGAGATCGCCGTTCCGCCGCCCGCTCCGGGGCGGACCGTAATTGTGGAAATCCTTTTCAACGGGTTGTCCCG
>Ga0187893_10003023_pt1 | contig 35311 bp, 27 predicted proteins | sample MA1701074metaG_FD_139574 | JGI IMG/M metagenome (GOLD analysis project Ga0187893, IMG submission 139574) | White microbial mat communities from a basaltic lava cave in the Kipuka Kanohina Cave System on the Island of Hawaii, USA - MA170107-4 metaG ...
AACCCGATGTGTACCAGGCCCGACAGAAAGGTACCTGCGGTGAGGACGACCGTCCGCGCGCGAAATCGCAGCCCGATCTGGGTCAGAACGCCGGCAACTCGATCGCCCTCGAGCAGGATGTCGTCCGCCGCCTGCTGGAACAGCGTCAGGTTCGGCTGCCGCTCAAGCCGGCTTCGGATCGCTTGCTTGTACAAAAGCCGATCAGCCTGCGCCCTGGTGGCACGCACTGCCGGTCCCTTGGAAGAGTTTAGGGTGCGGAACTGAATTCCGGCCTCGTCCGTCGCGAGCGCCATCGCACCTCCGAGCGCGTCGACTTCCTTCACCAGATGTCCCTTGCCGATCCCGCCGATGGACGGATTGCAGGACATCTGGCCGAGGGTTTCGATGCTGTGGGTCAGGAGCAACGTCTTGCAGCCAAGGCGCGCGGCCGCCAGCGCAGCCTCGGTCCCGGCATGGCCGCCGCCGATCACGATGACGTCGAATTCAGTTGGAAAATGCATGAGGGGACGCGCTGCGCGGCGAATCATACGTCAATGTTCCACGTGAAACTAGGACGATCCGGCGGGAGATTGATGTTTCACGTGGAACAGCAAGCTCCTAGGATATTGCTGCGCCGCAGCAACAATATTCGCTGTGAGACAATCCGGGCCCCTGGCACCTCCCCTTGCTCCGGATTCAGCGTGATTTCGCTTGCCCGTTACACGGCCTTGCTGGCGCAACCAACCCTGCGCTCCGCATTTGCAGCCTCGGTGCTCGGGCGCCTGCCAATCGGCATCGCAGGCCTGTCGATCCTGATGATGGCGCGCGATGCGACCGGATCTTTCGCCAGCGCGGGGGTGGTGGCCGCATGGTATGTCGCCGGCCTCGCCGCTACAGCACCCGTGCTCGGCCGCGTGATCGATCGGTACGGACCGCGTTCAACACTATTTTGCTGCGCGCTCGCATTTCCGTCGTCGCTCGCCGCACTCGTAGTCGCATTGTCGATGCCGGCACCGCTCTGGCTAGCGTTTGTGCTCGCGGCCGGCGCAGGCGCGGCGTTTCCGCCCATCACCGTCTGCATGCGGACATTCTTCAAACTACGCTTGAAGGACGACTCGCTTGCCACCGCATATTCGCTCGAATCGGTGCTGATCGAGTTGATCTTCATTCTCGGGCCGGTGCTGGTGGCAATGTTTGTCGCGTTCGCGTCACCGGCCGCCGCAGTACTCTTCGCCGCAGCCTGCGGTTGCGCCGGAACGCTGCTGTTCCGCGACTCGGAGGCGCTGCGTCGATGGACGATCGTTGAGCGCGCGGACTCCAGCCTGTTCGGGCCGCTCGCCGAACCCGGTTTCGTACCGCTGCTCGCGGTAATCCTCTGCTACGCAACCTCATTCGGCCTGGTGGAGATCGGCACGATCGCATTCGCGACTGAACTCAACAACGACGCGCTCGCCGGCGTCCTGCTCGGCATCATGAGCATCGGCAGCGCGGCCGGTGGCATCGTCTACGGCAGCCGCAGCTGGCGCCTGCCGCTTGCGCGTCAATTCCCCCTCATGCTGGCGCTGATGGGCCTGTGCGTAGGTCCGCTCGCGTTGTGGTCCAGCAGTTGGGCATTCGGCATCTGGTGTCTGGTCGCGGGCATCGCTATGGCCCCAGCTCTGATCATGCAGTCAATGCTGGTGGCGCGAAACGCGCGGCCCGAATACTCGACTGAAGCATTCACCTGGTCGACGACAGGACTTCTTGCGGGTGTCGGCGTGGGCCTCACGGCCGGTGGCCTGCTGCTCGAGCATGCAAGATCACCCGCAGTTTTCGCAGCCGCCACTGCGCTTGCGATTGCCGCGGGCGCGATGTCGTTACTGCTGGTGAAGATCCGCAACTAGGACCGCGCGCTACGCGGCAAGCTTCTGGTGCATTCTGCCGCGGCGTGTTTCCAGCTCCGGCGGCAGGTGGCCGCCGATCTTGCTGAACAGTTCGTCATGCGCCTTCAGTTCCGTCACCCACGCTTTTTCGTCCACGCCTGAAATTTCATCGAAGCGCGCGCGCTCGAACCGCTCCAGGCCAGTCCAGTTGAGATCCTCGAAGCGCGGAATCACGCCCAGGGCCGTTTCCACGCCCTGCGCGCGCCCCGCACAACGCTCAACGATCCATTTCAGCACGCGCATATTCTCGGCAAAGCCCGGCCAGACGAACTTGCCGCCTGCGTCCTTGCGAAACCAGTTGACGCGGAATATCCGCGGCGGATGCGACACCGCCCTGCCGACTTTGAGCCAGTGCGAAAAATAGTCCCCCATGTGGTAGCCGCAAAACGCGAGCATCGCCATCGGGTCCCGTCTCACCACGCCAACTTTGCCGGTGATCGCAGCAGTGGTCTCGGATCCCAGCGTCGCGCCCATATAGACGCCGTCCTCCCAGTTCGGAGCTTCGACAATCAGCGGTACCGTGGAAGAGCGCCTGCCACCAAAGATGAACGCCGAGATTGGCACGCCCGCTGGATCTTCCCAACGCCCATCCATCGAGGGACATTCCGCCGCGGCGACCGTGAAACGTGCGTTCGGATGTGCCGCCACGCGGCCGCAGCCTGGAACCCATTCCTTCCCTTGCCAGTCGGTCAGCTGCGCCGGCGGCGTCTTGGTCATGTCCTCCCACCAGACGTCGCCTTCGGGTGTCATCGCCACATTGGTGAAGATGACGTTCGCACGCAACATTTTCATCGCGTTCGGATTCGTCGCCTCAGAGGTCCCGGGCGCGACTCCGAACAGCCCTGCCTCAGGATTGATGGCGTAGAAGCGCCCATCGGCACCGGGTTTGATCCAGGCAATGTCCTCGCCCACCGTCGTCACCTTCCAGCCGGCGAACGCCGCCGGCGGAATTAACATTGCAAAATTCGTTTTGCCGCAGGCACTTGGGAACGCCGCCGATACGTAGTGCTTCTCGCCTGTGGGCGACTCAAGTCCAAGGATCAGCATGTGTTCCGCGAGCCAGCCTTCGTCGCGCGCCATGACCGAGGCGATGCGTAGCGCGAGGCACTTCTTGCCCAGCAGCGCGTTGCCGCCGTAGCCGGAGCCGTAGGACCAGATTTCCCGCGTCTCGGGAAAATGCACGATCCACTTTTCCTTGTCGTTGCACGGCCAGACGACATCTTTCTTGCCGGCGGCAAGCGGCGCACCTACCGAATGCATACAGGGAACGAAGGCGCCGTCCTCGCCCAGATGCTCCACCACCGCACGGCCCATGCGCGTCATGAGCTTCATGTTGACCGCGACATAGGCCGAGTCGGTAAGTTCGACCCCGATCTGCGCAATGTGCGAGCCGATGGGCCCCATGGAAAAAGGCACCACGTAGAGCGTACGCCCGCGCATGCAGCCATCGAAGAGGCGGCCCAGGCTTGCGCGCATTTCGCGCGGATCGATCCAATTGTTGGTCGGCCCGGCATCGTCCTTGCGGTTTGAACATATGAAGGTACGATCCTCCATCCGCGCCACGTCGGTGGGATTCGAGCGCGCGAGATAGCTTCCCGGCCGCAGTTTTTCGTTCAGCCTGATGAAAGTGCCGCCCGCCACCAGATCGGCGCACAACCGGTCGTACTCCGCCTGCGAACCGTCGCACCAGACCACCCGGTCAGGCTTGGTCAGATGCGCCATATCAGCCACCCAGGCGCGCAACTTACGGTGCCGCACCCACTCCGGCGCGGCGGCAACTTCGGTTTGAGGAGTACTGCGGTCGTTCATCTAACGTGCTCCCGGAAAGCAAAACGGACCTGGGACTGCACCCGGGCCGATTGATTTTTCTCGAAGGGGGACAAATTCTACCGCGGCCCAAGCGAGGTCGCCCGGCGCCTCCTGGACCCATGACTTTCCTTTACAATTCAATTGGATAATCGAGGACAGGCTTCATTTTCCAATACAGAATCTGGAGAAGATTTCCCCCAGCAGATCGTCTGCGCTTAGTCGTCCAGAGATTTCGCTTAAGGCCTCCTGCGCCAAGCGCAGCTCCTCTGCGAAGAGCTCCCACTGGGATAGCCGCGAGGCAGCAGTTTCCAGGTGGACGCGCGCCGCGGACAGCGCACGCAAATGCCGCTCACGCGCAAGGAATACAGTCTCACCGCGCGTCGTCCAGCCGGCTGCTTCGAGCACCGCCGCGCGCAGTGCATCGAGCCCCGCACCGGTTCTGGCCGAGACGTGCACTTCGTTCCCCTGCCGGCCCGCGACAGCGCCGGCGACGAGATCGATCTTGTTGATCACATTGATTCGCGTCACCGCCTCCGGCAGCGGTCCCTGCGGTGGCGACGGGTCATCCGCTTCCAGAATGACGAGCAGGACGTCGGCGCGCGCCATTTCCTCACGCGTGCGCTCCATGCCCAGCCGCTCGACCTCGTCGCGCGACTCGCGCAGCCCCGCAGTGTCGACGATCACGATCGGCACGCCTTCGATCAGGATCGATTCACGCAGCGCATCGCGCGTGGTCCCGGGCAACGCAGTGACGATCGCGCGTTCCGCGCCTGCAAGGCGGTTCAGCAGGCTTGACTTGCCGACGTTGGGCCGGCCCGCGAGCACGGCGTGAATCCCGGCGCGCAGCAGGCTTCCCTGCCGGCTCTTCGCGATCACTTCCTCGAGCGAAGCACGCAACTGGCCGAGGCGCCGGCCGGCGTCGTCGCGGTGCAGCGGGTCCACTTCCTCGTCGGGAAAATCGAGCATCGCCTCGGTAAGCGCGCGCAGTTCGGTGAGCGCCGCGACCAGGCCCGCTATCACCGCGGAGAAATCACCCTCCAGCGAACGCAGCGCCGAACGCGCCGCCTCGCGGCTCGCGGCGTCGATGAGATCGGCAACCGCCTCGGCCTGCGCCAGATCTAGCCTGTCGTTCAAAAACGCGCGCCGCGTGAATTCCCCCGGTCCGGCCATCCGCGCGCCGGCGTCGAGCACGGCACCGAGCACTGCGTGCAGGACGACCGGGCCGCCGTGACCCTGCAATTCGAGGACCTCGTCCCCCGTATAAGAGTGAGGCGCCTTGAAATACAGCACCACGCCCTCGTCCACGCGCTCGCCTTGCGCGTCGCGAAAAGCGCAATTCAGGGCAACCCTGGGTTCCGGCAGCCGACCGATAACCGCCTTGGCGATCGCCGGCACCTTCGGACCGGAGACTCGAACAATCCCGATGCCGCCGCGACCCGCCGGCGTGGCGATCGCAGCGATGGTATCCGGGACTATCTCACCGCTTGGCATGGGCAGGCTTGTCGCGGTCGAACATGCGTTGGATCTGCCATTGTTGAAGGATCGAAAGGATATTGTTGATCAGCCAGTACAGCACCAGTCCGGCCGGGAAAAAGAAGAAAAAGATGCTGAAGACGAACGGCATGAACTGCATTACCTTTGCCTGCACCGGGTCCGGCGGCACCGGATTGAGGCGCGTCTGGATGATCATCGTAAGCGTCATGAGGATCGGCAATACATAGTACGGGTCGAGCGCCGACAGGTCTTGAATCCACAGCACAAACGGCGCATGACGCAACTCGATGGCCGCCAGCAGCACCCAGTAGAGAGCGATGAACACCGGGATCTGCACCAGGATCGGAAAACAGCCGCCCAACGGATTGATCTTCTCGGTCTTGTAGAGCTCCATCATCGCCTGGTTCATTTTGTTGCGGTCGTGCTCGTACATCTCCCGGATCTTCGTCATGCGCGGCGTGATCAGCTTCATTTTCGCCATCGACTTGTAGCTCGCGGCGGACAGCGGGAAGAACACGATCTTGATCAGCACGGTGAGCAGGATGATCGCAACCCCCCAATTACCCGAGAGGCCGTGGAACTTCTCCAGCAGCCAGAACAGCGGCCAGGCGATGATAGTGAGCCAGCCATAGTCGACGACCAGGTCGAAGCCGGGGGCGACTGCGACCAGGCGGTTTTGTTCCTGCGGACCGACGTAAAGCGGCACCGCGACGCTGGCACTGGCGCCTGGAGCGATCGAACCGGCCGCGATCAGCGCACGCGCCGCGTAGATGCCGTCGGTGCGCTTTTCCACCGCGTACTCGCGCGCCACTTTGTCGGAGGGCAGCCAGGCCGAAACGAAATAGTGTTGCACGTATGCCAGCCAACCGTTGCTCGCCTGCTTGAGGAAATCCGTCTTGCCCTTGTCGACGTCTGCGAGCTGCACTTTCTCGAACTTCCTTTCTTCGGTGTAGATCGCGTAGCCGTTGAAGCTCTGCGCGCCGAAGGTCTCGGCAATCGCATTCGCATCCGCCGAAGACTTGCCGTCGTGCGTCAGTTGGAAGTACGCATACGGCGTCAGCGGCCCAGCGCCAGTGTTGGAAATCTCGAGCGCGACGTCGATGACGTAGCTTGCGCGCTTGAAGCGGTAGATCTTGGTCACTGCAAGACCGTCCTTGCCCTGCGCGGTGAGTCGCACCTCGACGGCGTTCTGGCCATCCGCAAGCGTGGTGTTGCCGGCCTGCGCCTGCCACAGCGTGCGGTGGTTCGGTCCGCCCTCGCCGGTGAGGCCGCTTTGCGCTTCGTAGCGGTGCTCGGGCCCCAGCAGAACCAGATTCTTGGCGGAATTCTTCGCTTCCTTGTGGCGCAGGAACTCGACTCGCGTCAGGCTGGCGCCCAGCGTGTTGATCTCGGCAACCATCAGGTCCGTGCGCACCACGACCGTCTCGCCCTTGGCGGCAGGCGTGGATGCACCAGGCACGCTGCCATCGACCGGCCGCGGCGCTGGCGCTGCCGCAGCCGCGGGCTTGCTGGCAGGCGTCGGTACCGTTGTTGCCGACCCTGCCGGCGCCTGATCTTGGGGCGCGGGCCTGGGTCGATGCTCCTTTTCCCACGCGTCCCAGAGCATCAGCAGCGAAAAACCGAATATGAAAAACAGGATGAGGCGTTGCGTGTCCATCACTCCCCTTGCTCGCTTCCGCTCGGCGGCACCGGATCGAAGCCTCCGGCATGCCATGGCGCGCAACGGCAAAGCCGCCGCGCGCTCAACCAGCCGCCGCGCAGCACCCCATGTTCCTGCAACGCCCGTTCTGCATACGCCGAACAGCTCGGGTAGAACCTGCACGCCGGGGGCAGCAGCGGGCTGATGAAATACCTGTAACCGCGCAGCGATGCCCCCAACACCTCCCTCAAGGTCACGCTCATTGCCTCAATCCGGAAAAGATTTCCCGCAGGCGCAGCAACATCGGCACGCCGGGCTTCACGCCGTAGGGCGGACGCACCAGGATATCCAGCGCGCCCAGGGCAGCCTGTTCCAAGCGGAAAGCCTCGCGAATACAGCGTTTGATTCCATTGCGCACGGTTGCCTTTGCGGCGTGCTTGCGTGAGATGAGAATGCCAAGCCGCGGCGGACCTTCCGCGCGCGTCTGGAAGAAGAACGTATACCCAGACTGGCTCTTGCGGGAGCCCTCGCCCAGCAAGCGCTCGAAATCCGCTTTCCTGACGAGCCGCCTTTGCGCGCCGAGACCGAAGCGCGACGGACGTGCCTGCCTCGAGTCGCGCGGCACGCCGGGCGCGGGCCTACACGGCCAGGCGCTTGCGTCCCTTGGCCCGGCGCGCGCGCAGCACTGCGCGCCCGTGCGCCGTGCGGCTGCGCACCAGAAAACCGTGCGTTCTTGCGCGCCGCGCCTTGGATGGCTGGTAGGTTCGCTTCTGCTTCATCGGCCCGTTCGATCGGAAAAAGGGCGGTATTAGAGCCCGTGCGCCGAAGCCTTGTCAAATCTACTTTTTTTGTTGCCGCGCCCGTGGATAACACGATGTGAAAAGGGTAAAATCAAACCTCGCGGGCGCACTCAAAAGAGCCTGCGCAATGCCTCCAACCCAGCGCGCGAGGAAGACGCTCCAAGATGCACAATCTCTGGCACGCTTGCCTGCGCAGACTGGAGCAGGAAGTGCCCGCGCAACAGTTCAGCACCTGGATCCGCCCCCTGTCGCCCGAGTCGAGCGCGGCGGATTCCGGCACGCTGGTCCTGACTGCACCGAATCGGTTTGTGCTGGAGCTGGTGCGCGAGCGCTTCCTCGCCCTTATCGAGCGGCTTGCCGCGGAATTGGGCGGCCGTGAGATCGACGTAAAGCTGATACTCGCGCCCGTTCTGGCCGCTGACGCCCCGCCGCGCGCGCACGCGACGGCAGGGCCGCGCCCGGCCGCCGCGGGAGCGACGCCGGACCGCGCGCGTCTCAACCGCAATTTCAGTTTCGACAATTTCGTCACCGGCAAAGCCAACCAGCTGGCACGCGCTGCCGCGCTGCAGGTGGCTGAGAACCCCGGCATCTCGTATAACCCCCTCTTCATCTACGGCGGCGTCGGCCTCGGCAAGACGCACCTGGTGCAGGCGATCGGCAACCACCTGTGCAGCGGGCGGCCGCAGGCGCGGGTGCGCTACATCCACGCCGAGCAGTACGTCACCGACGTGGTGCGCGCCTACCAGCAGAAATCCTTCGAGGAATTCAAGCGCTACTACCATTCGCTCGATCTGCTGCTGATCGACGATATCCAGTTCTTCTCCAACAAGGACCGCACGCAGGAAGAGTTCTTTTACGCCTTCAACGCGCTGGTCGAAGCCCATAAGCAGATAGTAATCACCTGCGATACCTACCCTAAGGAGATCGCGGGCATGCAGGAGCGCCTGATCTCGCGTTTCGGCTGGGGCCTGACGGTGGCGATCGAGCCGCCCGAGCTCGAGATGCGGGTCGCCATCGTGCTGAAGAAGGCGGAAGCCGATGCACTGGAGCTGGCCGAGGACATCGCGTTCTTCATTGCCAAGCACATCCGCTCCAACGTGCGCGAACTGGAAGGTGCATTGAAAAAAGTACTCGCGTTCGCCCGCTTTACGGGCCGCGAGCTGTCGCTGGAACTCGCGCGTGAAGCGCTGCGCGACATCCTGCACGTCGCCAATCGCCAGATCAACGTCGAGGGCATCCAGAAGACGGTGGCGGAGTACTTCAAGATCAAGATCTCCGACATGCACTCGAAACGCCGCAACCGGAACATCGCGCGGCCGCGCCAGGTGGCGATGGCCCTGGCCAAGGATCTGACGCAAATGAGCCTGCCCGAGATCGGCGAGGCTTTCGGCAACCGCGACCACACCACCGTGCTGCATGCCTGCCGCACCATCGCGTCGCTGCGCAAGAAGGATACCGGCCTGAACCGGGACTACCACCTGCTCGAACAGGTGCTGAAGGGGTGAAGCTGTGCAAATGAATGGGGCGGTTTGTGGATAAGGGCGCCTTGCGGGATTGCCGCCCAAACGACTCACAACGAGTCACAGCGTTCCGCACAAACGATACCCGGACCGCGGAGCACGCAAGCCGCCGGTATGCAACGACTTTCAGACTTATACCGAAGTGACTGGCGCTCTATTAGTTGCTATTAGGTATTTATAAAGGAAAAGAAGGAATACCAATGGTCCTTGTCAAAGCCAAGAGAGACGAGCTGCTCGGCCCGTTGTCCGACGTCAGCGGCATCATCGAGCGCCGCCATACCTTGCCGATCCTTTCGAACGTATTGATCGAGCGCCTTCCTGGCGCGCTGTCGTTTCTTGCCACAGACATAGAAATCCAGATCACCTCGCGCGGTCCCGTCGAGCCCTCCGGCGAGAATCGTTCGGTGACGGTGGGTGCGCGCAAGCTCGTCGACATCCTCAGGGCGTTGCCGGAGGGCGCAGAACTGACCCTGCAGCAGCAGGACAAGCGCCTGCAGGTAAAGGCGGGCAAGAGCAAGTTCGTGCTGCAGACGCTGCCGGCGGAGGATTTTCCGCGCCTCGCAAAGCCGGCCGGAGACGTGGCGCGCTTCTCTCTGCAGCAGAAGCAATTTCGCCGTCAGCTTGGCCTGGTGCAGTATGCGATGGCACAGCAGGATATCCGTTACTACCTGAACGGGCTGCTGATGGTGGTCGAAGACAAGACGCTGAAGCTGGTTGCGACCGACGGCCATCGGTTGGCCTACGCGTCGATGGCGCTCGATGCCAAGTTGCCGCGTCAAGAGGTCATCGTCCCGCGCAAGACCGTTCTTGAGCTGGGCAAGCTGCTCGCGGATAGCGATGCCGAGGTGCGTATCGAAATCTCGGCAACGCAGGCGGCATTCTCTTTCGGCAATGTCGAACTGGTGTCGAAGCTCGTCGACGGCAAGTTCCCGGATTACACGCGCGTCATCCCCGTCGGGCACAAGAACCGGCTCGAGATCGGCCGCGAAACGTTGCGCCAGGCGCTGCTGCGCGCGGCGATCCTCTCCAACGAAAAGTTCCGCGGCGTGCGCTGGGTCCTGACCGACGGCAGTCTCAAGATCGTTTCGTCAAATACCGAGCAGGAGGAAGCCGAGGAAACCCTCGATGTCGACTACAAGGGGGATCCGATCGACATCGGCTTCAACGTCAACTACCTGCTCGACGTGCTGAACAATGTGACGGGCAGCGAGGTTGAATGCCGGTTCGGCGACGCTGCTTCGAGCGCACTGCTGAGCTTCGCGTCCGAGGCCGATTTCAAATACGTCGTCATGCCGATGAGGATCTAGGAGTGGGTGAAGCCGAAAAGGAGGCGCCCTCCACGATGAAGGAACCGGTGGAGCCGGTGGGCGGCTATGAAGCCGACAGCATCAAGGTCCTGAAGGGCCTGGAGGCGGTGCGCAAGCGCCCCGGGATGTACATCGGGGACACCTCCGACGGTACTGGCCTGCACCACATGGTGTTCGAGGTCGTCGACAACGCCGTGGACGAGGCGCTCGCCGGCTACTGCGACGAAATCGTACTGACCATTCACACCGACAACTCCGTGTCGGTGCTCGACAACGGCCGCGGCATTCCCACCGGCACCATGGAAGACGACGAACTCAAGCGCTCCGCCGCCGAGATCGTGATGACCGAACTGCACGCAGGCGGAAAGTTCGATTCCAATTCCTACAAGGTATCCGGTGGCCTGCACGGGGTCGGCGTCTCGGTGGTGAATGCGCTCTCCGGATGGCTGCGGCTCACCATCTGGCGCGACGGCAGGGTGCACCAGATGGAGTTTGCCGACGGCGCCGCGACCGGGCCGCTGCGTGTCACCGGGACTTCCGAAAAGCGCGGCACCGAAGTGCATTTCCTCGCCTCACGTGGCGTCTTCGGCGTGGTCGACTACCACTACGACATCCTGGCGCGCCGGCTGCGCGAGCTTTCCTTCCTGAACAACGGCGTCAAGATCATGCTGATCGACCAGCGCACCGGAAAACAGGAGAACTTCGCCTTCGGCGGTGGCGTGCAGGGATTTGTCGAGTACATGAACCGCTCCAAGAGTGTGCTGCACCCCACCGTGTTCCAGGGCCAGGGGGAAAAGGACGGCATCATGGTCGACGTCGCGATGCAATGGAACGATTCATACCAGGAAAGCGTGCTGTGCTACACGAACAACATTCCGCAAAAGGACGGCGGCACGCACCTCACAGGGCTGCGCGCGGCGATGACGCGCGTGCTCAACAAGTACATCGAGGAACACGAACTCGCCAAGAAGGCCAAGGTTGAGACCACTGGTGACGACATGCGCGAGGGGGTGGCCTGCGTCCTTTCGGTGAAGGTGCCGGAGCCGAAATTCTCCTCGCAGACCAAGGAGAAACTGGTTTCCTCCGAGGTGCGTCCGGTGGTCGAGGAAGTGGTCGCGGAAAAATTGCGCGAGTTCCTCGAGGAACGGCCGGCCGACGCGCGCGTTATCACCGCCAAGATCGTCGATGCGGCGCGCGCGCGCGAAGCCGCGCGCAAGGCGCGCGAGATGACGCGGCGCAAGGGACTGCTCGACGGCCTGGGTCTGCCCGGCAAGCTCGCCGATTGCCAGGAGAAGGATCCGGCGCAGTGCGAGTTGTATCTGGTCGAGGGCGACTCGGCGGGCGGCTCGGCGAAGCAGGGCCGCGACCGCAAGTTCCAGGCGATTCTGCCGCTGAAGGGCAAGATCCTGAACGTCGAGAAGGCGCGCTTTGACAAGCTGCTCGGCTCGGCCGAGATCGCCACGCTGATCACCGTGCTCGGCTGCGGCATAGGCAAGGAGGAATACAGCCCGGAGAAGCTGCGCTACCACCGCGTCATCATCATGACCGATGCAGACGTCGATGGCTCCCATATCCGCACGCTGCTGCTGACGTTTTTCTACCGGCAGATGCCGGAACTGGTCGAACGCGGCCACATCTACATCGCGCAGCCGCCCCTATACAAGGCCAGACTCGGCAAGGACGAGCGTTATCTCAAGGACGAGTTCGAACTGAACGAGTTCATGCTGCGCCAATCGCTGGTCGATGCCGCCCTGCACCCTGCGGCGCGGCGCGATGCGATCACCGGCGACACCCTCGCCGAGCTTGCCAAGGCATACCTGCTCGCCGAGGCGGTCATCGACAGGGTCGCGCGCTGGATCGATCGCGATGTACTTCTTGCCATGCTGCGCGGCGCACAGGTCGATCTCGGGCGCCGCGAATCGGCGCTGGCTTCGGCAGAAGCGCTGGCCGCCGCACTGCCCGGCAGCGGAATCCGCGTCTCGGCGCATTTCGATCCCAAGACGGAGCGCTACCAGGCGCGCATCGAACGCACGCGGCACGGCAACGTGCGGGTGACGACGATCGACTCGGAATTCGTGCATTCCGGGGACTACGCGCAGATCCGGCAGACCGCGGAAATGCTGCGCGGCCTGGTCGGCGTCGGCGCCTACGTGCGCCGCGCAGAGAAGAGATTCCCGGTGAAGGATTTCGGCGAAGCCATGCGCTGGCTGCTCGCGGAAGTGCAGAAATCGATGAGCTTGCAGCGCTACAAGGGGCTGGGCGAAATGAATCCGTCGCAGCTCTGGGAGACCACCATGGATCCGCAGGTGCGCAGGCTGCTCAAGGTACAGATCGACGACGGCATCGCCGCCGACGAGATCTTCACCAAGCTGATGGGCGACGAGGTCGAGCCGCGCCGCGCCTTCATCGAGTCCAATGCTCTCGGCGTCAGAAACCTGGACGTCTAGCTAGCGCCTCTTCCTGGCCGGCGTTTTTTTCGCCACCGCTTCCTTGACTGCTGGCGTTTTCCCCGGTTTCCCGGCGCGCGGCAGGAATTCGAAGCCCACCTTGCCCTGTGGGGTCTTGACCAGGAAGGCCTTGAACTTCCGGTTCTTCCTGGACATGAAGTTCGTCAGCAGATCGGTGCGGCCGGTGGCGAGCAGCTTCTGCATCTGTTCGCGCTCAACCGGCTGCTGCAGGATCATGCGGCCCGAACGGAAATCGCAGGACTTCTCCGGGCCGACCGCTTGCTCGCAGGTGTAGGACATGCCGTGTTCGAACACCCTGGCGCCGCATTTCGGGCAGGCGCCCAAAGAGGACTGGCTGCTGAAGTCGGGCGCCGCCTCGCCTTCGCGCGCGTCCTGGCCGAAATCGAATTCCGCTTTGTACTCGTCCGACAGGCGCAACACTGCGCTGAAGGGTTTGCCCAGGCGGCTGCGAAAACCGGTGAGCGGGCCGATCTCGCGCTTGGTGATCAGCTCGGCAATTTCCTCGGGCGACCATTCGCGGCCGGAGGTCACCTTCCAGATCGTGAAGTCGCATTTCTGGCACTGGAACTTGCGGTAGTTCTCCTGCACCACGCCGCCGCATTTCGGGCACGGCGCGGATACTGTCGCATAGACAACGTCCGGGATCTCGCCGTGCTTGATGATGTTTACGGTGTTCTTCACCAGCGCCTGGATCTCGGCCATGAACGCGTCGCGCGTCAGCTTGCCTAGCTCCATGAGCCTCAGCTTGTGCTCCCATTCGCCGGTCAGTTCGGGCGAGGCGAGTTCGACGATGCCCAGCATGTGCAGCGCGAACATGAGCGAGAAGGCCTTAGGCGTGGGCACCAGCTCCCGGCCGTTGCGGTGGATGTATTCCTCCCGGATCAGGCCCTCGATAGTGGCGGCGCGCGTTGCCGGGGTGCCCAGGCCCTTGGCCGCCATCGCGTCACGCAGCTCGTCGTCCTCGATCAGCTTGCCCGCGCCTTCCATGGCGGACAGCAAAGTCGCCTCGTTGAAGCGGGCCGGCGGCCGAGTCTGGTTGGCGGTCAGCTTGGCTTCCAGCAGCTTCACCTTTTCGCCCTGCGCGATCGCCGGCAATGTGACGGTCTCGTCCTGCAGGCTCTTGCCGTAGACCGCAAGCCAGCCGGCGTTTTGCATAACGCGCCCGTCGGTCCTGAACTGCTGCTCGCCCACGGTGGTGATGCGCGTGGTCTGCAGGAACTCGGCGGACGGGAAGAACACCGCGAGAAAGCGGCGCACCACAAGGTCGTAGAGCTTCGCCTCGGGCTCGCTCAGATGGCCGGGCTTTTGCAGCGTCGGAATGATCGCGAAGTGGTCCGAAATCTTGCTGTTGTCGAAAATGCGGCGATTGGGCTTCACCCAGCCGCCCTTGAGTACTTGTCTGGCGAAGGGCGCGAACTCCTTTGCCTCCGTGAGCGCCTCCATCGTCTTCTTGACGGTGGCGCTGTAGTCCTCGGGCAGCGCACGCGCATCGGTGCGGGGGTAGGTCAGCACCTTGTGGCGCTCGTAGAGAGATTGCGCCAGCGCCAGCGTACCCTTGGCGGAAAAGCCGAAGCGGCCGTTGGCCTCGCGCTGCAGGCTGGTCAGGTCATAGAGGAGCGGCGCGGCCTGCGTCGAGGGCTTGGTCTCCTCGGTGGCGGTTCCCTGCTTGCCGGTGCAGGCGGCGGCGATCGCTTCTGCCCGCCTGGCCTCCCAGAGCCGCTCGGGCTTGCGCTCGGCATCGTCGTCCTTCTTGAAGGCCGGATCGAGCCAGCGGCCGGCGTATTCGCCGGCCTTGGCCTCGAAGCGCGCATGCACTTCCCAGTAGTCGCGCGGCACGAAGGCGCGGATCTTCTCTTCGCGATCGACCAGGATCGCGAGCGTGGGCGTCTGCACGCGGCCCACGGTGGTCAAGTAGAAGCCGCCCTCCTTGGAATTGAAGGCCGTCATCGCCCGCGTGCCGTTGATGCCGACGAGCCAGTCGGCCTCGGACCGGCTCTTGGCGGCATCGGCGAGCGGCTGGAGTTCGCGGTCCTTGCGCAGCGTGTCGAAGCCGTCGCGGATCGCGCCTTGCGTCATCGATTGCAGCCACAGCCGCTCGATCGGCTTCTTGGTCTTCGCGTACTGCGCAATGTAGCGGAAGATCAGCTCGCCCTCACGTCCGGCGTCGCAGGCGTTGACAATGCCGGTGACGTCCTTGCGCTTGAGCAGCTTGAGCAGCGCGTTGAGCCGCTTTTCGCCTCTTTCGATCGGCGCCAGGTCGAAATGCGGTGGAATCACCGGCAGCTTGGCGAACGACCACTTGCCTTTCTTCACGTCATGCTCCGGCGGCAGAGTCAGCTCGAGCAGATGTCCGATCGCGGACGAGAGCACGTACTCCTTGCTTTCGAGGTACTCGCCCTGCTTCGTGAAACCGCCCAGCGCGCGCGCGATGTCGGTGGTAACAGACGGCTTCTCGGCGATGATCAGCTTTTTGGACATGCGGGGGCGCGAAGGATACCCGCAAAGCGCGGGCCGTATCAACTGCGGGAGAAAAACGCGCGCTTGCGCGCGGAAATTTCAGGCCGTCAAGCGTGCAGTAGTTATGACGGCAAGCGTGCCGTTGTCGGCGACAACAGATCTTCTGCAACCAGGCGGCTGCTGGGGATATGCTGGTTCCAGAGCACCATCAGCACAACCAGCTTCAACTGCTCGATCGTGAGCCGTTCACCGGTGGCCGCCAGCGCACGCTCGATTACGTATTCGCGCGTCTGCGCATTTAGGATCCCGGACTGTTCGAAATAGATCAGCAGGCCGCGGCACTCGGCATCGAGCCTGGCGAGTTCCTTGGGCGCATAGGCGCGGAAGGCGGCGCCCGAACCGGGCAGCGCCGCGAAGGAACGGTGCGGACTGCGCGCCACGCCGGCGAGCCAGCTGAGCGCCTCGCTGATGTCCGATTCCTCGAAGCCGGCCGCGGAGAGCTTCTTCGCGACGCGTTCCTTTTCGTTCGACACTTCGTGCTGCTGACAGTTTTCGAACAGGTAGACGAGGATGTCGTACATTATTTTTCTCTCCTCAATTGTGAATTCAATCAGACCTTCAGTTTAGTCGCTGATACAAGCCGCCAGGCAGAACGGTGATGCGGCCGGCGAGTTCCAGCCGCAGCAAGTCGGCGGATACTCTTTCGGCAGGCAGCCCGGCGCGTGCGCAAAGCGAATCCACGTCGACCGGATCGAATCCCATGCAAACGAGCAGTGGCTCCTCGGCGCTTCCCGCCGCATCGGCCGCGGTTGCGGCGTTCGCCGCCGCACGCGTGGACGCAAATCCGGTGCGCCGGAAGGCCGACAGCTCCGCAAGCACATCTTCGGCCGATTCGACAAGCTTGGCGCCGGACTTGATCAGTGCATGGCAGCCCTTCGAGAGCGGCGAATGTATCGAGCCGGGTACGGCAAAGACTTCACGCCCCTGCTCGGCAGCGGCGCGCGCCGTGATGAGCGAACCCGACGCGAGCGCGGCCTCGATCACCAGGCAACCCTGCGCCAGTCCGCTGATGAGGCGATTGCGGCGCGGAAAATTGTGCGCCAAGGCCATGGTGCCGAGCGCGAACTCTGACAGCAGCAGGCCGTGCGCGGCAATTTCGGCGGCCAGCGCCGCGTTCCCGGGCGGATAGGTGATGTCGGCGCCGGTTCCCAGTACTGCAATGGTCGAGCCCTCGCCCCCAAGTGCGCCGCGATGCGCCGCGGCGTCGATGCCTTGCGCCAGACCCGACACGATAGTGAGACCCGAGGCGCTGAAGCTGCGCGCAAACTGCTCTGCGTTGCTGCTGCCCTGGGCTGTCGCGTTCCTGCTGCCGACCAAGGCGAGCGCGGGACGGTTGAGCAGCTCGGTCCGGCCGCGGCAGTAAAGCACAGCGGGGGGATCTGTGATTTCCAGCAGCAGCCTGGGGTAGGCAGCATCCGCCAGCGTGACAATGCTGTTTCCGGGTTCCTCCAGCCAGGCCAGCGCGCGCGCCACTGCTCCCGCCACAGCTTCTGAATCGAGCGCCCGCAGCGCCTCGGCACTCGCGTAGCGCGCGAGTTCGCTGCGGTTTGCGGCGATTACTCTTTCGGGCAGGCCGAACTGCGACAACAGCTTGCGGATGGTCGCGGCACCGAGGCCCGGCGCGAGGGAAAGTTGCAGCCAGCTCGCCAGCGCCGGGTCTGAAATCATGCCGGCGGCCCGCTCCGGCAGATCACTGCGCTGCGCTTACGGATTTTGTACAAGATCCAGTTTGTTGACCGGTCTCGAGATGCTCATGACCAGCGCGTACGACACCCGGTCGAAGACGCGAAACACAAACGCGAGGCCGTATCGTTCGCTGGGCAAGGTGAGCGGAGCGGCGCCGGAATCCTTCGCGCGCGTGGCATCGGCGACCGTTGCACCGGGTCGATAAAGTGCGACGACGTGGCCGACTTCGACGCCCTTGGATTTGCCCAGGTTGATCGCGATCACCGACTGGTTGCCGTACTCGCCTACGCGCGTATCCCGGCCGTAAAGGGAGATGATGCGCCCCTGCAGCGGCGTGGACGGGGCGCGCGGTGCATAGGTCGGTATGTCGGGTTTGCCCGCCGCTACCAACTTGTCGCCGACGCTTATTTCCTGCGTTACCGAGGCGAACTGCACCACCGCCGGATCGCCGCCACGGACCACATTTGCGCTGCCGAGATGAATCGCCTCGTAGCCGAGCGTGGTTCGGGTGTCGGGGTCGATCAATGCCGGGCCGCGCCGGTAGACGAGCCAGGAAGTCGCCTTGGCGTCACCAATACCGCGCACGAAGGCGCGGTTGCCGTTTTCCAGCACGACGCGCTCGTCCTGAGCGGCGACGACTGTCGGTGCGTTGTCCAGACCGTCGGGTTCGATGACCAGTGGCCGCGCAAGGAAGGGTTCGATCGTTGCCGGCGGAATGCTCGGCACCGCGGCGTGTGCAATCGATTCGGCGCGTACACGCGGGCTGAGCTTCACGGTACCGGAAATCGCGAGTTCACCGCGCGCGCGGTCAAGCACGATGACGTTGCCGGGATAAATGCGGTGCGGATTCTTGATTTCTTCCTTGTTCAGGTTCCACAATTCGTTCCAGCGCCAGGGCGAATCCGTATAGCGTTGTGCGATCCCCCAAAGGGTGTCTCCCGGAACAACGACGTAGCGGTCAGGCGCGTCCGGTTTCATGGCCAACGGGGTTTTCGGGGCCTGGGCCCAGGCCCCGGCGGAGAGCGCCCCGGTGAGGACAAAAGCCAGCGTTGTGATAGACTTACGCCATTGTTGGTGCATAGAGCCCCCGATCGGTGGCTGACATTCCGGGCCGGTTGAGATTGCGGTTTGCGTACCCAAATGTAGCATAAAGCCCCAACTGTTTAACTATAGCCTGAGATACTGCACGTAATCAATTCAATTTGCAAGAAAATTACTGATTTATGGCCCTCCTGAACATCCTTCGCTACCCAGACGCGCGCCTGCACAAGGTAGCAGTGCCAGTAACCGTGTTCGACGAGCCGCTAAAGCAGTTTGTCGCTGACCTCGCGGAAACCATGTATCAGGCGCCCGGCATCGGTCTGGCGGCCACCCAGGTCGATGTGCATCGTCAAGTGATCGTGATCGACGTCTCCGAGCGCCGCGATTCGCTCGTGGTGCTGATCAATCCGGAGATCGTGGATGCAAGCGGCGTTTCGGATATCGAGGAAGGCTGCCTCTCGGTCCCGGGGATCTACGACACGCTGGAACGCGCCGAGCGCGTCAAAGTCCGGGCTCACGACCAGAACGGCAAGCTCTTCACGCTCGAGGCGCAGGGTCTGCTCGCGGTCTGCATCCAGCACGAAATGGATCACCTCAAGGGCAAGGTGTTCGTCGAAAGCCTTTCGCAACTCAAGCAGCAGCGCATTCGCGCGCGGCTCGCGAAGCAGCTTCGCAAGAGCGCCTGATCCTTTCCTGCGTCTAGTCTTCGCAGGTACTCCGGAATTCGCAGCGCGCGCGCTGGCGGCGCTGCTCGATGCCGGTCACGAAATTGCGCTGGTACTTGCGCAGCCGGATCGGCCCGCGGGGCGCGGCTTGCGCCACTCGGCAGGCCCGGTCAAGCGCCTCGCCATTGCACGTGGCCTGGAAGTTTTCCAGCCGCTAAGTCTTGCCGGCGAAGCGGCGCTCAACCGCCTTGCCGCGCCGCGGCCCGAGGCGCTGGTTGTCGCGGCATATGGGCTGATCCTGCCGCCGCGTGCGCTCGAGATTGCGCCGCTGGGCGCGTTCAACATCCATGCTTCGCTGTTGCCGCGCTGGCGCGGCGCGGCGCCGATTCAGCGTGCGCTGCTGGCCGGTGATCGCGAAACCGGGATCACGATCATGAAAATGGATGCCGGCCTGGATACCGGACCGATGCTTTCGTCGCATCGGACCCCGATTGCGCAGGATGACGATGCGCAATCCCTGCACGACCGGCTCGCCTCGCTCGGTGCTGATGCGATCGTCGGCGCGCTCGCGCAAGTCGCGGCCGGTGGCGCCAGGCTCTCGGCACAACCCGAGTCCGGCGCAACGTACGCGCGAAAGATCGGCAGGCAGGAAAGCGCGCTCGTTTGGACGCACGACTGTGTCCAACTGGAGCGTACGGTACGCGCCTTGCGCCCCTCGCCTGGCGCACGCGCGCAGCTGCGCGGCGAATCGGTCAAGGTCTGGCGCGCACTTTGTGTCGAAGGCAGAGGCGTGCCCGGTGAAGTGCTCGAGAGCGGCGCCGCAGGCGTGCGTATTGCCTGTGGCGTGGGCGCCCTGCTCGCCACCGAGCTGCAACGCGCTGGCGGTACGCGCCTCGCCGCGGCGGACTTCCTGCGCGGTTTTCCGATCGCGCCTGGCGAATGCCTTGGCGCCGCTCGCTGAAGCGCTCGCGGCCGCAGCAGCAATGGTCGCGCGCGTGGCGGCCGGACGAAGCTTGTCGGCCGAGCTTGAGCGCGCCGGCCCGGATCCGCTTGACGGCTCTCGCGCTGCGCTCGCGGACCTTTGCTATGGAGCGCTGCGGCGCTATGGGCGCTCGCAGGCGATCGTCAACGCCCTGTCACGGCGCGCCGGAACGACGGATCCCATGGTCGAGGCCTTGCTGTGGTGCGCCTTCTACGCGCTCGAGTCGGGCCGTTACGCGGAGTACACGGTAGTCGATCAGGCAGCGCGTGCCTGCGTCGTGCTGCAACGCGCGGGCGCGAAAGGTTACGTGAACGCGCTGCTGCGCACTTTTTTGCGCGCGCGCACCGGACTGGAAGCGCGCCTCGGTAAAGACGAGATCGCGCGCCACTGGCACCCAAAGTGGTGGATAGAGCGCGCTCGAGCGGCGTATCCGTCGAACTGGGAGCAGGTGCTCGCGGCCGGAAATACGCACCCGCCGATGTGCCTGCGCGTAAATGCACGCCGTACTTCTGCGCAGGCGTATGCCGCGCGCCTGGCTACGGAGGGAATCGCCGCGAGCCGCATCAGCACTGCGGCGCTGCTGCTGGAGCGGCCGCTGCCCGTGGGTCGCCTGCCCGGTTTTGCCGAGGGGGAGGTATCCGTGCAGGACGCGGGCGCGCAGCGCGCGACGGGGCTGCTGGGGTTGCGCTCCGGCCAGCGGGTGCTCGATGCCTGCGCCGCACCCGGAGGCAAGAGCGCTCATATTCTCGAATCCGCCGATGTCGAGTTGACTGCGCTGGACGCGGATGAGACCCGCATCGCGGCCGTCAGCCGCGACCAGGCGCGGCTCGGACTGAACGCTCATGTGCGTGCCGCGGACTGCACCGCGCTGGACATCTGGTGGGACGGCACGGCCTTCGAGCGGATACTTGCCGACGTGCCCTGCTCCGCCTCCGGGGTGGCGCGGCGCCATCCCGATATCAAGTGGCTGCGCCGGGACGCAGACATCGCCGTCTTCGCGCAACGCCAGGCGCGCATTCTCGATGCGCTTTGGCGCACGCTCGCCCCGGATGGTAAATTGCTGTATGTCACCTGTTCAATTTTCCCGGAAGAGAACGCCGCGGTGGTCGACGCCTTCGCCGCGCGCACGCCCGGGGCGCGTCGCGCACCGTTGCCGGATGGCGGCGCGGCGCAGCTGCTGCCCGGTCGCGAACACGACGGATTCTTTTTCGCCCTGCTAGAGAAGCCGGCTTAGGACGAACCCGAGGCGACGCGCGATGCGAGGCTTCGCTCTGAGCAAGAAGCTGTTGGCCGTGCTCGCGCTGGGAGCCGCTGCATTCGCCGCAGCGCCTGGCGCGCGTGCCGATGACATCGAAGTAACCGACGCACGCCTTGCCGCGACCGAGGACGGCGTGGTGCTGGCCGCCGATTTCGCCTTCGATCTGAATCCGCGCCTCGCCGAGGTGGTCACCAACGGCGTGCCGCTTTACTTCGTTGTCGAGTTCGAACTTACACGCCCGCGCTGGTACTGGTTCGACGAAAAGGCCGCCGCCAAGCGCCTGCAGTTGCGCCTGTCGTACCACGCTCTGTCGCGACACTACAGGCTCTCGACCGGTGTTCTGCAGCGTAACTACGCTACGCTGGAGGAGGCGCTGAACGTGCTGCGCCGCGTGCGCAACTGGCAGGTGGTGGAGCGCGGCGCCGCGCTCGCCGAGGCGAGCTACGATGCCGCGGTGCGCATGCGTCTCGACCTTACGCTGCTGCCCAGGCCGTTTCAGCTCAGCGCCATTACCAACCGTGAACTCAATCTGGAGTCACCGTGGCGGCGCTTCACGTTCCGGGCGCCTGCGCTTCTCCCCGCGCCAGTCGAAAGCCGCGAGCCGAGGGAGGCGGAAGGACGATGAGGCTGCTGATACTCCTCGGCGCCGCTCTCGCCGGCGTGCTGCTGTTCCTGCTCGCCACTGCAAGCGGCAACACTGCGGTGTTCGCGGATCACTATCCCTTGCTGCTGGGATTGAACGCCGCGCTCGCAGCGCTGCTGGCCCTGCTGGTCGCCTGGCAGCTACGCATGCTGTGGCGCAGGTACCGGGAGAGAGCTTTCGGCTCGCGGCTCACGGTGCGCCTGCTCTTGTTGCTCGCGGTGATGGCGGTGGTGCCTGGCGCGCTCGTCTACACGGTGTCCGTGCAGTTCCTCGCCAAGAGCATCGAGTCCTGGTTCGACGTCAAGGTGGACGCTGCACTCGAAGGCGGCATCAATCTTGGCCGTTCTGCCATCGACCAGATGCTGAACGAACTGCAGGCAAAAGCGCGCGGCATTGCCGCCGAACTGGCCGACAGGCCGGCCGGCCAGCAGGTGGTTTTGCTGGACCGCCTGCGCGACCGCGCCGGTGTGCAAGAGGCCGTGATCGTCAGCGGCAGCGGCCGCGTGCTGGCGAGTTCGAGCGACGATGTCTCGCGCCTCGTTCCGGAGCTTCCCACGCCCCAGGTGCTGCGCCAGGCGCGCAGCTCCCGCAGCTACACCTCGGTCGACGCGGCGGCGGGCAAGCCGCTCGCCTTGCGCGTGTTGGTGCCTGTCGCGAGCCTCGCGCTTACCGACGACGAGCGCTTCGTGCAGCTGCGCCAGTCGGCGCCCGAGCAGTTCGGCCGCAGCGCCGAGGCGGTCGAGGCGGCCTACCGCGACTACCGCGAGCTTGTTCTGGCGCGCCAGGCACTGAAGCGCATCTATATCGTCACGCTCACGCTCGCACTTTGCATGGCTTTGCTGGTCGCGATCGCGCTTGCGGTGGTACTGGCAAGCCGGCTTTCGGAGCCGCTTGCCAACCTGGCCCAGGCAACGCAGGCGGTGGCGCGAGGCGATTTCAGCCGCCAGGCACCGGTCACCAGCAAGGATGAACTGGGCGTGCTGATCGAATCGTTCAATTCGATGACGCGCCAGCTGGACGAAGCACGGCGCGTGGTCGAGGCAAACCGCATGGCGCTGGAGAGCGCCAAGGCAAGGCTGGAAAACATTCTCGCCAACCTTTCGGCCGGGGTGCTGGTGTATGACCGCGAGCTCGGGCTTACGATCTCCAACCACGGCGCGCAGGCGATTCTGGGCGCGGGGCTGGATTCGTTTGCCGCCGACATGCGCGAGCAGTTCCGCGCGCATGGCGCGCTCGCCTGGCAGCACGAGGTGGAGCTCAAGGGCACCGGCAAGGCGCTGCTGGTGCGCGGTACGGCGCTGTCGGAGGATCCGGCGGGCGGTTACGTGCTGGTGTTCGACGATATTACGCAACTGATACAGGCGCAGCGCGCGACTGCCTGGGCCGAGGTGGCGCGGCGCCTCGCGCACGAAATCAAGAATCCGCTCACGCCGATCCAGCTCTCGGCCGAGCGTATGGAGATGAAGCTGTCAGGCAAGCTCGCCGCCGAGGATGCCGAGACGCTCGCGCGCGGCACCCGGACCATCGTCAACCAGGTTGCCGCGCTCAAGAGCATGGTGGACGATTTCCGCGACTACTCGCGCTTGCCGGCGCCGGTCTTCGCGCAGCTCGACCTGAACGCTCTGGCGCTGGAAGTGCTCGCCTTGTATGAAACCTCGAGCACGCCGATCGCGCGCAAACTTGCGCCCGGGCTGCCCGAAGTACGTGCAGACTCGGCGCAGATCCGCCAGGTGCTGCACAATCTGGTGCAGAACGCGCAGGACGCCCTTGAGCACCGCAAGCTCGGCGCCGAGCCGCCGTTGATCGAGGTCTGCACTGAGGTCGCGGGTGACAAGGTACGCCTGGCCGTGACCGACAATGGCGGCGGTTTTCCAGAGGAAATGATGGCGCGCATATTTGAGCCCTATGTCACGAGCAAGCCTCGCGGCACCGGGCTGGGGCTGGCGATCGTGAAGAAAATCATCGACGAGCACCGCGGCGAGCTGGCGATCGAAAATCGGCCGGCGCAGGGCGTCTCGGTAAGCATGCTGTTGCCGGTAGCGGATAGCCGCGCAGCTGCCGCGCCCGGCGGTGCGGCAAGGGCGGCCTAGAAGCCATGGCGCAAATTCTGGTCGTGGACGACGAGGTAGGGATCCGTGAATTGCTCTCGGAGATCCTCGCCGACGAAGGCCATCAGGTGCTGGTCGCGGAAAACGCGGGCGAGGCGCGGCGCCTGCGCGAGAACCAGAAGCCCGACCTCGTGCTGCTCGATATCTGGATGCCGGATACCGACGGCATCTCGCTCCTCAAGGAATGGGCCGCGAGCGGGCAACTCGGCATGCCGGTGGTGATGATGTCCGGGCACGGCACCATCGAGACGGCGGTGGAGGCGACGCGCATCGGAGCGCTCGACTACCTGGAAAAACCGATCGCGATGCAGCGGCTGCTCGCCACGGTAAAGCGAGCGCTGCGCAACCAAGAGGCGGTGGCGCCGCGCGAGCTGTCGCTCGCCACGCTGGGCCGTTCGCCGGCGCTCGCCGAGATGCGCAAGCGCCTGGCGCAGCTCGCACAAAGCGGCGCGCCGCTCATGCTGCGCGGCGAACGCGGCATGCGTCCCGAACTCTTTGCGCGCTTGCTCGCCGCGGCCGGCGCGCCGTTCGTCGAGGCGCGCGAAGTGATGGCGGGCGCGTCCTCGGAGACGCTGGCGCGTGCCGCGGGCGGCGTGCTCTTCGTCGGCGACCTTGCGCTGCTCGGGCGTTCGGACCAGAAGAATCTTGAGTTTCTTCTGGCACGCACCGACAAGCACAAAGCGCGTGTCGTGTCCTTCGCGTCGGTCGACGCGCGCACCCTGATCGAGAAGCACGAATATGACAGTGGCATGGTCGCGCGGCTCTCAGAACTGGTGCTAAAGCTGCCTGCGCTGCGCGAATTCGCCGAGGACGTGCCCGACCTTGCCGCGATGAGCCTGGTGCAGCTGGTCGAGACGCGCGCCTGCGCGCCGCGGCGTTTCTCGGTGGCGGCGCTGAATGCCCTGCGGCATCACTCCTGGCCGGGAAATCTTGCCGAGCTCGACAGCGTGGTGCGCAATCTTGCACTCGGCGCCCTGGACGAGGACATCGGGCTGGAGGATGTGGAGCGCGTGGTGGCGGCGCACGCGGCTTCCTCGCCGCCACCTGAGATCGCGCTGGACCGCCCCTACCGGGAAGCGCGCGAGGCTTTCGAGCGGCTGTATTTCCAGCACCTGCTCGCGCGAGAGAATGGCAGCATGTCGAAAGTGGCGGAACGCTCCGGCCTGGAGCGCACGCATCTGTACCGCAAGCTGAAGGCGCTCGGCCTGCCGGTCGGCAGGCGCGAGGAAAGCTAGGCTATTTTTTCTTCTTCTTGACGCGTTGCGGGCGCGACTTGCCGTAGCTGCCCTTGTAGATCTTGCCGCGCCTGGTTCTCTTGTCCCCTTTTCCCATTTCGCTCTTTCTAGGTTGATGTGCCGGCCATTATATCGGCCGGCTCATACGCCAAGTAGGGCGCGAGCCAGCGCTCGGTTTCTTCCACTGTCATTCCCTTGCGCCGCGCGTAGTCCTCGACCTGGTCACGGCCGATCTTGCCGACTGCGAAGTAGCTCGATTCAGGGTGCGACAGGTAAAAACCAGAAACCGCGGAAGCCGGCAGCATGGCGCAGGATTCCGTGAGCGAGATGCCGGCGTTGCGTTCGGCGTCCAGCAGCGCGAACAGCGCGCGTTTCTCGGTGTGGTCGGGGCAGGCCGGATAGCCCGGCGCCGGGCGCACGCCGCGATAGGCCTCGGCGATCATTTCCGCGCCGCTAAGTTTTTCCTCGGGCGCATAGCCCCAGAATTCGCGCCGCACGCGCTCGTGCAGGTGCTCGGCAAATGCCTCCGCCAGGCGGTCGGCGAGCACCTTGAGCATGATCGCGCTGTAGTCGTCGTGCTGTGCCTCGAACTGCGCCAGTTTTGCCTCCAGGCCACCCACCGCCACGGCGAACGCGCCGATCCAGTCCGGGACCCCGGATAGCTTAGGCGCTACAAAGTCGGCGAGGCACTGGTTCGCGCGACCGGTGGGTTTTTGATTCTGCTGCCGCAGATTGTGCCAGGTCATTGCGACAGCACCCCGTGCGGCATCTGCGTAGATCTCGATGTCGTCGCCGTTCACGCACGCTGCCGCGAAAAGGCCGCATACGCCGTTCGCAACGATCCATTTTTCGCGCACGATCGTCTGCAGCATCCCTAGCGCCTCGGCGTGGAGCTTGCGCGCCGCATCTCCCACCACCGGGTCCGCGAGAATTCTGGGATAGGGGCCGGAGAGTTCCCAGGCCTGGAAAAACGGCGTCCAGTCGATGTACGGAACCAGTTTGTCCAGAGGGTAGTCGCGCAGCACCTGGAGGCCGAGATCGCGCGGCAAGGGCGGCGGGTAACCGGCCCAGTCGGTGGCGTGGCCGAGGCGCCGGGCCGCCGCGATCGGCAGCAACGGCCCCGGGCCCTTTTTGCCCTGGTGCTGGACGCGGATCTTCTCGTAATCGGCGCGCACGCCGGCGACGTAGCCGTCACGCTGTTCGAGGGACAGCAGGCTTTGCATCACGCCGACCGAACGCGATGCATCCGGCACGTAGACCACCGGGCCGGGATAGTTAGGCGCGATCTTCACCGCGGTATGCGCGCGCGAGGTGGTAGCGCCGCCGATGAGCAGCGGCACGCTGAAGCCCTCGCGCTGCATCTCGCGCGCCACGTGCGTCATTTCCTCCAGCGAAGGCGTGATCAATCCCGAGAGGCCGATCGCATCGGCTTTCTCGCGTTTCGCGGTCTCGAGGATGGTTTTCGCGGGCACCATCACGCCGAGGTTGACGACGTCGTAGTTGTTGCACTGGAGCACCACCGCCACGATGTTCTTGCCGATGTCGTGCACGTCGCCCTTGACCGTGGCGATCACCAGCTTGCCCTTGGGCTTGGCGGCTGCGCCGCTGCGCACCTTCTCCGCTTCGATGTAGGGAATCAGGTGCGCCACCGCCTGCTTCATGACACGCGCGGATTTGACCACCTGCGGCAGGAACATCTTGCCCGCGCCGAACAGGTCGCCGACGATGTTCATGCCGTCCATCAGCGGGCCCTCGATCACTTCGATCGGGCGCGCGAACTTGAGGCGTGCCTCCTCGGTATCGGCGACGACGTGGCTGGCAATGCCGTTGACGAGCGCGTGCGAGAGGCGCTCCTCCGGCGTGCCACGGCGCCAGGCGCCGTCCTCCTTCGCTGCGCGCAGTCCACCCTTTACGCTGGCGGCATGTTCAATCAGGCGCTCGGTGGCATCCGGGCGGCGCGCGAAAATCACGTCCTCGACCTGCTCGCGCAGTTCGGGCTCGATTTTCTCGTAGACGCCCAGTTGTCCCGCGTTGACGATGCCCATCGTCATGCCGGCCTGGATGGCGTGGTAGAGGAATGCGGTGTGCATCGCTTCGCGCACCGCATCGTTGCCACGGAATGAGAACGAAAGGTTGGAGACGCCGCCCGAGACGCCCGCGCCGGGCAGGTTGGTTCGTATCCACTTCACCGCCTCGATGTAGTCCAGGCCGTAGCGCGCATGCTCTTCGAGTCCGGTGCCGATGGCGAAAATGTTGGGGTCGAAGATGATGTCCGAGGGGGCGAGCCCGGCTTTCTGCGTCAGCAGGTCGTAGGCGCGGCGGCAGACCTCGATGCGCCGTTCCAGCGTGTCGGCCTGGCCTTGCTCGTCGAAGGCCATCACCACCACCGCGGCGCCATATTTGCGTACCAGGCGCGCCTGGCGCAGGAACTCGTCCTCGCCTTCCTTCATGCTGATGGAATTGACGACGCCCTTGCCCTGCAGGCATTTGAGTCCGGCCTCGATCACGCTCCACTTCGACGAATCGATCATTACCGGCACGCGTGAGATGTCGGGTTCGGAGGCGGCCAGATTGAGGAAGGTAACCATCGCCTTCTCCGAATCAAGCATGCCTTCGTCCATGTTTATGTCGATCATTTGCGCGCCGTTCTCGACCTGCTGGCGCGCGACCGAAAGCGCTTCTGGGTAATTCCCGGCCAGGATCAGGCGCGCGAAGGCTTTCGATCCGGTGACGTTGGTGCGTTCGCCGACGTTTAGGAACAGCGACTCGTTGCCGACATTGAGCGGCTCCAGTCCCGAGAGCCGCAGTATCGGCGCGCGCTCGGATGCGCGCCGCGGCGCTACGCCGCGCACCGCCGCAGCGATGGCGTGGATATGCTCCGGGGCGGTGCCGCAGCAGCCCCCGACCAGGTTGAGGAAGCCCTCGCGCGCCCAGCTACCCAATTCCTTCGCCATCGATTCCGGCGTGTCGTCGTATTCGCCGAACGCGTTGGGCAGGCCCGCGTTGGGGTAGCAGGACACCGGCACCTCGGCCACGGCGGAGAGTTCTTCGATGTACTGGCGCAGTTCCCTGGCGCCCAGCGCGCAGTTCAGTCCCACCGCCACCGGCTGGACGTGGCGCACAGAGTTGTAGAACGCCTCCGCGGTCTGGCCCGAAAGCGTCCGCCCCGAGGCGTCGGTGATGGTTCCCGAAATGATCAGCGGCAGCCGTGCGCCGCGCCTCTCGAACTCGGTTTCGATCGCGAACAGGGCAGCCTTCGCGTTCAGCGTATCGAAAATGGTCTCGACCAGCACCAGGTCCGCGCCGCCGTCGATGAGTCCGCGCAGCGCGTCCGCATAGGCGGCGACCAGCACATCGAAGCTCACGTTGCGAAATCCCGGGTCGTTCACGTCCGGCGAGATCGAGGCCGTCTTGGTGGTGGGCCCGAGCGCACCGGCGACAAAGCGCGGGCGCGAACGGTCGCGCTTTTGCCATTCGTCCGCAGCGTTGCGCGCGAGACGCGCGGCGGCATGGTTCAGTTCGTAGGCGAGCTCCTCCATACCGTAGTCGCCGAGCGACACCGCGGTCGAATTGAAGGTGTTGGTCTCGATGATGTCGACGCCGGCGGCGAGATAGTCGAGGTGCAGGCGGCGGATCAGCGCCGGCTGCGTCAGTGTGAGCAGATCGTTGTTGCCGCGCAAGTCGCGTCCCCAGCCGCGGAAACGCTCGCCGCGGAACTGCTCCTCGCTCAGGCGTTCGCGCTGGATCATGGTGCCCATGGCGCCGTCCAGGACCAGGATCCTGTCGGCGAGCAGCGACTGCAGCAGGGAAGCGCGATCGTTCATCCGGTCCCGAAAACAAAAACGCCCGTTCAGCTTTCGCAGAAACGGGCGCCTTGGCGCGTCTCTTTAGCTGGATTTATTTTTCCCCGTCGTTCGGCGGTTTGGCGCCCGCAAGCTGAACTTCAAATCGGCGCGGAACGTATTTTACCTCACGTCCGCCATCAATGCAGGCGCGGTTTCTTTAGGAAATCGCCGCGGTCGGCGGAGCGGATCTGGACCTGCGATGAGGCGCCGCGGCGCGACAGGGTGAGGGCGACGTTGCTGCCTGCGGGTCCGGTGCTCCAGATGCGGCGGAACATCGCCGCGAGGCCGGCGACCCTCTCACCGCCGACTTCGAGCACGAGGTCGCCGATCTTGACGCCGGCGCGCTCGGCGGGGCCGGCCGGCGCGAGGCCGCCGATGACCAGGTGGCCGTCCATCTCTGTTGCATAAATACCGAGCCAGGCGCGCGGCGGCCGCGCCGCGCGGCCCGAAGCAAGCATGTCGTCGAGGATCGGCGCCAGCAAATCGACGGGCACGAACATGTTGCCGTCCACCGCCCTGCCGCCGACCGACTCCTGCACCAGCAGCGAACCGATGCCGAGCAGGCGGCCGTCGGCACCCACAAGCGCGGCGCCGCCCCACTGCGGATGGGCGGGCGCGGTGAACAGCGCTTCGTCGAGCACGTATTCCCAGTAGCCCGCGAATTCGCGCTTGGCGACGATTTTCGCCTTGAGGGAATGCGCGCGGCCGCCCTGGCCGATGACGATGACTTCGTCTCCGGTCTGCGCGCGAGCGGGCAAGCCGCGCGCGAGCGGCCGCACGCCCAGAGAACCGAGTGGCAGTACCAGGCCAAAGCCGGTGCCCTGGTCATAGGCGAGCGCGTGGCCCTGGACTACGGTGCCGCGGTTGGTCGAGAGCCAGATCGATTCGGCCTCGGTGATCAGGTAGCCGATGGTCAGCACCAGGCCGTCGTCGCGGATCACGACGCCGTTGCCCGCGCGCTCGGTGCCGAGGATCGACGCCGTGAACGCGTCCTCCGGAATCTCGGCGCGCAGCAGGACGACCGCGTCGAGCGCGGCCTCGAGATCGAAACCCGTGTCCTGCGGACTCGGTTGCAATGCGGCCGGAAAGGCCCAGTTGCCCGATTCAGCCATGTTCAGCCCTGCTGCTATTATCCGCCGCCATGAAAGAAAAAGCGGCGCAAAAGGAGTTCAAGTCGGTCATTGCAGTATTCCCGGTGCAGCTGCAATGGGGGGAATGCGATCCGGCCGGGATCGTCTTCTACCCGACCTATTTCCGCTGGTTCGACGCCGCGACGTGGAACATGTTCGCGCAGGCCGGCTACCACGCCAAGCGCATGCGCGCCGAGCATCTCGCGATGCCGCTGGTGGCCGCGGATTGCCAGTTCAAGCACCCGGCCGAACAGCAGGACCGCGCCGAGGTGCGGTCCCGCATCCTGCGCTGGGGCGGCAAATCGTTCGTCGTCGCCCATGATGTGGTGCGCGAGGACGGCGTGCTGCTCGCGCAGGGATCCGAAACGCGCGTCTGGGGACGCTACGCCGAGGGGCCCGGTTCGCCGCTGAAGGGTGAGCCGATCGGCGAGGACATCAAGGCCCTGTTCGCAAAGCGCTAGGCGAAAAACTTGGCGTCGACGGTCTTCGATTCGGTCCTCTACCGTGACATGTTCGGCACGGCCGATATGCGCGCGGTGTTCTCCGACGAGGGCTTCCTCGCGCGCTGCCTCGATGTGGAGGCGGCGCTGGCGCGCGCGCAGGGCGCGCTGGGCCTGATCCCGGCCGCGGCGGCGCGCGAAATCAGCGCCAAGGCCGAACCCGGCATCCTCGATCACGAGCGCCTGAAGCGGGAAACCGAAGTCGTCGGATATCCGATTCTCCCGCTGGTACGCCAGCTTGCCGCGGCCTGCGCGGGCGACGCGGGGCGTTACGTGCACTGGGGCGCGACCACGCAGGACATCATGGACAGCGCGCTCGTCTTGCAGCTGCGCACGGCGCTCGATCTGGTGGCGGCCGACCTCGCGGCGGTTTCGCAGGCGCTCGAAACGCTTGCGCGCCGCCACCGCGACACGCCGATGGCCGGACGCACGCACCTGCAGCAGGCCTTGCCGATCACCTTCGGCTTCAAGGCGGCGGTGTGGCGCGCGCCGATCGAACGCCATCGCGAGCGCCTGGTGCAGCTGCGGCCGCGCGTGCTGGTGGGACAATTCGGCGGCGCGGCCGGCACGCTTGCCTCGCTCGGCGACCAGGGGCTCGCGGTGCGCGCCGGCTTGATGCGCGAACTGGGCCTCGCCGAGCCGGCGATCAGCTGGCATGTGGCGCGCGACGGCCTCGCCGAAGCTGTCCTCTTTACGGGACTGGTGACCGGCTCGCTTGCCAAGATCGCCACCGACGTGATGTTCATGATGGCGACTGAACTGGGCGAAGCCTTCGAGCCGTTTGAGCACGGACGCGGCGGCAGCAGCACCATGCCGCAGAAGCGCAATCCCATCTCCTCTGAATTGATCCTCGCTTGCGCCAAGCTGGTGCGCCAGCACGGCGCGCTGATGCTCGATGCGATGGTGCAGGACTTCGAGCGCGCCACCGGCCCCTGGCATGCGGAGTGGATCGCGCTGCCGGAGAGTTTTCTCGCCACCGCGGGCGCGCTCAGGCAGGCGAAGCTGATGCTCGCTGGCCTCACGGTGGACGAGGTGCGCATGGCGCGCAATCTCGGCATGACTTCGGGCCTGATTGTGGCCGAGGCCGTGATGATGGGTCTTGCGCCCAGGCTCGGCCGGCAAGATGCGCATGACGTCGTCTACGACGCCTGCCGCGAGGCTGCAGGCGGCCGTCCCCTGCTCGATGTTCTGGCCGCACATGCCAAAGTCGGGGCGCACTTCAAGCGTGCAGAACTCGAGCGCCTGCTCGACCCGCGCAACTACCTTGGCAGCGCGGGCGCGATGGTGGATCGCTCGCTGAAAAGCTAGCCCGCTCCCCAGACTTCCTCGGCGGTCTCGATCACCAGGCGCAGCTTGGAGCGCTGCGCCTCGACCGCGATCTTGTTGCCGTGCACGGTGCTCGAGAACCCGCACTGCGGCGAGAGCGCGAGCTGATCGAGCGGCGCGTACCTGGCCGCCTCGTCGATGCGGCGCTTGAGATCGTCCTTCTTCTCCAGCTCGCCCAGCTTCGTCGTGACCAGGCCGAGCACGACGGTCTTGCCCTTGGGCAGGAAGCGCAGCGGCTTGAAGTCGCCCGAACGCGCGTCGTCGTATTCGAGGAAGTAGGCGTCGACATTCATCTCCGAGAGCAAGGCCTCGGCCACCGGTTCGTAGCCCCCCTGCGCCGCCCAGGTGCTCTGGAAATTGCCGCGGCACAGGTGGATTGCAAGCGTCATGCCGGCGGGTTTCTTCGCCACGACGCGGTTGATGAATTTCGCGTAGCGGTGCGGCAGTTCGTTCGGGTCGTCGCCGCGCGCCTTGGCCGCCGCGCGCATCTTGTCGTCGCACAGGTAGGCAAGGTTGGTGTCGTCCATCTGCACGTAGTCGCAGCCGGCCTTCGAGAGCGATGCCAGTTCCTCGCCGTAGGCCCTGGCGACGTCCTCGTAGAAATCGGGTTCCAGCTCCGGATAGTGCTGCTTGCTGATGCCGGCGCGTCCGCCGCGAAAGTGCAGCATGGTCGGGGACGGGATGGTCACCTTTGGCGTGCGCTTGGTGCAGGACCTCAGGTACAGGAAATCGGCCAGCTGGATGTCCCTGGTGTGGCGTACCTTGTCGATGACGCGCATCACGGGCGGGGCGAGTTCCTCGGTGCCGTCGGGCCGCTTCACCATCATCGGGAGGTCGGTCTTGACGCCGCCCACCTGCTCGAGGAAGTCGATGTGGAAGTAGGTGCGGCGGAACTCGCCATCGGTGATCGCCTGCAGCCCGGTGTCTTCCTGGAACTTCACGATCTCGGCGATGGCCTTGTCTTCCACCTTGCGCAGCTCGGCGGCGCCGAGCTCGCTGCGCGCCTTGCGCTCGCGCGCTTCGAGCAGGTATTTCGGCCGCAGGAAGCTGCCTACGTGATCGGCGCGGAAAGGTGGCGTGCGTCGGCTTGACATGGTTTGCTCTCCAAGTTGTTCAAATAGACCCCTTGACGCAAGAGCGCCGACTGCAGCTCGCCGACGTCGATCGCGCGCGGTTCGATGCCGCGGGCAGCGGCCAGCGCGGCGCCCGCTCCTGCGGCCTGGCCGGTGATCCAGCATTGCGGGATTTCGCGCATGAAGGCGTGCGAGTTCGGATCGCAGGCGATGTGCCTGCCGCAGGCAAGGAGGCCGTCGAGTCTGGCCGGAACCAGGCTGCCGTAGGGAATGGAGATGTTGGGAAACTTCGGCGAGACGCTCGGCGTGACGCCGATCTCGTCGTCGAACACCTGGGCGGTGGGCCATTGCGCCCGGGTAATGCGCGCCACGCCGCCCAGCCGGCGCGCGTGGCGCACGCCGAGCTGCGGCGCGCTGAGGAACAGGAACGCGCTTTCGAAACCCGGCGCATGCGCGCGGTAGAAATCCAGGTGCAACGCCATGAGCTGGTGCGAGCGGATCTCCACCTCGGTCTGGTCGTCGACGTCGAGTGCGGAAAAACCGGACTGGCGCGGGCCCATGAAGAGCGCGATGTCATTGCGCCAGGAAACGAAGGGCCGCTCGAAGGCGTGCAGCTCTTCGCGGCCGCGCGCCATGAATTGCGCGAACTGCTCCGGCTGTCCGGCCTTGAACTCGATCCAGCGGTTCATGTCCACCCCGCCCAGCAGCCAGGCGGTGTTCATGCAATGGTGGATGTCGGCTGCCTCGATGTCGGATTCGTAGGCCGCGCCGGCGCGCGCGAAGAGGTCGCCGTCGCCGGTGGCGTCCACCACCACCTTCGCACGCACTGCCTGCCGCCCGGCCTTGCTCTCGAAAATGGCGCCGCGCACCTTGCCCTGCTCCATGAGCGGTTCGGCCACCCAGCTATGGAACACCAGCCGCGCCTTCGCTTCGATCACCATTGCCTGCGAGGCGAGCTTGAGGCGCTCCGGATCGACCGTCGGCGACCAGGTGACGATGCCGTGGAAGCCGGCGGTGCGCTGCGACCAGTGCGCGGCCTGGACCGGACTGCGCGAGCCCCAGTCGGCGCGCGCCGGGCCCGCGATTGCGTCTGCGGGCAGCCGGTCGAGGAGCTCCTGCGCGAAACCGCGGATGACCAATGCTCCGCTCCAGTCGGTCATGCGGTCGATCCAGATCACGAGCCCGCCGGTGGAGAGGCCGCCGAGATGGTTGTAGCGTTCGAGCAGGACCACGTCCGCGCCCATGCGCGCGGCCGCGACGGCCGCCGCCGTCCCCGATGGCCCGCCGCCGACCACCAGCACGTCGCAGTGGCGGTAGACCGGAATGTCGCGCGGCGGCTCGCGCAGCGTGCCGAGCTCGGGCCGGTCTGTGCGCGTGCGCTCGAGCGCGAAAATATCCGATACCAGGAGGCGTTCGTCGGAGGGCTTGGCGGTACTCACGCGTCTCAGCAGTCGAAAAACACGGTTTCGTCACGTCCCTGCAGCAGCACGTTCCACTCCAGCGCGCCGGCTTTCCCTTTCTTGCGCGCGAGCAGCGTGCCACGGCGCGCATCCGGCACCAGCGCGAGCACCGGATCCCCGGCGTTGGCCGGCTCGTCGGCGAAATAGATCCGCGTCACGAGCTGCTTGAGCAGGCCGCGCATGAATACGTTGACTGCGATATGCGGTGCCTGCAGCTTGCCATCCGGCCCGGCAACGCGGCCGGGCTTGATGGTCTTGAACCTGAAGGCGCCCTTGGCATCGGTGGCCGAACGGCCGAAACCGCGGAAGCCCGGCGCGCCGTAGTTGCCCCTGGCGTCGGCCTGCCAGATCTCGAGCAGCGCATCGGTGACCGGCCTGCCGTCGCCGTCGAGGACGCGCCCGGTGATGGACATTCGCTCGCCCGCGACGTTCCTGGATGCGAGGTCTTCGATGATCAACCAGGTCATGCCGATGTGAAGATAGGGCCCTACGGTCTGCGAGGTGGTCGCATGGAGGCTCATGCGTCCCTCTCCATGGGCGTCTCGCCGGCGCCGCGCAGGATGATGTCGAAGCGATAGCCCAGGGCAATTTGCGGAATCGTGGTCTCCAGGTCGAACGTGGAAACCAGCCGCCGGCGCGCGCTTTCGTCCGGCACGCAGTTGAACATCGGGTCGTAGGGCAGCAGCGGGTCGCCGGGGAAATACATCTGCGTTACCAGGCGCGTCGCGAACGCAGCCCCGAACAGCGAGAAGTGGATGTGCGCGGGACGCCAGGCATTGGGGTGGTTGCGCCACGGATACGCGCCCGGCTTGATGCTGACGAAGCGGTAGTTGCCGTTCTTGTCGGTGAGCGCGCGGCCGTAGCCGGTGAAATTCGGGTCGGTGGGCGCGTCGTGCTGGTCGGT
>Ga0187893_10003024_pt1 | contig 35310 bp, 28 predicted proteins | sample MA1701074metaG_FD_139574 | JGI IMG/M metagenome (GOLD analysis project Ga0187893, IMG submission 139574) | White microbial mat communities from a basaltic lava cave in the Kipuka Kanohina Cave System on the Island of Hawaii, USA - MA170107-4 metaG ...
CAGTTGTGCCACGCGACGGCAAAGTCGGGGCGCAAGCGATCAATGGTCTCACACGTCAGCCGCCCAGTCGCCGTGCCCCGCGGATCGGGAAAATCGTAGCCGCCGCGGTACTCGAAGCCCTGCGCCACGTCGTCCACATTCGTCATCGGGTGCAGGACGATGATGAATTGCCGTCGGAACTCCGCCGCCGCGTCCGAAAGAAGAAACTCGATCAGACCTTCCATCGCGAACGACGAGTACGTCTCGTAAGCGTGCTCGCGCGCATGCCAGAAAATCTTCCGCTTCTGCTCCGCCGGCGCTGCCGGGTCGGTGATGATCAGTTCCCAATGCTCGCGCCCGCCATCGCTTTTGCCGGCCAGCCGCTTTTCCAGATGTGGACGACTGGGCAGCGCGTTCACGAAGCGCAGGTAATCGGCGTAGGTGTACCATGGGCTGAGACCGACCCTTGTTTCTCCAGGTTCGGCGGCGAACTTCACCGTCGCCACCCAGCGCTCCGTCCTGCCAGCGATTTGCTGCCATGACATGCCCGGCGGCTGTATGAAAATGAAATCCCGCAGTTTCATGCCCGCCTCGGGTTTGCTGTCGTAATCCGTGCGCTTGCCATCGCCAGACAGATCGAGATGCACGGTGACCGTCGCCGGATGCGCGCCCCTGTTGAGACAAAGCAAATCCACGCGCGAGACCGCATGACGCAACACGCTTTGTCCGCCCTCCTCAAACGACGCTCGGATGCGAAACTCGTACGGCCCGACGCATTCGATGCGATTCGTATCCCGAGGCGTTCCGCCGTCGCCAGGAACCGACCACGAGATGTCCTGGGCCGATATTTGGATTGCCATCGACAAAAGGCATACGCGGAAGCATATAGCCGGCAACCGGGCCCGGCACGTTCGCTCATCGTCCATACGTGAATCGGTGACCACGCTACCGTTCTTCGCCGGAAAGGGAATCAAACTTTCAGCGTTGGTGTCGGGCACATCCCCAAGCGAAACGGAGGGTCGCCACTGGTGGAGCAATGACGTTTGCACAAGACCGGCTTTGCGGCTCGACAAGAATTAAGAGACCGCTTAAGCAAGATCGCCATGCAGATCGAACACCTTTGGAGGACTTGTCTTTCCATTGTCTTAGTGAGTGTCAGTGTGGTTGGCGCCGAACACTCACGTGTCGATAGCCTGGAACCAGGCCTCGTCGGCCACTGGAAACTTCGAGGCGATTGCCGCGACTATTCCGGCCACGGTAATCATGGCGTAAACCACGGGGTCAATCTCGACACTGGCGCGTTCAACGGCATCGACGCCTACGTCGAAGTACCCGCCAGTCCTTCGCTCAAATTCGGCACTGGAGATTTCTCGTTGTGCGCCTGGATTTACACGGAGCAGAACCTCGACGACGTGGTCGGAGATGTGTTTGATCTTTATGATCCCGCACAGCGGCGGGGCATTATCCTTTCGATCCATTCCGGCGGCAGCGGCTACCAGGGACAAGGCAACGACCGCCTCGTTTGCTTTGGCATCGACAACGCCCGCGTGAGCGGCTGGCAGGATTGCGGCAAGCCAGGCCGCACCAGCCCTTACATCAGCAACTCAATGCTCGTTTACAAAGGCAGGCTGTACGCGGCAACCACCGACGCGAAGGACGAAAAGGATTGGTGCCACGTCTTTCGTTACGAGGGAAAGCAGAAGTGGGCAGATTGCGGGCGCGTCGGCAGTGGCCGGACTACGGGCGTGGGCCCGCTGGTAGTTCACAACGGCCAGTTGTATGCAGTGACGTGGACCTACGATTGGACACGCGTGCAACAGGGCAACTACGATGCGGGCCGGGTGTATCGCTACCTCGGCGGCACGCGCTGGAAAGACTGCGGCCAGCCCAGCGACAATCGCACGCTGAACGGCGCGGCCAGCTACAAGGGGAACCTTTACGTCGGCGGTGGCCCACAAACCTGGGGTGTGTTCGTCCAGACGGACGACAATTCGTGGGCGGTTTCAAAGATTTTCTTGAAGCAGGGAGAACGCCGGCTTTTTCCACACTCGATGAGCCGCTACAACGGACGCCTCTTCACTGGCTACCCGTGCGTTTATGCCTTCGACGGCAACGAATGGACTTACGCCGGTTTGCCGGGCCCGCTCAACACGACACCCACGCTCCAGACTCATTCGTTCACAGTGTTTCAGGGAAAACTCTGCGCTGGAACGTGGCCGGAGGCCAGGGTCGCGCGCTATCTCGGGAGAGAGGACTGGCAGGAGTTCGGGCGCGTCGGCGAGGACGGCACCGAGGTCAACGCGCTCACGGTCTATAACGGAAAACTCTATGGTGGCTCGATCCCGCGCGCTGAGGTTTGCCGCTACGATGGCGAATCACGCTGGACCTCTTTGAAGCGCTTTTATTCGCCGGCTGGATGGCAGCCGGGCCTGCCTGGCAAAGCGACGAGCAGGGAAGTCAACGAATGGAGTCGGGTGACCAGCCTGGCGATTCACGAAGGCAAACTCTTCGCCGGCATCGGCAGTTGCACCAGCGCGGTTGTGGACAATCCCGCCGACCCGGCGGACGTGCTCGGGCGAATCTTCAGCATGGAGGCGGGCAAGTGCGTCTCGCACGACACCGACCTGGGGCCGGGATGGAAACACCTCGCGGCGATCCGCGAACGTGGCCGCCTGAAGCTCTATGTGGACGGAAAACTGGTCGCGAAATCGTCGTCCTTCGAGCCAGCCGACTACGACGTTTCAACCGATCAGCCGCTCCGCATCGGCTTCGGCCGGACCGATTATTTCGCCGGCAAGATTTCGGATGTGCGCATCTACAACAAAGCCCTGACTGCCGCGAGAATCCGCAAGCTCGCGTCAAACAAGCCAGGATAGGAACGTCAGCATGGCCCCGGTATATATAGCGCGGTGTCGCCTCTTACGTCACGGCCGGCGGTGCGAAACCCTCGCGGTAGTTTCGCGAGAGGATTTGTTCGTTGGCCTTCTCGTGGTTCGAGAAGCGGAAGTTGGCGGCGTCCCAGCGCAGTTCCTGGCCGGGAAATCGCGTGGCCTTCACCGCCAGCAGCGCCGGTTCGGTGATGCGCCAGCCGATGGTCAAGGGCGCCCACAAGTGTTTCTTCGCACCGAGGCAGTTGTCGGCCCAGTCCTTCCAATGGTTGTGCGGTTCGGTTTCCGGCATCGGCTCGTCGGTGACGACTTTGCCCTTGCGGAAAATCGTGATTCTTCCATCCGCCTCAAGCAGCAGCGTGCCTTCGTCGCACACGACCATGGTATGATTGGCGCCCACCTTCGTGGGCGGCAGACCGAGTGATGCGAAGGAAGGCAGTAGCGCGTCATCGTTGTAATGCACGATGAACTTTTCGCGCGCAAACCTTCCGCCGCCGGCGAAGGCCAGCGTGCTCTGGTTATGCGAAGTGTGACCGGTGTTGGAAGGACGAGGCGTATGCGTCAGCACCGCTTCCGGCGAGGGCAGGTCGTAGGCAAAGTAAAGCAAGTCGAGCAGGTGGCAGCCCCAGTCGGCGAGTTGGCCGCCGCCTGTTTCCCAGAACGCGCGCCAGCGGCGAGGAGCGAGATCCTCGGTGTAAGGCAGGTCGGCGCTGATGGGGCCCCGCCACAGGTTCCAATCGAGATAATCCGGCACGGGCTTGGCCTCTCCGTAACCGCTCCAAGGGTCCACAAAATAATGGCCGCGCGAGACGCCCCCTGTCCAGACCCAGGCTTCGATCGGCCGACCGAACTGCCCTTTACGAAGAAGTTCCACGGATTGCATCCGGCCCTTGTTACAGGCGCGTTGATTGCCCATCTGCGTGACGAGACTCGGCCGCGCGTTCAGGCCATCGCGAATCATGCGCAGTTCGTCCAATTGATGCACCAGCGGCTTCTGGGCATAGACGTGTTTGTTGTGCTTGAAGGCGGTGAGAATCATCGGCGCATGATGGAAATCCGGTGCCTCAACGATCACGGCGTCGAAATCCCCGGCGCGATTGGCGAAGGCCTCGCGGTAATCGCTCACAGTCCAGGCGGCAGGATACTCCTTCTTGATTTTGTCCAGCTCCCGCCGGTCCACATCGCAGAAGCCGGCCCACTCCACCATCGGGTGGCCCTTCAAGCCGTTGCGTTCCAGGCCGCCAATGCCGCCGACGCCGATCTGGAAGATACGCAGCTTGCTGTTCTGGTTGACTTGCGCGCGCGCTGGCCACGAGAGCGCGGCCGCGCCTGCGGTGAGCACCGCGCCGGTGCGCAGGAACGTGCGGCGGGTGACGGGTGAGAGAGAATTGGATTGAGATGTCGTTTTCATAATGGGACGCGGAGATAGAATGCCCGGATGCCCTGCGGACTCAAGGAAAAGCAGCAAGGAATTGGCTGACGCGGATCACCGATTTGGTGGGCAGTGTCGGGCCAAGGTAGTTCTCGAAATCCGTCGATGCGCTGTGGTGAAGATTAGCCCCAGCTCGCCATTGACTGACGGCGAGCAGAGCGCACAATCCACCTGCAAACTATGAAACCCCTGTTGATTCTCGCCATTGCCATCGCGCATTCTTTCACGTCGAAAGCGGCCGAGCCAGTCATTCAGGTTAAACCCGCCGATGCGAAGCCGCATGAAGGCGTCTGGAAGCCCATCGCCGCCGTCCTCGACGGCGCGCGCTTGCCGCCGGACGCCTTGAAGGCCATCACGCTAAAAATCTCAGGCACGAATTATCAGGTCACCGTCGAAGGAGAGAAGGAACCCGACCAGGGCACCTGCATGCTCGACGCGAGCGCCAGTCCCAAGCGAATGACCATCATCAGCACCAACGGCCCCAATCGTGGCAAAACCTTCCTTGCCATCTACGAAACGAAAGACGGCCGCTCGCTGCGGGTTTGGTACGATCTGACGGGCACCGAGTTTCCGAAGGAGTTCAAGGCGCCGAAAGGGACTATGCGCTACCTCGTCGGCTACCGGCGCCAACAGGAATAGGCTTACAACACCGACCTGGCTGGCCGTTTGAATGCCGGATGGAGTCAATTTGCCAACCAGTGCCAAAGCTGCGTCCAAACCCAAATGGCGGCGCGCGTGCAAACCCAGGCCTGCCAAAAGCAAAAGGCAGTCAATGCCGCGAGTTTCAACCACTCTGTCCACTGCATTCGTCGCAGTAGACTCCTGAAGAGAAAGAATCCGACGGGCCACAAGACCAGGCCGACATGGGAAAGAAACATTCTGATAACAAACCTGAACTTACCCAACAGGCTATCCAGTGGTGTTGCCGACCAGGGAATAAAACTCCAAATCGGGCCCGAGATCATCACGACCAGAATGACGAGGGCGATTCCGTTGAAAATCTTGAATCCCAGGGTTGTGGGCATCTTGTCATCATTCTCGCGGTTTGAATTATACCAGATTTTTTCGACCGACGAGCGGCGGGTGAATATTTTGCGGGATGAAACCATGCGGACGGCAGTGGTGAACAGTTGTCGCGCCGACATGGTGCGAAGCCGGCGATCCGAAGTGAGCACGCGTTCCCAGGTCACAATGAACCTACCCTCCCGCTTCAGCGCCAGGGCGAACGCACCTTCTTCGGCCCAATAGAGGCGTTCGTCGAATCCGCCCGTGGCGTGAAACGCCGCGCGCGTGCAGAACATGAAAGCCCCGCCGGTGAATCCAGCAAGTTTCGCAAAGGGAATAGACAAAAGAGATGTGAGCCGGACGTAAAACGGTGCAATTCCATCAACCGCCACCGTCGCCCCACCGCCGGCCGCGCCTTTGTCCATGTATCGAAGGGCCGAGGCCACGGCGCACGGATTGATGATGGTGTCCGCATCCACGAAGAACAATCGTTCGCCACGGGCCGCGCGTCCGCCCGAGTTGCGCGTGGCGGCAATTTGCCGGTGCCTGACCGGCACCACGATCGCGCTCTGCTGGCGGGCGACCTCCGCGGTGGCGTCGGTGGAAGCGTCATCCACCACGATGATTTCATACGGCTGCCCCACGACGCGGGCGGACTCATGAATCGCTGGCAACGTGCGCCGGAGGCAGGTTTGTTCGTTGTGCGCTGGAACGATGAATGAAATCATGGGTTGCACGACCATTTGACAGAACATCGGGAGTTGTCGCACGTGGGATTGCGCCGGTGGTTCAACCGATTTTAATCGATCCATACAAATGACGCTCCTCGCGGTGTCATTATTGTGGTTGGAACGCGCTTATGCACGAATCCAATTCACGCCAGACGCTGTTGGTGATCGGCGGATGCCTGTTTGTTGTCCTGCTCATGCTCCTGTTGCCGCGGCCAAAGGACAAGCCCGTCGTTCTCGTTGATCCTGCCTCGAGCAGGGACGGCTCGATGATGCTCTTGCTCCGACCGAAGCCACGTACGGCAACCTGCCATCCGCAGAGCGCATGCGGACGTACTATGGTGAAAACCCGACGCCAACCGGACAAATGCGCAAATGTGATTGAAGAACTGAAGCGAATGAAAAGAAATCCAAGGAATCGTTGAGCGGCGCGTTCCGGGCGAAGGATGAAGCGGCGGAAACGCCGCGCGCCGCGGGCATCCTTACTTCCCGCGATTGGCCTCGCGGATCCAGATCTTCACTTCCGCCAGACGCACGCGCCGGTCCAGTTCCTGGAGTTTCCGCGTGAGTTCCACCGGATGTTCCCGCGCCAGCTCCTCCAGCCCCGTAATCTTCAACGCCTCGAGCGCCAGCGCGTTTCGAATCCCCATCCCCTTGCACTCGCTCAGGGCCACGATTCGGCGCATCCGTGCGAAAAGCTCCGCTGGAATCTCCGGCGGCCGTTCCTTCAATCGGAGAAATTGGATTCCCTCCGTGGCATTTCGTTGCCGCAACGCGTTGACTCCTGTCTCCCCGAGTTCGCGCTGGAAGCAATAGTCCACTGGCAGCGTCACCGACGCCACGGTCTTCCCGGCGGCGCCCCTCAGGCAAAGCAGCATCGCCAACGGCACCAGCACGGCGATGGCGGTCAGACCCCAGGCCGGCAGGCCCTGGCGCTCCCGGTTTTCGGGCGCCGTCAGTTCCCAATGGCGGCCACCGCGCAGTAGAGCAAGGAAGTTGACCAGCGCATAGCACTCCAACGCGAACGGCGGGAAGCCCAGAAAACCAAGCACCGGCATCTCGCCCAGCTTCAGTTCATCGAAGTAGGGCACCGAATAGACCCACTTTGTTCGCGCAGCGATGTTCCACGCCTCCCAAAGCGCGCCGCAAACCAATCCCGACACCAGCAGCGCGACCAGCCGGGTGTTGTCGCCCGCGGCCAGTTGTCCCAAAAGACTCCGCCCCACCTGGTTCTTTTCCGCGCGCCGCCGCCAGTAGCAGATGGGTTCAGTCAGGAAAAAGGCAAAGCCCCACGCCAGACAGAAGCAATCCTCCGGAAAAGCCAGCAGCAACACCAGCATCAGCATGCCAATGCCGAATTGAACGCGAACGTTCCACAAGCTGATGATGAACGGCCGACCCTTAATCCTTCCGCCGGGTGAGAACTTTTCGATCAGTCCCACCACCAGTTCCATCGTTTCAAAAATGCCGGGCAACACCGTGCCGAAGGCGAGGAAGAGATAAACCAGTCCCAGTGAAAGAGACCACGGCACCATCACATAGTACCAGTTTTGGATGTGCAGGTTTACCGCCTCGAACAATATCCACAGCGGCACCGACCAGGCCGTGAGAAACAGGAATTCCTTCGGACGATCCTTCAGCAGCGACGTGCCGCGCAGTCGATAGACCGCAAGGTCCACCACGAAAATGTAAGACCACCAGAGAAAACAGTAGATCGACGAGTAGAACGGCTCGATCTTCGCCACGAGCCAGTAGTGCGACACCGGCAGCCCGATGATCCCCGCCACCCAGGCCACCTGATGCAGCGCGAGCGGCTTCGGATTGGTCCTGTCGTCGGCCATGGCTTGTCTGACAAAGCAAAAATGTATTCGCACGTACCTGTCAATTCAGGAGCGATTGGTGTGTTTTTCTCCTGACCATTTTTTACACTTTTCTGACACGCGCGACGCGCGGGCCATGTAGGCTCGACGCATGAAGCGACTTATCTTGTCTCTCGCCGGCCTTCTGCTTTTGGCCGCAAGCACGCCGACGGCCCGCGCGGCTCACGGCTACGATGACACTCACCGCTTTGTCTATTACGCGGTGCTCGAGGGCTGCTACGAAGACGGCCTGTCCAGCCGCGATCTCAACCAAATCCTGCTGAAGCAGGAAAAGGGACCGCACCTGCACTTCATCTACGGCTGTCCTTTGTGCATGCCAGCCATCCACGCCTTCGAGGCCTACCGCTCTCGGCCGGAACGGTTTTACGGGATGAAGGGCGACACCTCGACCTTCGGCCCGGGCCTGGAGCCGGCCTTGAGCGCGAAGCTCGACAGTGCCAGACCCGCGGAACGTCTCGAAGCCATCAACACGCTGGTGCAACGCTGGATTCAGCGTCGCATCACGCAGCACCGTCTGACCGAACGAGAGCGGGCCGCTCTGCAAAAGGGGCTGGAGACGAAACGGAAGAAGGGTATGGAGACATTGCAAAGCTACAAGAAGAACGGAAAGCTGGAAACCGCCGCGCCCGCGTTTGTAGAGAAGCAGGAGTGCGCGGTGTGCAATGGAGCCGTTGGGATCGATTACCTTCCGCGCACAAAGTGAGCGTGCATCAGCGGGGAGTCTCCCTCTCCGCCTCAACCGGGGGAGAGGGCGCGACCGAACGGAAGTGCCTGGTTGTGCCCCGGACGTTTACTTCAGCTCGATGTTGTTCTTCACTTCCTTCACGCCCGGGGTCTTTTTAGCGACTTCCTCCGCGTGTTCTTTCTGCTTCTCGTTGTCCACGAATCCACTGAGCTGGACCTTGCCCTGATAGGTGGCGACCTTCACTTCCGTGTACTTGTAAGCGGGATCGGAACTCAAGGTATTCTGGACGCGGCGGGAAGTGGCGTCGTCGTCGATGGATTCCCCTGCCGTCCGTTGATTCTGGTCGCTCGCACAGCCGGTCGCCAGAACCACCAAGCCTATCAAGATAGGCGTCACCATAAAATGCTTCATTCGCCTGATGACCGATACCGATTTTGTTTTCATATTCACCTTTCTGTGTCGGGGATCGTGCAACCTTCTCTTACTTTTCTTCCCGAATCTTCTCGCGCTCGCGGATGATCTCCCGTGAGATGAATGGTTCCGCCTCAGTCGGACTTAACACGACGACAGACGTTACCTTTGGGTTCGTGTCATCGCCGCGGTGGAGGCAAACAAAATCGCCGCTCCGGATAGTTTGAATCGTTGTCGTTTGTCCGTCCTTGCTAATCCGCGTCGTTTCACTACAGACGTACGGTTTGCCATCCACATAAAGCGTCGAGTCCTGGACGCGCGTCACCTTGGCATGGACATGGTTACAATTCTTGTCATGGGCAATCTGCCGCACCGTCTGTTTTTCCCGAACGTATTCCCGCTCGCGGGTCGGCACTGGCTCCGCCACAGTGAGGACGGTAATCGCAGCTACTTCGCCGCCGCCGATGTCATCCTTCCCGCGGACATCCAGGCAGACAAGGTCGCCAGTGGTAATCTTGTCCAGCTTCACCACCTTGTCGCCCTTGGTGAGCCGAGTCGTCTTGCCCACCTTGTACAGCTTATCGTTCACGGTGATGCCATCTTGAGTCACGACGGTGACCTTGCCGTGCTCATTCTTGCAGGATTTGTCGTGGTCAGCGTAGGCCAGACCTCCCGAAGCGAGTATTCCACCAACCAGTGTGAGAATGAATGTTTTCATACAGCGCAGTTGTCGGCATTTTCCATGCCTAGGTTTGCGGCTTAGCTAAAACTCACAGAATGCGCAGCTTGGCCCCTGTTTTCTGCCGGACAAGGATGCAGCCTGCAATATCTGGCCCTTGGGGAATTGCATTTTGCTTTTTTCTTCCCTGCACGGCTTCGCCGCCCCGACCAGCGATCCTGAAGCGTGGGTTTCGCTGATGGGCGCCTCCGGGCACTCGAACCCGGCTGCGCGATGCGGTCGGGCTTAATCCTAATCCTCAATCGTAATCTTAATCTTAATCATAGTCCCAGGGCGCGACCGGGGCTTCGTGGTGGTTTAACGGGCAGCTATCGGGACCCACGAATATGGTATGTAAAACATGCTTGACACATGACAAGTATGCTTTACACTGCCACCCATGAATCAAACACCCAATGTTCCCGATGAAATCTGGCTCGGCAAAAAAGAGTACTCGTTCTGGACCGACTGGAAGGTGAACGGCTGGTTGTTCGTGGCCACCATCATCTCTGGCCTGTGCGACATCGTGTTCCCGCAGCGTTTGAGCCAGTGGCCCGTCGGATTGCGGACCGTGGCCGCGGTCGTTCCCTTCCTTGCCCTCCTGCTCTGGGTGCGGAGCCTGTCCCGATGGATCGGCGGCATGGACGAGCTGCACCGCCGCATCACTCTCGCGGCGGTTCTCTTCGCTACCAGTGCCACGTTCTTTTTTGTCCTGGCCTGGCATCGGCTCGACAAGGCTGGGCTGTTTCAAGCCGTCTTCACGGGCGGCCGCAACCCGAACGCCACCTGGGACATCGCCACCATCGGCCACGCTTTCCTGCTGATGACGTTCTTCTACTTCCTCGGCTACGCCCTGTTCAACCGCCGTTACCGATGAAGAATCGCCTCGGTGAATTGCGGGCCGAGAAGGAATGGTCGCAATCTGATCTGGCAGAAAAGCTAGGTGTCTCGCGCCAGACGGTGAACGCCATCGAGACGGAGCGCTACGATCCGAGCCTCCCGCTGGCCTTCAAAGTGGCCCGCCTGTTCAAGCTGCCCATCGAAAAGATTTTTGCGGACGACGGTAAGTGACCAGCCGCGATTGTGGGTGCAAGCCAGAACCGTTAACCACGGATGGACACGGATAAACACGGATGACGACAGAGCAGGGTTCACACATCAGCTATCCGTGTCCATCCGTGGTTAAGAAATCTTCGCAGGATGTGTCCGGGACGAAACGAGCGTATTTCTGTATTTCCAGCGCCTGCCGACTGTGCCAGTATCTCCTCTCATGCCCACCCGACCCGCAATGCCTCTGGCGCAGTTGGGAATCCTTTGTTGGATTCTCACGGGCGCATTGCTGCTGCAGCCCGGCCTGCTCACCGCTCAGCGCGTTCCCGACCGCGAGAATCCTGAAGGCAAATGGGAAGTCCTCGACCGTTGCCGGCTCATCACCAATGCTATTGTGGACGGAGACAGCTTCCAGGTCTCGTACAAGGGCCGCGAATACTCCTTCCGCCTCTACTTCGTGGACTCACCCGAAACCGACCCCCGGCTCAAGGAACGCGTGCAGGATCAAGCCGCTTACTTTGGCATGGTGCCCGAAGACATGCCCCGCGCTGGCGAGCTGGCCGCTCGGTTTACACGCCAGAAACTCACCGGGCGTGACTTCACCGTGCTCACCCGCTGGCAGAATGCGATGGGCCGCGGCAAACTCGCCCGCTTCTACTGCGAAGTCCTCGTCGATGGAAAACATCTCCGCGACGAACTCGTCGCCAACGGATTGGCGCGCGTGTCCGGGCTGAAAGCCATCCAGCCCGATGGCACTCCGGCCAGCACCGTGATCAACCAGCTCAAGAACCTCGAACTGACCGCCCACAAAGAGAAGCGCGGAGTGTGGGATGAGTCTCGATTCCGTCGCAACCCCGTCACGATTCCGCGCACGAATGCGCCTCGCGCGGTCACGCTCGCCGCTCCACTCGACCTGAACACCGCCACCTACGAAGAACTCCAGAAACTCCCCGACATCGGTCCCCGGCTCGCCGAACGAATCATCGCCCACCGGCCCTACAAGAAAGTGTCCGACCTCGAAAAGGTGCCTGGAATCGGGAAGAAGACACTGGACAAACTTACGCCGCTGGTGCGAGTGGAGTCACCGTAGGAGAGCGTATCACTGAATGTGCAGGTGAATTCATTGGAGCCAGTGAATTGGCTCACTCCCGGCCCGGATCGGTGAGGCGCGTGAGTTTCAATGCCTGGAGATCGAACCACGCTTCGCCGTGGCCGGAGGCTTCACAGAGGATTTCCACGTCAGCGATGGGTTGTCGCAAGTCGAGTTCACAGCTCAGTTCTGTCCAGTTGGTGCCAGCCGCGGGCGGCAGCGGTTGATACGCGAGATGGAACCGCTCGTCGTGATCCACGCGGCGCCGGCCGTCCCATCCCCAATCCAGACTGAGTGATCGTTTCCGCGGCGCGCGGATCCTGAAGCCGCAGGTCATGCGGTTAGTAGCCACGTCGGGAAGCTGGCGCACACGGCCTTGCAGGCGATAGCGACCGTGTTCGAGCCATTGCGTCGAGACCCACGCTCCCGCGGCATTCGTCACGGTGCGCAGGCCCAGCAGGCCGAGCGGTTGCGGAAAGACCGGCGCGCCGGACAGCGTGCGATTGGTCCAGCTCGTGGGGACGAAACTTTGCCCCGCCCGAATCGACACGAGGTTGGTGATCCCCGCGAGTTGTTGGTCGATGGAGGTGAGGCGTTCGGTGATGCGTTGCACCCAATCGAGCACCGGTTGTCCGGGAGCGGCAACGGCGTTGGTGACGCCGGCTTCGCGCGCCAGGGCCACGCTGACGGTGGTGGCGATCTCCAGCGCGCGCGCTTTAAGTTTCTCCGGCTGGTAGAAGGTGCCCCGGAATTCGCGGATACGGTCAAGGATGCGCTGCCGGGCTTCGGGAAGCGAGAGCACGGCCCACGCGACCATGCCGTCGCCGCCCGGCAGCACCGGCGCGTCCGTAAGGAAGAACGTCTGGTCCAGGCCGTGCGCGAGAAAGACAAAGCGATCCTGGCTCCGATCGCAAAGAATGCGGTAGTTGTTCGCGTGATAGGCGTAGCCGTCGCCGTTCCACGCCAGCGCATCGAGCGCGAGTAGGCGGGTGAAGCGGTCCATGTCCAGCACGGCTTCGAGCAGTGCCCGGCGTTTTGCGGGATTTGTTTCCCGCGTCGCCGCCAGAAGTTGCCCGATGCTGATCTTGCTGCGGTGTGCGTTGCCATAGGCGACGATGGGCGGTTGGTCGATATCGCTCAGGAAACGCCCCTCGTAGAGTGGCCCGCGGGCGTCGGCAAAGTGGCGCTGGATGAATTCGCGATCCCAGCCTTCGAGCAGGACGTAAAGCCCGAGCCGCCGCCCGTTCAGTTCGGCGGTGGCGTAACCGGCGCGCGGCACGGGGATGCCGCCCCGCGTGTAAAGCTCGCGATTGAGTTTCTCGCTCACGCGCGTGGGGTCCTGCGCGGAATTGTTCAGGGAGATTTTCGCCAGACCGTGAAAGCGCTGGCGCGGGGCGTGTTTGGAAAAATTCAGCGTGAATGACGGCGTGTCATCGAGCGGACGGAAGCTGCCGGCGCTGCCCTTGAGGTGAATGGCCACGTTGGTCCAGGTCTGCGCGCCTTCACGCACCGTGCAGCGAGCGGACTGCCGCTCTTCCTGCGGCGCCTCCCGTTGAAACGCGTAGCGGCGCAGGACCTCCATCTCAGTCGCTGACACTTCAATCCGCAACGGCGTGACGATGCCATCCGCAAACAAGTCGTCGCCGGCACCGGGGTTGGCAGCGCTCACGGGCAGACAACAACCCGCCGCCATGAAAACAGCGACAATCGCGACGCAAACCTTCTGCATCCAGCAATGGGACACAACGCCGCGGGGCAAGGCAAGAAACACCAACGGGAGGGCGAGCGTCCTCGCGAGACCCAAACTTTAATCTCGGCGGGTGATAGGGCTCCAAGTTTGGGTCTCGTCGGGAGACTCGCCCTCCCGGGATTGATTTGGATCTCGCGGGGACGCTCGCCCTCCCGAATAATTTGGTTTATGAAGATGCTTGGACTTCTTTGCGCGATGGAGTTGGTTCGTGTCGCTGCGTTCGCCGCGGACATCGCTCCGGCCAGGTCAGGCAGCGGGGACTTCACGAACTTTGAACCCAACCTTCCGATCCTGTTTCTGGAGGCGAAGGAACGGATTGTTTCCGAGCGCAGGGTGCCGTGCAGCGTGAGGTTGGTGTTGCCCAAAGGCCAGGAGCCGAGAGATACCGGCGCGCTCACGGGGGCGGTGCGAATTCATGGCGCGAGTTCGCAGATGTATCCGAAGAAGTCGTTTGCTTTCAAACTCGATGCGCCGGTGCAGTGGCTGGGGATGCGCCAGAGCGCGGATTGGGTGGTCAACGCGGCGTTCGTGGACCGCTCGCTGATGCGGCACAAGCTCTCCTACGACTTGTTCCGTTCGCTGTCCGTATCGAACGCTCCGCGCTTTGCGGCAGCCAGCCGGTTTGTCGAGGTGAATCTCAACGGGCAGTATCACGGCGCGTATCTGCTCATGGAGCGCGTGGATCGCGCGATGCTCGGTCTGCGGCCCTTCGACAGCAACGCGGCGCACCACGCCTGCATTTATAAGGCAGAGGATCACGTGGCGAACTTCAATCGCCTCGGACACGCGGGTTATGAACAGCGCGATCCGGACCCGCTCGTCCGCGAATACTGGGGACCGCTGGACCGGTTCAATCGCTTCGTCAGCACCACGAGCGACGCGGAGTTTTTCGACCCCGGAAAGGGCATCGCCACGCGCCTCGATTTGGACAACACCATCGACTTTCATCTGCTCGTGCTGCTGGCGAGCAACATGGATGGCTACGACAAAAACCTGATGCTCGCCCGCGACGCGCCACTGACGAACGCGCCATTGCCGCGATTCTTTTTCGTGCCGTGGGATTACGACGCCACGTTCGGACGCAACTGGGAGGCGAGCCGCGTGAGAACCACGGCGTGGCTTTCGAATCACCTCTTCGACCGGCTGTTGGGGAATGCCGAGTATGGCCCAAAATTCCTGGCCCGCTGGAAGCAGCTTCGCGAGCGACAATTCTCGGTCGAGAGCATCCACCGCATGATCGATGGGAACGGCGCCACGCTCGGCGAGGCGGCCAGGCGCAACGCGCTTCGCTGGCGGACTCTCGACGGGCCGTATCCCGACCGGCTGACCTTCGAGGAGGATCTGGCGCAGATAAAGGAGTGGGTCGCTGCGCGGGTAAAGTGGCTGGATCAGGAGATCGCTCGTCGCAGCGGTGCTCCGGCGGCGGGCCGTTGATTCGGGCTGCGATCAATCGCGCAAGCCAGTCTGGTGCTTGCGATGGGGTTGCGTGTAGCATAGTCCCGCCATGTCCCATCGGAGAAATCTCGTCTTGGCCGGCTGCGCCATCTTTGTGGTTATCACCTTCATCTGCTGGCCGCGAGCGCATGGTCCCTCCTATGAGGGCAGGACGGTGGAGGCGTGGTTCAAGTCCTACGATGAGATGAGGAGCAAGGGTTTCTACGATGCCGTGAGAGCGACTCCCGCCTCTCAACAACAAACGGTGACGACGAACGATTTGATGCTCGCGGAGTCGGTCTTCAAGAGAATGGGCACCAATGCGGTTCCGTATCTGGCCAACCGCATCAACCAGGAGCACGGCTATTCCAGGATGGAAGTGTGGCGCATCAAAGTCCGCTGGCGCTTGCCGCAATTGCTGAAAGGTCTCCTGCCGTTGCCGGCATCCAGAGGCACCGAAGCTTGGAACGCCGCGCAACTTCTGTCCGGTCAGATCAAACCGCCCGGAGAGATGCTCCTGCCGCTCATCGAACCGGCGTTGCAAAGCACCAACGCGGAACAGCGAGTTAATGCCTTAGTTGCATTGAGAGGGATCAGTTCAGGCCAGGAACTGGCCCGGCCATATTTGGAGCGAGGGTTGAGGGATCCAAACACTAAGGTGCAACGGTTTGCCGCCGACGCCATCCGCTGGTTTGGCGAACAGGAGAGATGGGCCGTTTTCAGTTTGCTGAGGTTGTCCCAAAGCCCGGACTTCTCCACGCACGAAGCCGCCATTCACGCTCTGAACACTCTGGGCACAAATTCCTGGCCGGTCCTCCCCTGGCTCAAGGAGATGCTGGCGAGCGAACAAGACGAGAAAAGGCGCAAGGTGATTGCCAACTCCATCGACTACATCTCGGGAGCCGGCCCGTCTGTGCCACAGAAGGAGTGAACCGATTTGTCGGGAGGGCGAGCGCCCCCGCGAATCCCATTTTGACAGGGCGGGCGAAAGGCGTCGCCAGAGACTCGCCCTCGTTGGTTTGATTTGGGTTTTGCGAGGAGGCTCTGTTGACTCCATCGCCAATGATCAAGTTGGCTCGCCTTGGTTGGCAGTTTGATTACCATCATGCCATGAAAGCCACCCGATCTGTCGCGTTGTGCGGCACCGTGCTTGCGTTGCCTGCCCTGGCGGCGGTGCCGGTTGAGGAGGATTATAACCAGTGGAAACGCGCGCTCGGAACGAACGCGGCCACGGCGGCGGAGCACATCACGGCATTAGCCGGCTTCGGCGTGGAGTTGCTTCGCTCCGCGCAACCGGGCGAAGGCTCGTGGGTGGCGATGGCGTTTGATCCGCAAGGGCGCATCGTCATCGCGCGGGAAGATCGGGGGTTGCTGCGGGTGACGCCCGACATCACGAACCAAACTGTCGGGTTGCGCAAATATTCCGAGCGCCCCCTCACCCCGGCCCTCCCCCCCAAGGGGGCGAGGGAGTCCATGTGGCGGGCGGTTTCGGCATTACGAGTCGAGACGATCAACACGAACCTGCTCGAGTGCCGCGGATTGCTCTTCGCTTACGATGCCCTCTACGCGAACGCGAACAACTCGAAGGGCCTCTACCGTCTGCGCGACACGGATGGCGACGATCAGTTCGACGAAGTGAAGCTGCTCAAGGCCACGCCCGGCGGCGTCGGCCACGGGCGCAACCAGCTTGCGCTCGGCCCCGACGGAATGATTTACAGCATCCACGGCGATGACGTGGGCCTGCCCGCCGACGGGGTTTCTCCTGACTCGCCCTTCCGCCATTACGCCGAAGACCGACTGCTGCCGTGCGAGTGGGACAAGCACCTGTTCAATGCCAGCGCGAAGATGCCCTTCGGCCATCTCATCCGCACGGACAAGGACGGCGGGAAATGGGAACTCGTCGCGGGCGGGCTGCGCAATCCGTTCGGCATCGACTTCAACGAGGCGGGCGACGTGTTCACGTACGACGCGGACATGGAATGGGACGTGGGCGTGCCGTGGTATCACCCGACCCGGGTGTTGCATCTGGTGCCGGGCGGCGACTACGGGTGGCGGCGCGGCACGGGCGTGCTGCCGGTGTGGTCGCCGGACACATTGCCGAGCGCGGTGGACATCGGGTTGGGTTCACCGACGGCGGTGAAGTTCGGGACGAAGAGCAATTTTCCCGAACCGTGGCGCAGCGCATTGTTCATCCTTGACTGGGCCTACGGGAAAGTTCACGCAGTGCATCTTCAGCGCGCAGGCGCGAGCTATACGGGTCGTTCGGAAGTTTTCCTGCATGGCCGTCCGCTGAATGTGACGGGCCTCGACTTCGGTCCGGATGGCTCGATGTATTTCGTGACGGGCGGGCGCAGGACGCAGTCGGGATTGTATCGGGTGAAATGGACTCAAGCGCCGGGCATTGCCCGGCAAGGCGCTTCCCCATCCAAGCCGAGCAAGACTCGGCGCTCCGGCGACGATTTGTGGCAGCGGCTCGCCGATCCGGATGCGTGGGTCCGCCATGCCGCGCGGGTGGAATTGGAGGCGCGACCTGTTTCCGAATGGCACAAGCGCGCGCTGAATGAGGAACGTCCGTTGGCGGGTTTGACGGCGTTGCTCGCGTTGGCGCGGACAGGAGAATCGCAACTCCAGTCGGATATTTTGCGGCGCGTAGATCAACTGGCGAGCCGCACGCTCTCTGTCGATGAGCAACTGCTGGCCATTCGGGCGCTATCGGTGTGTTTCATTCGCATGGGTCGACCCGATCGGGCCGCGGCGGAGAAGGTCCTGGCGCGATGGGAGCCGCTATTCCCAACGACCGACGCTCGGATGAACCAGTCGTTTTGCGAACTGCTCGTCTATCTCGAATCCACCAACGTCGTGCGCAAAACGATCCCGTTGCTCGCCAGCGCAGCCACACAGGAAGAAAAATTGCATTATCTGTTCACGCTGCGGCTGGTGAAGTCCGGTTGGTCACTGGACGAACGCCGCGTTTACCTCGGCTGGCTGGGCCGGGCGCGCAAGGAGTTTTACGGAGCGAACTCGCTGCCCACCACGTTCAACTACCTCCGCGCTGGAGTGGAGGCATCGCTTAGTCCCGCCGAACGCGCGGCCCTGTCCGATGACCTGGCCGGGCTCAATCGTCCGGCCAACACAGTTCCCGCACCCACAACCACGCGAGCCTTTGTCAAGTCGTGGGGCATGACGGATTTCACCGGCCACCTGGGCACGCTGAAGGACGGACGCGACCTGGCGCGAGGCAAGCGCCTGTTCACCGAAGCCGGTTGCGCTCAATGCCACCGGGTCGGCGTGGCAGGCGGAGTGGTTGGACCCGACCTCACCGCGGTTGGCGCCCGGTTTGATGCCCACGCACTGCTGGAAAGCATCATTGAACCCTCCAAAGTGGTCGCGGAGACGTATCGCAACGTCGCCATCACCACGAAGTCCGGCTTGATCTACGAGGGCCGAATCGTCAGCGAGGACGAACAGAACGTGGTACTCGCCGCCAACCCCGTTGATTCCGATGACCGGCGGCGCGTTGCCAAAGCTCAAATCGCGACGCAGCGCCTGTCGGAAATTTCTTCGATGCCAGAAGGGTTGTTGAACACGCTGGACCGCGGCGAAGTGCTCGACTTAATCGCATGGTTAGCGGCGGGCGGCGCTGCAAAGTAGGGCGGGCATCCTGCCTGCCTTGCAGATCACTCGATAGAAATGTCCAGACTTTTGAGCGAATCCTCCAGGCACACGCCGACTGACCGTCCACCATTTCACTATGCTCATTGTCAGCTGTCCGGGGTGTCGCGCAATATCGACGCCCAACGAACACGAACGACGACCTGAATAACTAACGAATGAAAACCATCGCTCTCATCGGGGCCGGCGGCAAAATGGGATGCCGTCTGACCGATAATTTCGTCAAGACCGGTTACAAGGTCCATTACTTCGAAGTTTCACCCAAGGGCATCGAGAACCTGCGCCAGCGCGGCGTTTCGCTGTCCGACCAAGGAACGACGGTGCCGGTGTCCGATGTCGTCATCCTCGCCGTGCCCGATGTGGCCATCGGCAGAGTCGCCCGCGAAATCGTGCCGCTGATGAAACCCGGCGCGCTCCTGATAACCCTCGATCCCGCCGCGCCACTCGACAATCAGTTGCCGCGCCGCGAGGACATCGGCTGCGTCATCGCACACCCGTGTCATCCGTCCGTGTTCAACTGGGAGCAGACCGAGAAAGGCTTCCGCGATTTCTACGGCGGCATTTCGGCCAAGCAGGCCATCGTCGTTGCGCTCATGTGGGGCGCGGAAACTTACTACGACCTCGGTGTGGAAATCTCCACCGCCATGTATGCGCCGGTCAGCCGCGTGCATCGCGTGTCCCTCGAACAGATGGCCATGCTCGAGCCGGCGCTCGTCGAGACGCTCGCGCAGACCTGCATGGAAATCGTGAAGGAAGGTCACGACCGGCTTGTTGCCGCCGGGGTGCCAAAGGATGCCGTGCGCGACTTTATCCTTGGCCATCTGCGCATCCAGATCGCCGTCCTGTTCGGTGAAGTCAACGGCACCTTCTCCGACGCCGCCTACAAGATCAGCCAGCGCGCCAAGCCGGTTTTGTTCAAGGAAGGCTGGCAGAAGATTTTTGAGATGGCCGACATCCGCGAACAAGTCCGGGATATTACGAGGTAGTTCGTTGTTGGTTGTTCGTAGTTCGTTGTTTTGAGAACAATGCGCTCGTCACTGCGACAACATATGAGTATCCACAATCCCATGAGCAAACCCTCTACTTCCAAACCCAATTTCGAAAAACTAAACGTCTACCGGCTGGCCGAAGACCTGGCGGATCGAATCTGGGACATCGTCGTGACATGGGATCGCTTCGCGCAGGACGCCGTCGGTGGACAAGTGGTACGCGCGGCTGACAGTGTTGGAGCCTATATCGCCGAGGGTATCGGACGCGGCAGCCATCCAGATAATCGCCGCTTCGTACGCACCGCTCGCGGTTCGCTTTACGAAACCATCCACTTCTTGCGCCGCGCCTTCCGCCGGAACCTTCTCACCAAAGCTCAAACTGACGCACTTAAACCGCTGCTCGAAGAGCTGCCGCCGCGGCTCAATGCCTATCTGAATTCTATTGGCAGATTCTCAAGTGCGGAATAGCCCAATGCCGACTAACAACGAACAACGACCAACGAACGTTCGCCTCGGCATCAGTTCTTACACTTACGGTTGGGCCGTCGGCATGCCGGGACACGAACCAGCGCAGCCGCTCGACGAAAACGGCCTGCTCGACAAAGCGCATGAGCACGGCGTTGCGCTGCTGCAAATTGGCGATAACCTCCCGCTCCACACCTTCGATCTGGCGCGCTTGGATCGACTGGCCCGGCGCGCGGCGCAGGAAGGCGTCCGGCTGGAAGTCGGTGCGCGGCGGCTGACGGCGGAGCGCATCAGTGAATACGCCACCATCACCCAGCGCCTCGGCGCAAAGCTCGTCCGCTTCGTGATCGATGATGGCGATTATCACCCTGCCCCCGGGGATGTGATTGCGATTCTGCGCGAGTCAGCGTCTTCGCTGCGCGGTCTCACGCTGGGCATTGAGAACCACGACCGTTTTCCCGCTGCCACGTTGCGCTCTATGATTGAAGGAGCCGGCCACGACAACATCGGTGTGTGCCTCGACACCGCCAATTCACTTGGCGCAGGCGAAGGCATCGAGACCGTCGCCACCGTGCTTGCGCCCATCACGGTGAATCTGCACATCAAGGATTTTAGGATCGAGCGCGTGCCGCATCTGATGGGATTTACTGTTACGGGCCGCCCGGCGGGCGGCGGCATGTTGAACCTCCCGTGGCTATTGGAGCAACTCGCACCGCACGGCCGCTGTCAGACCGCTGTGCTCGAAACCTGGCCGCCGCCCGAATCATCGCTCGAAGCCACACTGGCGAAGGAAGCGGGCTGGGCTGCGGAGAGCATCAAGTATCTGAGGCCGTTCTTTCCGTGATCCGAAAATCAATCATATGGAGGAAACGCCCGCCCTCACCCCGGCCCTCTCCTGGGGGAGAGGGCCGGGGTGAGGGCGGGTCAATCCTCGCCGTTCCACGCCACGTCGATGTCGATTGCCTCATGCTTTCGAAATGAGTATTCCTTCGAACATTCCATGATTGCCCAGACCGCCGCACAACCGACTTCGTTCAGGCGGATCCTTCACGCGGGGTTTCTCTCCGAATACCTGGTGCTCTGGTTGAGCGTGGCCTATATCGCCGCCATCGGGCCGTTCACACCGGGATTCTTCAGCGCTGGCAACTTTGCCAACATTCTCATCACGCTGCTGCCGCTGTTCGTCGTGGCGCTTGGGCAGACGGTCGTGCTCATCACCGGTGGCATCGATCTATCCGTCACGTCGATCATGGCGCTCGCGAGCGTCACGGGGGCGATGGTGATGAATGGCGATAACGGCTGGCTGGCCGGGAGTCCGCTGGCCGTGCCTTCGGGCGTCGCCCTGATGCTGACGCTGGGCGCGTTCGTCGGGCTGCTGAACGGTGCGGCCATCACGCGGTTCCGGATGCCGCCGTTCATCGTCACGCTCACGGGGATGATGTTCTTCAGCGGCTTCGCCATCTGGCTGACGAAATCGAATCGCATCGGCAACCTGCCTGCGTCGTTCAACGCGCTCGGCGGCAACATCTGGATTTCATTCACGATCACGCTCGCGCTGGCCGGCTTCGCGCAACTGATGCTGGGCCGTTCAGTCTTGGGGCGCTGGCTCTACGCCGTCGGCCACAATGCGAAGGCATCGCACATCTCCGGCGTGCCGGTGAACGGGATCGTCATCACGGCTTATGTCTTCAGCGGCTTTTGTGCGGCGGTGGCTTCGGTGCTTTATACAGGCCAGGGTGAAACCGGATCGCCTGTTCTCGGCCAGCGCATCCTGCTCGACATTATCGGCGCCACGGTCATCGGTGGCACGAGTCTCTTCGGCGGCAAGGGCAAAATTGTCTGGACCCTGTTTGGTGTGCTGTTCCTGAAGGTGATCGACAATACGCTGAACTTGAACAGCTTCTCGGACTTCACCATCACGATGGTCAAGGGCGGGGTGATTTTGTTTGCCGCGCTGATGGACGCGTTGAGAAATCGGATTCTGGTTCGTGGTTCGTAGTTCGTTGCCGCCAATGTCCACTCACAACAAACCACAAGCAACGAACAACGAACTGCTTTCACTCCAGGGCATCACCAAATCATTTTCCAGCGTGCGCGTGCTTAAGGACGTGACATTCACCCTGCCAGCCGGCCACACCCTCGGACTCGTCGGCGAAAATGGCGCGGGCAAGTCCACCCTGATGAACATCCTCGGCGGCAATCACCAGCCGGACGCCGGCCAGATGCGGCTTGGCGGACAGCCCTACGCGCCGCGCAATCCCATCGACGCCATCCGGCATGGCATCGCGTTCATTCATCAGGAGCTGAACCTGTTTCCGAATCTCAGCATCGCCGAAAACATTTTTCTGACCGATTTCCCCAGGACTGCAGGACTGCCGTGGATTCAACGGCGCACGCTGTACACCAAAACAGCGGACTTGCTCGCGCACGTTGGCCTGAGCCTTCCGCCCGAAACGCTGGTCGAGCGCCTCTCCGCCGGCGAGCGGCAACTGGTCGAAATCGCCAAGGCCCTGAGCATCGACGCGCGCCTAATCATCCTCGACGAGCCGACCACGTCGTTGAGCGCGCGGGAAACAGAAAACCTCTTTGCACTCATGCGTCGGCTGCGCGAGCGCGGCATCAGCATGATCTATATCTCGCACATCCCCGGCGATGTCCTCCGGCTGTGCGATGACCTCGTGGTGCTTCGCGATGGTGAAATAGTCGGCAGCGGCCCGACTGGCGAGTTCACCGCCGACCGGATGATCTCGCTGATGGTTGGACGCAGCCTTAACCAGCTTTATCCGACGCGGCGCGGCCAGGCGACAACGCGGCCAGTGCTCGAAGTGAAATCGCTCAGCCAGCCGCACGTCGTCCACGACATCACCCTGACGTTGCACCGCGGGGAGGTGCTCGGCATCTTCGGCCTGATGGGTGCGGGCCGGTCTGAACTGGCGCGCATCCTCTTCGGACTCGATCCGCACACCAGCGGTGAAATCCGGATCGACAGTAAATCATTGGGTCGGGCGCCGGCGCTCGATCGCATCCAGCGCGGACTGGCCTTTCTCACCGAAGATCGGCGGACGGAAGGCTTGTGCCTCGAAGCGTCCATTGCAGACAACATTGCGCTGGTCTCGCTGCGGCATCACGCGCGCACGCCGCTCCGGTTGATCCACCCCACAGGCTGGCGCGAAGGCGTCCGCACGATGCGCGAAGCCGTCCGCCTCACCGCGAAAGCCGGCGACAGCCAGCCGGTAAAAACTCTCAGCGGCGGAAATCAGCAAAAGGTCGTTCTTTCGAAGTGGCTGTTGGCCAAACCGAAGGGGCTCATTCTCGATGAACCGACACGCGGCATCGATGTGGGGGCGAAGTTCGAGGTCTATCAACTTATCCACGAACTCGCGGACAAGGGCGCGGGCGTGCTGGTCATCTCTTCCGAGATCGAGGAACTCATCGGCATCTGCGATCGCATTCTGGTGATGAGACAAGGTGAGATAGCCGGCGAGTTCGCGCGTCGGGAGTTCGATAGGGAGAGGGTTCTCGCCGCCGCGCTACACATCTCCAGGTCATGATGAATACCATCGCATGACTCCGCATTCGCAATCCAAGCCGCTCCTGTTCGCGCTGAACAATGCGCCGCTCATCCTTTTTGCCCTTGTGTTGGCGGTCTTTGGCGCGGTGTCGCCAAAGTTTTTGGCCGGCGACAATCTTGTCAACATCCTCATCCAGGCCTCCGCCACCGGCATCGTCGCCACTGGCATGACCTTCGTGTTGCTGACCGCAGGAGTCGATTTGTCCGTTGGGGCCATCATGTTTGTCGGCGCAGCCTTGGCGGGCAAGATGGTGCTGGCGGGCCACCCGTTGCCGCTGGCGCTGGCGGCAATGCTCGGCATCGGAATGGTGTTTGGCGCAGTCAACGCCATGTTTGTCACCGGCCTGCGCATCGTGGCTTTCATCGTCACGCTGGCCACACTCTTCATCGGGCGCGGCTTCGCGCTCTGGATCACCGAGACGCGCGCCATGAACCTGCCGGAAAATTTCCTTCACCTTGGGTCGGCGCGCATCGTGGGAGTTCCGGTGCCGGTAATCGCCTTCACTGCCGTCGTCCTGCTCGCGCATCTCATACTCGCGCGCACGCCTTTGGGCCGGCAAATCTACGCACTGGGCAATAATCCGGAGAACGCCCGCAAAGCCGGCGTGCGCGCTGACCGCATCCTGTTCGCCGTATATCTCATCAGCGGCCTCTGCGCGGCGTTTGGGGGCATCATTTCGTTGGCACAACTGGGCGCGGTGTCACCCAAGTTCGGGCTCGACTACGAATTCAAGGCCATCGCGGCGGCAGTGCTCGGCGGCACCAGCCTCTTTGGCGGACGCGGTCGTGTCTTTCCTGGCACGGTGCTCGGCGCGGTGCTCATCCAAAGCGTTGAGAACGGCCTCAACATCCTCAACGTTGATCCTTACCTCTACCCACTTATCACCAGTGCGATCATTTTCCTCGCTGTGCTGCTGGACAGCGCGCGCAATCATTTGCTCGCCACACTCTCGCGCCGCAGGATAAGGGTTGAATCACCGGCCAGGACTACAGTCGGTCCGAGCAGTTAGGGAACGGCCCAAGAAAGGTTTGTTTTCCGCCCTTTGCCCGGTTTACAACATTGCCGTGGAAACATTGGATGAAATCAAGGCCCGGCTGGAGGGCGCCATACCGGGCGCACGGCTTCAAATCCTGCCCAACGACTCCCCGGCCAATCAACCGTCGCTTCTGGTGGAGGCGGCCCACGCTTCAGCCATCGCGCACTTCCTGCGCGACGACCCGCGGCTGCGCCTCGATTACGCGTCCAACGTGACGGGCATCGACTGGCCCGATCGGGTTGAGAAGATCAAGACCAAGGTCAGGAAAACGGTCGATGGCGTGGAAAAAGAGGTGGAGGAAACGGTCGAGAAGAAAACACCGGGTTACCTGGAAGCGGTGTATCACCTCTATTCGATGGAGAAAAAGCACGGACCGGTGATCTTGCGTCAGCGCACCCTCAATCGGACAGACCAGATCAGCGTGGCTTCGCTGACGCCGATTTGGCGCGGTTGCGAATTCCAGGAGCGCGAAGCCTTCGATCTCTACGGCATCCGCTTCGACGGACATCCTGATTTGCGTCGCATCCTCATGTGGGACGGGTTCAAGGGTTATCCCATGCGCAAGGATTACGCGGAGCCGGATGATTACGAATACGAGCCAACGCCGCATGACGACGTGCTGGAAAAGTCGAAAAAGCACGCGGCAACGAACTCGTGAGCACCGCCGCTTGGAAACAGTGAATCGCCTTGCTGCCGTTCACCTGCCTGCACTAGCTTCCTTCTAATCGCATGGCGCTCCCTGCCGATTACCACATGCACACGCCATTGTGCCGGCACGCCGTGGGCGAGCCGACGGAACTGGCGGCGCAGGCCGTGCGCCTTGGACTCACGGAGATCGGATTCTCCGAGCACAACCCGATGCCCCGCGACGATTGGGACGATTGGCACATGCTCCAGGCAGACTTCGACGCCTACATCGCCAAGGTCGAGCAGGCGCGGCGCGAGCATCCGAACCTGACCATCAAAATCGCATTGGAGATGGATTACATCCCCGGCCAGGAGGATTGGATTCGAAAACTGATTGCGCGGCATCCGTGGGACTACGTCATCGGCGCGGTGCATTACGTCTCCGACTCATGGGACCTGGACAACCCGAAGCGCATCTCTGAATGGAAGAACCGCGATCCGTTCAAGGTATGGACGACCTACTTCGAGCGGCTCACGATGGCGGCGGAGTCCGGTTTCTTCGACATCATCGCGCACGCCGACCTCTGCAAGAAGTTTTGCTTTTACCCAAAGGAAGATTGCACGCACCTGTTCAAGCGCCTGCTGGAAGCGATCAAACGCCACGGTCTCGCGATGGAATTGAACACCGCCGGGCTGCGAAAGGACTGCAATGAGATTTATCCCAGCCCACAGATTGTGAAGTTGGCGGCTGAGTTCGGCGTGCCGATCACATTCGCGTCCGATGCCCACGCGCCGGGCGAGGTGGGCGCCAATTTCGCCGAGGCCATTGCGCTCGCGCGCAGCGCGGGCTACACCCAGTCGTGCCGCTTCACAAAGCGGCAACGTGACATGGTGAAATTGTGAGTTTCACAAGAATGGCATTTATTGGATGAACATTTCTTCCTTCTCCTTCCCCACCACGACGCTGTCCGGCGCCGGGGCGCTCGCTGAACTACCGGCTCGTCTGGCCAAACTGAACATCAAGCGACCGCTCGTTGTGACGGATCCGGGTCTTTTGCAGACGGAAGCATTCCAAAAGCTGCAGCAAACTCTTGGCGCGGCGCGGCAGGGCAAGGATTGGTTTTTGCACAGCGGCGTTCATCCGAACCCGGTCGAGGCCGACGTGCACGAAAGCGCGGAGGCGTATCGCAAGGGGGAGTGCGATGCGGTGGTTGCGTTCGGTGGGGGCAGCGCCCTGGATGTCGGCAAAGCAGCCAGACTGCTCATCAAGCGACCCAAACTGAAGCTGGCGGAGTTTCGTTATGAAGACGATTGGTCGGGCTTGGCGCCATTGATCGCGATCCCGACTACGGCGGGAACGGGCAGTGAAGTAGGCCGCAGTTCGGTCGTGACCATCACAGCGACGCAGCGAAAGGCGGTATTGTTCCATCCGGAATTGCTCGCGAAGCTGGTGATCCTCGACGCCGAGCTGACACGCGGCCTGCCTCCCAAGCTCACTGCTGCGACGGGACTCGACGCGTTGACGCATTGCATTGAATCGTTCACCTCGCCGAATTTTCATCCACTGTGCGACGGCATTGCGTTGGAAGGCGTCCGTTTGATTGTCGATGCGCTGCCGCGAGCGGTGCGCAATGGGAACGACCTGGATGCCCGTGGCAAAATGCTCGTGGCGGCAGCGATGGGCGCAGTGGCGTTTCAGAAAGATCTCGGCGCGACACATTCGCTGGCTCATCCGCTCTCGACGTTGTGCGGCCTGCATCACGGCACGGCGAACGCGCTCTGCCTGCCGGCGGTGATGAAGTTCAACGCCCAGAGGAAGCCTGGCCTGTATCGACGCATCGGTTTGGCCTGCGGGCTCGACGTCGTGAAATGTTCCGATACGGACGCGGACACGCGTACCATTGAGTTCATAGAAAAGCTCACTGCGGAGGTCGGCCTGAACCAAAAGCTGCGCGACCACAGCGTGAAGGAATCACAGATCGATGCGCTGGCCGAGCAGGCCGTTCTCGATGGTTGTCATCAGACGAATCCCGTGCCGGTGACGAAGGAAGATTTGAAGACGCTGTATCGCGCGTCGCTGTAGCCCGAATTACTAACCACGGATGGACACGGATAAACACGGATATTACGAGGGGAACAGACATGAATTTTCACGAATGTCCGCGAATTGAGATTCTGCATTCGTGTCAATTTGTGTAATTCGTGTCTCGCATCCGTGTTCATCTGTGTCCATCCGTGGTTGAAAAACTATGAACCTGCAAACGCTCAAAGCAAAGATTCGCAAAGGCGAGATCGACACTGTCATTACGGTGTTTCCCGACGTTTTCGGACGCCTGATCGGGAAGCGGTTCACCGGGAGGTTTTTCGTCGATCACGTCGCCGGTCACGGCACGCACGGCTGCAACTACCTGCTCACGGTGAACCTTGAAATGGATCCATTGGATGGCTTCAAGGTCGCCAATTGGGACAAGGGCTTTGGCGATTTCGAGTTTCGGCCGGACGCCTCGACGATTCGCGCGCTGCCCTGGCAGCCGGGCGCGGCGCTGGTGCTGTGCGATTTCAGGCGCCACGACGGGGAACTGGTGGTCGAAGCGCCGCGCTCGATCTTGCGGCGGCAGATTGAGGCGGTCGCACGCAAGAAGTTCACCTGCTACGCGGCCAGTGAACTGGAGTTCTTCCTCTTCAATCAAACTTTTCACGATGCCTTCAAAGCGGATTACCGCAACCTCACGCCGTCGAGCGATTATCGCATCGACTATCACACGATGCAGCCGACGCGCGATGAGGTCATCTTCCGCTCGGTGCGGAACTGGATGAGCGAGGCGCGCGTGCCGGTCGAGTCAAGCAAGGGCGAGTGGGGCCGGGGACAACACGAGGTGAACTTCGTTTATGACCAACCGCTGCCGATGGCCGACATGCACGTTGTCTTCAAACAGGGCATGAAGGAAATCGCCGCCCAGCATGGCAAGTCGGTGACGTTCATGCCGAAGCCGTGGGCGGCGGAGGTGGGCAGCAGTTGCCACATTCACATCAGCCTGTGGCGCGACGGGAAGAACGCCTTCTGGGACGCCAGGCACAGCGAAGGCTCGCAGGTATTCCGTCAGTTCCTCGGCGGACTGATGAAGTACTCGCCGGAACTGTGCTACTTCTTCGCGCCGACGATCAATTCCTACAAGCGTTACCAATCGGCGAGCTGGGCGCCAACGAGAATGGCATGGTCGCACGACAATCGTACCGTCGGCTTCCGCGTCGTCGGCCACGGGAACTCCTTCCGGATCGAGAACCGAATGCCAGGCGCGGACGCGAACCCGTATCTGGCCTTCGCTGCGATGATGGCGGCGGGGCTGGCGGGCATCGACGAGCAACTCGATTGTGGCAAGGAATATCGTGGCAACGCCTACGTCGATCCAAAACTGAAGTCATTGCCGAAGTCTCTGCGTGACGCCGCCGACCTGCTCGACGCAAGCAAACTCGCTCGCCGATCTTTGGGCGAGGCCGTCGTGGATTTCTACGTCCACACCGCTCGTCTCGAAGCGCAGGCGTTCAACGACGCGGTGACGGACTGGGAGCGGTCGCGTTACTTCGAGCGGATTTAGCTCCCGTTTGATCCCTTCGGGAGCGCGTTCCACTTTGGCAGCAGCAATAGTGCGGCAAGGAGCACCGCTGCTGCGAAGAAAGTAAATACGCCATCCCAGCCCCACTGCTTTTGGAGAAAACCGGGCACACCTACGCCGACGACCGCGCCGAGTGAACCGCAGCCATTGATAATGCCAGCCGCAGTGGCCGCGCCTTTCTTCGTGCCGAAATCGACCGCCGCTGTGCCGCTCACCAGCGAGTCCGGCGCGAACAGAAAGAAGCCGATGAGGAAGAAGCAGCCACCCAGCATGGCCTTCGAGGGAGGAAGTTTGTCCATCAGGAAAAGCATGACAGCCAGCAGCAACAGACAGATGATGGAGACCGGCATTCGTTTGCTCTTGAAGACGCGGTCGGAAATGACGCCGCCGAGCAGGATGCTGACGGGACCGGCCAGCTCGAACAAACTGCTAAGAGCGCCGGATTCGACCATGTTGGTGCCAAGCCGGTCGTTCAAGTATTTCGGCCCCCAGGCGAAGATGGCGTAGCGGGTCGGCTTGAAAAAAAGGTAAACGACGGAGAGCAGCAACACCATCGGACTGCGGACGACCTCGCCGATGATCTTCCAGGAACCGTCCGCCCTCTCCGCTGCGGCCGGCTCGGCTTCGAGTCTGGCTTCCGGCTCGCCGTGGTATTTCTCGATGGGCGGCAGGCCGACATCTTCGGGACGGTTCCGCTGGAGGAGATAGAAGAGAATCCAGATGATCAGGAGCGCCACCGCCGGGGCGAAGAACGCGCATCGCCAGCCGTAGAGCTGCCCGAAGTAACCGGCGAAAGGCGAAGCGATCAAGCCGCCGACAGCGTAGTTGGTGAACCAGAAGCCCATCACCGTGCCGCGTTCGCGCTGCGAGAAAAAGCAACTGACGTTCTTGGTCAACGGCGCCCACCCGGAAGATTGGGCCAACCCTTGCAAGCCGAAGAACGCACCGAGGAGAATTACGGTGGAGGACATTCCCATGGCGATGGCAATGACGACGGAACTGAACATACCGAGGAGAATCACTTTTCGGCTGCCGAAACGGTCACCGCACATGCCCCAGACAAACTGGCCGACCGCGTAGGCCAATTGATAGGTCACATCGATCCAACCCATGTCGCTCATCGAGAGTCCCATGACCTGAGGCGACTCCAGTTCGCTTTTGACGACCCAGAACGATTTCCGCGTGAGATAGAAGCCGACGTAAGCCAGCCAGGTGATGCCGAAGATTTGCCAGCGCCAGTGCTCGTAGAGCCGGTCGGGGCCAAAGAGCTTGGGCGTGGATGGCATGGGAGTCGTTCGAGTGTTGCGCGGGATTATCCGGTTGTTCAGCGAGGCGTCAATCCTTCCGCAACGGGTAACGTTTTCTTTACGTCTTCCGCCTTGAAGGCGCGCCTTGCCTGCGCAAGCGTTCTCCTGATGCGATTCTTCTGGGCCGGTTTGCTCTTGGTCTGGATACCCGCCCAGTCCACGCTGATTGCGGCGGACTCGAAGCCATTCCGAGTGAAACACGCGCCGGAGCGACCGCGATCAGGCAAAGCGGTTCGGATCACCATCGCAGCCAACGCGCCTGCCCCTCTTCGCGCGCCCATTCTCCAATATCAAGTCGTCGATCCGGGCCGCTACATCGAGGCAAAAGAGCCGGCTTACAAGAACAACTGGGTTTCCATGCCCATGAACGATCAGGGGCGCGAAGGCGACACAGCGTCTGGCGATGGCACGTTCACTGTCGAGTTGCCCGGTTCGCTCCAGCAGCACCGCCGTCTCGTCCGTTACCGTGTCACCGTCAGTGACCGCGTCGTTGCGCCTGAGCCGGGCGACACTCAGCCGAACTTCGCTTACTTCGTCTATGACGGCGTCCCGGCCTGGCGCGCGGCCATCAATCCGACCGGCGACACTGCACAACGCGCGCCGACCACCTTCAGTGCCGCGCTGATGAACAGCGTGCAGGTCTATCACTTCATCGCGAAGAAAAGTTCCGTCGAGAAGACGACCTGGTATGAGCCGGGCGACATTTGGGATCCTCGCACGCGCCACGAATACAAATATACGGGAACCATTGTGGCCGATGGCAAGGTCTATGACCACGTCCGCTTCCGTGCGCGTGGTGGCGAGTGGCGTCACGCGATGGGCAAGAACATGTGGAAGTTCGATTTCAACCGCGGACATCACCTCCGGGCGCGCGACAATTTCGGGCGGCCCTACAAAACCAAGTGGGAGAAACTCAACCTTGGCGCGTGCATCCAACAGGGGAACTACCATCGCCGCGGCGAACACGGCCTCTTCGAAGCCGTCACCTACGGTCTGTTCAATCTCGCGGGCGTGCCCGCGCCACACACGCATTATGCTCAGCTTCGTATCATTGACGAAGCTGAAGAGAATCCCGCCAATCAATACGGAGGCGACTTCTGGGGCCTCTATCTCGCCACCGAGGAAATTGATGGCAACTTCCTCGAAGAACACAGCTTGCCCGACGGTAATCTCTACAAGTGGGACTTCGGCCAGCCCAAACCTGAACACTTCGCGGACGGCGCGCCAACCAATCGCCAGGACGTGCTGCAATTCGTCCGCGGCTATGAGCGTCCTCAATCCGACGATTGGTGGCGGGAGCACGTGGACCTGGCGCGCTACTTCAGTTATCGCTCCATCCTCGAATGTGTCCACCACTACGACATCGCGAACGGCAAAAACTATTTCTACTATTTCCACACCACCGCCCGCCAATGGATCGTTCTGCCGTGGGATGTTGACCTCGCCTGGAAAAACAACATGTACGGGAGCGGACAGGAACCGTTCTGGCGAGCGGGCGTGTTGCGTCGGCCGCAGTTCAACATCGAATATCAGAATCGCCTCCGCGAAATCCGCGACCTGCTTTTCAACCCTGAACAGACCGGCGCGCTCATCGACGAATACGCCGCAGTCATCTCTGATTCTGCTGGCGAATCGGCGTTCGTCGATGCTGACCGCGCGAAGTGGGACTACCACCCCATCATGGCCAGCCGCTGGGTCGATCCCCGCAAAGCCGGGCAAGGCCAGTTCTATCTGCAATCACCGACCAAGGATTTTCACGGGATGGTAAAACTCATGAAGGACTACATCGATATTCGCGGACGCTGGTGCGACGCAAACCTCCTCACTGACCCCGCAATTCCCCCCACGCCCGCTGTCGTGGCCGATGGTCCGCTCGACTTCAAATCACCTGCGATGAAATTCCGCGCCACGCTGCCTGCAAATCTGCCGCCCCACTCGACCATCCAATGGCGCCTGGCAGAAATCACTCCCGGCCCCGTCACCAAACCGCTCGTCCCGCGCCGCTATGAGATCCAGGCGCTTTGGGAGGAAGCCGGCCAATCCACCGCGACGATTCCGACGAAGGAAGTCGAGTCGGGCCGCACCTACCGCGTGCGCGCCCGGGCGTGCGACACGACGGGTCGTTGCAGTCATTGGTCCGAGCCGGTGCAGTTCGTCGCAGGCAAATGATCGGAGGCTCAGGCGAGGATCCGTTTCCGCTCGGGATCGTAGGGCGCGCGCAAGTGGGCCACTGCGGGAAAGCGCCGGCCATTGATGTTAATCTCATATCGGCCGGACTTGATGAACTCAGGCGTCACGCCGTTCTGGTGGTTCACGTAGCCCATCGCAATCGCACCGCCAACGGTGTGGCCATAGGAGCCAGACGTGGTGTAACCCACCGGCTGGCCGTCGCGATAGATTGGCTCGCTGCCCCAGAGGACTGGCTCCGGGTCCTGCAAAACGAAGATCACCAGCCTGCGTTTCAGACCTGTGGCTTGTTGCTTCTGAAGCGCATCACGGCCCAGGAATTCTTTCTTCCAATCAATGGCGAATCCGAGACCGGCTTCGAGCGGAGTGTCGTCCGGCGAAAGTTCAGCGCCCCAGGCCCGGTAACCTTTTTCGAGACGCAGCGAATTGATGGCATAATGGCCGGCATTGGCCAGATTGAACTCCTTACCTGCTGCCATCAGCGCGTCATAAGCCCTCGCCAGTTGATCCATGGGCACGTGCAATTCCCACCCGAGTTCACCGACGTAGGTGATGCGCACTGCGTGAACGGTCGCACCGCCCACGTTAACGAATTGCGCCGTGCCGAAGGGAAACGCTTCGTTCGACAGGTCGGCGTCGGTGACCCTGCCAAGCAGTTGGCGTGCGTTCGGCCCCATCAGGCCGAGCACACCAAAGCGCTCGGTGACCTCGGCCAAATCGGCGCGCTCACCAGGGCGGATGTGTCGCGAAATCCAGCTGGCGTCGCGGACGGCCTGCGCCGTGCCGGTAATGATGTAGAATTCGTCCTGGGTCACGCGCAAGAGCGTGAGATCACTTTCGAAGCCGCCGCGTTCGTTAAACAATCCTGTATAAACCGTCTTGCCGTTGGGCACGTCCACGTTGTTGCCGCAAAGCCGTTGCAGCAGGTTCACCGCGTCGCGACCTTTGAGGGTGAGCTTGGAGAAGCCGCTCTGATCGAAGATGGCGACGTTTTCCCGCGTGGCGCGATGCTCGGCGGCGTGGTTGGCGAACCAGTTTTGGCGACCGAAGGAATAGGCGACTTGTGGTTCGGCGGCGAAGTTAGAGATGGGTCCGCCCTCAACCCCGGAAGAGGGAGAAACACGCGCAAACCAGTTCGGGCGCTCCCAGCCGTTTTTCACGCCGAAACATGCGCCTTGCGCGGCGAGACGCTCGTGCAACGGTGTCCTGCGCAGCCCACGCCCGGTTTCCATTTCGCGGTTCGGCCAGGCCATCTGGTAGTGCAGGCCGAGCACCTCGGTGACGCGCTCGCGGAGAAACGGGGTATTGTTCGCCCAGTCGCTGAAACGGCGAATATCGACAGACCACAGGTCAATGCTGGGCTGGCCTTCAACGATCCATTCGGCGAGATATTTCCCCACGCCGCCTGCACTGGCGATGCCGACGGAGTTGAAGCCGGCGGCGACAAACAGATTCTTCAACTCCGGCGCTTCACCGAGAATAAAATTATTGTCCGGCGTAAAGCTCTCCGGGCCATTGACGAACTTCGCGAACCTGGCCGTCTGCAGGGCCGGAATGCGGTGCTTCCCGTTCTTGAGCGGTTCGGCGAATTTGGCCCAATCCGGTTCGAGAAGCTGAAAGGAGAATCTATCGGGCACCGGCTCCACCGTCCACGCCTTCGAATGGGCTTGGAACGCGCCAAGCATCACCGCGTCTCCCTCGCCACGGAAATAGATGCACAGGTCGGGGTCGCGTCCCACCGGCAGTTCGTCGAACGCGCCTTCGAGGGGTTCGGTGACGGCGTAGTGATGCTCGACCGGGTAAAGCGGGATGGTAACGCCGCAACGCAAGCCAAGTTCGCGCGTCCACATGCCGCCGGCCAGCACCACATATTCGGCGCGAATACCGTCGTTGCCGGCCTTCACGCCGAGAACGCGCCCCGTGCGATGCACGACTTCGGTAACGCGCGTGTTCTCGAAAATATGGACGCCACGCTGCCGCGCGCCCCGTGCGAGGGCCAGCGTGACTTCCTTGGGGATGAGCTTGCCGTCGTGCGGTAGCCAGGCCGCCCCGAGAACGTCATCGACACGCAAAAGCGGCCACTTTTCCAGAGCGGACTTGGGAGAGATGATCTGCACCTCCACGTCGAACCATTCCGACATCGCCGCGGTGCGGTGAAGCTGCTGCATCCGTTCCGGCGAACGTCCGACGATGAGGCTGCCGACCTGTTTCCAGCCTACTGAGTGGCCGGTCTCTTTTTCCAGCGAAGCGTACAGCTCGGCGCTGTACTTGTTGATCTTCGTCATGGAGTTGGTGGTTCGCAGGCGCCCGATGAGGCCGGCAGCGTGCCAGGTCGTGCCGCCCGCAAGCTGATTCTGCTCCAGCAACACGATGTCTTTCCAGCCGAGCTTCGCGAGATGATAGGCAATGCTGCAACCAATGATGCCGCCGCCAACGATCACAACATTGGCTTGCGAGGGAATTGGAATCGGCATGCGGAAAAGCTACCTGTGTTCGCGGACGTGAGGCAAGCGGTCTGTGGCCGCCGCCACGCGATGTGTTCTTCGCCATGGGCGTCGATCAGGCAGCCGAGAGACATTTGGGGTTTTTCGAGCATCCACTCGCTGAATCAGAGCATGGCAGAACTTTCACAATCCTTTTACAAGTGTTCTCACAAGAAACCGGGCGCGCCTGAATCCTTAGCCAGGGTTTAGAGCGTGGTAAAAACGCGTTCTCGAATTGCGGAATTCTCTGCACTGGATATTGGAGGGGCTTGCGGCGGATCGCGTCGGGGTCGCCAAGGCGCGGCAGG
>Ga0187893_10003025_pt1 | contig 35292 bp, 35 predicted proteins | sample MA1701074metaG_FD_139574 | JGI IMG/M metagenome (GOLD analysis project Ga0187893, IMG submission 139574) | White microbial mat communities from a basaltic lava cave in the Kipuka Kanohina Cave System on the Island of Hawaii, USA - MA170107-4 metaG ...
ACAGCTCACCCTCAGTATGTCTGTTAACCCAGTAGTTCGCGACGACTTGTTGCATTACCTGGAAGCGTTGAAAGCCGCATGAGTTCGCCGAACAACCGGATTTTTTGCAACGTTAGGGTCAACTTACGCAGGTAAGCACTAGCGTTCGTAGGTATGATGGGTCAAGCCCTGCTGTTCGGTTATTGAGTGTCCCAGATATCCGTGATCATCCCGGCCTACAACGAGGCCGATACCATCGGTGCGACCCTGAGGGCGCTCGCCCCCATAAGGGCTCAAGGACATGAAGTCATATTGGCCGATGGGCGAAGCTGGGACCAAACCGTCGAGATCGCCCGGGGACTCATCGATCGGCTCGTGAGCAGCGAAAAGGGTCGTGCAAACCAGATGAACGCCGGCGCCGCTGCCGCTCGTGGTGACATATTGCTGTTCCTGCACGCCGATACCCTGCCGCCCAAGGGCGCGCTCGAGCACGTTGTATGCGGGCTGCGTGAGACGGGGCTCGTGTGGGGCCGGTTTGACATCCGCCTTTCCGGCAGAACACGGCTGCTCCGGGTGGTGGAAACGCTGAGCAATTTTCGATCGCGCTGGACCGGGATCGCTACCGGCGATCAGGCGCTTTTTATGCACCGCAGAGCCTTCGAGGCGGTCGGCGGGTTTGCCCAAGTGCCTGTGATGGAAGATATCATCATCAGTCGGCGGCTTAAACGCTTAAGCCGTCCTCTCTGCTTGAACGAACGCGTGATCACATCGAGCCGGCGCTGGGAAGAAAACGGGATCATACGCACCATCCTTCGGATGTGGGTGCTGCGACTCGCGTTTGCCTTAGGAGTGAATCCGAGCTTGCTCGCTCGTCATTATGATTAGGCAAGGCAGTGTCCTGTTAGTATTCGCCAAAGCGCCGATCGCAGGCCGGGTCAAGACCCGCTTGATCCCCGCCACCGGCCCCGGCAAAGCGGCCGCACTGCATGCCGCGATGGTGCTTCAGACACTGCGCACCGCCCAACGCTCCGGATTGGATGCCATCGAACTGTGGTGCCAGCCCCCAGCGCAACACTCGTTTTTTCGTTTCTGCCGAAAGCGCTTCGGCGTCGTGCTGAAAAGCCAACGCGGGCTGAACCTCGGTGCCCGCATTGTCCACGCTCTGAGCGATGCCCTGAAACGGTACCGCCGCGCCGTTGTCATCGGAACCGATTGCCCAGAGCTTTGCGTTCGTGATCTAAAGCAAGCGGAACAATGGCTCAACGGGCCGTATGCGGCGGTGCTTGGTCCCTGCGAGGACGGCGGGTATTTTCTGATTGGGCTTCGGCGCCTCCGTCCCGAGTTATTTCGCGATATTGCTTGGGGGGGATCCGAGGTCGTGGAAACGACGCGGTTGCGCTTGCGCCGTCTTGGCCTGCGCTGGGCAGAGTTGTCGCTGGGCTGGGATCTGGACCGACCGGAGGACCTTTTGCGATGGGCGAGCAGGCGCCCGTCTAGGTCCTTGGGCCGCTGCTTGAGGAACTCTGAGTAGTTCAGAGATTCCATGAGGCGGGTCACCTGATGCTACCCGTGCCGCTCCTTATACTCTGCCGGACAGTTCATGTAACTCATTGTTTTGTGTGGCGCTCCCTAGGGGACTCGAACCCCTGTTTTCGCCGTGAGAGGGCGGTGTCCTAGGCCACTAGACGAAGGGAGCTAGGAAGCCTGCTTGCGGCGGATATAATGATATTATATGGGTTTGCCGCGCTCGCTCAAGCACAGCGGTAAGAGAAATTCCCGAATGGTTTCCTATCCTCATGAGCGAAACACGCCACTTTGCCCGGGTATTTCCGTTTCGGGCTAAACCACGCATCGTGCCGCGCTCGGAGCACATCATTTCCCGAGCGAGCATTTCGGATAATGCCCTGAAGGTATTGTATCGGCTGAAGAACGCCGGCTACAAAGCCTTTCTCGTCGGCGGTAGCGTGCGCGACCTGCTGCTTGGACGCGAGCCCAAGGATTTCGACATCGCCACGGATGCGCTTCCTGAACAAGTGCGCGAGATGTTTCGCAACTGCCGCTTGATCGGTCGCCGCTTCCGTCTTGCCCATGTGCACTTTGGGAGGGAAATTGTCGAGGTCGCCACCTTCCGAGCGCATCACGATGCGAAACCAGACGGCGACGGACTGATAAAAGACGGCCGGATCGTGAGGGACAACGTCTATGGTGACATCGACGACGATGTGTGGCGGCGTGACTTTACCATCAACGCGCTTTATTACAACATCGAGGACTTTACCGTGGTGGATTACGTGGGCGGCGTCGAGGACATAAGAGCCGGCTGCTTACGGCTTATCGGAGATCCGGAAAGCCGTTACCTTGAAGACCCGGTGCGGATGTTGCGAGCGGTTCGTTTCGCGGTAAAACTCGGCTTCAATATCCACCCAGCAACCGCCGAACCTATATCCAAATTTCAGCATTTGCTCAACGAGATCTCCTCCGCACGTTTGTTTGAAGAAACGTTGAAGCTCTTTATGGGAGGGTCTGCCGTGCAGAGCTTCGAGCAGTTGCGCCACTTTAACTTGTTCGGCCTGTTATTCCCTCAAACCGAGCCCTGCCTCCAAGAGCAAGAACACGGATTTCCGCACATGCTTCTAGTGCGTGCTCTAGAAAGTACCGACCAGCGAATCGCTGAAGCAAAGCCGGTCACGCCGGCCTTCCTGTTTGCCGCCTTGCTATGGGATCCCGTGCGCCGGCAGTGGCAAGAATTTTGCGCGCGGGGTGTCAACAGCGACGAGGCTTTGGTACTGGCTGCCGATGCCGTGATCTCCCGCCAGATCGCGCGCGTTTCCATACCCCGGCGCTTCACCCGCATCACGCGCGAGATCTGGACGCTGCAGCCTCGTTTCGCCAACCGATTGGGGAAACGGCGCGCTCGCTTGCTGGCCCACCCACGGTTTCGCGCCGCGTATGACTTTCTGCTCCTGCGCACCCAAGCCGGAGAAGCCTCAGAAGAACTAAGCGACTGGTGGACCGGGTTCCAACAAGCGCCGAGCAAACAGCGGGACCAAATGCTGGCGGCGCTAAACGAACAGCGTCCCGCCCGCACTCGGGGCAGGCGCATGCGCTGACAGATGCCGAGTAGGGAGAACGCGTGGGGCTGTACGGCGTTTGTTGGCTTAGGCAGCAACCTGGCCAAACCCAAGTCTCAGGTGAAACGCGCCTTGATCGAGCTTCAGTCGCTTCGATTGAGCCGATTGCTGCGACACTCTTCGCTGTATCGAAGCACCCCTATGGGACCCACGAACCAACCGGACTACATCAATGCCGTGGCGGCTGTTGACACTGGGCTATCGGCCTTCGCTTTATTAGCCGCTTTGCAGACCATTGAAAACGGCCACGGCCGCACCCGCGGCAAGCTGCGTTGGGGACCGCGTACCTTGGACCTAGACTTACTGCTGTTTGGAAACGCCACAATCGATGAGGAGCGACTAAAAATACCTCACCCGGGTATTTCCGAGCGTGCGTTCGTGCTGCACCCCTTGTACGAAATTGCCCCAGACCTCACGGTCCCGGGTTTGGGGCCGCTGGCGGAGTTGCTTCGCAAATGTCCCTCGCAACGGCTTAAGCGCCTGACAAACGATGGCTTGTAGGGGGCCAGGCTACATCATTGCCGGACGCAATGGTTCTTCCTGTTTCAGCGACCCCGGCGAGCACAAACGGCGCGCCAAGGCTCTATTGCGCCCATACGCGTCGCCGATGTTCTGCTGGAAAAAGACCGCATCTTCGCCGAGCTGACAAACCCCGACGAGCTGGAGTTATACTAATCCGTCTACGAATTGCTCGCGCCTCGGGTGCCAGCCCCGGATTTAGTCATTTATGTCTGCAGGCATCCGTGGAGACCCTGCTGGAGCGCACGAGCGGCGTGGGATTGAATACGAGCGGCGCAGCATATTAGCCCATCCTACCTTAAGCAACTAGCGGACGCCTATGTTGGATTTTTTCACGCGTACCAGGACGCGCCACTCGTGATCGTAAACACGTCCGAAGTGAATCTCGCCCTAGCGGAGCCAGATCACGCTTTGTTGCTCGAACAGATCACCGTTCCGCTCAAAGGAAAGCGTTTTTTCAACTCCTCCTCCTGATGACTCCGATCACCCTCACCCGGCTGCGGGAAATGAAGCGGACAGGCGAAAAGATCGCCTGCCTTACCGCGTATGATGCAAGCTTCGCGGCACTGCTTGAGGAAGCGCGCGTGGACGTCCTTCTGGTCGGCGACTCACTGGGCATGGCGATCCAGGGACATCAAAGCACCTTGGAGGTGTGCTTGAACGACATGATCTACCACACCGCAAACGTTCGCAGGGGACAGAAACGGGCTTTGATCCTGACGGATCTGCCCTTCCTCAGCTACAGCACCCCCGTTCAAGCCTTGGGCAACGCAGGACGGGTAATGCAAAGCGGCGCGCAAATGGTGAAATTGGAAGGCGGCGCCTGGCTGGCGGAGACCGTACGGCTACTCGACGCCAGGGGCATCCCAGTGTGCGGCCACCTTGGGCTGATGCCGCAGTCGATCCATAAGCTCGGGGGGTACCGGGTACAAGCCCGAAGCCAGGGAGATGCCGAGCGCTTGCTTGAGGAAGCCCGCATTTTGGAGCAAGCCGGGGCGGCATTATTGGTGGTGGAATGCATCCCCCGCGCGCTCGCGGCCACTGTTGCCCAAAGCGTTAACATACCTGTGATCGGGATCGGCGCGGGCTCCAAGTGCGATGGCCAAGTCTTGGTGCTCTATGACATGCTCGGAATATCGGGAAAAATCCCCTCGTTTTGCCGCAACTTTGCGCGCTCCGGTAACGATATCCCCAGTGCGCTGCGCGATTATGTACAAGCCGTAAAGTCGGGTGAGTTTCCGGCGACAGAGCACGGTTTTGACTGATGCAAATCTTGGAAAGCGCTCCCGCGTTGCGCGAAACCGTGCACGCTTGGCGAGCCGAGGGTCACCGGATCGCCTTCGTCCCCACGATGGGAAACCTACATCGAGGACACTTGGCGTTGGTAGAACGCGCGCGCCAACTGGCGGATCGCGTCGTGGTGTCGATATTCGTGAATCCGACGCAATTCGTTGCAGGTGAAGACCTCGAAAGCTACCCCTGCACCCTGGCGAAAGACACCGAGCTTCTGACCCAAAGGCGGGTTGACGTACTATTCTCACCCACTGTGGCGGAAGTTTACCCCTTTGGGCTGGCAGAGGATCAGGCGCGAGTAGAAGTTCCCGCTTTGGATGGGATGCTTTGTGGCGCTTTCCGCCCGGGTCATTTTCGCGGTGTCGCCACCGTGGTGACCAAGCTATTCAATTTGGTTCAGCCGCAGTTCGCTGTCTTTGGAGAAAAAGACTATCAGCAATTGCTGCTAATCAAGCGCTTGGTGTGCGAGCTGTGTTTCCCCATAACGATCATCAGCGTGCCGACGGTGCGCGAGCCCGATGGTCTGGCTGCAAGCTCGCGCAACGGCTACCTGAGTGACGCGGAACGGCGGCAAGCCCCCAAGCTCCATGTCGTTCTGGAAAAAGCGGCCAACGCGGCTCTACGGGATCCAAAGGATCTCGCTGTGATCGAGGGAGAGGGCATGAGGGAGCTCGCCTGCTGTGGGTTTCGCCCCGAATATTTCAGTTTTCGCCGCTCCCACGATCTTGCCTCGCCGCGCCATGGCGATAAGCACCTCGTCCTGCTTACGGCCGCTTGGTTAGGCCGCACGAGGTTAATCGACCATGCGCTATGTGAAAATCCATGATAGTCGACTTAGCCGACTACGCTGTTCATTTTCATGCACTGAGCCGCGCGAAGCCAAGGAGGATTCGTCCCTAATCCCAACCGACCCCAACGACGCTTCTGCGATAATGGGTTTGCCCGAGCGGCTGCCGGGACGCTTTTAGCTTGGGTCGAATGATTAGATCACTCAGAATATAAGCGGCCTCCTTTAGCAGCACATCTTTGCTCGGGTCCGTCTCCTGTTCTGCGGCAGCTGCGCCTTCCTTATCGACTGCCGGAGTAAGGCCTAAAGCCCGTTGAATGCGCGCTTCACGCTCGCGCTGACTGTTTTTGCTCTCTCGCATTTCTTGGCTGCGTTTGGACTCAAGTAAACTGACGCGGGTCTTCTGCCGCGCCTCGTTAGCGAGCTGGACTTCCTCCAGCAACACGCCGAACCCGGGGTCGCCCTTTACGCGCTTTTCGTGCTGCCCTCGCGCCGAGGCAAACGCCTGCACTGGCGCGCGCGCAGGCATAAAACGCAACGGTCGGACGTGATCCCACGGCAGTGCGTTTTCCAACGCCCGCTCTCCCTCTTCGATGACGCCCAGCGCCGTGGGAAAAGCGATGTCCGGGGCTACCCCTCGGTGCTGGGTGCTATCACCATTTACGCGAAAAAACTGGGCGATCGTGACCTTGAGCTGCCCAAGTTTTTCCTCCGGGGGACCACCGCGCCGATCGAGATCGATTAGGTTCTGCACCGTCCCCTTACCAAAAGTCCGCTCTCCAAGCACAATCCCACGCCGATAGTCCTGTATTGCCGCGGCAAAGATTTCGGAGGCCGAGGCACTAAAGCGGTCGACCAGCACCGCTAGCGGCCCCGTGTATGCGATCCCCGGAACGGGGTCGGGATTCACTTCGATGCGGCCCCTGGCGTCTTTGACCTGCACCACGGGGCCTCCCTCAATGAACAAGCCGGTTAGCGAAGTGGCTTCGGCCAAAGAGCCACCACCATTGCCACGCAGATCGATCACAATACCATCCACGCGCAGCACCTGCAGCTTCTCGATCAACGCGCGGACATCGCGTGTCGTGCTGCGGTAATCCCGCTCACCTCCCGAGCGGGCGGCGAAATCTACGTAAAATGTAGGCACGCGTATTATTCCTATTCGCATTTTTTGGCCGGGTATTTCAAGAACGTGGCTATTTGCCGCCTGTTCTTCCAGCTCTATGCGCCTTCGCGTCAAAGTGATCAATTTCGTTGAACCTTCGGGTCCACTCGTTTTCGGCAAAACCTCAAGACGAACCATCGTGCCCTTGGGGCCCCGAATGAGGTCGACGACATCATCAAGACGCCACCCCACCACGTTGACAATGGGCTTACCGACTCCCTGCCCCACCCCCACGATCCGATCTTCGGGGCGCAGCTGTTTGCTCTGATCGGCCGGGCCACCCGCCACGACCTTGCGCACCAAGGTAAATTCGTTCTCGCTTTGCAAAACGGCCCCGATCCCCTCCAGCGATAAGCTCATGCTGATCAGGAAGTTCTCGGACGCGCGTGGCGAAAGGTAGCTGGTGTGCGGTTCCACAGAGGATGTGTACGCGTTCATGAAAAACTGATGTATGTCTTCCGCGTTCAGTTGCTCCGTGCGTCGCCCTAAATCTTCGTAGCGCTGTCTTAGCGTGCGCTTTATGTCCGCCTCGATCTTGCCCGCCAGCTTCAGACTTAACACATCGTTTTTCACCCGTTTGCGCCAAATCTCGTCGAGTGCCGCCGCGCTATCTGCCCAGGGCTGTTTGCTGCGATCCAGCTCGTAGTCCTCGTTCACCCTAAAATCAAAAGATCCGTCCAATAGTTGGATGGCGAACCGCGCTCGTTCTTGCACGCGCCGACGAAATCCGTTGAACATGGAGAAAGCCGGAAGCAGGTCCCCTTGCGTAAGGCTATCGTCCAACCGGTGGCGCCACTGCTCGAAGCGCGCTATGTCGCTTGCCAGCAGGTAACTTCTGTTCGGGTCCAATGTCACTAAGTAACTATCCAGTATCTTAGACGACAGCGTGTTGTCCAGGGCTATGCGCTTGTAATGGTGCTCTTTCATCAGTTCCAGCACTAGCTCCGTGGCGCGAATTTGGGCGCTGCTCGGCTCAAGATCGGGCTTTCCGAAAGCTGGGGTTTGAAAAAAAATCCCCAAAAATAGCCACAAAACGGCTTCGCGCGAGCTAAAGCAAGCGCCTGGTCGCTGCGCAATACCTTCACTCATTCGGGGCTTGGCGCCATCACAGCTACACATAACCGACCGTCGCAGTAAGGGCAAGAATAAGCCTTCGAACGTTCACATCACTCAAGTGCCTGTAAACTGGCTTTTTCGAACTCTCATAGGAATATTCAATCACACGCTACCCTGGATTACCACTCGGGTTTGACCATGGCTGAGAAAAGATTGCTTGCTTGCTGACCTAGCCCTACGGTGCGGAGCAACCCCTGCGAGCTCCCAAGAAACTATTACTTGGAGCAAATTTATGCTGCAATATGCGATTAAACGCACGGCCGCCATAAATTTAAGAAGTCGCTTTAGAGGCCCCCCACGGATAATTGGTAGCACCTTGCGAACCTTGGCCTGGACCTTGCCGCCTTGAGGTTCCTTGCCGGGATACTGAGTGTGAGTTCTTTTGAGGAGCAAAATGTCGACTGCTTAGCACTTGCGACGGCGGACGCAGTGAGGGCATGAGATATGTCGATGCATGATAAGGACGGCGTGATCTGGGTGGACGGGGGAATGGTCCCCTGGCGGCATGCCACTACGCACTTATTGACCCATACCTTGCACTACGGGATGGGCGTATTCGAGGGCATTCGTGCCTATCAGACTCACAGAGGCACTGCCATTTTTCGCTTGCAGGCGCACACCGAGCGCTTGTTTCGCTCTGCTCACATCTTGAAAATGGCCATCCCCTTTGAGCGGGACGTCGTCAACCGAGCCTGTTGCCAAGCCGTGTCGCAAAATCGACTGGAGTCCGGGTACATCCGGCCGATGTGCTTTTACGGATCTGAAGGCATGGGACTGCGTGCGGATAACCTCAAGGTACATCTCATGGTGGCGGCCTGGGCCTGGGGTGCTTATCTCGGAGCCGAGGGTTTAGAGCGCGGCATCCGCGTTAAGACATCCTCGTTTAACCGCCATCACGTAAATGTCGCAATGTGCAAGGCAAAAGCAAACGGAAACTATATGAATTCCATGCTAGCGCTGCAGGAAGCCATGGATGCCGGTTATGACGAATCTTTGCTTTTGGACACGCACGGATTCGTCTCCGAAGGCAGCGGAGAAAATGTGTTCATCGTGCGAGACGGTATGCTCTTCACGCCCGATCTTAGCTCTGCCTTAGAAGGGATCACCCGGGACACCACATTAAGGCTTGCAACGGACGAGGGGCTCACCGTGCGTGAGAAGCGCATTACCCGCGATGAGGTCTATGTTGCCGACGAAGCGTTTTTCACCGGCACTGCGGCCGAGGTTACGCCTATCCGCGAGTTGGACGGACGTACAATCGGCAGCGGCGAGCGGGGCCCCATCACGAAACGCCTGCAGCAGATGTATTTCGACTGTGCGCATGGGCGCGCTGAACGCTACGCCGAATGGCTGTGCTACATCTGAGATCCGCTCGTAGGGTGGTTGCGATGCGGAAGCTAGCGAACCCACATAAGCCCTTGCTGCGGCTTAATTGTTTCAATCGCGTTTTCACGCATGGGCACAAATTTGGGCACAAGTTTCAGGGTCGTCCTCTTAATCCTACCCAACCCGCGGGAATTACACACGGAATGGGTTGTTTAGCGTTCAGTAGCGCCCAGCTCGGTTTATCCTCGTAAAGCCTAAAGCTTCTCATTAAGTGTGAAGCACCGGCATGGATTGTGCCTTTCGCTTGTGCAATCCGTTGTTGGCTAAATGAGGCAAGGAAGATGAAAAGAGCGATTTGGATGGGAGCCGTAGGCCTGTTGAGCGTCGTGGCTTACACAGTCGCTGGCCCGTATATCACAGTGCACCAAATAAGGATTGGGGTAGAGAAGCAAGACCTCGAAAAACTGTCCGAGAATATCGACTTTCCTTTGTTGCGCCAGAACCTCAAGGAGCAGCTCAATGCTTTGATGATGAAAGAGATTGTAGCCGAACTGGAAGATAACCCGTTTAGCGCACTAGCCCTTGGGCTCGCGCCCAAACTCGCTGACGGTATGGTGGAATCCTTTATTACTCCCGCTGGGCTAGCCAATCTAATGGAAGGTAACAAACCCACGCAAGGAGATGTGTCGAAACCTTTAAACGAACCAAACGCCTCTCGTCGTCAGTTATTCGAGAACGCTCGGTATGCTTTCGACTCAACAAGCAAGTTCTCTGTTTCGGTGATAGACGGCAACGGCGAAGAGGTTAGGTTCGTATTAAATAGGAACGGTCTCCACTGGAAACTCAGCAACATTGTTATTGCAGACACCAATAGAATTGGCCCGGACACGAAAGAGCGAAAGCGTGTTCAAGCGCTGGCGGAAATCAAGGGTCTTGAAGAGAAGAAAGCAAGAGCAACCGAGGCCCGTGCTAACCTCGCCAAGCTTGAAGTCGTAAAATCGCGCTTCTACAAGCGAGAGGGGCTGTTAGGCCCCGAGCCGATTGTCGAACTCACCGTTCGCAACGGAACTGCACACGCTGTTTCGCGCGCTTACTTCGTAGGAACGCTTGCGAGCTCCAACAGGCCAGTTCCATGGCTTACGGAAATGTTCAATTATTCAATCTCGGGAGGCTTGCAACCAGGAGAAAAGGCAAGCTGGGACCTGGCTCCCAACCCTTATAGTGCATGGGCAGAGTAGAGGTCCCGCCCAATGCAATCCTTACGGTCGAAGTCGAACAGCTTGATGGAGCTAACGGCAAGCCGCTGTTCTCCACGCGCGTGTTCTCAGATCAGGATGCAGAAAGGCTAGACAAGCTAAAGATAGAGCATGGCCTTGTAGTTGCTCGAAGCTCTCCGCCAAATATCGCCAAGAGCCAAATCACGCACCAGCTCCAATAGCACCCGGATGGTGGCCCAGAGAGAAAAGCAGATGATCCAGGCCAATACCAGCGTCTCGGTGATGCGCTCGGGGAATGGAGCAGAGCCAACGTCCAGTGCCACAGTGAGCAATCCAAACAGGCTCGCGAGCGCGCTTCAGTGTTCGGTTCACCGCCGTTGCAAATCAGATCATTGCGGGGTCGATGTCTCAGAAGCTTGTTTCCCCTCTCCCTGAAAGCTCCCATTCTGCCGCAACGAGCGGCGCCAGGCGCGCGATGTATGGTAGGGAGGTACAATGCTTGATGGTGATCTCGTTCACCTAACACACCGCTCTGATTGCTCTGGATCAGGCGTTCACTGATCCACCCGATCACCTACCCAGCATCACACTTACTAACGCATTCCCGCGGTCGTAGACTCCGCATGGACACCAACCCTCGGAAGAACCTACTGGCTATTAGCGACCGAGGGCAAAAGCAACGATCTGCACTACCCCGTAAAGCCTAGTCAAAAGGGAAGCGGATCGTCGAAGAACGGTTCCTCATCCTTCGCCTTGCGCTTGGGCTTTCTCGATTGCCGGCCGATCTTCCCGAGCACTTCCACTCGCCAGGCGGAAACATTAACCCCTGTACGTGCACCGCCGTCTTTGCCTCGCCATTGCCGTAGTTGCAAGGAACCCTCGCAATAGACCTCATCGCCCTTGCGCAGCCCGGCGTACTCCTTAGCCTTATCACCGAAGATGGAAACCCTAATCCATTGTGGCTCTTGCTCGTCACGAGCATCGTCGACGGCTAAAGAAAACGAACACAAGGGCAAATCCTGTTTCACCGTCTTTAGCTCTGCATCGCCCCCCAAGCGCCCCTGGAAACAAGCACGGATGCCGTTCAAGGGCGCAGCACACCGAAGTGGCCAAACTGGGCGAACGCCACATAGAACCGCCGCGGCGGCTTGCGCAACCCCGTAAGGCGGATTGCAGAACACCCGGCCATACCAGGCTTGCCTAAGCCCGTCCTCCCGTTCCGTGAAATAGCGAACGGCGCGAACGATCTGGTTCGCCTCATCGCAACTCGCCGGGTCAAGGTCGATACCTGCCTAGGGCATGCCGTGCGGCTTCGACGTAAGGTGCGGGTGTGAACCATTGAATCGACTTCGATTGATGGATCAGTTGGACGGCGTTCACGAACTGTGGCACCACGGGCAACCCAGGACTTCGTTCGGGCACCCTGGCCAGATCGCAACCTCGCCGCAATGTCTGCAACAGGTAGTTGCGGTCCACCCCTCGGGCGCCTCGCCGCGTTCGCGGGTAAGGCGGTCGGTCATCAGCCAGGCGAAGGAGCGCAGTTCCTCCACCGTGATCGTGCCGCGCTCGATGTGGTCCAGGTCCTCGGGGCTAAGATTTGCCCGGAAAACCTCGGGGTCGATGATGCCCTCGCAGGCTTGATAGATGGTCTCGTTGGCCTCGTCTACATCCTCGAAAAACTCTAGTGGCCTCATATCAAAAAAACTCCGGTGCGGAATTAGCGGAATTAGCGGAAAAGTACGCCCCACTTGGGTTATCGCCCAACAGTCGGTGCGGAATGACTGCGGAATTAGGGAAACCACACCGAAGCAACCCGATGTCCGTTTATTAATTCCGCACAATTCCGCAAGCCTTGCTCGGCGATAACCCACGCCACACCTACATTTCCGCAAAATCCGCTATTTCCGCACTCCGTTACTTTGCTTTAACCCAAATCGTCTTAGCCTTTCCCTGGCGCCCTCCGCCTGCGGTGCGCGCGGTTAACTTCCCATACGCTTGGAGTCGTTGGAGGATGTCCCTGATCCGCCGACTGCTCACATGACCTTGGAAGAGCTTGTTGATCTCGGTGCTGGTCATTTCCCCTCGCTCTTGGATCGCTTCCACGATCCGGTTGGCGTCGGGGTCTGTCTCGGCTTGGCCAAAGATGTAGCGCGCGGACTCATCGCAGAACTGCCACACCGCAACCGCGGCCTTCAGGTGTTGAATCCCGATCATGCTAGCGTGCGGATCAAGAAGGGAATAGAGCAACGCCAACCGCAGAACTTGCGCCTCGGCCCGCGATGTCACCGCGCCCAACGCGCTCGGCCTGTCTTCCGTTAGTGTGTCGTAGATAGCGGTCCATTTGCTGGCTGCGATCCGGTCAAAGGTTCGCGGGTGATCGGGATTGCCGCACACACACCGAAGACACTCCGCAAGGCTCGCAGCGATATCCGCAAGATCGCCGTCCGCGATGGGCTGCGGAAACGGTACGCGTCCGGTGCGCCGAACCACGCCCCACAAGATCCGGTTGGCGAATCCATTCCAAATATCCGATGTTTGCAGTAGCGTCTCTAACTCTTGGTGCGTGATATGTCCGACGAAGCCAACATGGGCACCCGTGGCCCTGATCCGGTTGTGCTTGGTCAGCGGCGCTATGTTCCCATGATCCCACGCGCTCCTTAAGATCGCCGATAAGGTATTACCTTCGCGCTGCACCGCCTTCAGAACGGCGCCAAATTCTCCTTCGATCACAAACAGCCGCTTATCGGCCACGCCGGGATCAACGGGGTTTCCATCCTTCTGCGTCTCTGATTCGTCGCGGACCGCATACACCTCACCGCTCGATAACGGCCCGTAGCTGACTGTGAGGGCGAGTCGCAATGGATCAGGCGCATTGCCGTTGGCGCTCAGGCGAGCATGCGCGGCGCGGAAGATACGTTCTACGGGATCAAACGAGGTTCCCTTGCGCGCCCTGCCGGAAGCTCCGACTAGAACGCTGAACAACCGGGGAGGGTGGCGGGTATCACCGACGCTGGTGTAAACATTGGCCCCGATGGTGATCCCCGCGCGCGCTAGTGTGGTCAGCAATACCGCGGCAGGATCGACCTCGCTGTCCTTAGTCGCGAGGCGCACGATATCCCCCACAACGCCAACGAGCGCCGCCTCGGGTAACACAGGCCAAGGGCTGCTCTCGTCCGCATCCCCCGGCGCAATATCGCTAAGCTTCTTCGCAGTTTCTACGCGATCTGACTCTACCCCCTGCGCCTGCTCGATACAGACACGCACGGCGTCCAGCCCGAGCGCTTGGTGCAGATCGTTGAAATCCGTTTGTCCTTCTGATCTCGGCGATCCAAACTCAGGTACCGCAAGCTTCCCGTCCACCGCCCGCGCCGCCGCAATTGCATGGGGATCGGGTTCGCCTGTACCCTTACTTAGGTCTGCAAGAATGATCAGCTTCGCATCGGGAAATCTCGCGCGCAGGTACTGAGCTACCGCTTCCAGGTTCGCGCTCGATAAGGCCGCAACAACCGGATGCCCGCTCGCCTCGAAGGCGCTCAGGCACGTTGCCACGCCCTCACCAAGTGCCAAGGTCAGCCCACCACCGCCGCCCTCCGGTAGTGCTTGTGCGGCCCAATACCCGCCCCGCTTCACTCCGCCCGCGAGAGCGGACTTGCGCCCGGCTTCGTCGATTAGTTCCAGCGATGCCAGCTCACCATGGACTTTGATCGGAACGATCAAACACGCGCCAGGATAGCGGCTCGCCTTTGGATTTTGGGATGTAGTGCAAAAGCGCTGCCAGCTGATCGGCTGGGAGTTCGCGCAGCGTCGCAACGGGTTTCACACCCTTGCGGGCCAGGTATGGGTGAGCAGCCGCTGCGAGTTGCGCCGCCCGCCAGATCGCCGCCGCCTGCGCGCGGGCCTCGGCGTGTCGGCGTTGCTCTTCGGCTCGAGCTTCACGGATCGCCTCTTCCCGCCTTCGGTCCCGTTCCGAACGCTCGGGTTCGGTCAGCTTCCGACCGTTCCTCACAAAAAATACTCGTTGCTCGCCTTTCCAGTTGACGACGATCCCGCCCTTGCCATCGGCAAAGAGCTTGATTCGCCCATCGCCGCGGCCGCGGGGGTCACCTTCTACGTCCGCGGCATGCCATCCCCCATCAACGGGCACTTCACGATACTCAACGCCTACCTCGGCGCAAGCGGTCCGCAGCGCCTCGGCCAGGTCGCCCGCGATCATGGCGCCACTCCGGTATCGACGTACCGATAGATTTGGTGTTGATGCCAGCATGGATCGCAATAGCGATGGTGTGCGGCCCGGCGCACGAACAACAACGCACAAAAAACACAGCGCCCGATGATGGGCGATAGGGATGCAGGCGGGTCCATCAGTTCGCGTTATCGCGGGAGCGATTGACCTGCACTTCGATCCAGTGGTCTACATCGGATTCCAACCAGCCCACCGCCTTAGCCCCAAGTGAGACTTGGCGGGGGAACGTGCCCTCGCGCATGCGGTCATAGATGGTGGAGCGGGACAGTCCAGTGCGGGCCTGAACTTGGTTGCGCCGCAGTATGGTCCGCGGGCGAGGATGGACATCTTTGGGCATGGGGAAATTCCGTACGCACACCGGAACATACCGGCCTAATATAGGCTTAGTAGGCCAGTAGCAGAATTTTAAGGGGCAGAAAGGTTTCTACCCAGGGCACAAATTACGGGAAGTTTTTGCCCCCGTTTGGGATTGGTTCGAGTGTGCTATCGCCCTTCAGCAAGCCGTATTGGGCCTCAAGGTCGCCTTCTTTCCATATCCCGCCACGGCCACGTATGGTTATCGATCCATCGGCGATTTGGACGCCGCCGGGTTCGAGCGCCAGAGCCAAAGACTCAGGCCCATCAATAACAAGTAACTGCGCCGTAGGCCGGAATCGGACAGTTCTCGGAGTTAGTGACTCGGCGGATTTCGCGCTCGCCCGCATAACCGAAAACTTCGGCAACCCTTGCGCGGGCCTGCTGTTTCTTGCGGTAGCGAGCTAGATATAGCCACTCCGCCAGGGCAACCGCCGCATGTCGTTTGGTTGCCGGCGGTCGGCCGATTCCCTTGACAGCCGACATGCGGGCCGCTCCCACAACAACAAAAACGGTGTGCCCATCGACCGAACGATAGACCTCGCCTATCTTTTCGCCCCAGGTGGAATCTGTGGCATCATCTTGGCTTGCCATGCTCGCTCCCGTCGCGATGTATGGTAGGGATGACGGGCGCTAGTACGCCTGTCATCCCACATTATGCCGCGCTTGCGGGTCGGGGAAAACCGCAAGACGCGCGGCGTAAAAATCAAACGGGAACTCGCGGAGACAGGACCCTACGATCCGCCGAAGATGGCCCAGAGCCAGATCACGCACCAGCCCCAGTAGCGCCCGATGGTGGCCCAGAGGATAAAGCAGGCCATCCAGCTCCACATGAGCCAGGCTGGACCATGGCCGCTCAACTCCAGAATGACACAGGTCAGCACTAGGGTCAGCAAGCCGAACACGCTCGCGAGCCCGCGGCGATTTTCAGACAGATCGGGGTTCATGCCAGGATGAGTTTAAGCAAGATGGCCGAGGTGAGCGCCAGATTGAAGCCGAACATCCATTTCAGCAGGCGTACATCAGCCCTGAGCTCGGCCACATCGCGTTTTAGCTCGGCCACGTCGGCCTTGAGTTCCGCGATGTCGCGCTCAATGCGAACAAACCGGCCTTCATCGAAACGCTCGATGGCCCCCGCCGCCGCGGCGGCCTTCTCCTCGCTCGCGCCCGCCTCTTTGAGGGCTTCGTAGAGCTCTTTGATCAAGGTAGTCACGGGCTCATTAAAGCATGGCTGATGCCAGATTTACCATCAGCGCCGAGGTCGCGCGCGAATTTCCGCCGCTTGGGGACCGCGGCTCGGGCTTCCGGGGACGCGTCACGGCTAGCGACTTGGCCAGCGTTTCCATGCCGTCGTGCGAGTCGATGAAGGGATTGAGCTCGCTCGCTTGCTCGCGGCCGATGTACCCAATAGAAGCGACTACTTGTCCCATTGTTAGCCGCCAGGCGGCTTCGTCAGATCCCCGAAGATAAGCCAGATCACGAACTCAACCGTACCCCATAGGCAGACAAGCAGCCAGATCACAAAGCACCAGGCGAACGCCTGCACTATAAACGAAGGCACTTGGCCGTGACCGAATATCACAAGGAAGAGGAGAACACTTAGGATGCCAAACAGTTTGAAGAGTGCATTCGTTATCTCGTTCATTTCGACCTCCAACACCCCTTCCAGAATGATATCTTCGGTTGGTTGCTTACGGGTCGGCGTTCGATGGCTCCGTGGCTCCCATCGCAACAAGCAGCCTCGCCTGAGCGCACTGAAGCAGTTCCCTATCGTGATCAAGCCATTCAAAGTATTCAACGGATCGCTCGGATCGGCGCAAGCTTCTTGGAGCTTTGGGTCCTTTCTGATGTTCGTCGCCAACTCACGCGTGTTTCGCGTCAGCACGTACAATAAGAGCCTTCGCACCACTTCATACCCTTCATGGTACCGAGCTTCCATGTCTTTGATCTCTTTCTTTGTGAAGACGGCTTCACCATGTACGCCTAGGGTTTCCGTGTCCTCGTTCATCGTTCAGTGACCTCCTTGTTCTTGACCTTCTCGTACTCCAAGGTCTGAAAGTGTTCCCCGAGCACGATGGCTTGCCCGACCAATTCGGCCATGGCGCCAAAGACGTTGCGCTGCTGACCTTCTTTCATCTCATCGAAGTACACCCGCTCGAAAGCAAAGGCGAGCTCGCGTATGTTGTAGAGGGTGATCAGCAAGTCATCGATGGTGACTTTCGCTCCGGGGTCTACGATGAAATGGCGCTCGAAAGAAGTTAGACGTTCGGTGGAATGTTATTCGGTGGGTGTTGAGGTGTTATTTTCCATTTGTTGTCCTCTCTTGGGTGAAGGTGCTTGTCCTACGCGCATAGAATGCGGCTCGCGTGAGCGAGGCTCCATTCCGTTCGTTACAGAACGCCGTTTTTATTCCAACTGTTCCCCCCACGCCAATTGGGCGCGCTTCTGTACGCCGACCAATGCCTCGATCCCCGACCATCCCCGCCGAAAGCTCGGCCTGGCTCTGGGGACCGCTAGGTCCATAGCCACCAAGGCGAGCTCGGCCTTAACCCACGAGAGCACGCAGCGCCACGCGACGCACTCTGCGTGGGCATACGTCCGCTTACCCTTGGATAACCCCTTCTGCTGGCTCAGCAACGTCCACGCGCCCTCTACATTTGGGCTAAGGCGGTAGAACTCGCCCGCGTAGCGGAAGGTGATCGCCGTAACCCGGCCGTGTACGCGCTCGAAGGTGACAGGCACCGTGATCATGCGGGCGATTTCCGCCAAGGTCCGGCCTACGGGGATCAGGGTGCTGTAATTCAGCAGGGACACCACAGGATTTTCCTATTTCCGCATTTATTCCGCACCCGACTGTTGGGCGATAACCCAAGCGTGGCGTGCTTTTCCGCTAATTCCGCTATTTCCGCGCCGGGTTCAATCCGCCCGGTACGCCTTCCCGAAACGCCCAATAACGACCTTTTGCTCTTCCTCGATCTGGGCGTCCACGAAATCCGCCCACCATTGCAACATCTCCTTGCGCTGCACCAAGTACTCCGCCCGGTTGTAGACGCCGCGAATGCCTTGCTGGCTATGGGCTAGCGCCTTCTCGATCCAATCCGAACTGAATCCGGCTTCATGCAAATGGGTCGATGCGCTACGCCGGAAGTCATGGAGCACGTAATCGCGCACTTCGACATCGAGCGCCCGCACCGCCACGTTCAGGGTGCTATGGGCAATGGGACGGGCAAGGCTACCGCGGCTTGGCAACACGTAGGGTGAACCGCTTGCTAGCTCTAACAACTCAGCGAACATGGCAATCGCTTGGCGGGATAAGGGCACTAGGTGCGCCTTGTCCTTTTTCATTCGCTCGGCGGGGATGCTCCATTGTCCGTTCTCTAAGTCGATCTCAGCCCAGGGGGCTTCAAGCAGTTCGGATTTTCGCACCATGCAGAGGATCAATAGATGCAGCGCGAGCTTATGCGCCCGCCGCATGGAGGATGAATAAATCGCCCGCAAAAGCTTCCCGATTTCTAACGGGCTTAGGGCCACGTCGCGGCTTTTGGCTTGAGCGATGTAGCGGGCTTCGACCGCCGCCGCCGGATTGAAAGTCGCCTTCTCCCGCGCGATGGCGTAAGCGAACAGCCTTTTCAACACGTTGCGGGCCAGCAGTGCCGATTGATCCGCCCCGCGGGCCTTGATCCGGTCAGTGATCACCAGCACATCGGAAACGGTCACTTCCGACAGCCGCTTTTTCCCGATCGCGGGGATGATGTCCTTCTCCACCACCCGGCGCACGTTTTCCGGGTTCCTGTTGGTTTTCTTGACTACTTCAGCTAGCCAATGGCCCGCGAACGTTTCGACGATCACTTGGTCCCTACTTACGGCCTTAGCTTCTTGTTTCGCCCGCATCGGGGACTTGCCATGCACCACCATCGCGCGGCATTCCTCCCGCCACTTGCGGGCCACGGCCAGAGAATAGGCGGGATATTCCCCTAGGGTCACCTTCTCTTGCTTGCCCTCATAGCGATAGCGCAGACGCCACACCCGCTTACCGCCCGGTAACACTTCGATGGATAGCCCGCCGCCGTCAGCCAAGGAGTAAGCGCGCGCCCTGGTTTTGAGCGTGCGCACCGCCGTATCTGTAAGGATTTGATTCCCCTTCCTATTTAGTGATCAAGACAGATCTCTCTGTCTCAGCGGTTGTGTATATGTAACTGCCTGATGCCACTTACTTATCTTGCAATTCGTTCCCAGTAGAAACGAATTTTCATGGGAACACTCCGTGCCTTTACCCCAATAAACTGTTCCCATGGAGTAACCCCTTTGAACCCATACTGGGAACACTTATGGGCACAATTTTACGCGGCTTCTACCGGAACATACAATACCATATAGGAACAAAAAACCCAGGATTACCGGGGCTTGTGTAGGATATTCGGAAGGCTTTGGACTGTCTCGGAAGGGTACTTATTTGCCGATGCAAAAACTGGAAAAAATCTCTGCTAACAGCTCCTCGCTCGTAAACTCACCCGTTATGGTACCCAAACTCCGCTGCACTCTCGCTAGATGCTCGGCAACCAGTTCCAGAGCCCCTGTTTGGCACAACTCCGCGCATGCCGCAGCCAAGGCCGCTTGGGCGCAGCTTAAGGCTTCCAGATGCCGCCGGCGCGCGGTAAAGCCCCCCTCCTCGGCCGATTGATATCCCGCCTGGGCCTTAAGGTGTTCTTCCAATAGGTGTATTCCAAGACCATAACGCGCCGATAAACAAATCTCCGTCCCATACTGGCCATGAATTATGCTGGGAGCTCGGCTATAGAGATCGATCTTGTTGCGTATGACCGTGATCCTTTCTCGCAGCCCGGGATCGGCTGAGAGCTCGATCTCTGTTGCTTGCCGTTCCACCCCATATTCGGTTACGAACAGCACGACATCCGCCTGATCAATGGCGGCCTGTGCCCGCGCTATGCCCTCTTTTTCGATGCTATCTTCCGTTTCGCGTAGCCCAGCCGTATCGATTAAAGAGATCGGCACACCACCGATCAACACCTGTTCTTGCAATGTGTCCCGTGTTGTACCCGGGCGGGCGTCGACGATAGCACGATCTCTCTTGAGAAGCTGATTCAATAGGCTGGACTTCCCGACGTTGGGCTGCCCGGCTATCGTTACCGACAAGCCATCAAGTAACACCTGGCCTCGGCGTGCTGCCAGAAAAACCGATCCAAGTTTCTCCGCTACACCCTCAAGTCGGGTCTCCAACACTTCGTGATCGAACAGACCGACCTCTTCATCGGGGAAGTCGAGTGTCGCCTCTACTCGCGTTCGCAACGCGATCACGTCTTGTACCAAGTCCCGCACGAGTTTCGAAAACTCCCCTCGCAGAGTACGTACCGCGCGACGCGCCGCTTCCTCAGAAGCGCTATCGATGAGGTCAGCCACAGCCTCGGCTTGTGCGAGATCCAGCTTGCCGTTTAGGAACGCCCGCTCACAAAACTCCCCTGGCCTCGCTAAGCGTGCGCCTAGCCCTAGCATCCTGCGCAACAGCCGATCCATGACCACGGGCCCACCATGACCGTGCAACTCGAGCACGTCCTCACCAGTAAACGAACCCGGGCTGGGGAAAAAAAGCGCGATACCGTGATCGATGGGCTGACCCGAAGGATCTGGAAACGCTTTAACTTCTGCCACCCTCGGTGCTGGTACCTCACCAAACAACGCCGCCGCGATTGCTCGCACCGCCGGGCCAGAGACCCGAATTACCCCGATCCCCCCGCGCCCGGGCGGGGTAGCCTGCGCCGCGATGGTTTCTCCCGCGGTCGCAAAACGCACCATCGATTGTGACTATTAGGCTTTCGCCGTTTGGGCTCCTTCTATACTGCGGGTGATCATCCACTGCTGGAGAATGGACAGCACGCTATTGACCACCCAATACAGCACAAGCCCGGCCGCGAAGAATGTTGACATTACGGTGAAAACGATCGGAAACAGTTGAAAAACTTTTTCTTGCACCGGGTCCATGGGGGCCGGGTTCATTTTTTGCTGCGCGTACATCGTGACCCCCATTAACAAGGGCAGGAAATAAAAGGGATCTGGCAGAGAGAGATCTCTTATCCAAAACATGAACGGCGCTTGCCTCAGTTCGACGGTTTCCATCAGCACCCAATACAGGGCGATCCACACCGGGATCTGTACCACCACCGGGAGACAGCCACCCAGCGGATTGATCTTTTCTTTCTTGTAAAGCTCCATCATCGCCTGGTTCATCTTTCCACGATCGTCGCCGTGGCGCTCTTTGATCGCGAGCAACCGCGGTTGCAACCGCTTCATATTCGCGATCGAACGGTAACTCGTGGCCGCTAGGCGATAAAACACTCCCTTTACGATCAGGGTGATCACGACGATCGACCAACCCCAATTGCCGAGATAAAAATGAATTTTGTCGAGCAGCCAAAACAACGGCTTGGCGATGAACCACAGCACCCCATAGTCGGCGGTTAGTTCCAAGTGGGGAGCGATATGTTCCAGTCTCTTTTGCATCTTTGGACCCAAAAACAACTGCATGCTTAGCGTGCGCTTGTCACCAGCGGCAATATCTACGCCTGGACCCGTCAACCCGACTAAATAGCTGTCATTTTTCGGAACGGCCTTCGCGTAGTAGTGGTACGGGGAATTTTGGTCTGGGACCAAAGCAGCCAAGAAATAATGCTGCAGCATAGCCGCCCAGCCGCCTTTAGCGTCGATCGCGACGGCTTCCTGAGACAGGTCATCGCTGTCAAACTTCTCGTAACGCTTTTCGGGATTAGAAAGTGCCACACCGGTAAAGGCTTGCACGAACCCGGTGGAGCGAACCGCCTGATGACGCTGCAATTGCTGATAGAGATGCCCGGCCCAAGCTTGGGAGCTGGCATTGTCTATCTCATAACGAACTCCTACCAAATAATCGCCTCTGCGAAACGTAAATGTCTTCTTCACCGAGATCCCACCGTCACTCCAGGACAGAACCACCTCCAAGGTTTCTCTCCCCGGCTCGAGCTGGTAATCGGTATTGCTGGCTGTATAGACAGTTTCATGAGTCGGTGCTTTTTGACCGCTGAGCAACCCCCCTTGAGCAATAAAAAAAGGAAAGTCCTCCCGCATTAAGACAAAAGGCTCGTTTGGCTGATCTACGTCTACCGGATAGCCAGGCAGTGTCACCCGTCGGATGTCGCCCCCGAGGGTATCGATCACCACGTCCATGACGTCGGTTTTAACCCTTACGCGCTTTTCAGTCGCTAGCACATTTGCCGGTAGCTTACCGTCATTGGGAGCTTCGGCCTTTTCTGGTACATCCGGCATATCCTGGGGTATGGCACCAGCTACTGGTGCTTGTACCTTTCCCTCTACTGCTTGTTGAGTTGGCCTGGAGAACTCCTGCCAACGTTCCCAAAGCTGAAATAACACAAAACCGAGGGCTACGATAAGAATTATTCGAATATTTTCCATCTACCTTGGCTCGCGAATTTGCCAGCAACGTCGTTATAACTATAAAGTTATAAACAAAAAAAGAGCCATCTCAATGGCTCTCAGGCTACCTACCGTGATGTGCTCTTAGATTCAGAGAAACTCGATGCCAAAGCTCTTCTAACGAGGCTACTAATTTCGCTTTTCCACAAACAGCCGCGGATGCCCGCGCTACGACAACGATGTCCCACCCCGACAATCGCTTTCCTTGGCGACGAAAGCTTTCCCTTACAACCCTCTTTATTCGGTTCCGCTCCACAGCGGAACGCACGTTTTTTTTTCCTACCGCTAATCCCAGACGGGCGCGTATCGTTTGATTGGGCTTCCCCAGGACAACCCAGCAGCTATTGCGCTCCCTCGCATAACTATTCTCGAAAATACGCACGTAATCTACTGAGCGCAATAATCGCTGGTGACGTGAAAAAGCCTCCTGTGCCACCTCCTTCCTTGCGCTTAGAATTCTAAGCGCTGAGCCTCTTTCGCCCTTTTCCCCTGCGGCTCCGCAGAACGGACCGCCCACCGCGGGTCTTCATTCTCGAGCGGAATCCGTGTCGCCTCTTGCGCTTAAGATTACTAGGTTGAAAAGTGCGTTTCACCGTACGTGCCTAATAGAACACTATCCGATAAATCGCAATGCTAAAGGTCAGCCCTAACCCTGTCAATTGCGCTGCCCCGAAACGAAGGTCTTAGCGATATGGCTAACAGGGTCGCGGGAGTATACAATCCTTCGTGCGAACCCCGTACGAGGAGATCATTACCCCCATGGCTGAATCCGTTTGGCACCAATGTCTGAAGCGCCTCGAAGTAGAACTATCTCCCCAACAGTTCAACACCTGGATCCGTCCCCTGCAAGCCGTGGAGGAACGAAATGGTCTGCACTTATTTGCCCCTAACAGCTTTGTGCTCGAGTGGATAAAGGAGAAATACCTACCTACGATAAGCCACCTCCTGGAAGAAATCTCAATCCAAAAACATTTCGATATCGACGTTTCCGTCGGCAGTAGGAACCAGATAGTGGACACAGCCAGCGCCCCAAATCCGCTTCCATTAAACGAAACAAGCAACGGTAAACAAAAACCGCTGCCTTCTTCTGGACTTAAACCCGATCTCAATTTCGACACCTTTGTCGAAGGTAAATCCAATCAGTTGGCGAGGGCTGCTGCATTGCAGGTCGCTGAAAATCCAGGTAGTGCTTATAATCCTTTATTCATTTGTGGTGGCGTTGGGTTAGGGAAAACGCATTGCATGCACGCGATTGGAAATATGGTCGGAACCTTACATAAACATAAACGGGTAACTTACCTTCATTCGGAACGCTTTGTTGGCGATATGGTGAAGGCTCTCCAGCACAACGCCATAAACGATTTCAAAATACATTACCGGTCCTTGGATGTTCTGCTCATCGATGACATTCAGTTTTTCGCGGGGAAGGAGCGTTCTCAAGAAGAGTTTTTTCATACATTTAACGCCCTGCTCGAAGGCCAACACCAAATCGTCCTTACCTGTGACCGCTATCCCAAACAGGTCTCCGGAGTCGAGGAACGTTTGAAGTCACGCTTCGGGTGGGGCCTTACCGTTGCCATCGAACCACCAGAGCTTGAGACTCGGGTCGCCATACTGAAGAGCAAAGCGCAACAGGCGGCCATTAAGCTCCCCGATGATGTTGCTTTTTTTATGGCGAAACGCTTTCGATCCAATATTCGCGAGCTAGAAGGCGCCCTACGTCGGGTTATCGCTTACTCTCGGTTTACCGCCCACCCAATTAACTTGCCATTTACCCACGAAGCGCTAAAAGACTTACTAGCCATACAGGATACGCGCGTCACCCTAGAAAATATCCAGAAGACCGTTTGCGAATATTACAAAATTCGCATGGCGGATTTATTGTCGAAGCGTCGCAATCGAACGGTTGCCCGTCCAAGACAAATGGCGATGGCCCTCGCGAAGGAACTTACCAACCATAGCCTTCCAGAAATCGGGGACGCTTTTGGTGGCCGCGACCATACGACTGTCCTACACGCGTGTCGCAAGATTTCTGATCTCCGTCGTGCTGAGGCCAGAATAAACGATGATTACACCAATCTCGGTCGCATCCTGACCACATGATGTGGAAAAAATGTGGGCAACTGACATCCTGGGCTTTATTCACGTTTTATCCAAAGCTTTTCATACGTGTTTCAAACAATCCAGCAACAGCCCTTATATAGGATAAACTATTGATTACTAATAAAATTATTAAATATCCTTAGCGTTTAATAACTATAAAGGAATGAAGGTATTTACTACTCGAGAAGTCTTGCTTGGCCCGCTCATGGCGGTTAGTGGGGTCGTAGAACGAAGGCATAAGCTACCTATTTTGTCCAATGTTTTGATAGAAGCTAAAGGTGAGGAATTTTATTTAAGCACTTCGGATTTGGAAGTAGAGTTGCAAACGATGGTTCCATTAGTCGCGGAAGAGTTGGGAAAAACAACGGTTTCTGCAAGAAAGCTATGTGGGATCATTCGCGCTTTACCGATCGGAGCGGAGATCAAGCTGCTTGGGAGGCAGCAGCAGTTAGAAATTGATTCCGGGAGCAGTCGTTTCCGATTAGCAATGCTACCAGCGGATGATTTTCCTAGTGTCAGCGAAATCACAGACTATCTGGAATTCAAGATAGAGGCACCCATCCTGAGTAATTTAATTGCAAAGACGCAGTTCGCAATGGCGCAGCAGGACGTTAGGTTTTTCCTCAATGGTATGCTGATGCACTTTGATGGGGAGAACCTGGTAGTGGTTGCGACGGACGGCCATCGTTTAGCGTTTAGTACAACGGCGTTAAAAATACCAGAGAAAAATGGTTGTCAGATAATTGTGCCCAGAAAAGCGGTGCAAGAGATGACTAGGTTAGTGGACCATCGAGATGAAGACGCAGTAATTCGTATCGGAGAAAATCATATTCAGGTGTGTATTGGGCGCCAGAGCTTAACGGCTAAACTTATCGATGGAAGCTTCCCTGATTACAAGCGAGCTATTCCTAGAGGTGGAGATAATGTTGCTAAAATTAATCGCGAACAGCTACAGCAGGCCTTAAATCGGCTTTCGATATTATCGGATGAAAAATATAGAAGCATCAAAGCAGAGTTATCCAATGGGCGCATAAAAGTCTCTGCCCGTAATCCAGAGCAGGAAACAGCGGAAGAGGAAATCCAAGCAAATTATCAGGGAAGCGAACTGGTTGTCGGTTTCAACGTAACCTACTTATTGGACGTGTTATCGGCTATATCTACGGACACCGTTGTATTTAAGCTAACAGACCCCGACGCAGGTTGTTTGATCGTCCCTGACGAGAAGAGTGGAAAGGAAAAATACGTCGTTATGCCAATGCGGCTGTAAGAGACGGTCGTTGCTCAAGGGAATTTATTCAAGCACCTCAGACCTTGAAGGAGCGTTGAGCAAGCTAAAGAGATAATTGAATTGCTCGCCCCACCCCCGGGCTGTGGTCATCTGTAAGGGTGGGGGGCACCTGTCCTTGAAAATCAGAAAGCATTCATTTGCGAAAGACCGGATGGAGTTTTCGCTCTGCCCGGACGGGTAACTGCGAACTCGATACCAGGTTTCACGTGAAACTCCTATCTGAGGGTAGTGTTAAAATTAGGTTTAGGATGCTGCTTAGTTGGAGTCTTTATGCAAACAGCAAAATACGATTCTTCGAATATAAAGGTACTAAAAGGATTAGACGCCGTTCGTAAGCGCCCGGGTATGTATATTGGTGACACCAATGACGGAACGGGCTTGCACCACATGGTGTTTGAGGTTGTGGACAATTGTGTTGATGAAGCTTTAGCGGGTTATTGCTCTAAGATTGTGGTGATGATCCACTTGGACGAATCGGTATCGGTAGCAGACGACGGACGGGGAATACCTGTTGACCTCCACAAGGAGGAGGGCCGTTCTGCGGCAGAGGTAATAATGACTACCTTACATGCAGGAGGAAAGTTTGACTCGAATTCCTACAAAGTAGCGGGAGGGTTACATGGAGTCGGGGTTTCGGTTGTAAATGCCTTATCGGAGTATCTTACCCTGATAATAAAGCGCGATGGCAGGGTTTATCAGCAGGAGTACCGAAACGGAGAAGCTCAAATGCCACTCACGGACGTAGGTGAAGGAGAAGGGACGGGAACGGACGTCCGCTTCAAACCTAGCCCAGTGGTTTTCAGCAACAGGGAGTTTCACTATGACATCTTGGCGAAGCGGTTGCGGGAGTTGTCTTTCTTGAACTCGGGGGTTCGTATCGAGTTATATGACGCAAGGACAGACAAAAGGGATGTCTTTGAGTACAAAGGGGGAATAGCGGCTTTCGTCAGGCATCTAAATGGGAAAAAGACGCCCCTCCACGAGAGCGTCATCGTGATCCACGCAGAGCGTGAAGAGATAGAGGTCGAGGTAGCTCTCCAATGGAACGATTCGTACCAGGAGAACATTTTCTGCTTTACCAACAATATACCCCAGCGTGACGGCGGCGCCCATTTGGTGGGGTTTAAGAGTGCTCTGACCCGCACCTTCAATCAGTTTATGGACTCCGAAGGGATAGCGAAAAAATCAAAAGTCGCCGTGTCAGGCGACGACGTGCGTGAAGGGCTGATGTCGGTGCTTTCGGTTAAGCTAGCAGAGCCTAAGTTTTCTTCCCAGACCAAAGAGAAGCTCGTATCCAGCGAGGTCAAGGCAGTGGTTGAATCGATCGTTGCCGAAAGGTTGAACGATTTTCTGCTCGAGCGACCAGCCGAGGCTCGGGCTATAACGGACAAAATTATTGAAGCAGCTCGAGCGCGCGAGGCGGCGCGAAAAGCGCGCGAGCTGACGCGACGAAAGACGGTGTTGGATATTGCCGGCTTGCCTGGAAAGTTGGCAGACTGCCAAGAAAAAGACCCAAGATCCTCGGAACTGTTCTTAGTAGAAGGTGACTCTGCAGGGGGGTCTGCAAAACAAGGGAGGGATAGGAGGTATCAAGCGATTTTACCCCTTAAGGGTAAAATATTAAACGTAGAAAAGGCACGTTTCGACAAAATGTTATCCTCTGCGGAGGTAGGAAACCTTATTACCGCTCTCGGATGCGGGATTGGGAGGGAGGAGTTTGATCCAGAAAAGCTGCGTTACCATCGGATCATCATCATGACGGACGCCGACGTCGATGGCTCCCACATTAGAACCTTGTTATTGACTTTTTTCTATCGGCACATGGCCGAACTGATGGAACGAGGACACGTCTATATCGCCCAACCGCCGCTCTATAAAATCAAAAAGGGAAAGCAAGAGAAGTACCTTAAAGATGATCAAACCTTGGATGCCTACATCATCGAGTTAGCGCTACAAGAAGCGAAAATCTATCCGGATTCCGGTATCGAACCGTTGAAAGACAGGAGGCTTAAGGATCTAGGAATGGATTATCTAGAGTTGCTCGCAACGATAAAGCGACTTAAGAACTACGAACCGGGTTTACTAAACGCGATTCGCATGTTGCCTGTCCTAGAAAGCGCTGATTTACAGAACCACGAGGCCATAGAACAGTGGTTTAGAGCCTTAGGCAAGCGTCTTACGCAAAGCGGGGAGCGATACTCAATAGAAGTTTTCGCCAAGGAACATCGCCTGGCCAGACTTACCAAAGAAGCTCTTGGAAGGCGTCTTGAGTATCAACTCGACAGATCCTTCTTCAGCTCCGCCGAATACCGTCGTCTGATAGATCTAAGTCGCAAAGTAGAAATGCTGCTAACAGACGGAGCGTACGCTGAACGCGGCGAGAAACGCCAAAACATTACGGCCGTTAAAGAGGCTTTTGAATGGTTTCTAGAACAGGCGCGACACGGGCTAAGCATACAACGTTACAAAGGCTTGGGTGAAATGAATCCCGATCAATTGTGGGAGACCACAATGAACGCGGAAACACGAAATCTGCTGCGCGTACGAATAGAAGACGCGGTTGCGGCCGATGAGATTTTTACCACGCTGATGGGGGACCAAGTCGAGCCTAGGCGGGAGTTTATCGAAAAGAACGCCCTATCAGTAACAAACCTCGATGCTTGACCCCGTCAGCGTTGAGGAAACGCACGGCAACATACCCAAACATCGATGCGTTCTACGCCGGCTCGCACCAGAAGCTTGGTCAATTCATGCACTGTCCAAGCACTTGTGATCACATCATCGACTATCGCTACATGCTTGTAATTCAGGTGGCGGGTTAAAGAGAAAGCGCCGCGTACATTATTGCGCCTTGCGGATGCGGGTAGACCTGCTTGTGGTGGGGTGTCGAGCTTTCGCTTTACGCACAAAGGATCCACCCTGAGGCCAAATGCCCGCGACACTGACCGGGCTAACTCCATGGACTGGTTAAAACCACGCTTCATCAGTCGCTTATGATGAAGAGGTACCGGGATCAGGCATTGCGGATAATCGGTCACGCAGGTTCGCAGTTTGTTGCTCATTGCCGTCCCTAACAGGGCGGCTAGATCTATTTTTGCCGCGTATTTAAGTTGCTTCACCAATCCGTCCATAGGATAGCGATAATCGAATGTTGCGACTGTTTGCTGGTAAGGCGGTGGGGATCCTAGGCAGCGCCCGCACAGAGTACCCGAGGCGAGAGGTCGAGCACAGCGCGAGCAGGCCTCATTGGCCCAGGGTAGATCAGTTATACAGCCTCGGCATAGCTGCGAGTACTCATCCACTGGGAGCCCACACAGAATGCATGTTCCTAGCCTAAAGCGATCATGTAGTGGTCGGTTGTAAACCGTTTCCAGAAATTTCCAGGTTGACAAGTGTCTAGTCAAATTTAACATGCTCGTTTTTTATGCTTTGGCGTTCACAGAACCCGTTAATGTCAACCCCCAACAGCGTCTTGATTAGGCACGACTGGCAGGAGAAAGAGGTAGCCGCTCTATTTGAGCAATCCCTTGTTGACACGATATTCCAGGCGCAAAGCATACATCGGCAGTTTTTCGATCCCAACGAGGTCCAATTGAGCACCTTGCTTAACGTAAAAACGGGTGGGTGCCCCGAAGATTGCGCCTACTGCCCACAAAGCCGCTATTACCCAACGGGAGTTCGAGCGCACAAGCTGCTAGCGCTCGAAGACGTGCTGGGCATGGCCAAAAAAGCACAAGACAATGGGGCGACTCGGTTCTGCATGGGTGCGGCATGGCGCGAACTGAAAGATAAGGATGTGCCCAAGATAACGGCGATGATTCGTGGGGTCAAACAGTTAGGCATGGAAACCTGCGTTACCCTGGGAATGTTAGACTTACCTCAAGCGCGGGCGTTGAAAGCAGCGGGCTTAGACTACTACAACCATAACCTGGATACTTCGGAGAGCTTCTACGAACGGATTATCACTACACGCGCATACAGCGATCGGCTGAACACTCTAGCCTGCGTACGGGAAGCGGGGATCCACATCTGCTGTGGTGGCATCATCGGTATGGGAGAAAGCCTAGACGACAGAAGCCGCTTGTTGATTAACCTAAGTAATCTTCCAACGCATCCACAAAGCGTCCCAATCAACGTTCTGGTGAAGGTCGTGGGCACGCCTTTGGCGCAAACGCAGGATTTACATCCCCTTGATCTCGTCTGTACCGTGGCGGTAGCACGGATCATGATGCCGAGGTCTTATATTCGTTTGTCTGCCGGCCGCTCCCTGATGTCGGACGAGCAACAAGCGCTGTGCTTTCTAGCGGGAGCCAACTCGGTCTTTTTTGGTGACAAGCTTCTTACCACGGACAATCCCGTTGTCGCGAAAGACCGAGCCCTATTTAAGCGGCTAGGTCTTCGGCCCCAAAGTTAACCTGCAATGGAACCGTTGTCAGTAGGCGCGCAACGAGAGTTGCGCGCGCGCATCGGCGCTTCCCGCTATCGCAGGCGACGAACCAAGGAAGGCCCACAAGGTGCGGAGGTGGTTTCGGAGGGCAAACGGGTGCTCGATTTCTCGAGCAACGACTACCTGGGTCTGGCGGCGCATCCCCGTTTGAGCGGTGCCTTTACCCAAGCGCTCAGGCAGTTTGGCGTGGGCAGTGGCGGCTCACCGCTTATCGGGGGCTATACGCGGCCCATTCGAGAACTGGAGCGTGAGTTAGCAGAGTTTACCGGTAGGGCTAGGGCTTTGGTGTTCAGCTCTGGCTATCTCGCGAATCTAGGGGTCATAGCGGGACTGGCATCGCGTAGGGACACGGTTTTCATGGACCGGTTGAATCACGCATCGCTCATCGATGCCGGGTTGCTCGCGGGGGCGGAGCTAAAGCGCTATCCTCATCGCAATGCGAGCGCGCTTTCGAAGGCTTTAAGGAGTTCTAAGGAGAACCGTAAATGGGTGGTAACGGAAAGCGTGTTTAGCATGGACGGGGATTTAGCGCCACTGCCAGAGATCGCGGCCCGGTGCCGCGATTATGAGGCGATGTTGTTGGTGGACGAGGCCCACGGTATAGGAGTCTACGGACCGGGAGGAACGGGTGTAAGCGCTCACTTTGGTCTGGATTGTACCGCCGTGCCACTGCTTATCGGTACCTTCGGAAAAGCGTTGGGCTTGGCCGGAGCATTCGTAGCCGGGTCAGCCGAGCTCATCGAGCTGCTCATCCAAAAGGCGCGTACGCTGATCTACTGCACCGCCATGCCCCCCGCTCTAGCGGCAAGCGTGCGGGAGGCGCTGACCATTTTGAGAACGGAGCACTGGCGACGGGAGCGCTTGTTCGAATTAGTGGCGCGTTTTCGGGAAGGTGCTCAGCGCTTAGGCGTCCCTCTGACCGGGGTGGAAGGACCCATACAGCCGATTCTATTGGGGGATTGTGCCGGGACAGCGGCGGCGAGTGCAGCGTTAATGGCGCGCGGGATCCAAGTCGCCGGTGTGCGTCCGCCCACAGTTCCCGAGGGGACGGCACGCCTGCGCATCAGTATCAGCGCAGCCCATAAAGAAACGCACATCGATCGCCTAGTTGACGAACTGGCCCTGCTGTTGTGTGCTTGAGTGCGGTTCGCCTGGGACTTGGGCAACCCCGTCCCAATCGAAATGAGGCACGTGCTTGTTGGACTGCACTGCCCCGTTGCCTTAGTGCTAGGAGAAAAAGACGCCTTGGTGCCGGCAGCGATACGGGGTGAGTTGGCGGCGCTCGCACCGAGGCTCTGTTGCTACCTCGTTGCGGGTGCGGCGCATGCCCCGTTTCTGTCACATCCGATGCAGATCGCCGCCTATGCTAAAGGCTTTCTGCCGTGACGGAAGAGGTAGAAAGGTATCGCTTCGACAAAGCGCGCGTGAAACACACGTTTAATCGCGTGGCGGCCCACTATGAGCAGAATGCGGTGCTACAGCAAGCCGTGGCGAGTCACATGCTGGAGCGTTTGGACCTATTCCGGGTACGGCCTGGGCTAATCTTGGATATAGGGGGGGGCACGGGTTGGGCTGCCCGCCTGCTGGAGCGGCGTTATCGCAAGGCCCGTGTGGTGCTCTGTGATCTGGCCGAGCAGATGCTACTGAAAGCACGACAACGGGCGCGCATTTTTTGCTCTCGGCAAAGTTTCCTTTGTGCCGATGTAGAGAATCTCCCCGTCGGGGATACTCGGGTCGATATGATCTTTTGCAACCTGTGCTTGCAGTGGTGCACTGACCTCGATCGGGTGTTCAATCATTTCCGGCGTGTGTTACGGCCGCAAGGTCTGGTCCTGTTTTCTAGCTTTGGTCCCGATACCCTGCGTGAACTACGGTTGAGCTGGGCTGAGGTCGATGCTAGGGTTCATGTGCATCGTTTTCTTGACATGCATGATGTGGGCGACGCCCTGATCCGTGCCGGCTTGGTGAGCCCGGTCATGGACGTGGAGCATTTTACCGTGACCTATAGCGATGTGCTTGCCTTGCTGCATGATTTAAAGCAAATAGGTGCCACCAACGCGGCTGCGGGAAGGGCTCATGGAATGACCGGAAAAGGTGCTTTGCGCGCCCTGGCGCAGGCATACGCGCGCTTTGATCGAGGAGGGAGACTGCCTGCTACCTACGAGGTGGTTTACGGGCATGCCTGGGCGCCTGTTGCCGGGCAGCGTCCTCAAGACGGCAGCACGGTAGTGAGATTTCCGATCTCCCAGATCAAACGCGGCACGAACGTGCGCTGAAGATGGCTCGAGGTTAACGCATGGGCCAGGGCTGTTTCATTACCGGCACTGATACCGGGGTGGGCAAGACTTGGGTTACCTTGGGGCTAATGCTTGCGCTTAAGCGGCGAGGCTTCACGGTCTCGGGGATGAAACCGCTCGCAAGCGGATGCCGACGCACCCCGGAAGGGCTTCGTAATCGGGATGCGGAGATGCTGCAAGAGCAGAGCTCGATGCCGATCGCGTACGAAGTGGTTAATCGATATGCCTTCGATCCGCCTGTCGCTCCTCATATCGCGGCTAAAGAGGCGGGAGTGGAGGTAGAGCTCGATGTGATCTTGCGGGACTTTCAGCGCTTGTTTGTTAACGCCGATTTCGCCTTGGTGGAGGGGATCGGCGGATGGGCGGTGCCTCTTAACGAGCGCGAGCGGCTGTCTGATCTCGTGCGCCGAATGGCCATTCCGGTTATCCTCGTAGTGGGCCTGCGTTTGGGCTGTATAAATCATGCCTTGTTGAGCGCAGAGGCGATCGGAAACGACGCTGTCCCCTTGTTGGGCTGGGTGGCTAACGGAATCGATCGCCACTATCGCAACTGCGAGGAAACACTATACACCCTATCCGCACAAATCAGCGCTCCAATGCTCGATTTTATTCCCTGGGCGCACCCGTTGTCTCCAGAGCACATAGCCGAATACCTACGAAATGCGGCAGATTTGTTGTGCTCGCTTCGGGCGGGCAATGAAGGAAGTGTGGCGCTTGTTAAAGGTCATGAACTAGAATGACCCGCTGTAGGGCTAGACCTTATAGTTGGCGGCGGCCCGAAAACTCCAAACGCGGGCAGGGGTAAGGCTACGGTTGTAACCCCAGGCCGCGATAAGAGTTTGGTTGACACAACAAGAGCAATTTGAGAGGGGCGATTAACGGGTATGGCTGTAGCGATTGTCTTGGTGTTGATCGTCGTTGCTTCGGTTTTGTTTAACTTCCTCAACCCCTGGTGGTTCACGCCGCTCGCTTCCAACTGGGGGCAGATGGATTTGACGCTCATCATCACGCTTTGGATCTCGGGGATCGTCTTCGTCGCCATCGCGCTGTTTATGGCCTATGCCGTGTTCCGCTACCGCCACCAGAAGGGCAGGCGGGCAGCCTACGAGCCCGAGAACAGGAAGCTCGAATGGTGGCTCATCGGATTGACCTCGGTAGGGATCGTGATCATGCTGATCCCGGGCTTGTATGTATGGGCCGAATTCGTCAATGTGCCGAAAGACGCATTGAGCGTCGAGGTCGTCGGCCAGCAGTGGCAGTGGAGCTTCCGCTTCCCCGGAAAAGACGGCGTCTTAGGCCGCACGGACGCACGGCTCATCAGTGCTGAAAACCCATTCGGTCTGCATACCGGTAACCCCTTCGGCCAAGACGATGTGCTGGTGAAAAGCGGCGATCTACACCTCCCGCTCGGTAAGCCGATCAAGGTGTTGCTGCGCTCCAAAGACGTCGTGCACGACTTCTACGTGCCGCACTTCCGGGTCAAGATGGACGCGGTTCCGGGCTTAGTCTCCGGACTGTGGTTCACCCCCACCAAGACCGGGACCTTCGAGATCGCCTGCGCCGAATACTGCGGGGTGGGGCACCACACCATGCGCAGCCGGGTGGTGGTGGAGGAGGAGGGCGCATTTCAAGCGTGGTTGAACGAGCAGCCGACCTTAGCGCAAGCCTTGAATGAAGGCGCCGCGGAGACGGGAGATCCGTTAGTAAACCAAGGCAGGAAACTGGCGCAAGATCAGGGGTGCCTTGCTTGCCATAGCGTAGACGGCAGCCCGGGGGCGGGTCCGACCTGGAAAGGGCTATACGGCAAGACCGAAACGCTGGCCGACGGCAGCACGGTAGTAGTCGAGGAGGAATATCTGAAGGAGTCCATCGTCAACCCGGGTGCCGCTGTCGTTAAAGGCTACGATCCCCTCATGCCGCCCTATCGACTCAGCAGCGAGGAACTGGACGCGCTGATTGCGTATACTAAAGCGCTGTCTGAAGAAGGGTAGTCGCTAGAAGGGATCGAGAGACTCAGGCAAATCGAGCACTAAGGTAAACATTCAAAGGGTAATTTTGATGGCAGACGCCCCGTATCAAGAAAATATCCACCTTCACGATCCACAGAGTTATTGGACCAAGTATGTCTTCAGCCAAGACCACAAGGTCATCGCCGTCCAATATACGATCACCGCGATCTCGGTGGGTTTGGTGGCTTTGGTGCTATCCGGGTTGATGCGGCTGCAACTGGGCTTCCCAGGCATTTTAGATTTCATCGACCCGGGCGCGTACTACCAATACGTCACCATGCACGGCATGATCATGATCATCTACCTGCTGACCGCTCTGCTGTTGGGAGGCTTCGGCAACTACCTCGTCCCGCTGATGGTGGGCGCCCGCGATATGGTCTTTCCCTTCGTGAACATGATGAGTTATTGGGTCTATCTGCTCTCGGTGCTGGTGCTGATGGCGAGCTTCTTCGTGCCCGGCGGGCCCACGGGTGCCGGCTGGACCCTGTACCCGCCCCAAGCCATCCTGCCCGGCACTCCGGGGGCGGAGGGTGGGG
>Ga0187893_10003026_pt1 | contig 35275 bp, 30 predicted proteins | sample MA1701074metaG_FD_139574 | JGI IMG/M metagenome (GOLD analysis project Ga0187893, IMG submission 139574) | White microbial mat communities from a basaltic lava cave in the Kipuka Kanohina Cave System on the Island of Hawaii, USA - MA170107-4 metaG ...
AGCGCGCCTTCGATTTGCTCGGCGTCTCCCACCGGATGTAGGCAGGAACAGGAAGCCGTGATCCGCCGATTCCCTAATCCAATCGGCATCCTGCGCCTTTTGTCAGCGGGAACTTCGGCCTAGCGAGACTCGTTCCGAAGTACCGATCCCATCATCGTTGCCACCGCCCTGGAGCTGCGGGCGGCGCTCGCGACGCGAGACGATCGGATTCGAGCCTGGAGGGGTGTCGACGCCGTCTGGAGCGCAACGAACGGCGCCTGCCGCTACTGTCCCTTGAAGACCGGCTTGCGCTTTTCCACGAAGGCACGCGTGCCCTCGCGGGCGTCCTGGGTGTCGGCGGACATGGTGCCGGCGACCGCCTCGTAGTCGAGGATCTCGTCGAGCGTCGCCGTCAGCGCCTTGTGAATGCAGCGGCGGGCGAGATCGACGGCGACGCTCGGGCCCGCGGCGAGCTTCTTCGCGTACTGCAACGCTGCCGGCAGCGCCTGGCCCTCGTCGACGAGCTCGTCGATCAGCCGTTCCTTGTAGGCTTCCTCGGCCTCGAGAATCCTGCCCGTCTCGACCATCATCAGCGCGGTCGAGAGGCTCGTGATCCGCGGCAGGAAGTACGTGACGCCGCAGTCGGGGCTGAAGCCGAGGCGCACCATCGCCGCGCACAGCCGCGCGGTGCGATCGGCGAAGCGGCGGTCGCAGGCGAGCGCGTAGGCGAGCCCGGCGCCCATCGCCGGGCCGGAGATGGCCGCGATCACCGGCTTCTCGATCTCGACGATCATGCGGGTGAGCTCGGCGAACGGCCCGGCCGGTGTCTTGCGCTGGTAGCGTTCGAGCGGCGCATCCGTGATCCCCGGGATGGGGCGGTCCGCGGAGCCGCTCAGCCACTCGGCGTCGCCGCCCGAGCAGAAGGCCTTGCCGGCGCCGGTGAGCACGAGTGTCCGGACGTCGTCCCGGAAGCGCAGCTCGCGGAACAGCCGCACCAGATCGGTCGCCAGCTCCCAGTTGACCGCATTCATGCGCTCGGGGCGGTTCAACGTGACGACACCGACACCCTCGTCGACGTGGAAGAGAAAGTGCTCCTTGGATGCCATCCTGACGGTCTCCTCGGGATCTCGTCAATTCTCCGATTATTTCGGCTTGTTTCGTCGCTCGCGGCTGGCAACGTAGCCCGGCGGACGCGCCAGGGTCAATGCAATCCGTCCCGCCCGCTGCTCACCGTTGCCGCGCGGATCTTCCGCGACGTAGACTCGGCCGATGGCGGCGCCGCTCGAGCACATCCGCGTCGTTGACGTCACCGACCTGCGCGGCGCGCTCGCCGGGCGGCTCCTCGCCGATCTCGGCGCCGACGTGATCAAGGTCGAGCCGCCCGGCGGCGATCCCGGGCGCGTGCGGCCGCCGTTCGCGGGCGGCGTGGCAGCGCCCGACCGGTCGCTGGCGTTCCTGTACCGCAATGCGAACAAGCGCGGCGCCATCATCGATCTCCGCGATCCACGCGGGCAAGCGCGGCTCGCCGAGCTCTGCGCGCGCGCCGACATCCTGCTCGAGAATCTCGCCGCGGAAGAGCGGCGAGCGTACGGACTCGAGCCGGCCGCAGTGCGGGCGCGGCATCCGCGCCTCGTCCACGCCGCCATCGCCGACTTCGGCCTCTCCGGCCCACGCGCCGGGTGGCGGGCCGAGGCGTTGCCGGCGTTCGCCGCCTCCGGGGCCCTTCACGCATCCGGGTTCCCGGATCGACCGCCCTGCTGGCTGCCGGGTGCGATCGCCCACGATTGTGCCGCGCTCTTCGCCGTTGCGGGTGCGCTCGCCGCCTTGCTCGTGCGCGCGCGCGACGGCAGCGGCCAGACGGTCGAGGTCTCGGTGCAGGAGGCGGGGATCAACGGGCTCTACCCATGGGCGATCCTGCTTCCCGGCTATGCACGCCGGTACCCCATTCTTCCCTCGTCGCCGCCGCGCAACGCCGACGGCAGCTATCTCGTGCTGCCGGTCGCCGATGGTCACGTGCGGGTGCTCGCGGGAACCCTGCGCCAGTGGAAGGGTTTTCTCGAGCTGATCGACGATCCACCCGCCCTCGCCGGTCCCGAGTGGGAGGCGCCGGTGATGCGGCTCGCGGCCCCCGACGTGATCCGCCAGATCGCCACCGAGGCCTTGCATCATCGCCCGCGGGCGCAAGTGTTCGCCGACGCCGTGCGCCTGCGGGTGCCACTCGCGCCCGTGCACACGCCGGACGAGTTCGTCGCCGCGGAGCAAACCCGCGTGCGCCGGTTCTTCCGGACAACGGGGTTCCCGCGCCTCGAGGGCGCGCCCTTTGCTCCCGCGCCCGTCAACTTCTCTGCCACGCCGGTCGTGCTGCGCCGGCCAGCGCCCGCGCCGGGCGAGGACGACGGCGGGTTTCCCGAACGGGTGAACGAGCGGCCAGATGGGGATTCGGCGGCCGGTGACGGACCGGCCGCAGCGCCGCTGTCCGGCGTGCGCGTCGTCAATCTCGGTGTCGGCGTCGTCGCGCCGGAGATCGGCTGGCTCCTGGCCGAGCTCGGCGCCGAGGCCTTCAAGATCGAGTCGCGCGCTAACCTCGATTTTCTCCGCGCCGTGACCATCGAGCCCGATAGTCCGAACCGTGCCTGGACCTTCAACTCCGCCTCCCGAGGCAACAAGAGCGTTTGCCTCGACCTCGGCACGGCCCGCGGTCGGGAGCTGGCGCTGCGGCTGTGCGCGACGGCGGACGTCGTGATCGAGAACAACCGCGGCGGTGTCGTGCGCAGCTGGGGGCTCGACTACGAGGACGTGCGCCGGGTGCGCCCCGACGTCATCTATCTCGCCTCGCAGGGATTCGGCCGCGGCGGTCCTCTCGGCGAGGCGCAGGCCTACGGCCCGCTCAACGCCTCCTTCTCGGGCGCGAACTGGCTGTGGAACCATCCCGATGCACCGTATCCCGCGGGCTCGGTCCTCAATCATCCGGATCACCTGGCCTCCCGGCTCGCCACCGTCGCCATCCTCGCCGCGCTCGAGCATCGCCGCCGGACGGGCGAGGGGCAGTTCATCGAGATGGCGCAGACCGAAGCCGCCGCTTACGTGCAGGGCGAGATCTATCTCGAGACGCCGTGTACCGGCCGCCCGCCCGTGCAGCGCGGCAACGCGGTCGAGTACGCCGTCCCCCACGGCGTTTACCCCTGCGCCGGGCGCCCGAACGGCGAGGACCGCTGGTGCGCGATCGCCGTGGTGGGCGACGATGCCTGGCGGCGCTTCGCGGCGTGCCTTGGCTGGGCGCCGGAGCCGGCGCTCGACACGCTCGCCGGCCGTCTCGCCATGCGCGCCGAGATCGACGCGCGCGTGACCGCCTGGACCGAGACGCGGTCAGCGGAAGACGCCGCGGCGACGCTCCAGGCCGCGGGCGTGTCGGCGATGGCGGTCCTCTCCCCGGACGATCTCGCCGCCGATCCGCACCTCGCGGCGCGTGGCGCCATCATCGATGTCGCGCACGCGGAGGTCGGCATCGAGCGGCACGGCGCCAACCCGATCCGCCTGAGCCGTACGGCGCTTCCTGCGGCCGCGCCCGCGTCTCTGCTCGGCGAACATACGGCCGAGGTGCTGACCGGCGTGCTCGGTCTATCGGCCGACGAAGTCGCGCGGCTCGTCGCCGACGGCGTGTGCCGCTGAGAAATCATGGCGCGGCTCGACCTTTTCGTGCCCCTCGACGCGCGAGATGAGTCGCTAGCGGCGCTGGCGGCTCGCGCGCTGGGCTGGCCGCGCGCGGAAGTGGGGACCGTGCGCGTCCTGCGGCGCGCGCTCGACGCGCGCAAGGGGCGACCGCTCGGGCATCAGCTGCGCCTGGCGGTGGAGCGCGCGAACGAAGTTGCGGCCGCGCCTGCCCCGTGCCCGGCGCTGCCGCGCTGGCCGGCGGGTCGGCCGGTGCCCCGCGTGGTCGTCGTGGGCTCCGGGCCGGCCGGCGCCTGGGCGGCCCTGCGCCTGGCCGAGGCGGGCGTGCCGTGCACGATGCTGGAGCGCGGGCGGGCGGTGCAACCCCGGCGGCGGGATCTCGCGGCGCTGCAGAAGGGCCGGCTCGATGCGGATTCGAACTACTGCTTTGGCGAAGGAGGCGCCGGCACCTACTCGGACGGGAAGCTGTACACTCGCAGCAAGGCGCGGGATGGCGTCGCGGCCGTGCTGGCCGATCTGGTGCGCTTCGGAGCGCCTCCCGAGATCGAGGTGGAGGCCCGGCCTCACGTCGGCTCGAACCGTCTGCCCAGGGTGCTGAGCGCCTTGCGCGCGCACCTGGAGTCGCTGGGTGTCGTCTACCGCTTCGAGGCCGACGTGGCGGGGCTGGGCCTCGACCACGGCCGCGTGCGATCGATTCGCCTGCGCGACGGCGACGAGCTGCCCGCCGAGATCGTCGTGCTTGCGGTGGGACACTCGGCGCGTTCCGTGTACGAATGGCTGGCCGGCGCGGCTCCCGGCGCCATCGAGCGGAAGGATCTGGCGATCGGCGTGCGCATCGAGCACCCGCAGCCGGTCATCGATGCCTGGCAGTACGGCAAGGCCGCCGGGCATCCGAAGCTGCCGCCCGCCTTCTACGAGCTGCGCGCCGAGAGCGGCGGGCGCAGCGTCTACAGTTTTTGCATGTGCCCCGGCGGCTGGATCGTCCCGGCGGCAACCGAGGCGGATGGCGTCGTGGTCAACGGCATGAGCCTGTCGAAGCGTGACTCGCCGTTCGCCAACGCCGGTATGGTGGTGTCGGTGCGCGCCGCCGACTTCGGCCCGGCCGCGGCGGGTGTGCTGGCGGGTGTGAGATTCCAGCGCGAGATCGAGCGTGCCGCCTTTCGCGCGGGCGGCGGCGGCTTTCGCGCTCCGGCGCAGCGCCTGGTGGACTTCCTCGTCGCCCGGGCCTCGACCCGGCTGCCCGCGACCAGCTACCGCCCGGGCATCGTCGACGCCGACCTTGCCGAGATCCTGCCCGGACCGATCGGCGGCGCGCTGCGTGAGGGGCTAGGCGCGCTGGTCTCGCGGTTCCCGTTGCTGGCGCACCCGGACGCGGTATTGCTCGGCGCCGAGACGCGCACCAGCGCCCCGGTGCGGCTGCCGAGACACGCGACCTCGCTGCAGTCGGTCGCCATCGCGGGAATGTATCCGGCCGGTGAGGGCGCGGGCTACGCGGGGGGCATCGTCAGCGCGGCGCTCGACGGCGCGCGCGTCGCCGCGGCCATCCTCGATTCCTGAAGGCACCGCTGTGGCGCGGCGCCGTTTTGCGCTGGTGACGTTACGGGACACGCAGCTCGCGCAGGATATCCTGCACGCGCTCGTCGTCCTCGCGGAGCCCCGGCGGGAGATCGAGGAGCATGGTCGAGAAGACCCCACCGCAGCGCTGCTTCACCTTGCGCGCCAGCTCGTCGTAGGTGCCGACGATCGCGAACTCCTCCAGCATCTCGTCGCTGATGAGCCGCGGCATCTCCGTCCACTTGCCCTCGAGGGAGAGCTGGTGCAGGCGCTGGCCCAGCTCCTGCCAGCCGTGGAACTCGAACACCGCGTGATACGTGCGCGTCGAGCCGTAGAACGCGACGCGCTGCTTGATGTCGGCTTTGGCCGCCTCGACGGCCTTCGCATCCTTGCCGAGGGCGAGAAACGGCGCGCCGATGACGTCGACGTCCGCGCGCGTGCGGCCGGCCTTGCGTGCGCCGGCATCGATGGTGGGCAGCACCACGTCGCGTGTGTAGGCGAAGGTGGCGATGGGGTGGAGCCGCAAGCCGTCGCACAGCTCGCCGGCGAGCCGCGCCATGTAGCGATTGACCGCCGCGATGTAGATCGGCACGTGCGGATGCGCGATGGGCCCGGGATTGAAGAACGGCGGCATCGACGTGAAGCGATAGTGCTGGCCCTCGAAGTAGGTGGGCTTGGCGCCGTTCTGGAACGTTTCGAGCATCGCCCGCAGGCAGAGAATGTACTCGCGCAGCCGCGGCCCGGGCGGCGCGGTCCACGGGGCGGCGTAGCGGCGCTCGTTGTGGCCCTTCACCTGCGTGCCGAGGCCGAGGTGGAAGCGCCCTTTGGCGTACTGCTGGAGATCCCACGCCGTCTGCGCCACGACCAAGGGACTGCGCGGGAAGGCGATGGCGACGTTGGTCGCCAGCACGATGCGCGAGGTGTGCTCGGCGGCGATGGCGAGCGGCAGAAAGGGATCGTGCCCCGCCTCGGGCGAGGTGGCGCCGTCCCAGCCGAGCGCCTCGATCTTGCGCGCCGCGGCGGCGACGCTCTCCACGCTCGTCGCGACCTGTCCCTTGCCGGCATACTGCTCCACGTCGAGGTGCAGCAGGATCGTCTCGAGTCGACGAAAGGCCATGTGCGTCTCCTGGACCGGCCGTGCCGATTCGCCGCGCGCCGTCCTGTCTACGTCATCGGATCCCGCGCAACCTTCATCCCGCAGGCGTGGCGGCGGCGTCGGCATCGAGAACTGCGCGGGCGACCAGCTCCTCCAGGTAGTCCTGGTCCCACCACGTGATTTGGAGCTGCTTGGCGCGCCGGAAATAGAGCTGGATGTCGTACTCGACGGTGAACCCGATCCCGCCGTGAACCTGCTGCGCCATGGCCGTGACGTCGCGGTAGGTCTGGCAGGCGAAGAGCTTGGCCATGGGGGCGAGCCGGCGCACGGATTTCTCCCGTGCCCGCGTCCACGCGGCTTCGTAAACGAGCGTCGTGCTGCCGTCGACCATCGTCGAGGCGTCGGCGAGGTAGTGGGCGATCGCCTGGAACGCGCCGAGCGGTTTGTCGAACTGCGTGCGCTCGCCGGCAAACGCGACCGTGATGTCGAGGGCGCGCTGCGCGCCGCCAATCGCCTGCGCCGCCAGCATGATGATGCCGTCGTGCATCACGTCGTTCCAGGTCGCCCAACCCAAGCCCGCCGGGCCGATGCGATCGGCGGCGGGTACGCGCACGTCATCGAAGGTCACCTTGTACTGCGCGTCGGCGGCGAGGCTCTGCTGCTGTGCGAGCGTGACCCCCGGCGCCTTCGGATCGACGAGCAGAAGATCGATGTCGGACTCACCATCGCCGGTCCGTGCCAACACCAGCAGCCGGGTGGCCGCCTGAGCGAACTGTACGTGTCGCTTCGTGCCCGTGAGTCGGTAGCCGCCGCCGTTGGGCACCGCGCGGAGCTGCACCCCGCGTGGCCCGTACCCGCCCGTGGGCTCGAGCCATGCCGGGGTGAAGACGGCGGCGCCGCTGGCGATCGGCGGCAGCCACGCGCGCTGCTGTGCGTCGCTGCCGGCGCGGGCCAGCGCCCCGCCGCTCAGCACCGCGCTGACGAAGTGAGGGGAGGGGGCGAGCGCGCGACCGAGCTCTTCGTACACGATCGCGCCCTCGAGCGCGGTCTGTCCGCCGCCGCCATGGCGTTCCGGCAGCGTGAGCCCGGTGATGCCGAGGGCCCCCATCTGCTTCCAGAGACCTGCAGGATAGCCGATCGGATCGTCTTCCATGGCGCGCACGACCGCGATCGGTGCGTACTGCGCGCACACGCCGCGCGTCGTCTCGCGCAGCATCCGTTGCTCTTCGCTGAAGTTCAGGTCCATCGATCCTTCCTCGACTCGTCACCCGCCGGGCGATCGGCTCAGGGTTTCCACTCGCCTCCGCGCCGCAGCCACGGATTGTCGCGCTCGTTCGCCGGCAGCGCGATGCGCACCGCGCACGTCGTCGCCGCTTCTCCCGTGACGGTGAGCCCGACGTCGATTTCCGCCCAGCAGCAGCCGACGGCATCGGTCTCGACCGCCTTCACGACTCCCTCGATGACCATGGTGTCGCCCGGGCACACCGACGTGCGCATCTTGAAGCGCATGCGCCCGAGACGGCCGAGCGGCCCGGCCCAGTCGCTGAGATAGCGCTCGAACCAGGCGGCCTGATTGGGCGTATTGAGGAAGATGTCGCGCACGCCCTGGTTCTTGGCGAAGTCCCGGTCGTGGTGCATCGGACGCCAGTCGCGGCTGGCGAGCGCGCCGAGCACGACGGTGGTGGCGGTCACGTCGACGGCGAGCGGCGGGATGCGGTCACCCGCCTTCACGTCGCCGGCGGTCAGGATCTTGAAGCTTCGTGCCATGCTCCCGGTGGATATCTCTCTTCAGTCGCGCCGGTACCCGAAGCAATCGTAGCTGTCGGTGCCGACCCACTCGCCGCGCTGGTTGAAGTACTCGACGTCGATGACCCAGAACCGGCCGGTCCCGAGCTTGTTCGTCTTCGGCTCGCTGATCGAGCGCAGGGTCTGTCGTGCGCGCAGCGTATCACCGGGCCGCACCGGCTCGCCGAAGGACAGCTCGTTGGCGGCGATGATCGCTTCGGGTAGATCGAGGAGCTTCTTGAGGCGGAAGTGCACCTCGAGCGGCAGCCGCTCTTCGGTGCGCCCGGGGGCCCAGTGATGTGGCCGCAGCCAGACGGACAGCATCGTCGGCGGGGCGATCCAGCCCGCGGTCACGGCCGCCGCGGTCTCCGCGTCCCAGAGCAGCGGGTTGCCGTTCTCGACGGACGCGCACGAGGTGAAGATGTAGCTTTGCTCGATGGCGAACTCGCTCGTGTCCTCGACCAGCGTCTTGCCGATCCAGCCGCGTACCTCGTCGGGAATCTCGCGCAGCGTGACCATGCCTCAGCGAACCTCTCGCATCACGCGATGACTCCCGCGCCGCGCAACTTCTCTATCTGGCCCGTGCCGAGGCCTGCCGCGCGCAGCACGTCGTCGGTGTCCGTCGTGGCGGCGTCCTGCAAGATGCTGGCCGCCGGCTCGCCGGCCGCCGCCCGCGGGGCGCCGGCCAGCACGGCCCCGAGCTGCCGGAAGCGACCGTGGCGGGGATGCTCGGCCGAGACGAAAGCCCGGCGCGCGGCGAGCTGCGGGTCGGCGACCAGCTCGGCGATGGTGTAGACCGGCGCCACGCAGGTGTCGCGCGGCGCGAGCGCCGCCACCCACTCGTCGCGGTCGCGCGCGCCGAAGGCGCGCCGCAGCGCCGTCCGGATCTCGTCCTGGCGCGTGTCGTCGGTCTGGTGCGCGATCCATTCCTCGAGACCGAGCGCGGTGCAGAGATTGGCGAAGAAGGCGGGCTCGATGGCCGCCACCGCGAGCCATTTGCCGTCGCGGGCCGGGTAGACGTCGTAGCACGCGTAGCGCCCGGTCAGGATGTCGTGGCCGGGGCCGGGGGTCTCGCCGGTGGCGAGGTACTGATCGATGTGCAGCGACATGAAGGAGAGCACGCCCTCGGTGACCGAGACATCGACGTAGTCGCCCGTGCCGGTCGTGCCGCGGCGGATGAGCGCGGCGAGGATGGCGATCGCGGCCTGCATGCCGCCGCCGGCGCTGTCGGCGACCGTCGCGCCGGGAATCGCCGGCCCGCCGTCGCCGCGCCGGCCCGTGCAGTGCAGGAAGCCGCCGACGGCGAGATAGTTCAGATCGTGCCCGGCCCATTGCGCGTACGGGCCGTCCTGCCCGTAGCCGCTGGTCGAGCAGTAGACGATTCTCGGATTGATGTGCTTGATGTCCTGGTAGCCGATCCCGAGGCGATCGACCACGCCGGGTCGAAAGCTCTCGAGTATCACGTCCGCGGTCGCGGCCAGGCGCAGGAAGGCGGCCTTGCCGTCGGCGGCCTTGAGGTCGATGCGGATCCGCTTCATGTCCCGGTTGCCGCTGTAGGCGAAGAACGGTGGCTCGATCGGGGCCTTCTGGGACTGCGACTGTGGGTCAGCTTTGCCACCTGGCGGTGACGGTCGAGCGTCGGGGGCGTTGCCGCCGCGCGCGCGATCCGGCCGCGGCGGTGGCCCGATCTTGATCACGCACGCGCCGTAGTCGGCGAGAATCCGCGAGCAGCGCGCGGCGGGTCCCACGGTCGAGAAGTCGAGGACCGTGATGCCCTCGAGAGCGGGCTGGGACGACATGGGCTAGAAGTTCTTCGGCAGCCCGAGCTTGCGCCGGGCGATGATGTTCTTCTGGATCTCGGAAGCGCCGCCGCCGATCGTGTCCACCACCGTGTAGCGATACGTCAGCTCGGCGCGGCCCCGCATCGGCGCTTCCGCGGTGTGGACGCGGAGCTGCGCGCCCGGCCCGCCGATGTCGACGGCCGCGTCGGCGACGCGCTTGGACAGCTCGGTGGCGAAGAGCTTGTACTGCGACGCCTCCACCGTGGGGGCGGCGCCGCCCTGCATCGATTTGGCCACGAAGCGGAGCCCGAGCACGCGCGCCACCTCGGTCTGGGTGGCGAGCCGGGCGATGCGGCGGCGGACGATGGGGTCCTCACGCAGCGGCCGCCCGTCACGTTCCTCGGTGCGCACGTAGTCGCACAGCTCCTCCATTCGTTGCTGGATCGGCGAGAAGGTGAACATCGTGAAGCGCTCGAGGTCGAGAGCCTCGGAGATGTACTGAAAGCCGCGATTGAGCTCGCCCACGCGGTAAGCGTCGGGGACGAAGACGTTGTCGAAGTACACCTGGTTCGTGATCTCGTCGCCGATGGTGGGCATGGGGTAGACCTTGAGGCCCGGATCATCGAGCTTGACGAGGAACAAGGTGATGCCGTGATGCTTCGGCGCATCCGGATCGGTCCGCGCGCCGACCCAGTACCACTCGGCGAAGTGTGCCGAGGTGGTGAAGATCTTCTGCCCGTTGAGCCGCCAGCCGTCGCCTTCGCGCACCGCGCGCAGCGCCATGGCCGCCGCATCGGAGCCCGCCTGCGGCTCGGTGTAGCCGATCGCGAACTCGACCTCGTTGCGGAGGTTCTTGGGCAGGAACTCGCGCTTCAGCTTCTCGCTGCCGTGGCGGATGAGCGTCTTGCCGATGATGCCGACGCCCTTGCCGATCTGGGGCGCACCGCGCCGCGCCAGGCTCTCGTTGAGGAGATACTCGTACACGCCGTCGCCTTCCTGGCCGCCGTACTCCTTCGGCCAGGTGATGCCGAGCCAGCCGCGCTCGGCCATCTTCTTCATGAAGGCGCGGCGCGGCGGCGTGTCCACGAGCTGCGCCATGTTCTCCCGCGTCACCTCCATGACGTCGGGGTGCTGGTGCTCGTCGAGGAAGCGCTCGACCTCGGTCTTGAAGGCGGTCTGCTCAGCGGAGAACTCGAAATCCACGATCCGATCCTCCTTGAAGACGGGAGGCTAACCCAACCCGCGCTGCGAGGCAAAGTGCGGGCGTCTGATAGCCGATTCCCGCCCCCCGCTCGTCAACGCAGAGCTACCAGATCGTCTCGATGAATCGGAGCGAACGCATCAGGCGATCCTTGCTGACCAATGGCGCGCCGTGTTGCACCGCTGTCGCGACGATGAAGCGATCCGCCGGATCCGCATGCATCTCCAGCTCGTCTGCCTGAACGGCAATCTCGGCCGTGAGTGGAAGCGCCTGGACGCGCGGAACGGTCTGCACCGCCCGCATCCACTCGCTCACCGGCATGCCGAGATCGAGCTTTCGCTTTCGCACCAGCAACGCGACTTCCCAGAACACGATCGCGGGAATCCCGAGCTGATCCTCGGCGGAAAGCCGGGCCTGGGCGACACGGCCGAGCCGCGAGGGTTCCCCGGTCCACCAAACGGCGGCGTGCGTGTCCAGAACGACCAACGCTCTCAGCCCTCTCCTTCGAGATCCCAACCCGCTTCCGTCGTGAGCGGCCGGAGAAACTCCTTCTCGCTCACCAGCATCCTCGATTTCCCGCGCAGCTCGGCGAGGATCTCCTCCTCGCGCTCTCGCTCCCGTTTCACCGGGACGAGCTTGGCGACCGGCTTGCCTCGTTTCGTGATCACGACCTCCCGGTGAGTTTCCGCCACCTCATCCAAGATGCGCAGGCACCCTTGCTTGAACACACCCGCCGGAATGGTCTTTATGGCCATGGACACAGACTATAGACGTTTCCCTTCCTTGGGGAAAGACCCGAAGGCTCGGACGTTCAATCAGCCAAGCCATCCCGGTGTTCCTTGGTCGTCAAGCTCGTTGCCGACCCCAGCTCTCATCATCGAGCACGGACCGCGCGACCTGGTCTTGCGGGCACGCGCTGTAGTCAAGAAAATCAGCTTGACGCCCGCTTCTGCGGGCGTGCGGCGCGGGGCAATGCACTCATGCCGGGTTCCACGCCGATGGATGGACCACAGCGGTTCCCCAGTCGTTGACAAGCCTCGAGCCCGTCGAGGACAAGCCGGGGCACCCCGATCCCCAGGTGAGCGCGGCGGTGACGGCTCCGACTCCCCGCGCTGCGCGCCGAGCGGGATAGAGGATGATGCCGGCCGCTCACCCCGGAAACAGATCGCGCGCGACGATGAAGCCGAAGGTCATTGCCGGGCCCATGGTGCCGCCGGCGCCTGGGTAGGTCCGTCCCATGACCGACGCGGAGCTGTTGCCGATGGCGTAGAGCCCGGGAATTGGCGCGCCACCGTCCGTGAGCACGCGGGCGCTGGCGTCGGTCTTGAGCCCGCCCTTCGTGCCGAGGTCTCCCGGAAAGACCACGATGCCGTAGTAGGGCGGGGTCGCGAGCGGCGCCAGGCACGGATTCGGCTGCACCTTCTCGTCGCCGTAGTAGCGGTCGAAGAGGCTCTCGCCGCGGCGAAAATCGGGATCCCGCCCGCCGCGCGCGTACGCGTTCATCTTCTCGACCGACGCTCGCAGGCCGGCGGCATCGACGCCGAGCTCGGCCGCCAGACCCTCGAGCGTGTCGGACTTCTTGAGGTAGCCCTGCTTGAGGATCTTCGGCAGCGCCCAGTCGGGCTGCTGCGACGCCTGGAAGAACGGACCGAAGGGATATTTCCGGCGGTACGTGCCGTCGAAGATCATGTACGCCGGCACCGTCGGCGACTGCGGGCTGTCCTTGGCGTACATCGCGTGCACGATGTCGATGTACGGCGACGCCTCGTTGACGAAGCGCTCGCCGCGCTTGCCGACCAGGATGCAGCCGGGCAGACCCTTCTCGACCACCAGCATACGCGCCCGTGCCTCGCCCGGGACCACCGTCGTGGGTCCCCACCAGGCCTCGTCCATGAGGTCGACGCCGGCACCGAGCGCCATGCCCATGCGGATACCGTCGCCCGTGTTGCCGGGATTGCCGGACGTCCACTCGGCGTCGGTCGGATTGGGCAGGTAGCGCTTGCGCATGGCGTCGTTGCTCTCGAAGCCGCCCGCCGCGAGCACCACGCCCTTGGTGGCGCCGATGCGAATCGTCCGTCCGTTGCGCTCGGCGACGACACCCGTGACGCGGCCGTTGGTGGTGACGAGCTCGTGCGCGCCGGTCTCGAGCCAGATCGGCACGTTGCGGTCCATGAGCGAGCGGCGCAGCATGCCGATGAGCGCGTTGCCGAGTGACAAGCACCGATCGCGCTTCGACCGCAGCCGGCCGCCGACGTCGAACCAGTACCGCGCCATGATGCCCGCCGTGAGCTTCATCCATCCGGGATGCCGCGCCAGCAGGTGGTGGGCTTCGGTGGCCGTCATCGACATGCGGCCCATCACCAACTCCTGCACCGCCGGCTCGCGCATCTGCTCGAACTCGTCGCCGAGCAGGCGCGCATCGAAGTGCTGGGCCTCGATCGAGCGTCCGCCGGGCTTCCCCCCGGGGACCTCTGGATAGTAGTCGGCGTAGGTGAGCATGGCCTGCATGCGCAGGTAGCTGTGGTCGGTCAGGTACTTGAGCATCACCGGCGCCGTGTCGACGTAGATCCGGAGCTTCTCCTCCGGCACCGCGCCGCGCGTCACCCCCTTCAGGTAGGTGAGCGCTTCGGCCGGCGTGTCCGACACCCCGGCCGCGGCCATGTAGTGATTGTTGGGGATCCACAGCGAGCCGCCCGACATGGCCGAGGAGCCGCCGTAGCACTCGGTCTTCTCGATCAGCAGCGGCCGGCCGCCCCGGTCGTGGGCGCAGATCGCCGCAGCCATGGCCCCGGCGCCCGAGCCGACGATCAGCAGATCGACCGTGTGGTCCCAGTGATTTGCTGCGGTGGCGTTCATCGGTGTGCCCGCCAATGCCTAGTACAAGAGCGGCACGTCGGGCAAACGAATCGCGACGAGCCCCACCGCCTGCGAAACGGGCGTCTGCTCGGCCAAGTATGTCAATCCGTCAATCCGTCAATCCCAAGTCGGCGCGGTGTTCGCCACCGCCGCCCGCTCGCGGGCGAGCTGGCGGACGAGGAACGCTTCGATGGTGCGGCGCATTTCGGCGTCGGCGGCTGCCGTGTCGATAGCGGCGGCCAGGCGCGCCCGCAGCGCCCGGTTCTCGACGAGAAGCGCTTCGCCGCTGCGGGCGGCATCGTCGCCGGCGGTGGCTCCTTCTGTCTCCGAGCCGCCGGCGGTGGCGATGCTGCCGAGCGTTCGCCGCAGGTCGGCATGCTCTTCCTGAAGCGATTCGCGTGCTCGGTCCCATTGATCGACGAGGTGTTGTACCAGCAGCAGCAGCGCTCCGATCTGCTCGCGGGCGTAGTCGGTCTGCAGATCCGGCATGATGGTTTGCAGGAGCGTGTGCTGCACGCCGCGGAGCACATCCGGAAACATCGGGTACATGGGCGCCTCCTATACCAACGGCCGTTTCGCATCGTCGCCGGGTGTCACGCCGAGCTGCGCCGCGATGTCGTCGAGCAGCCGCGGAATCATCAGCCCGACCAGCCCCAGCACGGCGTCGGAGGAGCGCCCCTCCGCGAACGAGCGCATGCCTGTCATGCAGATGATCGCCATCTTGACGTTGCCGAGCAGCTCGTAGAACGCCACCCGCGTGGCGTCGACCGGAATCCCGCTCGCGTCCTCGTAGCGTCGCAGGAACTCGCGGCGCTCGAGGAGGCCGCAGACGCGCCCGCCGCCGCTCCAGAACTTCATGCACGCCCAGCCGAGGTCCTCCATCGGATCGCCGAGGTGGGCCATCTCCCAGTCGAGCATCGCCGTGATGCGGCCCGCGTCGTCGAGGAGGTAGTTGCCGGAGCGGAAGTCGCCGTGCACGAGCGTCACGCGGTCCGTCGCCGGCAGCGTGCGCTGCAGTCGCTGGAAGGCCAGCTCGATGAGCGGCTCGTGCGCTAGACGCTCCTGCGCATAAACCTGCCTCCACGTTTCGACCTGAACCTCGGCAGGTGGCCGCGCCTCGACGCCGGGAAGGAATCCGAGGCCCCGCGCCGCCCAGTCGAGGCGATGGATGTGCGCCAGGATCGCGACGAAGTCCTGCGCCGCCTGCTCGCGCTGCGCGGGATCGCTGGCGCTCGGAAAGGTCGGCGGTGTCGGTGCGCCCGGCGCCCGCTCCATGACGAAGAACGGCCGCTCGAGCCATTCCGAAGAGCGCTCGAACCACTCGACCCTGGGCACGGGAATGTCCGATCCGTGCAGGCATTCGAGCAGCCGGAACTCCCGCTCGCGATCGCTGTCGAGCAGGCTCGCCGTTGGATCGCGGCGCAACACGAGCGAGCGGCGGCGCGTCTTTCCGTCTTCCAGCCACTCGGCGTCGAAGAGCCAGGTTTCCCGGGAGCCGCCGCCGGATTTGCGCGCCAGATCGAGCACCCGCACGGTGGCGCCGATCCGGGCCGACAGAAAAGCCGCAAGCCGCTCGTTCACCGGGGACCCTCGGCGCCGGCGGCACGCGTGCCGTGATCGTCACGTGACCACGGCAGACGCCAGCCGGCGTGCATCGGCGGCGAGGATGCCCGGGACGGCCGGCGACGCGCAAGGGCTCGGTGCTTCGCCCAGCCCCCGATGTGGTGTGGACGCCACGCCGAGTGGCGGGCCTGCCACGGCTCGCGGTCCGGGACGCGCCGAGCGCTTGCATCTCGCGCGCTCCGGCGGCCGGCACGGATCTTGTTGTACGAGGAGGCATCTGACCGCCCGGCGGTGACGACCCGATGAACGTCGAGTCGTTGAAAAGACTCCGGGAAAAGGAGGACGCGATGAACGGCAGGCAGATCGGGCTCTCGGTGCTGCTCCTGGGATTCCTGGACCTGACGGCGTATGCCGTCTATCACCACGGCATCCGCGGCGTGTTCGAGCTCCTCACCGCGAATGCGGTGACGCTCACCGCCGCCGCGGATCTCGTGATCGCGCTCACGATGGTCACCGTGTGGATGTGGCGCGATGCCCGCGACCGCGGCGTCTCGCCCGTTCCCTATGCGATCCTGACCCTTCTCATGGGCAGCGTCGGCCCGCTGCTCTACCTGATCCGGCGCGCGGGCGCCGAGGGGGGGGCCCGGGTGACGGTCGGGGCACCGGCGCGATAGCGATCAGGTAGCCCGACGGCCTTGCGTGAAATGGCGACGCGGATCCGTGGGATGGATGTCCCGCGAATCCGCGTCGTCGCGTTGAGCGTCCTTCGGTTGCCCCCTGTCGAGTGGTGTACCTCCACCGCCGCCTTGGTGTAGTAGAGACCGGCCCCCAAAAACCGTTCGCCCGCGGCGTACGGCTGGCGAGATCGGCCGGCCAACCTTCCGCGAAGGGGTGCGGCCGCCGGGCACCGAGGAGTCGATGACCGAGAGACACAAGCGCATGCTCGTGGCCATGACCCCGGGCCACTTCACCCTTCCGGAGGATCCGAACGAACCGCCTCGCCTCCTTGGCACGAAATGCGAGGCCTGCGGCGAGCACTACTATCCGCGGCGCGCGATCTGCGCGAAGTGCCTGTCGGAAAAGACGGTGCAGGTCGAGCTGGGGCCGCGCGGCACGCTCTACAGCTGGACGTTCGTGCACTTCCCGATGTTCGGCTCCACCAGGGCCGAGCACGTGGGCTATGGCGTCGGGCAGGTGGATCTGTCCGAGGGACCGCGCGTGCAGTTTCCGCTCGCCGGCACCCAGGAGGAGTTCCGGGTCGGACAGCCGGTACAGGCCGAGCTCGAGACGTTGCGCGAAGAAGACGGTGGGCAGGAGGTGGTGATCGTGCGCTTCCGTCCCGTGGTGAGCGGCCGATGAAGGACGTAGCGGTGCTCGGGGTCGGGATGCACCAGTTCGGGATGTGGAGCGCGAAGAGCAACGCGACGATGGCGCGCGAGGCCGGAATGGAGGCGCTCCGCGATGCGGGCCTCTCCTTCCGGGACGTGCAGGCGGCCTACGTCGGCTACATCTTTGCCCCGGTGATGGCCGGAGTCCGTGCCATGAAGGAGTTCGGGCTCACCGGCATCCCCGTGCAGCATGTCGAGAACGCTTCCGCCACCGGCTCGGCGGCGTTTCGCGAGGCGTGTCTCGCCGTCGCCGAGGGGCGCCACGACGTGGTGATGGTCGTGGGCTTCGACAAGATGACGACGCTGATGCGCCAGGCTGCCGCCGCCGGTCCGCCGGAGGAGATGGATGGAGTCATTCTGCCGGCGGCGTTCTTCGCCATGTGGGCGACGCGCCGCATGCACGAGCGCGGCACGACGCCGGCGCATCTGGCGCGCATCGCGGCCAAGAACTGGAACAACGGCGGGCTCAACCCGAAAAGCCAGCGGCAGCCGAGCGAGACGGTGAGCGCCGACAAGGTGCTGGCGTCGCGGATGGTGGCCTGGCCGCTCACGACGATGATGTCGTGTCCGACCGGCGACGGCGCCGTGGTCGCGATCGTCGGCCGGCCGGAGATCGCCCGCCGGCTCAACCCGGGGCGGCCAGTCGTCAAGGTCATCGCCTCGACGCTGCAGAGCGAGAAGTACACGCGCGGGCATCTGTTCGAAGGACCGGTCGTCGGCCCGGCGCAGATGACCATCGACTCCTCGCGCGCGGTCTACGAGGAAGGTGGCCTCGGCCCCGAGGATCTCGATCTCGTCCAGGTGCACGACGCGTTCGCCATCGAGGAGCTCGAATACTACGAGCTGCTCGGCCTCTGCCGGGAAGGCGAGGCCGAGGGCGCCATCGAGCGCGGCGACTTCGAGCTCGGCGGACGGGTGGCCGTGTCCACCGACGGCGGCCTCATCGCCCGCGGGCATCCGGGCGGGCCCACGGGGCTGGCGCAGATCTGGGAGACGACGCTCCAGCTCCGCGGCGAAGCCGGCCGGCGGCAGATCGAGGGCGCACGCGTCGGCCTCTGCCACATGATGGGCGGCGGCAGCGTGTGCTGCGTCCACATTCTGGTCCGCGACTGATGCGGGCCGGCGCTGTCCCGTGGCCGGTGTGATCGCCGGCCCGCCGCCCGCGTGAGAGATGCAAGGGAGCTCCCCGAGCCCGTGGTTGGCCGGGACGCGGTCCGACGCGCCCCCGCTCCGCGGCGACCTCGACGTCGAGATCGCCGTCATCGGCGCCGGCTATACCGGGCTCTCGAGCGCGCTCGAGCTGCGCGCCGACGGCAGGGAGGTCGCGGTCCTCGAGGCCGAGTACGCGGGCTTCGGCGCCAGCGGACGCAACGCCGGCCATCTGACTCCAACCATCGGCAAAGACGTGCCCACTCTCGTGCGCGTGTTCGGCCACCGCCGGGCGCGCGCACTGCTCAGCCTGGCCGAGACCGCGATCCGGCACGTCGAGGAGGGGATCGCGCGTCACGGTATCGCCTGCGACTATGCCCCGGCGGGCAACGTGGTGGCCGCCGTCCATGATCGCCAGTACGCCGCCGTCGATCGCGCCGCGCGCGCCGCCGCCGAGCTCGGCGCCCATGGGACGCTGCTCGATGAGCGCGAGATGCGTCGCCGGGCGCTGCCCGCGGCGTTCACCAGGGGTTTCCTCGAGCCGCTCGGCGGAATCCTCGATCCGGGGCGCTACGTGCGCGGCCTGCGCGACGCGACACTGCGGGCCGGCGCTGCGCTCTTCGAGCACACGCCGGTCGTCCGGGTGGAACGCGGCTCGCCGCTGCTCCTGCACACGCCCGCGGGGCGCGTGCGCGCGCGCCGCGTGGTGCTCGCCACCAACGCCTACACGCCGCGGCTCGGGTTTCTCACCTCGACGATCCTGCCGCTGTGGGTGCAGCTCTTCCGCACCGCGCCGCTCGGCGCGGCGCAGCGGGCGGCCATCGGCTGGACGGGTGCGGAGGGTATCTACACCGCTCACGAGATGCTCGAGAGCTATCGTCTGACTGCGGACGGACGGATCGTCGGTGGGGCGAAGTACGTACGCTACGGCTATGGCGGTCGCGCCCTCGCCGATGCGGACCCGGGCGTCGCGTTGCGCCTGGAGGAGATCTTCCGGCGCCGCTTTCCGGCGCTCGACGACGTCGCCATCACGGACCACTGGGGCGGGCCGATTGCCTTCGCGCTCGACTTCCTGCCCGCCGTCGGTCGGACCGGTCCCGATGACAGCGTGCTCTATGCGGCGGGATATGCCGGCCACGGCGTGGCGCTGGCGACCTACGCCGGCAAGATGATCGCCGATCTGCTCGCCGGACGAGCCGGGCCGGGCGCGGCGCTCTGGGCCCGCCGCCGGATCCCGCTACCGCCCGAGCCGCTGCGGTGGCTGGTGGTCCACGGCCTCACGACGATCTTCGGCACGATCGACCGGCGGGTCGATCGATCGGTGGCCACGGCGTAGTCCGATCGCGGCGCCGGGTGCGGCGCGGGCATCCCGCGCGATCGATGTCGATATTCAGTGCAACCGAGTCGGCGGGCGGCGTCCGTTGCGCGGCTTGGACGGATCCGGCCGCGGGATCGTGCCGCGTCCGGTGAGCCGCCGCGGCGCCGTGGCAACCGTGCCACTCGGGCCGGCGGCGGTCTTCCAGCCTGGCAGGTAAGGGGTTGGCGTCTCGGCCGTGCCCAGGGCGTGAGTCCGACCGTACCGCACCGCCCATAGGCGGGCGAGCATCCGGGGATCGAGCTCCGGGGGAGCCATCGCCATGCGCTCCTGCTCGTACAGATCGAGGGCGGCGAGCGCGTAGGTCGCCGTCAGGGCCAGCTCGAAGGTCTCGCCGACGTCCACCAGCAGCTTGTCGATCACGAGGTACGCGGTCACGTTGGCGGCGAGGAAGAGCACGATGCGATCGCCCGGCGCCGGCATCCACGCAAAGGCGCGCCAGCCGAGCTCGCGCTTGGCGACGGGGATGGCGATGAAGAAGATGCAGGTGAGCAGGTAGTAGGCCGGGTTGAGCACGTGGTTGAAGTTGCTGAACACGGAGTAGAGCGCGCTCTCGGCCGGGATCCCGAAGAGGAGCGACAGGTTGAGGTTGTGCAGATTCGTCTCTGCCTGAGCGTTGACCTCGAGCATGTGCTCGGAAGACTCGAACCCGAAGATGTGCTGCCCCCAGCTCACCTCCTCGCCGAGGAGAAAGGTGCAGAGCACGGCCGTGCTGAGGTACCACAGCGCGCCGAAGGACATCCCCTCGCGACGCCAGCGGATCCACGCGGTGAGGGCGCTGAATACGATGACGGGGATCCAGAGCAGAGCTTCGCCTCTGGCGAGGATGCCCGTCTCGCCGCGGAAGAACCCGTTCCAGAAGAGCGGGCCGGCGGGTGAGAAGGGGAAGACGAGCACCCGCAGTGCGTACAGGCCCAGGATGACTCCCCAGGCGATCGCCGCCAGCGTTGCCAATCTCATTTGATCCACCTCGTGGCCACCTCGCGGCCGGCGACCGGCTCGGCGCGCCCGCCGCGTGCGGACGACCGTGCAGCGGTGCTGAACCCGGTACGGGCGCAACTTTTTCGCATCCTGACCCGTGCGTTCCTGCCCGGCCGCCGCGCCCGCAGGCGACCCACCGCTCGCGACGCGCTCGATCCGAGGAGGCCTGTGTTTCCCGCAGGTTACGGTCCCGACTCTTGCTGCGGGCGATAGCGCCTCGGTCCGACGTTCACCGGCGGCAGCACCATCTCGGCTGCTTCCGCCGGGTGCTGATCGAGCACCCGCCATGCCAGCGACCCGGGATTCCGCAGGGCGCGAAGGGAGCCGGCGACGCGCCGAGGAGAAGCATCCGATGAAATGGGTGCCGGTGAAGTGGGCAGGCGCCGCTCGATGGGCGGGCTGCGCGAAGCAGCTCAGGGGGCGGGCGTGGGCGTCCCCGCGGCGCGCGTTACGCGCCGCGGGCGGTCGACGAGGAAGAGGCCCGCGGCCGCGAGGAAGTTGAGGGCGATCGGTACCGGAAAGAACGTGGCGTAGCTGCCGGTGAGGTCGAAGATGCGCCCCGCGTACCACGGGCTCACGTGGGCCGGAAACAGTACGATCATCAGGGTGCCGTAGATCTGTCCCATGTGGCGCAGCCCGAAGCAGCTCGCGATGGCCATGGGCGTGAGCACCTGCTGCGCCGCCCAGCCGATGCCGTGGGCGGCGATGAACATCCACATGACGCCGCTGGTGCTGCCGGGGAACGGCAGCAGCGCCGAGCCCGCGGCGAGCAGGACGAAGTTCCAGGCGAGCGCGTGGCGGACGCGATAGCGATCGACGAGGTAGCCGGCCGCGAGCTTCGCCGGCAGGCCGATCAGCTCGAACATGCTCTTGGTGAACTCGGGAAAGTCCGCCGCCGCGACGCCGACCGCGCCGACGAGGATCGCCGGGACGCGGTAGCCGAAACTGTCGTGGTCGCGCAGCAGCGCGATGATGTGACGGTTCACGAAGAGATAGTAAAAGTAGTAGGCGAAGAGGGCGAAGGCGATGATCCAGTAGCGTCCGGTTGCAAACGTCTGCCGGACGCCGAGGCTACGGTCGGGCGCGCCGCCCGCGAGATCGGTCGCGCGGTGATCGGGATCCGGAACGGAATCGGGAGGACGCTCGTCTGCTGGAGCCTCGTCCCGGCGCGGGTTGCGGATGACCCACAGACTGAAGGGAAGCACCAGGATCACCATGACCAGCCCGAGCGTGAGCACCGCCGGGCGCCAGGCGTCGCCGAAGCCGCGATAGAGCCCCTTGGCGAGGAGATTGACGATGGCGGCACCGATGTTGGAGCCGATGAGGACGATGCCGATGACGGTGCCCCGATGGCGCTCGAACCAGCGCGCCACGATGGTCGACGCGGGGATGTCGCCCATGGTCACGAAGCCGATGCCGAGGAGGGGGGCGAGGAGCAGATAGTGCGTGAAGCTCGTCATTGCCGCATAGCCGGCAAACGTCGCGCCCAGGCACAGCGCGCCGAGTGTGAGCACCAAGCGGGCGCCGAAGCGGTCGAGCAGGAAGCCGATCGCCGGGCTCATGGCGCTCAAGGAGGCGAGCAGCGCCCAGCCGGCGATCTGGAAATCGGCGCGGCCCCAGCCGAATTCGGCGACGATGTACGTCATGTAGACGTCCATCGCGTCCTTGGCGAAGCCGAGATCCATCTGGCAGGCGATGCACCCCAGCATCACCAACCAGCCGTGGTAGCGGAGCCGCGGCACGGGCGCAGACGGGGCCGGGAGCGTCAGCCGTCCTCGTCGGACTTCGTGCCGACGAACCGGTCCTCCGGCTCGGCGAACAGAATATTGAAGGTGGTGAGGCTACCGTATGCCCGGGTGACGTACTCCTGGAGCTGCACCTTGTCGTCCTCGCCGAGCTTCGGATGGCTGTTGATGCGCTGCTCGAGGACGCGGAGGCGATCCCGGACCGCGATGATCTTGCGGAAGAAATGCTCGATGGGGATGATCTTTTCCTGCGTGTTCGCTTTCCCGGGCTTCAGCACGAGCTGTCCGCCGGTCCAGCGGTCGCCGATCGTACCCGAGACGGACTGCTCGGCGTTGATGACGGCACGCACCGCCTGGACGATCTTGCGGATGTCGTCGTCTTCGAGCATGTCACCACCTCCCAGCCGGCCGCGCCTGTATCGGCGCCCGGCGGTGAGCGTCGAGTGCTCTCCGGAAGCTCCAGGCAGCGCCACCGGGGCCGCCGCTCCCGGAGGCGGCGGCGATTCTAGTCACATTCACATGGTGGCGCCACCGTGTCGCGTGGGGTTGAGAGCCGTCGGCGCCGCGCTGCTGGGTCGCTGAGCGCCGGGTGATCCGCGCCGTCGTGCGGATTCTCTCAGCAGGATGCTGCTCAGGCAGGTGTTGCCGCCGCGCGGAACGGCGCACACGCGGGCGAGATCGAACGGTCGACTACAGGCGCCCGCGGTGCGGCTCGTCGAGGATGTATCCGACCCAGAATTCGACCGGCGCCGGCACCGGCAGCTCCGCCGCCCGGGTGTAGCATTCGCCGAGCGAGCGGCCCACATCGCAGCCGAGATGGATCAACGCCAACGCTCCGGCGCGCGCCCCGTCGGTGCAGTGGAGGAGCACGCAGCCCGCCGTCGCGTTCAGGATGCCGCGCACCTCCGCGATGCCGTCCCGGCTGGTCATCGCGGGCGCGATCGGTACGTTGTGGTAGGCGATGCCGAGATCGACGGCGAGCCGGCGCGCTTGCGCGAACGAGAGACCGCCGAGGGCGTCTTCAGGGGGCGTCCGCAGGTCGATGACGGTCGGGCTCTCGTGGGAGGCGAGCCACGAAAGATCGGCGGCGCTGAGATGGCCGCACACGATGATTCGCTCGGTCAGGTGATGCCGTCGCGTGGCCGGCTGGTCCTCACGCCGGCGATCCGTGCCCGACGACGCCTTCGCGGTATGCTGCCACACGGGCGGTTCCATCCATGTCTTCCCGTGGCGCTTGCATCGCCGGGCGAGCGGCGCCTGCGCCAGCCGGTCCAGATCGAGCAACCGGCATGCCATGGCGACGGGTGGTGGCAGCGTCGCAAGGTCGTTGAACTTTTCGATTCGTGTGCAGGAAGCGGCAAGAGCGCGATGGGGGAAATGCCCCGCGTGGGGGAAAACCCGCGCCTGTTCGGTGCGTCGCGACAACGGTGGACGACGCGGGCTCGGGTCCTGCGGCGGTCCCGGGCGGATTTGGGGATGGTCCGTTATGACTTGGGCGTGAGTCCGAACTTCTCCATCCGGTAGCGCAGCGTGTCGCGGGTGAGGCCGAGGAGGCGCGCCGCGTCGGTCTGGCTCCCGCCGGCTTTGCGCAGGCCACTCACGATCATCGCGCGCTCCACATCCTCGAACCGGATCCCGCCATCGGGGATCTCGACCTCGAGCGGCTCGCTCCCACCATGACGTATGGTGAGGGTGCCGGGCTTGGCATCCGGCAGCCCGAGCGCCACCGCGTTGATGGTGGCGGCGTCGCTGAACAGCACCGCCCGATCGAGCGTGTTGCGCAGCTCGCGGACGTTGCCGGGCCAGCGGTAGCTCTGGATCTCACGCTCGGCGTCCTGGGTGAGGGTGCGTGACGGCAGTCGGTAGCGCGCGACCAGCTCTTCGAGGAACGCGCGCGCCAGAAGCAGCACGTCCTTGCCGCGCTCGCGCAGCGGCGGCACGAGCAGCGGCGCCACGCGCAGTCGATAGAAGAGATCCTCGCGAAAGGCGCCCTGCGCCACCAGCTCCTCGAGCTCGCTGTTCGTGGCGGCGACGATCTGGATGTCGACGTGGTCCTCGGAGCGGCCACCCACGGGACGCACCGTCTTTTCCTCGATGGCCTTCAATATCTTCACCTGGACGGGCAAGGGCAAGCAGCCGATCTCGTCCAGAAAGAGCGCGCCCCGGTCGGCGGCCTGGAAGAGTCCGACCTTGGAGGTCTTCGCATCGGTGAAGGCGCCCCGTTGATGTCCGAACAGCTCCGCCTCGACGAGGTTCTCCGGGATCGCCCCGCAGTTCACCTCGATGAAGGGACGCTCCGTCCGCGGTCCATTGTAGTGGAGCATCCGTGCAACGAGACCCTTGCCGGTCCCGGTCTCCCCGGTGATCAGGACCGTCGGGGGCGCGGCGGTCGGCGGCAGTGAGCACAACCGCTCGACCTTGGCGCGCAGATCGACCATGGCGGTGCAGGTGCCGACGAGCGCGTCGAGCACGGCGCCGTGGGCGTCCCGGTGGCGGTAGTAGGCCACTTCGGTCTCGAGCTGGCGTTCCTCGAGGACGCGCGTGATGGTGTGGCGGAGATCCTCGAGGTTGAGCGGCTTCTCGATGTAGTCCCGGGCGCCGAGCTTGATGGCGCGCACGGCGTCCTCCACGGTCGCGTACGCGGTCATCAGGATGATCCGCGCTACCGGATCTTCCGCCATCAGGCGGCGCAGGATGTCGAGGCCGCTGGCATCGGGGAGGCGCAGATCGAGCAAGGTGACGTCGGGATGGATCTCCCCGAACAGCCGCTCCCCGTCGGCCCCCGTGCCGGCCAGGGTCACGGTATGCCCGACCTTCTCGAGGCTCCGCTGGATGTTCTTGGCAAGAACGATCTCGTCTTCGACGACGAGCAGGCGCGCCATTTGCGGCAGTGTACGCCAACCGCCGGGGGCGTCCAAGGACCTGCCCCCCTTGGTGCGGCGCGCCGCGTAGGCGGGCCTGACGCGTGCCGTCGTCGCGAGAGCTCGCGGCCAGTCCCGAGTCCGATGACGCTTTGGCTGCGGCAAATAACGCACGCTCATGGGGGATTTCCCGTGTGGCTTTTTGTACTTGACCCACTCGGCCCCTCGGGATAGCCACAGGTCCTCGGGCCCGTACCTGAGATTTGCCCGTGGACCAGGAGATGCGCCGCGCGCCGGCATGGTCGATCGCGACGTTCCCACCGTCGGGTACGAAGCTTGCTTGATGGAGGGTGATTGTCTTGCACCACGCAGAGCAGGAGGGCCCAAGGGATGTTGAAGAGCATCGTGCTTGGAAGCTCTGGCGCGATCCTGTGGTACGCCGTGTGCTGTCTCACATTGCTGGCCGCCTCGTTGCCCTGAGACCCACCAGGGGCAACAGGGCGTGGCCCCGGCGTGGCCTGGCAGACGATGCCGGTCCCTGCCGTGGGCACCGCCTTGAGGCGCCGTCGTCCGGTGGAACCATGGTGACGGGTCGTCCGATCTGCCGTCTGAGCCGTGCGCTAGCCGGAGCGGCGCTTCTCGCGCTGCTCGTGGCCGCGCACCCGGGACGCTTGCGCGCGGCGGGCACCGATCCGACGCTCGTCCTTTCCGAGGTCGACGTCTTCTCGAACGTGGCCGGCGCGGTCGCGCTGGCGGTCGGCGGTACGTTCAGCTTCGACGATCTCGTCCAGTTCTCCTTTCCGGCGGGCCTGGTCATTCATCAGGGGAATCGATTCGTGCGCTACGGATTCGACGGCGCCATGCGGGAGGGGACGAGCGGCATCGTCGGCGACGGTGTCTCCGCTGCCGACGTGCCGGCGCTCCTCGGCAGCGGCGGCGCCGCTGCTACGCCGACGCGGCTGGTCGAGCTGCGAATCGACGGGGCGGTCGTGGTGCTGCCGGCGACGTTCGGTCCTGGCCCGGCGGCAGCAGTGGTGTACGCGGTCCTCGGGGGCGAAGCATTCGTGAGCAACACGCTCACCGTCACTTTGCCGTGAGCGCGGCGTGATGACCATGAGCACGGTTGCTCGCTGTACCTCGCTGGTGCTGGCCGCAACGATCGCGGCGGCGGCCGCTCGGGTGCAGGCGCAGAGCGCGCTCCCCGTGTTCTCCGGCGATCCAATCGATCTTGCCACCGGCCGGCCACATTCGATCCTGCCCGGCCTGCCCTTGGTGCTGCCGGGTGACGACGAGGTGTACGGGACCGGCGACGATGTCATCGATGCGGGGAGGATCGGCGACGTCGACGTGGTCGTCCGCGCCGGTGGGACGTTCACCGGCGGCGCGATCCCGCCACCGGCCACCGGCATCGGCGCGGCGCCGCGCGCCGAGCCCGGGCAAGCAGGCGCGGGAACGGCAGTGCCCTTTCAGGTCGTGCTGTCCGATGGTGTGGCGCCGCCCGCCGCGGGTCGCGCGCTCAGCGGATCGCAGCACGACGGTCGGGGAGCCCTGGTGGTGGCGTACCCGGATCTCGACGGCGACGGCGTCCTCGGACCCAGCAACGCCGACGGCAGCGCCGACAACGAGATCGAGCTGCAAGAGACGCTCACGGTTGCGGGCCGGCAGGTAGCGGTGATTCAGAACGGCGTCGCTGCCGGTTCGATCGGCGTGAGCATCGGCGCGCCGGCCAGCACCGGCGGGCTCGGGCTCGTCCTCGTCGGCGGCGCGTTGATCGGGCAGACGGCGGCCCAGCACTTCTTCGACGGCCCCTGGATCGCGACGCTGCTGCCGTTCCTGCCTCCCATGGACCCGACGCGCATCATCGGCCGCGGCAACGTGCGGCCGCCAAACCCCGCCAACCTGCTCGAGGTGGATCTCGAGGGCGAGCGCTTCGGCCATCCGCCGCCCGACCATCCGGTGCTCGGCACCGCGCTCGCGATTCCACTCGACGGCTCGAGCACTACCGTCGATCTGGCGCGCAGCGAAGCGGGGCTCGCGGCGGCCGCGAAGCTCGGCCGACCGCTCGACCCGGCGACATTTACGGCCAATCCCGCGCGGCGGGTGCTAACCGCCGTCGACCAGCAAGGTCGCCGGCTACTCGTCGAGCCCGTCGAGGCGCTGTCGCTGATGGACGACGGGCCCGGCTCGACGGTGGCCTTGGCGTTGTTTGCGGCCGACCTGTTCGGCAATCCCACCGACCCGAGTACCGCCATGGCCGCCAGCCTCGAGGTGGGACCAGCTCTCGTCATCGTCTCGCCTGACGCCGATGGCGACTTGCACCGCGAGACGATCGCGCTCGGGAACGCCGCGGCTCGTCCCATCGTCCTCGACGATGCGGGCGGCGCGAACGACGGCGGCGCGACGGAGCGGATCGTCGTGCTCGTCGATGGGCTGCCGACCGATTCCGTCCGCACGACCTTCGTGCCGGGACAGGGCGGCCAAACGTTCACGCTGCAGGTGAACATGGGCGGTACTGGCAGCGGCGTGGTGACCACGACGCAAGGGGGCGTCGCGTGCGGCACCGGCTGCAGCCGCTGGCCCGCGGCGGCGCAGGTCACGCTCACCGCCGTCGCCCAGGTCGGGTCGCAGTTCGTCGGCTGGAGTGGGTGCGGCGTCAGCACCAATCCGGCCGTCATCACCATGAATGCGAACCGAACCTGCACGGCGACCTTCGATCTGATCTCCAGCAAGCCACCCGCGGAGCTGCGCGTGCGGCGCGCCGTTCTCGCCAGGGGGCGCGGCGTGGCGAAGGGCCGGGTGGCCCTCGACGCCGTCTTCAGTGCGGATCCGGCGGGATTCCAGCCGGCGGTGGCGCCGGTGACGCTCACGGTGCATGACGGTGCCGGGGGCGTGTTCTACAGCCGTACGCTGCCCGCCGGCTCGTTCGAATCGAACGATCTCCTCACGGTCTTCCGTGATCCCAGAGGCGTGCTGGCCCGCGTGGCGCGCTTCGTCTTCGCCCGGCCGCGTCCGCGGCGGGTGCCCGACGAGCACGGCGTGCGCGTGAACGTGCGCCGGGTGGATCTTGCCGGACTCGATCGCGCGGCGGTTGGGTCGGTCGTGGTCGAGCTCACGGTGGGCGAAGTGCGCTACGCCGCCACGGTCGGCTGCATCGCCGATGCGGGCCGCCAGACGCTCACGTGCCGGCCTTGACCGGCGCGGCAGTCCGGGCATTCGCCGCCAGCGAGGCGAGAAACGAGTTTCGGCCGCTCACGCGGAAAGGGGCACCGCCGGCACCGGCAGCCGGATCACGAACGTGGTGCCGGCACCGGGTGCGCTGTCGACACCGATCGTTCCCCCATGCTGGTCGATGAGACGCTTGGCGGTGGCAAGCCCAATGCCGGTTCCCGACACCTTCGTCGTGTAGAAGAGGTCGAAGATCCGTTCGCGCCGGGCGGCGTCGATGCCGGGGCCGGTGTCCGACACCGTCAGCACCGCGTCCCGGCGAGCGCCGTCGTGCCCGTCGAGCCGTGAGCGGATGGCGAGCGCGCCACCCTCGGTCATCGCCTCGACGGCGTTGACGACGAGCGCCTCGAGCACCTCGGTCATCTGCACCGTGTCGAAGCGCACCATCGGCAGAGTGTGGTCGAGCTCCACGGCGAGGCGAATGCCTGCCGGGATGCGCTTGCGCATCCGCTCCGCAAAATCCTCCAGGAACGCGTTGAGATCCGCCGACACGAGCTTCGGCTCGAAGGGCTTGGCGAAGTTGAGGATGGTCCGCACCCGTGTCTCCAGACGCCCTGCCTCGCCGATGATGTCGTCGAGGGACTCGATCAGGCGCGCGTCCACCACGTCCTCCCGGGCGACCTGCGCCGCCGCGCGGATGCCGGCCAGCGGATTGCGGATGCCGTGCGCAACCGCGGCGGCGAGCTCGCCCACGGCCGCCAGGCGCTCCGCGCGCACCAGCTCCGCCTGCGTCTCGTGGATGATCTCGTAGGCGCGCGCATTGGTGAGGGCGAGGGCGCATTGATTGTCGAGAGTCTGGATGAGGTTGATGTCCTCTTCAGTGTAGTAGACGCCCGATTGCTTCTCGCCGAGCATCAGCAGCCCGACCGGCTCGTCCTGGAAGCGGACCGGCAGCAGAAGCGCGACGCCGAGCTCGTCGAGGCGCTCGAAGTCGAACCCGGCGGGGTGGCGGCGCCTGGATCCCGGCGGCACTTCGTAGCGGGTGAGCAGCCGGCGCTCGGCGGCAATGGCCGCGATCGTCGCGTCCCCTGGCGGAAACAGCTCCGTCGCCCGACGGGCCCGCTCCGGAGGGCGGCTGTAGATGCGGCGACTCTGCGGTGACCGACCGAACACCATGAGGACACCCCACTCGACGGCCATCACCTGCGTCAGCGCGTCGAGCAGGGTCGTGGCGATGCGGTCGGTGTCGAGGAAGGATGCCAGCGAGCGGGTGGTGGCCTCCACCGTGGCGCGGTAGTCGTAGGCCTGCCGGTGGAAGAGGCGGTCCACGGCAAGTTGGATCCGGGACCGCAGCGGATTGAAGAGTAGGATGAGCCCGACCAGGTAGATGGGAAGAAAGCTCGCCGGCAAGCGCTGCCCGGCGCCGATGATCTTCTCCGTGATCACCAGGCCGCCGCTGTACGCGAGGAGGGTGACGAGGGAGAGCGCGCCGTAGACGACGCCGGTGCGGAGCACCCGGTCTACCTCGAACAGGTTGTGGCGGGCGATGGCGTAGCCGATGGACGCCGGCCCGGCGACGTACAGGGGCCAGAGCTGATTGATCGGCAGCTCCACGCCGAGCAGGATGATGGACAGCAATCCGAGGCTCGGGACGAGGACGGCGACGGTCATGCCCGAGGTCACGACACGGATCTGCTGGCGGACCAGGGCGCTGCGCGAGTGCACGTAGGAGTGCGCAAGGGAGGCGAGCAGCACGAGGCCGGTGAGGGCGATCAGCGCGTACACCCAGTCGTTCACCTGGAGATGGCGCTCCGGGCTCGTGCGCAGGGCGATGTTCTGAAGGATCGCCGGCACGGCGAAGGGGACATAGACTGCCCAGCGCAGCCAGGGATGGCGCTGGACGATGGGGCGTTCGACCGGAAAGGCCAGCGCCAGGTGCAGCAGGGCGCCGGGAAGCAGCGACTCGAGACAGAAGTACAGGGGCGAGCACCAGAACGAGGACAGCGTGTCGACGGCGAGCACGAGGACGGCGCCGAGAATGCCGCCGAGCGCGAGAAAGGCCCGCGCCGCTGCCAGGCGGGGCTTGAAGTAGTAGCCGACCAGTGCCGCGGTGAAGAGCGCGAGGCCGTTGAAGAGATACGGCGCGTAGGCACCGAGGATGTCGCGCCAGCGCAGCGTCGCGGTCGGGATGCTGACGGCCGTCCGGGTGGCATTGCGCTCGAAGGTGTAGGTGAGCGGGGTGCCGGGAGGGACGGCGCGGACCAGGGCGCGGAGCGCCGCGGCATCGCCGACGGGGCGCCCCTCGACGGCGATGACCACGGAGCGGTACGGAATGCGCTCCCGAGCTGCTCCGACGGGGCCGATGGCGATGGCGGGTGCGACGAGGTTCTCCCAGACCGCGAATCCGGGAAACGAGCGCTCCGCCTGCCGGGCTGCCGACGCGAACGCCACGCCCAGCGCCAGGGTGAAGATGGCGACGAGCGCGCAGAACAGGGCCTTCTCGCGCCGGGTCTCGAAATGCGACAGCACAGCCGATCCGGAACCGCCGGGGGACGGGGCGCCCGCCGACTCTTCGCTCACCCGCCAGGGTGGCAACTCTCACCGAGCCTGTCGAGTCGCTTTCGTCCCCTCCGTGTTTCTCCGCCGGGAACGTCATGGGGCGTGATCGCTGGCGCGCTCTGGCGCTCGTCCTCGTTGGCGCGGCCGCCTTCGCCGCCGCGTTTCCGCCCCTCGACCTCTGGCCGCTCGCCTTCGTCGCCCCGGTGCCGCTGCTTGCCGCGGTGCGCCGCGCGAGCCGCGGCCGGGCGTTCGTCCTCGGCTGGCTGTTCGGCACCGTCGGTGCCACCGTGTGCGTCGCCTCCTCCCTGCTTGAGGCGTCGGCGCAATACTTCGAGCACGCACCGCTCACCGCCGTCCTCTTCGCCATCGCCATGCCGCAGCTCTGCGCCGCGCCCCACGTGGGACTCTTCGGCCTGGCCGCCCGGGAGCTTTTACGCGATCCCCAGCGTGGCGTCCTTGCCAGCATCGCCGTGCCGGCGAGCTGGGTGGCGTCGGAGTTCGCACGCGCGAAGCTGAGCGTCGGGCTGCCGTGGTTGCTGCTAGCGCACTCGCAGCACGACGTCCTGCCGTTGCTCCAGATCGCGGACGTGACCGGAGCCTTCGGCGTGTCGTTCGTGGTGATGAGCGTGGCGATGGCGCTCCTCACCATCGGTGACGCCGCCACTGGCGGGAGCCCGCTGCGGCCCGGCCCGCTGGTGGTGCCGGTGCTCGTCGCCGCCGGCGCGCTCGTCTACGGTGGGATCAACCTGCCACGCTGGCGCGCTCTCGCGGGCCCGGAGCTGCGAGTCGGGCTCGTGCAGGGCGGCATTCCGCTCGCATGGCGGCGCTCGGCGCCGCGCGCCGCCGAGGCGTTGCGCCGCCTGCGCGAGCTCACCGCCGAGCTGCGCGCGGCCCGGCCCACGCTCGTCGTGTGGCCGGAGAACGCGGTGGGTTTCGCGCTCGCGGGCAACGAGGCGCTCTTCGCTGCGGCCCTCGACGATCTCGACCCGCAGTCCCGGCTTCTCGTTGGCGCGCCGCGCGCAGTCGAGCGACCCGGCGGGCGCGTCGAGTTCCGCAACGCGGCGTTCCTGCTTGTGCCCGGCGGCCGCGTCGCCGCCCACTACGACAAGCTCCGGCTCACGCCCTTTGCCGAGTACGCCCCCTGGCCCGCGGGCGCGTTCGCTCGCCGCCGCCACGCGCCAGGCGACGTCTACGCTCCGGGTGATGCATGGACGCTCTTCGAGGTCGCCGGGCACCGCTTCGCCACGCTCATCTGCTCCGAAGCGATCTACGCCGATCTCGTCCGGCGGTTCGTCGGCGCCGGCGCCGAGTTTCTCGTCAACATCTCCAACGACGACTGGTTTGGCGCCCGCGCCGCCGTGATGCAGCACCTTCATGCGGCGCTTCTCGCCGCGGTGGAGCATCGCCGAGCGCTCATCCGGGTAACGAACACGGGCATCACCGCCGTCGTCGCGCCGACGGGCGCCGTCGTGGCAACGGCACCAGCCGGTGCGGCTGCCACCCTCGTTGCCACGGTGATTCCGGTTCGGGAGCTGGGGATCTACACGCGCTATGGCGACGTGTTCGCCTGGCTGTGCGTCGCGGTGGCGGGGCTCGGCGTGGCCGTTAGTCGGCGACCGGGAGATCGAGCGTGAAGGTCGAGCCCCGGCCGAGCGTGCTGTCCACGGTCAGCTCGCCGCCCATCAGCTTCGCGAGCGTGCGCGCCAGGTGCAGGCCAATGCCGGTTCCGGCATGACGCCGTCCGTCAACGGGCTCTGCCTGCTCGAACAGATCGAAGATGCGCTCGCAGTCCTCCGGCCGGATGCCCGGGCCGGTGTCCCGAACCGCCACCAGTGCCCGCCTGCCCGCCACCCACACCCCGATGACGATCTCTCCCTTGGCGGTGAACTTCGCGGCGTTGGAGATGAGGTTCTGCACAATCACGCGGACCTTGCCGGCGTCGGCCATGGCGTGAACGGCCGGCTCTACTTCCCACCGCGGCCTCACCTCGCCGGCGCCGATGAGGATCGGCAGCGCGTCGCGGAACTCCTCCACGACCGACGACAAACACACCCGCTCGCGCGCGAGCTGCATGGCGCCGGCCTGCAGCTTCGACATGTCGAGGAGGTCGTTGATGAGATGCAGCAGGATGAGCGCCTGGCGATGGACGGTCACCAGAGCTTCGGCGCCCTCGGGCGTCTGCGGACCGCAGGCCCCTTCGCGCATGAGCTCGATGTAGCCGAGGATGACGTTGAGCGGCGTGCGCAGCTCGTGGGAGACGTTGGCGACCAGCTGCGTCTTCACGTGCTCCGAGCGCCGCGTCCGCTCGAGCACGGTGAAAGTGCGGCAGGCGAGATCGATCGATTCGAGAAGCTTCTGCGCGTCGTCCGTGGTGTCGTGATAGCCCTGGATCGAGAGCGTGCGCAAAAGCTCTCGCGGCGGGCAGGTGTTCGGCTGCGAGGCGAGCAGGATGATCTGGACCAGGTCGTTGGTGCGGCGCACGCGCTCGATCAGCTCCGACCCGGTCATGTCCGGCAGCACGTCGCGGACGACCATCGCGTGCAGCGGGCGGTGCGCCAGGAACGCCAGCGCCTCCGCGCCGGTAGCGGCGCCGCGCACGTCGTGCCCCTCGCCGCGCAGCGGCGCGATCGTGGTCTCGCGGCCGGCCGCATCGTGGTCGACGACGAGGATGCGGAACGACGACCGCGCGGTCTCTCTGAAGGTCGTCCCTGCGCCGACGAGTCCCATTCGGGCGGATGCCGTGGCACTCGCCACGTCGAGCGCGCTCCTTGTGCGCGAGCGGCAGGAAGCGCCGCGGGGCGGGGCCACGCGGGAAGCAGCGACCATGCCACGGCTGCCGCAGGCGCACGCGACCGCGCAAACCCGCGTGAGATCGAGAAGTCCGCGGCGTGACCCCGCGAACGGACGTGCCGGCGATGGCGCGGCGGCGAGAATGTGGCGCGCGGGGGGCGTTCCGCACCCGCGCCGGTGTGTCTCGGCGGCGGCGGGGGAATCGTGCGTTTCTGCGGGTCTGCATGGGAGCCTTGCACAGCTGCGCGCACGGAATCTGCGGGGCCGCGGGCAGGGGTGCGGACAAAATCCCGTCGGCGCCGCGCTTTGCGGCGGGTGGCCCCGTCCCGCCCCCGTGGCATCGCGGTTGCTACGGCAGGTGCTGTGGGGAGGCCGTTCGTGCGTCCGCCGGCCCGCTGGCAAGACCCAGCACCGGGCCATGCACCGGGCAGCACGACGGGAGGGTGGAGGATCCCTGGCCCGTCTTGATCGGCGCGGCGGTGAATATTGGGCGCCCGGACTGCTCTTGCGCGCCCTGAACGGCCGCGGCTAGCGTCGATCACTGGGGATACGGAGGGCCTAGGGATGGACGGGTGCGACGACCGGATGGGCGCTTTCAGGCGCGGTGGACGCGGGTGGGTCTGGTGGAGGCGGTGGCGCTGGGTGCCCAGTGCGATCGCGCTCGCCCTGATGCTCCCGCCGATGGACGCCGGCGCCAAGGTCTGCGGAGACAAGGTCGAAGGCGTGGACGTGCCCTGCGAGTGCGGCGACATCCTGGTGAGCGATCTGACTCTGGCCGACGATCCCGTCGCCTCGCACACCTGCCCACGGGACGCTCTGATCGTCCGCGCGCCCGAAGCGAAGCAGCCGCTCACCATCGACCTCGCGGGCCGGGCGCTGCGCGGCTCCGGGCACGGCGTCGGCATCTGGCTGTTCCAGGGCGGGGGCGCCGGCGCGCGCATCGTCAGCACCGGCGGGGCGGGCGTCATCGAGGGATTTCGTGACGGCATCATCGGTCAGGGCCCGAGCTCGGTGTCGCTCGTCGACGGGATCACAGTGCAGAAGGTGAAGCGGGACGGCGTGCGCCTGTTCGACGTCAAGACCGCCGAGATCCGCAACTCCACCGTCACTGACGCCGGCCGCGACGGCTTCTGGGTGAGCGGTACGGGCTATCGGCTCACCGGCAATCGCGCGCTCCGCAGCCGGCGGGTCGGTTATCACCTGATGGGCGCCGATGCGGTCATCGGCATCGCCGGCGCCGGCAACGTGGCCGAGTCGAACGGGACCGAGGGCTTCTCCGTGATGGGCCGCGGCCACCGCCTGGTCGAGTGCGTCGCCACCCGCTCCGGGCAGGAAGGCATGAAGATCAACGGTGTGCGCTACGAGATCGTCGACTGTCGCGCACAAGACAACGGCGGCGATGGCATCGCCGGTCGGGGAATGGAATGGCGTGTGGCTGGAACCAAGGCAATCGACAACGACAACAACGGCCTCGCGGTGAGCGGTCGCGCCATCGTCGACGTCGGTGGCAACGTGGGCTCGGGCAACCGGGGCCGAAAGCAGCGGCGGCCGGTGGTCCAGTGCCGACTCGGCGAGGCGACGTGTACCCCATGACCGCACGCGATCTCACGCGTGTCGCCGCGCTGCTTCTCACCCTCGCCGTCGGCCTCGGCGGCGCGGGCGAGGCGGAGGCGCACTGCAACCCGGCGCTGCTCTGTCCCAACCCCGGCCCCGGCGCCTGCACGATCACCGTGGCGACGGCGCCCAACAACAAGATCGACAACGGCTGCGTGCTCGAC
>Ga0187893_10003027_pt1 | contig 35267 bp, 35 predicted proteins | sample MA1701074metaG_FD_139574 | JGI IMG/M metagenome (GOLD analysis project Ga0187893, IMG submission 139574) | White microbial mat communities from a basaltic lava cave in the Kipuka Kanohina Cave System on the Island of Hawaii, USA - MA170107-4 metaG ...
GCAGAGGCCGCAGAGAGAGCAGAGGCCGCAGAGGGCGCGGAGAAGGAGGGGTCAGGGGGGGAGGTAACGGCGGAGGGGGCAGGCCTCGCATCGGGGCCGGGACCGGCAGAACTCCTTGCCCACGGCCACGAGGAGCGCGTGGAACTCGTTGAAGAGCGGGGCCTCCGGCGGGAGCGACCGCTCGAAGAGCTCCTTCATCTCGTCGTAGGTCGTCTCCTCCGGCGCGAGGCCGTGGCGGGTCAGGACGCGCCAGGTGTAGGCGTCGACGACGAAGCTGGGCCGTCCGAGCCCGTAGAGGAGGATCGAGTCGGCCGTCTCGGGGCCGATTCCCTTCACCTCGAGGAGTTCCTCGCGGAGGCGCGGGAGGGGGACCTTTCCCATCCGCTCCGGGTCGCCCCCGAAGCGGCGGAGGAACCACTCGACGTAGCCCTTGAGACGCCGGGCCTTCACGTTGAAGCAGCCGGCGGGGCGGATCGCGAGCGCGAGCGTTCCCTCGTCCGCCTCCGCGAGGCGGGCGGGGTCGAGGAGGCCGTGCGCCTTCAGGCTCGCGACGGCCTTCTCGACGTTCGTCCACGCCGTGTTCTGGGCGAGGATGGCGCCGACCATGACCTCGAACGGCGTCTCGCCGGGCCACCACTTCTGCGGGCCGAAGCGGCGCAGGAGCGCGGCGTAGTACTTCCGGAGCGGCGTCTTCAATCGGTGAACAGGGCCTCGACGAACTCGTCGGCGTTGAAGCGGGCGACGTCGTCCGGGGTCTCGCCCGTGCCCACGAACTTGACGGGGATGTCGAGCGTGTCCTTGATCGCGACCACGATCCCGCCCTTCGCGGTCCCGTCGAGCTTGGCGAGGAAGAGGCCGGTGACGCGGGTCGCCGCCTTGAAGTGCCGGGCCTGGGAGATGGCGTTCTGTCCGGTCGTGGCGTCCAGGACGAGGAGGGTCTCGTGGGGGGCGCCCGGGATCTTCCGCTGGGCGACCTTGAAGATCTTCTCGAGCTCCTTCATCAGGTGTTCCTTGGTCTGGAGCCGGCCCGCCGTGTCGATGATGAGGGCGTCGGCCTTCCGGGCGACGGCGGCGTCGGTCGCGTCGAAGACGACGGCGGCGGGGTCGGCCCCCATCTGGTGCTTGACCAGGTCCACGCCGACGCGCTCGGCCCACACGGTGAGCTGGTCGACGGCGGCGGCGCGGAAGGTGTCGCTGGCGGCCAGGACGACCTTCTTCCCCTCGCGCTTCAGGGCCTGGGCGAGCTTGGCGATGGAGGTGGTCTTGCCGACGCCGTTGACGCCGCAGACGAGGATGACGGTGGGGCCGGAGGGGGCCCAGAGGACGTCGTTCCCCTTCTCGACGAGCCGGCGCTTGAGGTCGGCCTTGAGGAAGGGGAGGACCTGGTCGGTGGTCTCGATCTCGCCCTTCTTATACGCCTGGCGGAGGGCGTCCATGATCTTGCCGGTCGCCTCGACGCCGAAGTCGGCGGTGATCAGGGCCTCCTCGATCTCCCCCATCGTGTCGTCGTCGAGCTTCCGGAAGGCGGAGAAGATCTTCTTGAGCGGGGCGGTGAAGACCGCCTTGGTCTTGGCCAGCCCCTGCTTGAACTTCTCGAGAAACCCGCCGAAGAGGCCCATGGGTTGGATTCCGGATTCTATTTCCCCTGCTTCCCGGGCGGGGCGGCGCGAAGGCGGATGTTGTCCAGGATGCCGTTGACGAAGGGGCCGGAATTCTTGGTCGAGAACTTCTTGGCGATGTCGATCGCCTCGTTGATGGCGACGAGGGGGGGGATGTCGCCTCGGAAGAGGAGCTCGTAGGTCGCCAGCCGGAGGATGTTCCGGTCGATCGCGGCCATGCGCTTGAGCTGCCAGTTCTTGGCGACCTCCTCGATCCTCCGGTCGATCGCCTCGCGGTGCTCGCGCCAGCCGTGGAGGAGGTCCTTCGCGAAGGCGAGGATCTCGGGGTCGCCGGGGCCCTTCTCGAGGAACTCCTCGACCTCGGCGAGGATCTCGTCGCCCCGGAGGTCGAGCTGGTAGAGGAGCTGGAGGGCGAGTTCCCGGGCCTGGGTGCGCTTCCTCACGGGAGCTCCCGCGCGGGGAGCGGGGTCCGGGGATGGGGGAGGATCCCGCGACGGGGGCGCCCGGCTCCGGATCCGTCCATGTCGCCCGTCCTCCTCACAACTTGGCCATCAGGCTGGCCATTTCGAGGGCGGCCAGGGCGGCGGATCGGCCGGCGTTGCCCATCTTGGTGCCGGCGCGCTCGATGGCCTGCTCGATCGTGTCGCAGGTGAGGACCCCGAAGATCGTGGGCACGCCCGTACGGCGGCCCACCTCGGCGACTCCGCGGGCGGTCTCGCGGCAGACGTGGTCGTAGTGCGAGGTGTCGCCGCGGATGACGCAGCCCAGGCAGATGACCGCGTCGGCGGAGCGCTTGGCGGCGATCCCCCGGGCGGCGGTGGCCAGCTCGAGGGAGCCGGGGACCCACACGACGTCGATCCGCTCGGGCGGCACCCCGTGGCGGTTCAGCGTGTTCTCGCAGCCCTCGAGGAGCCGGGAGGTGATGTACTCGTTGAAGCGGCTGACGACGATCGCGAAGCGGCGGCCCTCGCCGCGGAAGTCCCCCTCGAGGGTCCGCCCGTGTCCTTTCCGTCTGGCCGCCACGGCCCCTCCCGTCAAAGAACGATTGCCTCGGTTCTTCCGGTCCTAGGCGCGGTCCCGGGCCGGGAGCTCGAAGGGCCGACCTTCCGGGATATGCGTGTCGGGAAACTGCGCGCGGATCCCGATGAAGTCCTGTTCGCGGCGCGCGAACGCCTGGACGACCTCGGGGTCGAAGTGCTTGCCCGCCTGGGCGGAGATCATCTCGCGGGCGCGCTCGTGGGGGAACGGCATCTTGTACGGCCGCTTCGAGGTGAGGGCGTCGTAGACGTCGGCCAGGGCGACGATGCGGGCGCAGAGGGGGATCTCCTCCCCGCGGAGGGGCCGGAGCTCCCCGTTGATCTCGACGGCGGGATAGCCCGTCCCGTCCCACTTCTCGTGGTGGAACCGGGCGATCATCTCGCCGATGGAGAAGATCGACTCCCGGTGGATCATCTCCCCGGCCATCCGGAGGGCCCGGGCGCCGATCTCCGCGTGGTCCTTCATCTTCTCGAACTCGTCGGCGGTGAGCTTGTCGGGCTTCTGGAGGATGTAGTCCCGGATGCCCACCTTCCCGAGGTCGTGGAGCGGGGAGAGGTCGTAGATCATCTCCACGTAGTCCTCGGTGATCGAGTCGCGGTAGCGGGAGTCGGCCCGGAGCTCCTCGGCGAGGACCTTGCAGTAGTGGCGGATCCGCTGGAGGTGGCCGCCGGTGTCGTCGTCGATCGACTCGGCGAGCGTGGCGATCGCGAGGATGGAGGCGCGCTGGGTCTCCTTGATCTCGCTGGTCCGCTCGACGACGGCCTCCTCGAGGGACTTCATGTAGTTCTTCTTGAGCTTGTCGATGACGACCCGGTCGGTGATGTCCCGGAGCGTCCCCTCGATGCCCGTGGCCCGCCCGTTGTCCCGCACGGGGACGCAGGCGAACTCCACGGTGCGCTCCTCGCCGTTGCGGGTCACCACTTCCATCTGGAAGGGCTTCACTTCGCGGCCCTCGGCCGCGTCGCGCAGGACCACGAAGAGCTTGTGCATGTAGCCCTTCTTCACGATCCGGCTCAGGTTCATGCCGACGAGCTCGCCGCGGGAGAAGCCGAGGTGCCCGCAGGCGGCCTGGTTGACCCACGTGAAGTGGCCCCGGGGGTCGGCCATGAAGATCGGGTCGGTGGCGTTCTCCACGATGGCGCGGTAGCGCTCCTCGGACTTGCGGAGGGCCTGGACCTTCTCGTCGACCTTCTTCTCGAGCTGCTCGTTGTAGCGGCGGAGGTCGTCGTGGAGCTGCCGCGTCTCCAGGACGAAGCCGAGATTGAGCGCGAGATCCTCGAGGAGCCGGCCGAAGTCGTTCGTCCAGCGGCCCGCGCGACGGTCCTGGAGGTCGAGCACGCCGGCGACCCGGTTGCGGATCCGGAGGGGGACGCAGAGTTGGGAGCGGACGTCCTCGAGGGGGCCGGCGACGTGGCGCGGGTCGGCCGCGACGTCGTTGGCCACGACCGACTCGCCGATGCGGCCGCAGTGCCCGGCGAGGCCCGAGCCCAGGGGGATCCGGAGGCTCCGGGCGAGGGTCCGGAGGGGAGGGTCGCCCGCGGTCACGTAGAGCACGAGCTCGCGCGCGAGCTCGTCGACCAGGAAGACGGAGACGAACGGGATCTCGAAGCGGGAGGCGAGGGTGTTGACGATCTCCTGGAGGCAGCTCTCGGAGGTGGACGCCTCGCTCGAGGCGTAGACGCGGATGAGCTTGACGGTCTCCTCCTGGAACGCCTTGAGCTGCTCGAGGAGCGCGATGCGCTCCTCGAGGAGTTCGTGCGCTTCGGAGGAACGGGCCTGCCCGCGATCAGCCCCCATGAAGTCCCCTGAACGTGAATTCAGTATAGGACGGGGGCCGCGTGAAAGTCAATCCGGACCCCGGCGGTGCGGCCTAGCGGCGGGTCGAGACGCTGCGCTTGCGGCAGAGCGAGGAGCGCATCGTGGTCTCCCGGACGCGGTCGAGGAGGGCCTGGGGGACGGCGCCGTTGGGGTAGAGGTCCTGGGCGGGGACGTAGCCCTCGTTGTTGGCCTTCAGGAAGAACTCCAGGGCCTTCTTGTTCTCGTCGGCCCACCCGTCGGGATTGAGATTAGGATCGGAGTTCTGGAGATGGCGCATGGCCTCGTTGAAGTGGCGGTCGCCGGCGGCCACGAGGCCGCTGACCCGGGTCGAGGTGTTTTCCGGGAGCGCGGCCGCGGTGGGTTCGGCGGGCTGGGCGGACGGGGGCTCGCGCTCGATCTCCCGGCTCTCGGGCCGGGCGGGCGCGGGGGGAGGAGGCTTGGAGGGGTCGGTCGCGGACGTCGGCGGCGCCGCGGGGGAGGGCGGGGGACGCTTCACGTCGGCCGCGGCAAGGACGCCGGAACTCCCCCCGCGCTTGTGGGCGAGGATGGCCTGGAGCTCCTGGTCGGAGGCAACCTGCTTCTGGTAGGCCCGGGTGTCGGCGTAGCGCTCGCGGAGGATGTCGAGGGTCTTCTGGGCGTCCGCCGGCGAGTTGATGCCGAGGAAGAAGAGGAGGAGGTTCACGAGGCGGTCCGCCTTGGCCTCGTGGACGCTGGTCAGGAGGTCGGGGTCTCGCTTCAGGGCCTCGTCGAAGAGGGGGATGAGCTTGTCGTTGGCGCCGTTCCGGGCGCAGAAGTCGGCCAGGTCGAAGAAGATCTGGAGGCCCGTCACGGTGCGGCCGGGCTTGGGACGGTAGACCAGGGGGTTGGCCTGCGGGTCCTGGACCTCGAGGCCCAGGTAGCCGCATTTCTTGAGCAGCTCGAGCTTCACCTCGGCCGCGGCGTAGGGGCCCTCGATCCGCTTGATCTCCTCGGCGTCCGAGCGGAGGATCTTGCCGCGGATTCCCGTGATCGACTCGAAGAAGACCGCGTCCTTCGTCTCGCTGAGGATCTTGGCGACGAGCTTCCCGCCGCTCTTGAGGAAGATCTGGGCCATCTCGGGCATCTTGACGGTGCCGCCCTTGGTGGTCTCCAGGAGGAGGGCGTGGTAGCGGCCCACGCGGGCCTCGTAGTCGGCGAACTTCGCCGCGAAGTCGGGCGGGAGCATGAGTCGGCTGGTGTTCTGGACCTTCTCCCGGGCCTGGAAGATCTCCCCGCGGCGGAGGAGTTCGTCGAGCGAGACGAAGAGGGTGTTCATCTCCGCGGCCGAGTAGGCCTTGGCCGGCTCGGGAGCGGCGGGCGGGGGCTTGGCCGGCTCGGCTTTCGGAGCCTTGGGAGGCTCGGGTTTCGGGGGCGCGGGGATCGTCTCGGTCCGGGTCTCCTTCTTCGCCGTGACGGGCGGGGGCGGGGGGGGCTGCTTGGGGCCGGAGAAGAGTTCGAGGAGGGCGAGCGGGCTGCGCCCCTTCTCGACGCAGGCCCAGAGGTAGCCGGCGACCGCGGCCAGAAGGAGGGCGAGGAAGATCTTTCCGCCGAGGCCGGAACCGGGCCGGATGCCGCTCATCTGTGCGCCTCCCCTCGTTTATACACGTTTGGACGTCGGGATCAAGGGAGTTTCTCCCGGAAACGGGCGGATCCGTGAATTCGCTTGACCGGTTCCCGGGGGGCCGCCTAGAATCTCGCCCAGCGCTGGCGTAGCTCAAGAGCAGAGCTCCGGTTTTGTAAACCGGTGGTTGTCGGTGCAAGTCCGACCGCCAGCTCCAACCGCGAACGCCGGCCGCAGGGATCAGGCCTCAGGCGCCAGCCCCCGGACGGGCGAGGGCTGGGGCCTGAAGCCTGAGGCCTGGGGCCTCGAGGCGGGCAGGTACCCAAGTGGCCAAAGGGGGCAGACTGTAAATCTGTTGGCTCACGCCTTCGGGGGTTCGAATCCCTCCCTGCCCACTTCGACTCGGCCGGCTCCGCCGGCCTCGCTGTCACCGCGTTCTTTGATCCGCGGGCGGGGGTAGTTCAGTGGCTAGAACACCAGCCTTCCAAGCTGGTTGTCGCGGGTTCGAATCCCGTCCCCCGCTCCACCCGACAACGCATTTTTTTTCAGATTTCGCCTCCCCCCGCTTGACTCTGGCATGCCGCTTGCTATAATTTTCGCTTGATTAAGGGACCGGTAACCCGCCCTTTCGGTCAGCCCATCACGCGATTTTCGAGGGATTCGGCGTCGGTGTCATCGCAGGGCGCAGACCCCGGACGTGTCGCTGGGGTAGCTCAGCAGGTAGAGCACGTCCTTGGTAAGGACGAGGTCGCGGGTTCAAGTCCCGTCCCCAGCTCCACCTCGACTCGGGCGGGGACGGAGCGGCCGCGGGCGGAGCCCGGGCGCGTCGACGGCGAGCGTCGCGGGAACCGAACGGCGGCGGCCGGTAGAGGAACGAGCAGCTAAGGAGGGAGACTCGACCATGGCGAAGGAAAAGTTCAAGCGCACGAAGCCTCACGTCAACGTCGGCACGATCGGTCACATCGACCACGGCAAGACGACGCTGACCGCGGCGATCACCGCCGTGTGCTCGAACCTGGGCACGGGGACCTTCAAGTCCTACGACGAGATCGCCAAGGCCTCGGAGAAGGACGGGCGCCGCGACCCCTCGAAGATCATCACGATCGCGATCTCGCACGTCGAGTACGAGTCGCCGCAGCGGCACTACGCGCACATCGACTGCCCGGGCCACGTGGACTACATCAAGAACATGATCACGGGGGCCGCGCAGATGGACGGCGCGATCCTCGTGGTGTCGGCCGCGGACGGCCCGATGCCGCAGACGAAGGAGCACGTGCTGCTGGCCCGCCAGGTGCAGGTGCCGGCGATGGTGGTCTTCCTGAACAAGGTCGACCTCGTGGACGACAGCGAGCTCCTGGACCTGGTCGAGGTGGAGATCCGCGACCTCCTCACGAAGCACGGCTTCCAGGGCGAGAAGACCCCGGTCATCCGGGGGTCGGCCAAGGCGGCGCTCGAGAACCCGAAGGACGCCAAGGCCATCGAGCCGATCATGAACCTGCTGAAGGCGCTGGACGAGCACATCCCGCTCCCCGCGCGCGAGGTGGACAAGCCCTTCCTCATGCAGGTCGAGGACGTGTTCTCGATCAAGGGCCGCGGCACGGTGGGCACGGGCCGGATCGAGCGCGGGGTCATGAAGGTCGGCGACGAGGCCGAGATCGTGGGCCTCCGCGAGACCCGGAAGTCGGTGATCACGGGCGTGGAGATGTTCAACAAGGAGCTCGACTCGGGGCAGGCGGGCGACAACGTGGGCGTGCTGCTGCGGGGCGTGGAGAAGGACGACCTCGAGCGCGGGATGGTGATCTCGAAGCCCGCCTCGATCACGCCGCACACGGAGTTCGAGGCGCACATCTACGCGCTGTCGAAGGAGGAGGGCGGCCGTCACACGCCCTTCTTCAAGGGGTACCGTCCGCAGTTCTACTTCCGGACGACGGACGTGACGGGCGAGGTGATCCTGAAGCCGGGCGTGGAGATGATCATGCCCGGGGACGACACGGACATCTCGGTGAAGCTCATCACGCCCATCGCGATGGACCAGAACCTGCGCTTCGCGATCCGCGAGGGCGGGAAGACGGTGGGGTCCGGCGTGGTCACCAAGATCCTGAAATAGCGGGTCCGGTTCGGGAATCAGGGACGACGTCGGGGTGAACGATGCCGCGCGAGTGGGTGTTTCTCGAGTGCGGGGAATGCGGGACGAGGTACTACCGCACGACCAAGAACCCGAAAGCCCAGAACCAGGCCAAGCTGGAGCTCGTCAAGTTCTGCCCTTCCTGCCGGAGGCGGGTGGGGCACAAGGAGAAGAAGAAGTAGCCGCGCCGCCCGGGCGGATGGAGGGCGGTAGGTCAATTGGTAGACTATCGGTCTCCAAAACCGAGGGTTGGGGGTTCGAGTCCCCCCCGCCCTGCCATCGCGCCCCGGTGAGACGGGCCGCCTGAGGTACGGAATGCCCGAGATGGTGGAAGAGAAGAAGGAACAGACCCCGCCGGCGCCGGCGCGCGCGCCGGGGGCGAGGCTGGAGGCGATCGTCCGGGCCTGGTCGGTGCTGGCGGCGGCGTGCGCGGGGGCGTCCCTCGCGTTCCTCCTCTCGTTCTGGGGGATCCTGGGCGCGGCCACCGTGGGGGTGGGCCAGGGGAAGCTGAGCGGGGGGGCGATCGGGGCGGGGGCGGTGGCGGCCGTGGCGGCCGCCGCGCTCGTCCTGCGGAAGCTGGGCGGCAGGATGGCGTACGTGAAGCCGGGGCAGGGGCGCTGGTCCCGGCCGGGAGCGCTCGTGGGGATCGCGGCGCTGGCCCTGTTCGGGGCCTACGCCTTCTACATGCTTCCCTCGCTCTCGAGTCCCTGGTGGACGGACCTCTGGAAGGTGGAGCTCTTCGGGAAGGTGCTGAGCGTGAAGCCGATCCTGTTCCCGAGCGCAGCGATGTTCGCGTCCGTGGTGCTCGTCGCGTACCTCCTCCTGAACCGGGAGCGGTGGGCGGACTTCGCGATCGAGACGGAAGGGGAGCTCCGGAAGGTGTCGTGGCCGGCGCGGAAGGAGTTCCTGGGGTCCTCGCTCGTGGTGGTCCTGGTGGTGGCGGTGATCTCGCTGTTCCTCCATTTCGTGGACGAGGGGCTCACCCTGGTCATGAAGCGGATCGGCATCGGGTTCTAGCGATGGCGGACGACGAGAAGAAGGAAGAAGGGGCCGCGGGCGCGGGGGGGGCGACGCCGGCGGGCACGGAGTCCGCCGCGGAGGGCCCCTCGAACCGCCGCTGGTACGTCGTGCGCGTCCAGAGCGGGCGCGAGGAGCAGGTGAAGGACGGGCTGCTCCGGCGGGTGCACGCCGCGGGCCTGGACCGGAAGATCTCGAACGTGGTGGTGCCGACGGAGAAGGTGACGGAGATCCGCAGCGGCCGGAAGACCGTCCGCGAGAAGAAGCTCTATCCCGGGTACATCATGATCGAGATGGAGCAGGACAAGGACGCGTGGTTCCTGGTGCGGGAGACGCCCGGGATCGGGGACTTCCTGGGCCTCAAGGAGCCGATCCCGATGGCGGACCACGAGGTCAACAAGATGCTCTCCGAGCAGACCGAGGCCGAGGAGGACCGGCCGCGGATCAAGATCGAGGTGCAGAAGGGGGACAGCGTCCGGGTGAAGGACGGCCCGTTCGAGAATTTCGACGGGGTCGTCGAGGAGGTCGACGCGAAGAACGGGCGCGTGAAGGTCTCGATCACGGTGTTCGGCCGCGCGACCCCGGTGGACCTCGAATACTGGCAGCTGGAGAAGAGCTAGAGGAAGGCCATGCCCCCGAAGAAGGAAGTGATGGTCAAGATCAGGCTCCAGTGTCCCGGCGGGCAGGCGACGCCGGCGCCCCCCGTGGGGCCGGCCCTGGGCCAGCACGGCGTGAACATCGGCGAGTTCGTCAAGCGGTTCAACGATCTCACGAAGAAGGACGCGGGGCTCACGATCCCCTGCATCGTGACCGTCTTCAAGGACCGGACGTTCGACATCCTGACGAAGACGCCGCCGGCGAGCGTGCTCCTCAAGAAGTTCGCGAACGTCGTGAAGGGGAGCGGGACCCCGAACAAGGAGAAGGTGGGGAGCGTGACGCGGAAGCACCTCGAGGAGATCGCGAAAATCAAGATCAAGGACATGAACGCCGCCTCCATGGACGCGGCGATCCGGGTCATCGAGGGGACCGCCCGGAACATGGGCATCAAGGTCGAAGGGTAGCCTGCCCTGAGCGAGGCCCGCGAAGCGGGCCGAGTCGAAGGAGCGTCCGATGCGGAAGCGCAGCAAGAGGTACCGGAAGGCCGCCGAGAAGATCGACCGCCAGAAGAAGTATTCCGTGGCGGAGGCGGTCGCGCTGGTGAAGGCCGCGCCCGCGATGAAGATGAACCCGTCGCTCGAGATCGCGCTCAAGCTTTCGATCGACCCCAAGAAGAGCGAGCAGTCGATCCGGGGCGCGGTCTCGCTCCCCAAGGGGATCGGGAAGGCCCGGCGGGTGGTGGTGTTCGCCGACGGCGAGGAGGCCCGCGCCGCCCAGGAGATGGGCGCCGACGAGGTCGGGATGGAGGACCTCTCGAAGAAGATCGAGGGCGGGTGGTTCGACTTCGACGTCGCGATCGCGCTGCCCCGGACGATGAAGGTGATCGCGCGGCTCGGCAAGGTGCTGGGTCCGAAGGGCCTGATGCCCTCCCCCAAGAACGGGACGGTGACGGACGACGTCAAGACCGCCGTCCGCGAGTTCAAGGCAGGCAAGATCGAGTACCGCAACGACTCGGCCGGGAACGTGCAGGCGGCGATCGGGAAGCTCTCCTTCAGCGAGGAGGACCTCCGGGCGAACGTGGAGGCCTTCATCGACCACATCCGCTCCGTGCGCCCGGCGACGGTGAAGGGGACGTTCATCGAGGGGGCCTCGATCTCCGCCTCGATGGGCCCGGGCGTCCAGGTGGCGGTGCAGGGCTAGGAGCGCGCTATGTCGAAGGTCCTCCGGCGGAAGATGGTGGACGAGCTGGCCGAGAAGCTCAAGGGGCAGAAGAACCTGGTGCTGCTCGACGCCAACGGGCTGAGCGGGAACCAGGCGGTCGAGCTTCGCGCGCAGCTGCGCGAGGGGAAGAGCCGGGTGCGGCTGGTCAAGAACTCGGTCGCCCTGCACGCGTTCAGGAAGCTCGGGTTCGCCTCGTTCGAGAAGCATCTCTCGGGGATGAACGCCGTGGTCTTCGGGCCCGACCCCCTCGTGATCGCCAAGAAGCTGGACGCCTACGGCAGGAAGCACCAGAAGGGGGCGGTGAAGGCGGCCCTGATCGAGGGGCGCGAGGCGCCGGCGGCCGCGATCGGCGACCTGGCCAAGCTCCCGGGGCGGGAGGAGATGCTGGCGCAGGCCCTCGGCCTGCTCTTGGGCGTGACGCAGAAGTTCGTGTCGACGCTGAACGAGATCCCGCGGTCGTTCGTGGGGACGCTCCAGGCGATCGCGGACAGGCCCCTCGACGCGGCTCGGGGCGGGGAGAAGGGATAGATGGGCAACGTGGCCGGGCTGCTGTCCGAGGCGGAGAAGCTGGGGGAGGCGGAGCGGGTGGAGCTCCTGGGGACGCTTCTCGAGCGGGAGGGGGCTCTGGGGCTGGCCCGGCTCCTGTCCTCGCTCGAGGAGAAGCTGGGCGTCCAGCGCGCGGGCGGAGGCGGCGCGGCGGTCGCCGAGCAGGGCCCGAAGAAGGCCGAGGCTCCGAGCTCGTTCGACGTGGTGCTGAAGAACGCCGGGGCGAGCAAGATCAACGTGATCAAGGTGATCCGCGAGGTCTCGGGGCTCGACCTGATGGCCGCCAAGGGCCTGGCGGACAAGGGGGGGGACGTCAAGAAGGGCCTCTCCAAGGAGGAGGCCGACGCGCTCGCCAAGAAGCTGAGGGACGCGGGGGCGGAAGTCGAGTTGAAGCCGGCCTAGGCCGGAGGGATGACCGGAAGCGACGAGGCAGGAGGAGAATCGCCTTATGGGCAACGTGGCAGGTCTGGTGGACGAGGCGGGCAAGCTCTCCGACGAGGAGCGCGCCCAGTTCCTCACCGAGTTCGTGGCCAGGCAGAACGTGCTCTGGCTCTCGACCGCGGTGAAGGCGCTCGAGGAGAAGTTCGGCGTGAAGGCGGCGGCGGGCGTCGCCGTGGCCGCGGCGCCGGCGGCGGGCGGCGGAGCGGCGGCGGCGAAGGAGGAGAAGACGGCGTTCGACGTCGTCCTCAAGGCCGCGGGCGCGAACAAGATCAACGTCATCAAGGTGGTCCGGGCGGCCACGAACCTGGGCCTCAAGGAGGCCAAGGACCTCGTGGACAAGGGCGGCCAGGCCGTGAAGTCGGGGGTTCCGAAGGAGGAGGCCGACAAGCTCGCCAAGGAGCTCAAGGACGCCGGGGCCGAGGTGGAGATCAAGTAGCCCTCCGCATCCGGGTTCGGCGGCGTTCGGTCCTTTACCTTCGGAGGGTTCATGACGGAGACGATCCGGTTCGGGCGCTTCAAGGACGTGCTCGACGTGCCGGCGCTGACCGAGCTCCACGTCAAGGCCTACGTGAAGTTCCTTCAGCGGGAAGTCGCCCCCGACAAGCGGGAGGACTACGGCCTGGAGTCGATCCTCCGGGAGACCTTCCCGATCAAGAACTACGACGGGACGGTCTCGCTGGAGTACGTGCAGTACGAGATCGGCCAGCCGCGCTACACGCCGGAGGAGTGCCGGATGCTCCGGCTCACCTTCGGGGCGCCGCTCAAGGTGCGCCTGCGCCTGAACAAGCCCGAGAACCCGATCGAGGAGGACGTCTACCTGGGCGAGATCCCGCTCATGATCGGCGGGGGCGCCTTCATCGTGAACGGCGCGGAGCGCGTCCTCGTCAACCAGCTCCACCGCTCGCCCGGGATCGACTTCATGGAGGAGCGGGTCGGGGACCGGAAGATGCACTCCTGCTGGATCGTGCCGGAACGCGGGAGCTGGATCGAGATCTCGGTCTCCAAGCGCGACAGCGTGGCCATCCGGATCGACCAGGGCGGGAAGATCCCCGCCACGACCTTCCTCCGGGCCTGCTCGCCGGAGTTCTCGACGAACGAGGACATCATCCGCGTCTTCCACGAGACGGCGGAGCTGAAGCTCTCGGGGGCGGACGAGGCGGAGCTGGTCGGGCGGATCGTCGTGAAGGACGTCCTCGACCCCCAGAAGAACGAGAAGATCCTGGCGGGCGGGCAGCGCCTGGCCAAGGGGATGCTCAAGGTCATGGAGGAAGCGGGGCTGAAGTCCGTGGAGATCATCCCCCGGAGCGCGACCGAGGACCTCCTGATCCTGAACACGCTCGAGGAGGACGACACCCATTCGCACGAGGAGGCCCTCCTCAAGATCTACGGCCGGCTACGGCCCGGGACCCCCCAGACGCCGGACAAGGCCAAGCAGCTCTTCTACGAGCGCTTCTTCGACCCGCAGCGCTACCGCCTCGGGCGGGTGGGCCGCTTCCGCCTGAACCGCAAGTTCGGGATGAGCGTGCCCGAGAGCGAGATGACGGTCCAGAAGGACGACGTCGTCAACTCGATCCGCTACATCATGAAGATGCGGCGGGGCGAGGGCGCGCCGGACGACATCGACCACCTGGGCAACCGCCGCGTCCGGACGATCGACGAGCTGGCGGGCGAGGAGGTCCGGAAGGGCTTCCTCCGGCTCAAGCGCTCGATCCTCGAGCGCCTGAACATGACGATGCAGGAGAACCTGACGCCCAAGAGCCTCATCAACTCGAAGACCGTCTCCTCCGCGATCGAGTACTTCTTCGGGCGGAGCGAGCTCTCGCAGGTCATCGACCAGACCAACCCGCTCTCCCAGCTCACGCACGAGCGCCGGCTCTCGGCCCTGGGCCCGGGGGGCCTGAACCGGAAGCGCGCCGGCTTCGAGGTCCGCGACGTCCACATCTCCCACTACGGGCGCGTCTGCCCGATCGAGACCCCGGAGGGGACGAACATCGGCCTGATCTCCTCGCTCGCGATCTACGCGACGGTGGACGACTACGGGTTCCTTTCGGCGCCGTACCGGGTGGTGAAGAACGGGCGGGTGACGGACGAGGTCGTCTACCTCCGCGCCGACCAGGAGCAGGACCGGATCATGGCGCCCGCGGACGTGGAGATGGACAAGGACGGGAGGATCACCTCCGCGCGGGTCATGGGGCGGGTGAACGGGGAGTTCATGTTCATCGAGCCGGACAAGGTCCAGCTCGTCGACGTGGCGCCCGCGCAGATCGTGGGGGTCTCCGCCGCGCTCATCCCCTTCCTCGAGCACGACGACGCGAACCGGGCGCTGATGGGATCGAACATGCAGCGCCAGGCGGTGCCCCTCATCCACACGGAGCCCCCCGTGGTCTGCACGGGGATGGAGAAGTGGGTGGCCGAGAACTCCGACATGGTGGTGAAGTCCCAGGAGGAGGGGACCGTCCGGAAGGCCACGGCCCTCGAGATCGTCATCCGGACGGCGGGCGGCCGGGAGGTCGCTCAGCGTCTCCGGAAGTACTACGGGCTGAACGAGCGGACCTGCCTCAACCAGCGGCCCGTCGTCAAGGAGGGCGACAAGGTCCGGAAGGGGCAGGTGATCGCGGACGGCCCCTCGACGAGGAACGGCGAGCTGGCGCTGGGCCGGAACGTGCTCGTGGCCTTCATGCCCTGGGACGGCTACAACTTCGAGGACGCGATCATCGTCTCGGAGCGGCTCGTCAAGGACGACGCCTACACCTCGATCCACATCGAGGAGTTCGAGGTCGAGATCCGCGAGACCAAGCTCGGCAAGGAGGAGTTCACCCGGGACATCCCGAACGTCTCGGAGAAGATGCTGAAGAACCTCGGCGAGACGGGCGTGATCCTCCCCGGGACGCGCGTGAGGCCGGGCGACATCCTCGTGGGCAAGGTCGCCCCGAAGTCCAAGAGCGAGCTCACGCCCGAGGAGAAGCTCCTCCACGCCATCTTCGGCCGGGCGGGCGAGGACGTGAAGAACGAATCGCTCGAGGTCCCCAGCGGGGTCGAGGGGATCGTCATCGACACCCGGACCTTCTTCCGCAAGACGAACCTGACGCCCGCCGAGAAGAAGCAGATCAAGGAGGAGACCAAGGACATCGAGCGCGAGATGTACAAGCGCATGAACGAGCTCGTCGAGCACGCGATCGACGACCTGAAGGACGTGCTCGGGCGCGCGCCCGTGAAGGGCTTCGAGTACGGCCCCAAGGGGTCGGTGAAGGACCTCCGCGCCCTCAAGGAGAAGCTCGCCCTCGCCGGGATGGAGATCAAGGGGCGCCGGCAGGTCGAGGACGCCGAGGCCGTGCTCCGGAACCTGTTCACCCAGGTCGAGGCCCTCGAGAACGAGCGCGAGAAGCGGGTCAACCAGCTGACGCGCGGGGAGGAGCTGCCCACGGGGGTCCTCGAGATGGTCAAGGTCTACGTGGCCACGAAGCGCAACCTCTCGGTGGGCGACAAGGTGGCCGGGCGCCACGGGAACAAGGGCGTGATCGCGCGGATCCTTCCCGAGGAGGACATGCCCTTCCTCGAGGACGGGACGCCCGTGGACTTCGTCCTCAACCCGCTCGGCGTCCCGAGCCGCATGAACGTGGGCCAGATCCTGGAGACCCACCTCGGGTGGGCGATGACGAAGCTCGGGCTCCGGGCCGTCACCCCGCCCTTCGACGGCGCGCGGGAGGAGGAGATCGAGGAGCACCTGGAGAAGGCCGGCCTTCCCCGGGACGGGAAGGTCCGGCTCTACGACGGCCGCACCGGCGAGGCCTTCGACGAGAAGGTGACGGTCGGCATCATGTACATCATGAAGCTCCACCACCTGGTCGACGACAAGATCCACGCCCGGGCGACCGGGCCCTACTCGCTCATCACCCAGCAGCCCCTGGGCGGCAAGGCCCGGGCGGGCGGCCAGCGCTTCGGGGAGATGGAGGTCTGGGCCCTCGAGGCCTACGGGGCCGCCAACATCCTCCAGGAGCTCCTGACCGTGAAGTCCGACGACGTGGACGGCCGCACCAAGATCTACGAGTCGATGGTTCGGGGGGAGAACATCCTCGAGCCCGGGACGCCCGTGTCGTTCGAGGTGCTGACCAACGAGATCAAAGGCCTGGGGCTCAACCTCAAGCTCGAGAAGGGGAAAGAGATCTAGCCCGCCCGGACCGCATTGAGGGACCGACGATGGAATTGATGTACGACCGGATCAACGAATACAGCGCGGTGACCATCAAGCTCGCCTCGCCGGAGGAGATCCGCAGCTGGTCCTACGGCGAGGTCAAGAAGCCGGAGACGATCAACTACCGGACCTACCGTCCCGAGAAGGACGGCCTCTTCTGCGAGCGCATCTTCGGGCCCGAGAAGGACTGGGAGTGCTTCTGCGGCAAGTACAAGGGCATCAAGTACAAGGGCATCGTCTGCGACCGCTGCGGGGTCGAGATCACCCAGGCCCGCGTCCGCCGCAAGCGCATGGGCCACATCAACCTCGCGGCTCCCTGCGCGCACATCTGGTTCTTCAAGACGATCCCCTCGCGCATCGGCAGCCTGCTGGCGATGAAGACGAGCCAGCTCGAGCGCGTCATCTACTACCAGGACTACATCGTCACCGAGGTCCGCACCAAGAAGTGCCCCCTCAAGGAGAAGCAGCTCCTCACCGAGGAGCAGTACCGGGAGGCGCGCGAGCGCTACCGCGAGGACTTCGAGGCGGACATGGGCGCCGCGGCCGTCCGGACCCTCCTCCAGAAAGTCGACCTCAAGTCCCTTTCCGAGATCCTCCGGGGCGAGCTCGCCAAGACCGCCTCCGCGCAGAAGATCAAGGACATCGTCAAGCGCCTCCGCACCGTGGACATGCTCATCGAGTCGGGCAACAAGCCCGAGTGGATGATCATGACGGTCATCCCGGTCATCCCCCCGGACCTCCGGCCCCTCGTCCTCCTCGACAGCGGGAACTTCGCGACCAGCGACCTGAACGACCTCTACCGGAGGCTCATCAACCGGAACAACCGGCTCAAGAAGCTCCTCGAGCTCAACGCCCCCGAAGTCATCATCCGGAACGAGAAGCGCATGCTCCAGCAGTCCCTGGACGCGCTCTTCGACAACACGCGGTGCCGGCGACCGGTCCTCGGGTCCAACAACCGGCCCCTGAAGTCGCTCTCCGACATCATCAAGGGGAAGCAGGGCCGCTTCCGGGAGAACCTGCTCGGGAAGCGCGTGGACTATTCCGCCCGCTCGGTGATCGTGGTCGGGCCCGAGCTCAAGCTCCACCAGTGCGGGCTCCCCAAGAAGATCGCCCTCGAGCTCTACCAGCCCTTCATCATCCGGCGCCTGAAGGAGCTCGGGAAGGCCGACACGATCAAGAGCGCCAAGAAGATGCTGGAGCGGCGCGACGAGGGCGTGTGGGACATCCTGGAGGAGGTCATCAAGGACCACCCGGTGATGCTGAACCGCGCCCCCACCCTCCACCGCATGGGCATCCAGGCCTTCCAGCCGGTCCTGGTCGAGGGGAACGCGATCGAGCTCCACCCCCTCGTCTGCACCGGCTTCAACGCGGACTTCGACGGCGACCAGATGGCCGTCCACCTCCCGCTCTCCTACGAGGCGCAGGTCGAGGCGAAGACGCTCATGATGTCGACGCAGAACGTCTTCTCGCCCGCCAACGGGAACCCCGTGATCTCGCCCACCCAGGACATGGTCCTGGGGCTCTACTACGCGACCCTCTGCCGGCCGGGCCTGCCGGGCGAAGGGAAGCGCTTCGCTTCCCCGCAGGAGGCGATCCTCGCCTACGACATGGGCAAGATCCACATCCACTCGTCGATCCAGGTGCGCTTCCCGGGGACGCGGACCTACCTCCTGGGGAGGAACCAGAGCGAGCAGCTCTCCAACCCGCGGCTCAAGACGACCGTCGGCCGGATCCTCTTCAACGAGATCCTCCCCTCGAACGTCCCCTTCTTCAACTACGAGCTCGACAAGAAGGCCGTCCAGGACGTGATCCACCGCTGCCACCGCCTCTGCGGCAAGGAGGCGACCCTCAAGCTCCTCGACGACCTCAAGGAGACCGGCTTCCGCTACGCCACCCGCGCCGGCATCTCCTTCTCCAAGGACGACATGACGATCCCTCCCGAGAAGGAGCGGATCGTGAAGGAGACCCAGGAGCGGGTCGACCGCATCGAGCGGAACTACCAGCGCGGCGCGCTCACGCCCAGCGAGCGCTACAACCAGATCATCGACGAGTGGACCCACTGCCGCGAGAAGGTCACCGAGGCGATGATGGCCGAGCTCCGCGTGGACACCCGGGGCGGGAAGCCGTTCCTGAACCCGATCCGCCTCATGGTCGACTCGGGCGCGCGGGGCAGCCAGGACCAGGTCCGGCAGCTCGCCGGCATGCGCGGCCTCATGGCCAAGCCCTCGGGCAAGATCATCGAGACCCCCATCCTTTCCAACTTCCGCCAGGGACTGACCGTCCTCGAGTACTTCTCCTCGACCCACGGCGCGCGGAAGGGCCTGGCCGACACCGCCCTCAAGACCGCCGACGCGGGCTACCTCACCCGGAAGCTGGTCGACGTGGCCCAGAGCGTCGTCGTGGGCTCCCAGGACTGCGGGACCCTCAACGGCGTCACCAAGGGCGTCGTCTACAAGGGCGAGAAGGTCGAGGTCTCCCTCGCCCAGGCCCTCTACGGCCGCGTCTCGCGCGACAACATCACGGACATCGTCACGGACGAGCCCATCGTCCGGGAGAACGAGGTCTTCACGGAGGAGATCGCCCGGAAGGTCGAGGCCCTGGGGTTCACCAAGATCCGGGTCCGCTCGCCCCTCACCTGCGAGGCCAACACCGGGATCTGCGCCCGCTGCTACGGGATGGACCTCTCCCAGGGGCGCATGGTGGAGGAGGGGACGGCGGTGGGCATCATCGCCGCCCAGTCGATCGGCGAGCCGGGCACCCAGCTCACGATGCGGACCTTCCACATCGGGGGCGTGGCGGTGAAGACCGCCGAGGAATCGAAGATCTTCTCGAAGGTCAAGGGCGTCGTGAAGCTCGTCAACATCAAGGTCGTCCCCTCGAAGGAGGGCCAGACGATCGTCGTGAACCGGAACGGCGAGATCGTCCTGCTGGACGAGAAGGAGCGGGAGCTCGAGAAGTACATCGTCCCCCTCGGGTCCTTCCTCAAGGTGGAGGAGGGCTCGAAGGTCAAGCCGCGCGACCTCCTCGCCCAGTGGGACCCGCACAACGTGCCCATCATCGCCGGAAAGGACGGCCAGGTCCGCTACGAGGACATCAAGAAGGGCGAGACGATGCAGGAGGAGAAGGACCCCCGGTCCGGCGTCCTCCGCCGCGTCATCATGGAGCACAAGGGCGAGCTCCACCCCCAGCTCGTGGTCAGCGACGAGAAGGGCCAGGTCCTCGAGGTGCACCCGCTGCCCGAGAAGGCCCACATCGAGGTGGAGGAGGGGCAGAAGGTCAAGGCGGGCGTCGTCCTGGCGAAGAACCCGCGGGAGATCGGCGGCACGCAGGACATCACCGGCGGCCTCCCCCGCGTGACCGAGCTCTTCGAGGCCCGCAAGCCCAAGGAGCCCGCCGTCATCAGCGAGATCGAGGGCATGGTCGAGCTGGGCGAGAAGAAGCGCGGGCGCCGCACCATCATCGTCAAGAACGAGGAGACGGGGATCGAGAAGCCGCACGTCGTCCCCCTCGGCGGCCGCATCCGCGTCCACACCGGCGACCGGGTCCGGGCCGGCGACCCCCTGATCGACGGGCCCCTGGTCCCGCACGACATCCTCCGGATCCGGGGCGAGGAGGAGGCGCAGCAGTACGTCCTCCGCGAGGTCCAGTCGGTGTACCGGGCACAGAACGTGACGATCAACGACAAGCACGTGGAGCTCATGGTCGCCGCCATGATGAGGAAGGTCCGGATCCAGAACCCGGGCGACGCGCCCTTCCTCCCCAACGCGGTCGTGGACAAGATCCGGCTCCGCGAGGAGAACAACAAGGCCAGGAAGGCCGGGAAGAAGCCCGCCACGTTCAAGCCGCTCCTCCTGGGCGTCACGAAGGCCGCGATCCAGTCCGAGAGCTTCATCGCCGCGGCCTCCTTCCAGGAGACGACCAAGGTGCTCACCGACGCCGCGCTCGCGGGACGGCGCGACGAGCTCCAGGGCCTGAAGGAGAACGTGATCGTCGGGCACATGGTGCCGGCCGGGACGGGCTTCAAGAAGTACCTGAACCTCAAGCTCCAGCGCGACGAGCCCGAGGCCCAGGAGCCCCCGCCCGTCGCGGAGGCCCTGGTCCCGGCGTGATTGGGCGTTGACTTCGCGGGGCGGAATCCTAGAATAGGCGGGCTATGCCGACGATCAACCAGCTGGTGAGGCACGGGAGGACCCGGCCCAAATACAAGTCGAAGTCCCCCGTCCTCGAGTCGAACCCCCAGAAGCGGGGCGTCTGCCTCATCGTCAAGACGATGACCCCGAAGAAGCCCAACTCCGCCCTCCGGAAGATCGCCCGCGTCCGCCTCTCGAGCGGCCGCGAGACCACGGCCTACATCCCCGGCGAGGGCCACAACCTCCAGGAGCACTCGATCGTCCTCGTCCGCGGCGGCCGCGTGCGCGACCTCCCGGGGGTCCGGTACCACATCATCCGGGGGACCCTCGACTGCGCCGGCGTCGAGGACCGGAAGACCAGCCGGTCCAAGTACGGCGTCAAGAGGCCCAAGTAGGGGGAGCCCATGCCCGCCCGCTTCAAGTCCTTCGAACACCTCCTCAAGCCCGATCCCCGCTACAAGGACAAGATGATCGGGAAGTTCATCAACTGCATCATGGTGGGAGGGAAGAAGTCGACCGCCCAGAAGATCTTCTACTCCGCGATCGAGGAGGTCCACAAGAAGGTGGCCGACAAGGACCCGGCCGACATCTTCCGGGTCGCCGTCACCAACGTGATGCCGCTCATCGAGGTCCGCTCCCGCCGCGTGGGCGGCGCCACCTACCAGGTCCCCGTCCCCGTCCCCCAGAAGCGCAAGGTCTCGCTCGCCTACCGCTGGCTCCTCGGCGCCGCCCGCGCCAAGAAGGGCCGCCCCATGCATCTCCGCCTCGCCGACGAGATCTACAACGCCTACCGCGGCGAGGGCGAGGCCATGAAGAAGCGCGAGGACGTGCACAAGATGGCGGAGGCCAACAAGGCCTTCGCCCACCTGGCGTACTAGGCCCGGAGATCGGATACCGGATGTCGGATCCCCGATCGCCCCGGCCCGCGAGTGCCCCGAAGGTCATCCGACATCCGACATCCGACAGCGGACATCCGGTCATGGGGTGAGCCTCGACAGGATCCGGAACTTCGGGATCATCGCCCACATCGACGCCGGGAAGACCACCACGACCGAGCGGGTCCTCTTCTACTCCCGCCGGATCCACAAGGTCGGGAACGTCGACGAAGGCACGACCACCACCGACTTCTACATCCTCGAGCAGCAGAAGGGCATCACCATCTTCTCCGCCGCCGTCACCTGCGAGTGGCGCGGCCACATGCTCAACCTCATCGACACCCCCGGCCACGTCGACTTCACCGCGGAGGTGGAGCGCTCCCTCCGCGTCCTGGACGGGGCCGTCGTGGTCTTCGACTCCGTGAACGGCGTCGAGGCCCAGTCCGAGACCGTCTGGCGCCAGGCGGTCCGCTACGGGGTCCCCCGGCTCGCGTTCCTCAACAAGATGGACCGCGTGGGCGCCTCCTTCGAGAAATCCCTGGAGTCCATGCGCGCGAAGCTCGCCGCCCGGCCCGTCCCCGTCACGATCCCCGTGGGCGCGGAATCCTCGTTCCGCGGGGTGATCGATCTCCTCGCTATGAAGCTGCTCGGATTCGGGGGGAAGGAGGGCGAGGACGTCGCCGCCTCGGAGATCCCGCCCGATCTGGCCGAAGAGGCCCAGATGTACCGGGAGTCCCTCGTCGAGGCGGCCAGCGAGTTCTCCGACGAGGTCCTGGCCGCCGCCCTCGAGGGGAAGCCCCCGGCGCTCCCCGCCCTCAAGGCCGCGATCCGGAAGGGGACCCTGTCGGGGGAGATCCAGCCCGCCTTCGCGGGCTCCGCCCTCCACAACCAGGGCGTCCAGCCCGTCCTGGACGGCGTCGTGGACTTCCTGCCCGCCCCCCCCGACGTCCCCGTGGTCACGGGGAAGGTCCCCGGGACCGAGGAGCCCCGCTCCTTCGACCTCCGCAAGGACAAGGCCCTCTGCGCCCTCGCCTTCAAGACCGCCACCGACCGGTTCGGGGAGCTCACCTACGTCCGGATCTACACGGGGACGCTCCGGGCCGGCGACGCGTTCTTCAATCCCCGCTTCGGCCGGATGGAACGCACCCAGCAGATGTTCCGCATGTTCGCCGACTCGCGCGAGCCTCTGGACGCGGCGGGGCCCGGCGAGATCGTGGCCTTCGTGGGCCTGAAGAACACGGCGACCGGCGACACCCTCTGCGACAAGCGGACGCCGGTCCTCCTCGAGAAGATGAGCTTCCCCCAGCCCGTCCTCTCGGTCGCGATCGAGCCCAAGTCGAGCGCCGACAAGGACAAGCTCGACGAGGTCCTCGCCCGCCTCATGAAGGACGACCCGACCTTCCAGGTCGGGCAGGACCCGGACACCGGCCAGACCATCATGCATTGCATGGGGGAGCTGCACGCCGAGACCAAGCTCTACCAGATCCAGAACGACTTCAGGACGCCCGCCAACGTCGGGACGCCCCGCGTCGCGTACAAGGAGGCGATCCGGAGGCCGTCCCGCGCGGAGGACCGGACGACGATCAGGGCGGGGGAGAAGACGCTGTTCGGGCACGTGGCCGTGGAGCTGCGCCCCGACCCGGGCGCGCTCGCTCCCGCCGTGGTCGTCGAGCTGCCCCCCGACCTCGAGAAGGACCTCCGGAAGTTCCTTCCCTCGATCCGGGAAGGACTCCTTTCGGCCGCCGGGTCGGGGGCGATCGCGGGGTTCCCGCTCGTCTATCTCCGGATCGCGGTCGTGGGCGGCTCGGTCTCGCCCGAGTCCGCCGAGCAGGCCTACAGCGCGGCGGCGGTGCACGCGTTCGGCCGGGCGCTGGAGGGCGCCGAGTCGCGGATCCTCGAGCCCCACATGCGCTTCGAGGTGGAGGTCCCCAACGAGTACTCCGGGGGCGTGATCAACGACCTCCAGCGGCGCGGGGCGGACATCCGGGAGATGGGCACCGCGGGCGAGGCCCGGCTCATCCTGGGCCACGTGGCGCTGTCCAAGATGTTCGGCTACACGACGACGCTCCGATCGCTCACCCAGGGGAGGGGCAAGCACGTGATGGAGCCGTTCGAGTACCGGCCCATCCCCGCCGAGGAGATGAGGAAGTTCCGCGAGTAGCCCCCCCCTCCGCGCCCTCTGCCCCCTCTGCGCTCTCCGCGCCAAAAAAAAGAACGGGCGCCGTCTCGCCCCGATGGCGCCCGTTCGGTGGTTCTTCTCGCCCCATAAACCATACGCCGCCCGGGCGGCCGTGTCAAGCCGGAGCGCGAATTCCGTGCCCGGCTCGATTCCCGGTTCGCCCGCGGCCGTCTCGCCGGGGTTTCGCTTGACAGGCGGAAGTCGGCCGATATACTAACGGCTCGTTTTATGGCCCAGAGAATCCGAATCCGGATCGAGGGATACGACCACGAGATCATCGACCAGTCGGCGATGGACATCGTGAACACGGCCCGGCGGACGGGCGCCAAGGTCCGCGGGCCGATCCCCCTGCCGACGAAGATCGAGCGGATCACGGTGCTCCGCTCGCCGCACGTCGACAAGAAGTCGCGCGAGCAGTACGAGATCCGGACCCACAAGCGCGTGGTCGACATCACGGAGCCCTCGGCCAAGACGATCGACGAGCTCCGGAACCTCAACATGCCCGCGGGCGTCGACATCCGCGTGAAGGCGCTCATGGACGAGAAGTAGCCGTGGCCGACCTGCCGCTGTATTCCGGGGACGGGAAGAGCGCCGGCACCGTGGCCGTGGACGAGAAGGTCTTCGGCGACAAGGTGAGGAAGAAGCTGCTCCACCAGGTCGTCGTGATCCACGAGGCCAACCAGCGCGAGGGGAACGCCCACACGAAGACGCGCGGGGAGGTCGAGGGGTCCACGAAGAAGCTCTGGCCCCAGAAGCACACGGGCCGGGCCCGCATGGGGACGATCCGCTCGCCGATCTGGGTGAAGGGCGGCATCGTCTTCGGCCCGCGCAAGCGCGAGTACCGCATGACGATCACGGACTCCATGCGGCGCGCGGCGCTCGACTCGGCGATCCTGGGGAAGATCCGGGACCGGGAGGTCTCGGTGATCGAGGCCGTGGACTTCGAGAAGCCCAAGACCAAGCGGATGGCCACGCTGCTGAAGTCGATCGGGTTCAAGCGGACGGTGCTCCTGGCCATCCCGAAGCACGACCCGAAGGTCTGGCTCTCGTCCCGGAACCTCGAGGACCTGAGCGTGCGGCCCGTGGCCGATCTCAACGCCTACGACGTCGTCCGGCACAAGGACATCCTCCTGACGCGGGCCGCGCTGGACGCGCTGGTCGCCTCCCGGTCGGGGAAGGCGGCGGCCCCGGAGAAGAAGCCGTGAGGAGCCCCTGGGAGGTCATCAAGAAGCCGCTCGTCACCGAGAAGTCGATGGCGAAGCAGCAGAAGAGCGTGTACACGTTCATCGTGGCCCCGGAGTCGACGAAGCCCGAGGTCAAGAACGCCGTGGAGAAGGCCTTCAACGTGAAGGTCCGGGAGATCCGGACCGTCCGGGTGAAGGGCAAGCTCAAGCGGATGAAGAACATGCTGCTGGAGGGGCGGCGGAAGGGTTGGAAGAAGGCCTACGTGACCCTGAAGGAGGGGTTCCGGCTGGACATCATCTGAGATGCCGATCCGCGAATACAATCCCGTCACCGCCGGGCGCCGGGGCGCCACGGTGTCGGACTATTCCGACGTCACGAAGACCGTCCCCGAGAAGCGCCTCACCGAGGCGATGCGGAAGACCGGCGGGCGGAACAACGCGGGCCGCCTGGCCGTCCGCCACATCGGCGGGGGGAACCGGAAGCGGTACCGCCGGATCGACTTCCGCCGGGACAAGGACGGGGTGGCGGGGACCGTGGAGGCGATCGAGTACGACCCGAACCGCTCGCCCCGCATCGCGCTCATCAAGTACCGGGACGGGGAGCGCCGCTACATCCTTGCGCCCGACGGGCTCGGGGTGGGCGACGAGGTGGTCTCGGGCGACAAGGTGGAGCCCAAGCCCGGCAACGCGATGCCGATCAAGAGCATCCCCACCGGCCAGTTCCTCCACAACGTGGAGCTCGTGCCCGGCCGGGGCGGCCAGCTCGTCCGCTCGGCGGGCACGTTCGCGCAGCTCCTGGCGAAGGAAGGGAACTACGCGGACCTGCTCCTCCCGAGCGGCGAGATCCGGAAGATCCACGTGCGCTGCCGCGCCACGATCGGCCAGCTCGGGAACTCGGACTGGGCCAACGTGGTGCTCGGGAAGGCGGGGCGCAAGCGCTGGCTGGGCATCCGTCCCACCGTGCGGGGAAAGGCCATGAACCCCGTCTCCCACCCCTGCGGGGGAGGCGACGGACGGGGCGGCGTGGGACGGCAGCCCTGCAACTGGAAGGGGACGAAGCTCGCCAAGGGCGGGAAGACCCGGAAGTCGAAGAATCCCTCGGACAAGTTCATCGTGCGCTTCCGCCGCACGGGGGCCCACCAGAACACGAGGAGGTAGGACGGGGCCATGAGCCGGTCGCTCAAGAAGGGGCCGTTCATCGACGCCAAGCTCCAGGCCAAGGTGTCCCGGGCCAAGGCCGGGGGCGGGCGGGAGGCGATCAAGACCTGGTCGCGCCGCTCCACGATCGCGCCCGATTTCGTGAACCTGAACTTCCTGGTCCACAACGGGAAGTCCTTCGTCAAGGTCTTCGTGACCGAGGACATGGTGGGGCACAAGCTGGGAGAGTTCGCCCCCACCCGGATCTTCCGGGGCCATCCGGGCACCAGGGAGGCCGCGGCCACCGAGGGCGCCCGCTCCGCCGCCGTGGCGGGGGGAGGGAAGGCGTAGATGGCCGAGGCCGCCGCCGCCCCGCCGGCCGTCCGGCCGCGTTTCACCGCCCGGCTCCGCTACGGACGGATCTCGGCCCGCAAGATGCGATACGTGGTCGACCTCATCCGCGGCAAGGACTACAACAGCGCGATCGCCATCCTCCGCTCCTGCCCGAAGCGCGGAGCGGTCTTCTGCAAGAAGCTCCTGGAGAGCGCTTTCGGGAACGCCGCCGACATCATCAACACGCGCGAGCTGGACATCGACGTGAACCGGCTCCACGTCGTCGAGGCCCGGGTGGACCCGGGGCCGATCATCAAGCGCTGGCGGGCCTCCTCGGTCCGGCGCCCCAACATGATCAAGAAGCGCCTCTGTCACGTGGTCTTCGCGCTCGAGGAGCGGGACCTCAAGGAGTCCCGCCGCGACCGCGCCAAGCGCCAGAAGCAGGAGCGCCAGAGGCAGAAGGCGCAGCCCGCGCCCGCGGCGGGGGCGGCCCCCGCGGCGGAGAAGCCCGCGCCCCCCAAGGAGGAGAAGAAGTAGATGGGCCAGAAGGTCAACCCGATCGCCTTCCGCATGGGGGTCACGGCCCCCTGGCGCTCCCGGTGGTACGCGGGGAAGCGGAACTTCGGCGACTGGCTGGTCGAGGACAACCGGATCCGGGAGTTCATCCGCAAGGAGTACGCCTTCGCGGGCATCTCGCGGGTCGACGTCGAGCGGATCGGCGACAAGGTCCGGATCACCCTCTTCGCCGCGCGCCCGGGCCTCATCATCGGGAAGCGCGGGGCGAAGGTGGACAAGATGAGCGAGGACGTGGGCGGCCTCGTGGGCCGGGCGGTCGAGGTGGACGTGAAGGAGCTCGACACCCCCGAGCTCAACGCCACGATCGTGGCCGGCGCCATCGCCGAGCAGCTCCAGCGCCGCTCCCCCTACCGCCGCACGATGCGGCGGCACGCCGAGATGGTCATGGACCTGGGCGCCAAGGGGATCAAGCTCCTCTGCAAGGGGCGCCTGGGCGGGGCCGAGATCGCCCGGAGCGAGCGCCTGGTGCTCGGACGGATCCCGCTCACGACCCTCCGGGCGGACATCGACTACGGGACCGCCACCGCCGTCCTCTCGAAGGGGACCATCGGCGTCAAGTGCTGGGTCTACCGGGGCGAACATTTCGAGGAGAAGAAGAAGAAGGCTCCGCGTCCCGAGGCCGCCCAGGCCTAGGACGCGGGGAGCGACGCCATGCTGATGCCCAAGCGCGTCAAGTTCCGGAAGAGCCAGCGCGGCACGATGAAGGGCCCCGCCACGCGGGGGAACCGCGTCAGCTTCGGCGACTACGGCCTCATGTCCCTCGAGCAGGCCTGGGTGGCGGCCCGGGAGATCGAGGCGGCGCGCGTCTCCGCGGCCCACACGATGGGCACCGAGGGGCGCTTCTACATCCGGATCTTCCCCCACAAGTCGGTCAGCGGGAAGCCCGCCGAGGTCCGCATGGGCCAGGGGAAGGGCGAGCCGGAGTACTACGCCGCGGTCGTGAAGCCCGGCACCATCCTCTTCGAGATCTCCGGGGTCACCGAGGACTTCGCCCGGGAGTGCCTGAACAACCTGGCGCACAAGATGTCCGTCCGCTGCAAGATGGTGAAGCGCCATGGCTAAGAGGGAGAACTACGGCGAGCTCACCGACGAGGAGCTCCGGAAGAAGCTCGACGAGCTCGTCAAGGGCCTTTTCAACCTGAGGTTCCGGAAGGTGACGGACGTCGTGGAGAACCCCGCCCAGTTCCGCAAGGACCGGAAGGCGATCGCCCGGATCAAGACTTTGCTGCGCGCCCGTGAGCTCAAAGCCGCAAAAAGGTAAGTCCTCCAAGCCGGCCCCGAAGCCGGTCCCGGCGCCCGCCGCCAAGGGGGCTCCGAAGTCCGGGCTCTCCAAGAGCGACCTGTCCGAGTTCAAGGCCCTCCTCCTCCAGCGCAAGCGCACCCTCCAGGGGGACGTCCACACCCTCGAGGGCGAGGCCATGAAGAAGGGCTCCGACGCCGCGGGGGACCTCTCCACCCTCCCCATGCACCTGGCCGACATGGGCACCGACAGCTTCGAGCAGGACATGTCGCTCGGGCTCATGGAGAGCGAAACCGACGAGCTCCACGAGATCGAGGAGGCGCTCGATCGCATCAAGGACGGGTCCTACGGCCTCTGCGAGAACTGCAGGAAGAAGATCCCCAAGGAGCGCCTGAGGGCCATCCCCTACGCCCGCCTCTGCGTCGATTGCAAGATGAAGGAAGAGGGCGTATAATCCGCCCGATGCGGCACGCCGCGCTCTTCCTCGCGGTGGCGCTCCTCGGCGCCTTCCTCGACCTCCTGACCAAGCAGCTCGTCTTCGACCACTTCGAGCGCGGCGAGGGGATGAACCGCTGGCCCCGCGAGGTGGTCCTGATCGACGGCTTCTTCAGCTACGGGTGCACCCGGAACCCCGGCGTCATCTTCGGCCTGGGGCAGGGAGGCCCCACCGTCTGGCTCGTCATTTCGGTCCTCGCCATCCCCGCGATCCTCGCCATCTTCTTCTCCGTCAAGAGGCCCCGCTGGATCCTCACGATCTCCCTGGGCATGATCCTCGCGGGCACGATCGGGAACATGTACGACCGGGTCTTCACGGAGGAGCACGCCGTCCGCGACTTCCTCAAGTTCTCCAACGTGCCGCTCCTGAAATACATGGTGGACCCGTGGCCCCTCTTCAACCTGGCCGACTCCTTCATCTGCGTCGGCGTCTTCCTCCTCACCGTCGAGATGCTCTTCTTCGACGAGAAGAAGAGGAAGGCGCCGGCCCCCGCCCCCGCGCCCGCGGACGCCCCGGGGGGCGGGCCCGCGCCCGCCGTCGAAGGGAAATGACCGCTCCCGCCGACCTCTCCGTCGAGCTCGGCCCGCTCCGGCTCCCCAATCCCGTCCTGGTCGCCTCGGGCACCTTCGGCGCCCTCATGGACAAGGTCCTGGACGTCCACCGCCTGGGCGGCGTCGTCGAGAAGACCGTCACGATGGACGTGCGCAAGGGGAATCCCCATCCCCGGGTCTGGGAGACGCCGGGCGGCATGCTCAACTCGATCGGACTGGACGGGCCGGGCCTGGAGGGCTGGATCAAGAAGCGCTACGGGCAGGTCAAGGACTACCGCTGCCGGCTCCTCCTCTCGGTCTCCGGCCGGACCGTCGAGGAGTTCGCCGAGCTCGTCCGGCGCCTGGACGAGCTCCCCCGCGTGGACGCCTTCGAGCTCAACATCTCCTGCCCGAACGTCTCCCACGGCCTGGACTTCGGCGTGGATCCGCGCCGGACCGAGGAGGTCGTGCGGCTCTGCAAGGCCGCCACCCGGCGCCCCGTCTTCGCCAAGCTCAGCCCGAACGTGACCGACATCGTCGCCATCGCCCGAGCGGCCGTGGAGGGGGGCGCGGACGGGATCTCCGCCGTCAACACGCTCCGCGGGATGGCGATCGACTGGAAAAAGCGCGCCCCCTGCATCGGCGCCGTGACCGGCGGCCTCTCGGGCCCGGCCATCAAGCCCGTCGCCCTCCGCATGGTCTGGGAGATCTGCTCGGCCCTCCCGCGGACGCCGGTGATGGCCATCGGCGGGGTCTCGACCGCGGACGACGCCCTCGAGTTCATGGTCGCGGGCGCCTCGGCCGTCCAGGTGGGCACCGCGAACTTCGTGAACCCGGAGACGGCCACGCGGATCCTCGACGAGCTGCCCGGGAAGCTCGCCCAGGCGGGCGTCTCCCGGATCCGGGACCTGGTCGGGACCTGCACGGTCAAGGCGGGGGCCAAGGCGGCCGGGGCGGAAGACTAGGGAGCCCGTGGGAGCCCCCGTCCCGGAGCGGCGGAGATGGGATCCCCGCCCCGCCGGCGGGCGGGACGGACGTTCGCCTCCGCGCGTCCCGCGGGTTTGCATCTTGCAAGCCTTCCGGGAGGGCGTATAATCTCTCGACGATGGGCGCTTCCCTGTTGACCCTCCTCGCCGCGGGCTCCTTCCAGCTCGCCTGCGAGTCGCCGCGGCGGGCGGACCTGGCGAGGCTCGTCCTCGAGATCACGCAGGCGGTCGAGGTCCTCCCTTCCCGACCCGCGGCCCCGGATCCGGCCCCGACCGTCCGCGACATCCCCTTCTACTTCGACGACCTGGCCCCGCGGGCGGCCCCCGCGGCGCCGCTGATCGTCACCTACGACTGGCGCTCGCCGGTCGTCTTCGACCTTCCGTAGGCGCCTCCCCCGGCGCGGTCCATCCCTTCCGCGGTCCGTTCCGTTTTCGTCGGGGGTGCTCGCATGGACATGGAAGCCCTGGTCGAGTGGGTCGGCAAGTTCCTGGGGAGGTTCTTCGGGACCCAGAACGAGCGCGCGATCCGGCGCTACTGGCAGGTCGTGCGCGAGAAGATCAACCCGCTCGAGGCCGGGATGATGGAGCTCCCGGACTCCGCCTTCCCCGAGATGTCGCGGAAGTTCCGGGAGCGGCGGGCGGGGGGGGAGACGCTGGACGCCCTCCTCCCCGAGGCCTTCGCCGCCTGCCGCGAGGCCTCGCGGCGCGTGAACCGGATGCGCCACTTCGACGTGCAGATGATCGGCGGGATCGTCCTCCACGAGGGCAAGATCTCGGAGATGGCCACCGGCGAGGGGAAGACCCTGGTCGCCACCCTCCCCGCCTACCTGAACGCGCTCTCCGGGAAGGGCGTCCACATCGTGACCGTGAACGACTACCTCGCCCGCCGCGACACCCAGTGGATGGGGCCCGTGTACGACCTCCTGGGCGTCAGCGTGGCCGCCATCCAGCACGAGGAGTCCTACGCCTACGACCGCTCCTTCCGCGCCGACGCCGCCGACCGCCTTCACAACCTCCGCGGCATCACGCGGCAGGAGGCCTACCGGGCCGACATCACCTACGGGACCAACAACGAGTTCGGCTTCGACTACCTCCGGGACAACATGAAGTTCCGCAAGGAGGACCAGTGCCAGCGGAAGCCGAACTACGCGATCGTCGACGAGGTGGACTCGATCCTGATCGACGAGGCCCGGACCCCGCTCATCATCAGCGGGCCGACCGACGAGGCGACCGACAAGTACTACACCGCCGACCGCGTCGCCAAGAAGCTCGCGCGGGGCGAGGAGATCGTCCTCGAAGACCGGACGAAGAAGCACACCGGCGACTTCATCGTGAAGGAGAAGGAGCACCTGGTCTTCCTGACGGACCACGGCATCGAGAAGGCGGAGAAGCTGGTCGGGGTCGAGAGCTTCTACACCGGGGACAACATGGACTGGCCCCACTTCATCGAGACCGCCCTCAAGGCCCACCACCTCTACAAGCGCGACAAGGAGTACGTCGTCAAGGACGGCGAGGTCATCATCGTGGACGAGTTCACGGGGCGGATGATGCCCGGCCGCCGCTGGAGCGACGGCCTCCACCAGGCCGTGGAAGCCAAGGAGGGCCTCAAGATCCAGGAGGAGTCCCAGACGTACGCGACGATCACCCTCCAGCACTACTTCAAGCTCTATCCCAAGCTCGCCGGCATGACCGGGACCGCCGCCACCGAGGCGGTGGAGTTCGAGAAGATCTACCGCCTCGAGGTCTGCGTGATCCCCACGAACAAGCCCCTCCGGAGGCAGAACCTGCCGGACGTGGTCTACGGCACGGAGGAGGAGAAGTTCAACGCCATCGAGGAGGAGATCGCCCGGCTCCACGGGACGGGCCGCCCGATCCTGGTCGGCACCACCTCGATCGAGAAGTCCGAGCTCCTCTCCGAGCGGCTCAAGATGCGCGGGATCGAGCACGAGGTCCTCAACGCCAAGCACCACGAGAAGGAGGCCTGGATCATCTCCCGGGCCGGCCAGCGGGAGGCGGTCACGATCGCGACCAACATGGCGGGCCGCGGGACGGACATCCTCCTGGGCGGGGGCGTCGCCGACATCGGCGGCCTCCACATCCTGGGCACCGAGCGGCACGAGGCCCGGCGCGTCGACAACCAGCTCCGGGGCCGGGCCGGCCGGCAGGGCGACCCGGGGTCCTCCCAGTTCTTCCTCTCCCTCGAGGACGACCTCTTCCGGAAGTTCGCCCCGCCCTGGATGAAGGGCGTGCTCCAGAAGATGGGGCTCAAGGAGGGCGAGAAGATCGAGTCCCGGCTCGTGTCGCGCTCGATCGGCAAGGCCCAGAAGAACGTCGAGAACCACAATTTCGACATCCGGAAGAACCTCGTCGAGTACGACCAGGTCCGCAACGAGCAGCGCCGCGTGATCTACACGCTCCGGCAGCAGACCCTCGACGGCGAGGACATGCGCGACACCGTGCTCGACATGGTGCGGCGGCGGATCGCCGACGCCGTGGCGCGCTTCCTCCCCCGGGGCGGGGAGCCCGACCCGGCGGGCCTCGGGGAGTGGTTCCGGGCGAAGTTCGGCCAGGAGGCGGAGCTCTCCGGCGCGGGGAAGCTCGACCCCGAGGCGCTCGTCGACGTCCTCTTCGGGACGGCCGAGGAGGCCTACCGGGGGAGGGAGGAGGTCGTGGGCCGCAACGAGGCCCGCAAGCGCATCGCCGCGCTCGCCCGGCGCTTCATGCCGGAGCACGGGGAGCTCGTCCGCAACTTCGCCGAGTTCGCCCGGCACGTGAAGGAGGAATTCGGCGTGTCCCTCGCCGAATCGCTCGTCCGGCTCCCGCCCGCGGAGCTCCCCGAGGCCGCGGCGGAGGCCGTGGCGAGGGGGAAGGCCGACGCGGTGAAGCGGGCGGGGGGGCTCATCCTCCGGTCCATCGAGCGCTTCGTCCTCCTCAACAAGATCGACGAGAAGTGGAAGGACATGCTCTACAACATGGACCAGCTCCGCGACGTGATCGGGATGCGGAGCTTCGCCCAGCAGGACCCGAAGCTGGAGTACAAGCGGGACGCCACCGAGCTCTTCGGGGCCATGATGGACTCGATCGACGAGGCCGTCGTCAACTGGGTCTTCCACGTGACCGAGGAGGCGCTCAACGAGGAGCGCCTGGCGCGGCGCTGGCAGGCCACGGAGTTCCGGAAGGACGAGGTGGGCCAGTTCGCCATGTCCGCGCCCGGCGGGGACGGGGCCTCGGCCGACACGGGCGACGCCAAGCCCGTCCCCATCCGGGTCGAGAGGAAGCCCGGCCGGAACGAGCCCTGCTGGTGCAGCTCGGGGAAGAAGTACAAGAAGTGCCACTGGCCCAACTGAGGCATGATCCTCCTCCTCGACGTCGCCTACCTGGCGCTGGGGGTCCTGCTCGTCCCCTGGCTCCTCTTCAAGGTCGCCACGGACTCCCGCTACCGCCACCGGCTGGGCGAGCGTTTGGGCGCGGCGCCGCGCTCCGGGGAAGGGGCGCGCCCCCTCTGGATCCACTGCGCCTCCGTGGGCGAGGTGGGCGCCGCCCGGCCCCTGGTCCGGAGGCTCCGCGAGGCGCACCCGGAGCTCCCGGTCCGCGTCTCCACCGTCACGCGAGCCGGGCGCGAGGCCGCCGAGCAGGCCTTCCCGGGGGCCGCGGTCTTCTACTTCCCCCTCGACTTCAGCCTCGCCGCGGGCCGCGCGCTCGCCCGCGTGAGGCCGGCCGGCGTGGTCCTGGTCGAGCTCGAGGTCTGGCCCAACTTCGTCCGGGCCTGCGCGCGGCGCGGCATCCCGGTGGTCGTGGTCAACGGGCGCATGAGCGAGCGATCCTTCGGCCGCTACCGCGCCCTGGCCTGGCTCTTCCGGCCCGCCTTCCGCCGGCTCCGGGCCGCGGGGGCCCAGAACGAGGCCTACGCCGCCCGGCTCCGCGAGATGGGCGCCCAGCCCCTGGTCACGGGCAACCTCAAGTACGACGCGGCCCTCTCCTTCGACCCCGACCAGGCGGAGCGGGAGTGGCGGGGAATCCTCGGCCTGGGCGACGCCCCGGTCCTCGTGGCCGGCAGCACCCACGACCCGGAGGAGCGCATCCTCCTGGCCGTCTACAGGAAGCTCCTCGAGCCGTTCCCGCGCCTCCGCCTCGTCCTGGCGCCGCGGCACCTCGAGCGCGTGGAGGAGGTCCAGAAACTGGTTGAAGCGGCCGATCTCAAGTGCTATAAGAGGACCCGCCTGTCCCCGGGGGACGGCCCCGACGGGGTAATCCTCCTGGACACCGTCGGGGAGCTGGCCCGCGCGTACGCGGCGGCGACGGCCGTCTTCATCGGCGGGACGTTCTCGAGCCGGGGCGGCCAGAACATGCTGGAGCCCGCCGCGCTCGGGAAGCCCATCGTGAGCGGCCCGAGCCTCTCCAACTTCGCGGACGTGGCGAAGGCCCTGGTGGACGCGGGCGGGATGCGGGTGCTGGACAACCCGGTCGAGCTGGGCCTGGCGCTCGGGGAGCTCCTGTCGAGCCCCGGGCTGGCCCGGAGCGCCGGGGAGAAGGGTCGCGAGGCGGTGCGCTCGGGCCGCGGGGCAATCGACGCCACGCTGGCCCTCGTCGAGTCGTCGGTATTGAAAGGGACCTAGCCTATGGCGCGGAACGGGAAGTGGTTCTTCACCTCGGAGTCGGTCTGCATCGGCCACCCGGACAAGATGTGCGACCAGATCTCCGACGCGATCCTCGACGCGATCCTCAAGGACGACCCGGTCGCGCGGGTCGCCTGCGAGACCCTGGTCAAGACGGGGATGGTCCTCGTGGCGGGCGAGATCACGACGGACACCTACATCGAGGTCCCGGACGTCGTCCGCCAGACGGTGAAGGAGATCGGCTACGACTCCAGCGAGATCGGCTTCGACTACCACACCTGCGCCGTCCTCAGCTCCATCTCCCAGCAGTCGGCCGACATCGACGAGGCCGTCACCGAGGACGGCTCGAAGGGGAAGGAGCTCGGCGCCGGCGACCAGGGGATCATGTTCGGCTACGCCTCGAGCGAGACCGAGAGCTACATGCCCCTCCCGATCGACCTGGCCCGGAAGATCTGCTGGCGCGCCGCCGAGGTCCGCCGGAGCGGCGAGGTGAGCTGGCTCCGGCCCGACGGGAAGGCCCAGGTCACGATCGAGTACGAGGACCGCCGGCCCGTCCGGGTCCACACCGTGGTCGTCTCCCTCCAGCACGACCCGAACGTGACCCGGAAGCAGATCGAGGCCGAGGTGCGGGAGAAGATCGTCCGGCCCGTCCTCCCGCCCGGGCTGATCGACAAGAACATCATCTACCACATCAACCCCTCCGGGAAGTTCGTGATCGGCGGGCCGCAGGGGGACTGCGGCGTGACCGGCCGGAAGATCATCTGCGACACCTACGGCGGCATGGGCCACCAC